>Ga0315283_10004166_pt1 | contig 12529 bp, 10 predicted proteins | sample YL17G09_0_MG_FD_204541 | JGI IMG/M metagenome (GOLD analysis project Ga0315283, IMG submission 204541) | Sediment microbial communities from Yellowstone Lake, YNP, Wyoming, USA - YL17G09_0 | ecosystem: Environmental > Aquatic > Freshwater > Lake > Sediment | place: USA: Wyoming | collected...
GAACGGGAATGGCACGCCCGAGGTCCTGGAGTATCTCCAGCCGTACATCGACTTCTTCAAGATCGATCTGAAGAGTTTCCGCCAGAAAAACTATCAGCAGCTGGGCGGAAAGCTGGACACCGTGCTGGCAACGATCACGCGCCTGAAGGAGATGGCCGTCTGGGTGGAAGTGGTCACCCTGGTTGTCCCGGGGTTTAATGACTCTCCCGAGGAATTGAGAGAGATTGCCGCCTTTCTGGCCTCCGTCTCACCGGACATTCCCTGGCATGTGACGGCCTATCATGCGGACTACGGCATGACCGCTCCCCCCTCTACGCCGCCCGGAACATTGCAGCGCGCCGCGGCAATCGGCACGGAGAGCGGGCTGCTGTATGTGTATGCCGGGAATCTGCCGGGAAGAACCGGACGGTTGGAAGACACGCGGTGTTCCGGATGCGGCACCACACTCATCGAGCGGACGGGTTTCCATATTCAGTCCAATCACATGAAGAACGGCGCGTGTGCGAAGTGCGGACTCCCCGTACCGGGGGTGTGGGAGTGAAACCGGACATCATGCCTCCATCCCTCTCACTCATCATCGCCGTCTATAATAAGCCGGAGATCCTCTCCTTTGTCCTCGTAGCGTGCGCGCGACAGTCAATCAAAAACTTCGAAGTGCTCGTCGCCGATGACGGTTCCGCTCCGGGCGTACAGCAGGTTATCGATCAATACCGCCGGACTGCCGGCATACCCCTCACCCATATTTTCCATGATGACCAGGGTTGGCGGAAGAATACGATTCTGAACAGCGCGATACGCGCGTCCGGGAGTGACTACCTGGTATTCATTGATGGGGATTGTATTCCCTCGCGGTGTTTTATGGAAGACCACTGGCGCGAACGTGAGGAGCATACGGTACTCCTGGGCAGGCGCGTGGAAACCAGTAAGCGATGGTCAGCGTCGCTTACCGTCGAAGCGATAGCCAGTGGAAACTTCGAGCGACTGGATTGGGGGGTATGTATGGACGGACTCCGGGGGGACGCCCTGCGTATCGAAGACGGCATCCGGATGCCCGGCGCATTGCTGCGGAAGATTCTTCTCCGGAACGTCCGCGGAATGCTCGGGAGTAATTTTTCCGTGGCAAAATCCGATCTTGTCGCCATCAACGGGTTCGACGAAGCCTATGACGGTCCGGGGTGCGGAGAAGACTCGGACGTCCAGTATCGTCTTTCATTGACCGGGGTACGGGGAAAGTCGATCAGAAACATCGCAATCCAGTTTCACGTCAACCACCCGTTGACAAGAGGATCGGATGCCTGCTGGGAGCGGTTCGAAAGGGTAAAAAGAACAGGGCAGCCGCGTTGTCGCATGGGCCTGGAGCACCTGGATGGGCCGGATACAACAGCAAAAGGGTCAGAGGTGTTGACTTCTCTCTGACCCTTTAGGCCTTCGTGAAAATGTCCGGCGTGCTGGTGCCGGCTTTCTCCCTCTCTATTTCGGCATTCCCGTCGGCTCGACTTTTGTAAAGCCCGCAGGAACTTCAAATTCGCTTGCTGCAATCGCCCGCTGCTCGATCTTTGTGACGAGAGTCTTCACGTCCTGTGTCATGTCCATATCGAAATGTGAATTACGCCGCCGGTTCCAGCGGCCGTGCCATGACAACCCCGGTATTCGAACGAATGCCCTGCACATAGGAGGCAAGATCACCCGCGGACAGCACCACGTTCGCCCCCGACGACGGGGCGTGAAGCAACCTCGGCGTCCCACCGGTAAGCAGCACCATGCCGGTGTGGGCGATATCCATGCCTTCCATTGACGTGACCGTGCCGATGATATCCCCGCTTTGGAGCATCCGCTGCGAAGCCGGCAGCCGTTCTCCGGTCACCCGGTAGAGCGGTCCCGAGGAGAGCCGTGTTTCCGCCTCTTCGATGTTCTTGAGGGTCGCGCCATCGACAAGCTGTCGGTACGAGGCTCTGTGGGCCGACATAAAATTGATGACCTTCCGGTACTCCGTGCCGCCGGCTTCGACCGTGATATCGCGTATCACCTTCTTCCGTGCATTGTCGGCCATCCAGTCCGTGAAGTAGTGCAGACGGCTCGGATAGCCGTTGATGATGCCTGACGAATAGCGAATGTGCGTGAGCTGGGTGCGGAATTGTGCGAATGTTGTCGTTCCGCTTCTGACGCATCGCGCGAGCGCAAGGGAATTTTCCACGAACGTCAGGCAATCAAATCCCCGGAGATTCACCACCAGGTGCTCTGCTCCCTCCGTTTCGAGCGAGTGCGCGACATAGGGTGTACCGATAAATGACTCTCCGATGGCACCGACAATCTCGCCGACCGGCTGAGATGCCAGTCCGCGTTCCTTTGCCCAGGAAAACACGCGCCGGACGATAGCCTCGTCATCGTCTTCTGCAAGGTGTTTCCAGTGCGGCAGAGACAGCAAGGCCAGGCCCGCCCCGCCGGCGCGCAGAAGAAAATCCCGGCGGGATGCCCGGACACGTCCGAAACATCGGGGATCTTCATGCGCGGGAATGATCTTCATACGGGTGGTTCCTTTAAAGCGGTACACGCATTGCCGGATTGTGCGAAGGGTGTCGTCTCTGCGTCCCGGCGCATCTCCGGTAGGGCTGTTCGTCCAGACTTCTAGAACGACGGTTCTTCCAATCCGGGCGGTGCGGGTTCGAACGAGGGAAGTGCAAGGTTTTCGAACCGTGCGTAACGGTGCACGAAGGCGAGGTTGATGTCATCAATGGGGCCGTTCCGCTGCTTGCCGACGATAATTTCCGCGCGTCCCTGTACATCCGCAGCCTTGTTGGATTTCGGGTCGGTATACATCTCCGGCCGGTGCACGAACATCACCACATCGGCGTCCTGTTCGATGGCACCTGATTCGCGCAGATCGGAGAGAATGGGACGCTTGTCGGTGCGTCCTTCCACTGCGCGGCTGAGTTGTGAGAGTGCGATAACGGGAATATTCAATTCCTTGGCGAGGGCCTTGAGGGAGCGGGAGATGGCCGAGATTTCCTTCTCGCGGTTTTCGGCGCCCCTGGGACCCTGCATCAGCTGGAGATAGTCGACGATGATCAATCCCGCATTGTGTTCGGCGCGGAGCCGGCGTGCTTTGGCGCGTAGTTCAAGAATGCCCAGACTTGCCGAGTCATCAATAAAGAGGCGGGCTTTTGCCAGACGCCCGGCCGCAAGGCTCAGGCGCGTCCACTCTTCGTCCGGCAGCCTGCCCGTGCGCACCGCATGGGCGTCCACGCGCGCTTCGGCGCACAGCAGACGCATGATCAGCTGATTCGTGGACATTTCAAGAGAGAAAATGCCGATTGTGGTGGGTTTACTCTTATGGAGCGTTGCGTTGGAAGCAAGCGAAAGCGCAAATGCGGTTTTGCCTGAACTGGGGCGTCCCGCCACAATAATCAGGTCGGAATTCTGCCAGCCGCCGGTGAGCGTGTCCAGGTCGCGGAAACCGGTGGGCACACCGGTCACTCCTTCGTGCTTCCCGTGAATACTTTCCAGCATCTCCAGCGTGGTGTGCAGCGCGCGGTCCATGGACACAAAACTCTTTTTCAGCCGCCATTCGGAAATACGGAAGATCGCCTGTTCCGCATCGTCAAGCAGATCGAACGCGTCTTCGGTTGGACTGAAGGCCCGGGAGGAGATCTTGTTGGTTTCGGAGATGAGTTTGCGGAGAATGGCCCGTTCCAGGACGATACGTGCGTGATATTCCACGTTCGCCGTGGAGCTCACCTTCATCGTCAGCTCGACAAGGTAGCTCTGACCGCCGGCGCTCTCCAGCTGACCCCGGCGGCGCAATTCTTCTGTTACGGTGATACTGTCCGCCGGTTCTCCGCGTTCAAAGAGCCCGACGATTGCCTGAAACACCTTCCGGTTCCGTTCGGCATGGAACGTATCCTCATCCAGCACTTCGATCGCTTTGGAGATGGCTTCCTTCTCCAGCAGCATCGCGCCGAGGATTTGTTCTTCAATGTCGACGGCATGCGGTGGAATACGTCCATCCGACTGTTGCCGCTCCGGCACCAGATCGATGCCGCCGCCACGGGACAGTTCAGCCATACAGCAGCTCCTTCATTTCCTCATAAGCCGGCGGATCCGGCGTGGTATTTCTCAATCGCCTGAAAATCCTCCCATGCCGGCCGTTTCCAATTGGGGTTGCGCAGGAGTGCCGCGGGGTGATAGGTCACCATCAGCGGTGTACCTTCGAATGCCAGCACGCGACCCCGCAGGCTCGTCAGGCTTTCTTTCGTGCGCAAGAGATTCTGTGCGGCGGTGAGACCGAGGCAGACGATCAGTTTCGGACGAACCAGGGCGATTTGCTTGCGAAGATACGGAAGACACTGCTCCACTTCTTCCGGAATGGGCGTGCGATTGTTCGGCGGGCGGCATTTCAGGATATTGCAGATGAAGACATCCTCCCGCTGCAGATGGATGGCTTCGAGTATCTTGTTCAACAGCTGCCCCGCACGCCCGACAAACGGCTCCCCCTGCAGGTCTTCATCGGCGCCCGGGGCTTCACCAATGAACATCAGTGATGCCGTGGGATTGCCCGTCCCGAATACGAATGTGGTGCGGGTCTGCCCGAGCGGACATTTGAGACAGCCGGCGATCTGGCTGTGGAGATCCCCTAGCGAAGTCGCCGATCCCCACGCCTCTGCGGTCACGGGCGATGCCGGGATGGCCATCCGGGGAAACATGGGAAGCTCCCCGGCGGCCGGTACCGGCGCGGGATGAGTATGGTGGGGAGATGAGTCAGCTTTGGGTGCCTGCCGTTCCATGATGAAGAACTCCCCGAACGCGTCACGTTCGTCTTTGAGAAAGCGCTCGAGTGCTGTGTACACGTCCGCCATGTGGTGCTCCGAGCGAACGCGTCAGCGCGATCGCAACATCGGCAAAATGCGGTTCAGGATAACGTTGGCTATGTCGAACTTGGTCTGTTGCGGAAGACGGTCGGCGCGGCCGTCGGGGGTGATGAGTGTAACGATGTTGGTATCGCTGCCAAAGCCGGCACCCTCCTCGGTCGGGTTGTTCGCCACAACGAGGTCCAGGCCTTTCGCCGTCAGTTTACGCCGGGCATGTTCAATTTCGTTCGTGGTCTCCAGGGCAAACCCCACCAGCACTTGCGAGGTCTTTCGATCCGCGGCGCTCCGCAGGATGTCGGGATTCTTGACGCATTCAATCGTGAACGAATCGCCAGCAACCAGCTCGCGCTTGATCTTGTGTGGCGCCGTTTGTACCGGGGCAAAATCTGCCACCGCTGCCGCCATGATGAGAACGTCCGTCGTTGTGAATACCTGCAGGACGGCCTCATGCATCTCCAGGGCGGTCGTCACATCAATACGGTGTACATGCGGTGGCGTTGGAAGAACAACGGGGCCGGTAATGAGGGTGACCTCTGCGCCGCGTTGCGCCGCGGCCCCGGCGATCGAAAACCCCATCTTGCCCGAGGAACGATTTCCGAGATAGCGCACGGGATCAAGCGGTTCGTGCGTCGGTCCGGCAGTCACCAGCACCTTCTTCCCGGCAAAATCTCTTGTCCGCCCGGCAAGAATGCCGCCCACTGCTTCGAGAATGACCGCCGGCTCGGGAAGCCGTCCGGGACCCGACAATCCGCTCGCGAGTTCGCCCGTTGCGGGTTCAATGACGGTGAAACCGCGCTGGCGCAAGAGACTGATGTTCTGCTGCGTAATGGGGTTGCGGTACATGTCCACATCCATCGCCGGGGCCACCGCCAGCGGACAGCGCAGAGCGAGCACAAGCGAGGTGAGGAAGTTATCGGCAAACCCGTGTACGATTTTCGCGATGGTGTTTGCGGTGGCGGGGGCAATGACCATCACGTCCCCCCAGAGGGCCAGATCGATGTGCCGCGTCCACGGGGTCGTCGTTTCGCCGGGGGTGGGTGGGAACATATCCATCACCACCTCGCGTTGCGAGAGGGTGCCAAAGGTGAGCGGCGTGACGAATTGTGCCGCCGCGCGTGTCATGATCACCTGGACCTCGGCGCCGGCGCGAACGAATTCACGCACCAGGAGAGCGCTCTTGTACGCGGCAATCCCTCCCGTCACCCCAAGGAGAATGTGTTTCCCTTCAAGCACCACGGCTCCCGTGCTACGCCTCTTCTTCTTCTTCGGTCACATCCTCTTCTTTCGGGAGGATGATCTCTTCCTTTTCCTTGTAACGCCATTCCAGACGGCTTTCCATCAGCTCGTCGAGTGCGGTGTCCGCGGGCTTCGGGCGTTTTTCGAATTCGAGGCTGATGCGGAGCTGATCGGGGTTGACGTCGTTCTCTTCCCCTTCGGTCTCGGTTTTAGTCGTAATCAACTCGACCCGCTGATTGAATTCGATTTTGATGTCCTCGTTGATCTGGCGCGCCCGCTTGGACGCAGCCACGATGCATTCATGGACATTCTTCCCTTCCTGGTTGAAGTATTCCAGATCGATCGGCTTCAACGGCATATCCGTCCCTTTCGTTATGACTGCTGCATGTGATGTTTCACAATCGTTTGCACTTCCTCGATCGCCCGGTCCAGTACATCGTTGGTCACCCGGTGATCGAACAGTGGCGCCTGGGCCAATTCCATGGGAACCCGCGCAAGGCGCCGTTCCAGAGCGGCCGCGTTTTCGGTGAGCCGGGCCCGCAAGCGTTGCTCCAGCACCTCAAACGAGGGCGGCTGAACAAAAATCAGCAGCGCTTCGGGGTACCGGCGTTTGATCGACAATGCCCCTTTGACATCCACATCAAACAGCAGATGCTTCCCCTGCGTTATGGCTGCGTCCACTTCGCACTGCAGCGTGCCATAGCAGTTGCCGTAGATCTCTTCCCACTCCACAAACGCTCCGCACGCGACGCGATCCATGAAGATCTCGTGCGTCAGGAAGAAATAGTCTTTCCCGTCTGTTTCGCCGTTGCGCTTCGGCCGCGTTGTGGCCGACACCGAAAAGCGCAGTGACGGATTCCGTCGCAGGATCTCCCGCGCAATGCTGGTCTTCCCCGCGCCGCTCGGTGCGGCAATCACAATGATGTTCCCGCGCACGGGCGTGTTCTCGGGCACTGGCCGGCACTTGCCTTATTCGATGTTCTGCACCTGTTCCCGGATCCTTTCCAACTCTTCCTTGATGCCCACCACAAGATGGGCAATCTCCTGTGCACTCGACTTGGATCCGATCGTGTTGGCTTCCCGGTTCATTTCCTGCACGAGGAAATTTAACCGGCGGCCGGCAGCGTCACCTGCCTCGAACGCTTCAAGGAAAAACTTGTTGTGACTCCTGAAACGAACGCATTCCTCGGTGACATCCAGGCGGTCGGCCAGCAATGCGATCTCCATCTCCAGGCGCCCATCATCGTGCGGCTCGGCGTCCAGTAACTGCCGGATGCGCGCCTTCAACCGCTCCCGTTCGCGTGGAACCTGTGCGATGGACAATTGCTCCACGGCGCTCAAACGTTGCTCAATGAGCGCAATGCGCGCGCGGAAATCATTCTCCAGCTCCCCACCCTCTTTCCGCCGCATCGACTGAAGGTCGGCCACCGCCGCCTCGAGGGCAACCCGGGTTGCTTTCCATTCTTTTTCGTCAGACGGGTTTTCTTCCCCCTGCTTCAAGATTTCTGAAAACTGAAGCAAATGCTGCAGCTTCACCGTCTCCCGCATCTTGAGCGTTTTGCGCAGGTCGTTAAGGAGACGGTAATATGCGCGTGCCGCGGTCGGATTGACCTTGAGCGTCATCCCATCGCCATTACCACGATCGGAAGACACGACAACACCGACCTTCCCCCGGACAATCGTCCGGCGGATGATCTCTTTGATTTCGTTTTCGCGTAGGGCCAATGAACGGGGCAGACGGGATGACACCTCCAGGAACCGGCTGTTCACGCTTCGTAGCTCAACGGCTACACTCAGATCGCCGGATGTCACCTCGCCCCGTCCGTACCCCGTCATGCTTGTTACCATGGGACACGTTCGGAAATGTGCTTAGGAGTGGAAAAGTACGAAACATTGCCAGCAATTGCAATAGAATCAGGCTTCCCCGTTGATACAGCACCCCGACCAGCGCCGGGCGGATGAAGTAATCCACAAGCTATCCACATCAAAACCGCGAAAAATTGTGAAATAACGCGCTTTTCTATATATTGTGAACAACATCATGCACTCTGCCTACCATACCCTTTTGCGCGTTGCCTCCGGTCTTGCCGAACGCCTCCCCGGACTCTCCATTTCGGAGGTGTATTCCCAGGAACGGGATGAATTTGTCGTCTCATTCGGAAAGCACGGCCCCGATCTGCTGGTGTCGTGCGCCCAGCGGCTGAATACCTGCTTCTTGCATCCGGCACTGGCACGGGCCCGGAAGAATTCCGTGGATGTTCTTGCCGGGTGCGTTGGGAAAACAGTCCTGTCAGTCGGGATGTCCCTTTCAGACCGCGTTCTCCGGGTAGATGTAGACGCCGGCTGTACCCTCCAGTTGCTCTTCTTCGGCGCACAGAGCAATGCTGTGCTGCTTGACTCTTCGTCCGTCATTCTGGATACGTTCAAGCATGCGCGAGAACTCGTCGGAACACGCTTCGCTCCACCCGCACCCCGGCCCCTTGCCGATGCCGACTTTCGGACCGCATTCGCTAGCGCGCCGCCCGGAACGCCGTTGACCACCGCGATACAAAGGCTCTTTCCGCAGCTTCCTTCTGTCGTGCGGCGCGAAGCAGTGTACCGCTCGGGACTTCCTGTAGACGCAGCGGTTGATGCCGTTCAACCGGCGGCGCTGGAGCGTCTGCGTGTTACACTTGAGGCGCTTATTCAAGAGCTGGCTGTTGCCTGCCCGCGTGTATTGCTCGACAACGAGGGCGCACCGGTCCACTTTGCCCTGTGTCCGTTGCACCATGTCACCGCCGCCCGGGAATTGATGTTTGAGAATATCCAGGAGGGTTTGCATGCGTTCTACGTCCGGGCGAGGACATCCGAGACGTACCTCACCGAAAAACAACGGCAGCAGACAGCACTCGTCCATCGCCTCGAAAAGCTCCGGCGCAGTATGGTTGCCATGGAGGCAGACCGGGACGGTGCAGACCGTGCCGTTCTGTATCAGCAGCGCGGTGCGTTGCTGATGGAACATCTGGACACGATCCCGCGTGGTGTGTCCCATGTGGCGATCGCCGGTGACACCGCAGCGGAGGAGATCCCGTTGATCTCGACACTCTCCGCCGTGCAGAATGCACAACGTTATTTTGAAAAGGCCAAACGGGCGCGACGGGCACGCCTGCTGGCCGAGGAGCGTCTGCAAGCGTACGGGGGCACCGTCCGGCACACCGAATCCCTTCTTGACGAACTCACGCATGTGCACAGCCGACGGGAGTTAAACGAGTATATGAAACGCAACAGCGAGCAATTACAGCGGGCGGGAGCAGGTGATCAGCAGGACGAAGAACGTCTGCGCTTCCGGGTGTTCACCGTGGAGGGCGGCTTCGAGGTCTGGGCCGGCAAAAGCAGCGAAGAAAACGATGAACTGACCCTGCGCCACGCCCGTCCGGAAGATCTCTGGTTTCACGCGCGGGGCGCCCCGGGATCCCATGTGATCCTCAAGGTCGCCTCTGCCTCCGGCGCTCCAGGCAAGCGTGCACGGCTGCAGGCGGCCGCAATCGCCGCGTATTACAGCAAAATGCGCACGGCGCGGCTGGTTCCCGTCGCTGTGACGAAACGAAAATATGTGCACAAGCCCAAGGGCGCAAAGGCGGGATCGGTGGTGCTCCAGCGCGAAGAAGTACTCATTGTTGAACCGGGCCTTCCGCCCGGCGCCCTCTCTGTCACGAACGAGTAACTCAAGGGACATCCTATGCGCCGTCCAGTATCCACGGTTGTTCGCAGCGTCGCCACACGCGCGATCCACGGCAATGAGCTCTACGCGTACCGGGGACCGGTCGCGCCACCGATTGTTCAGAGCTCGACGTACAGGTTCGGAAATTCAAAGGATGCCCTACGGTATGCCGCCGGGGACCCCGACGTGTACGTCTATACCCGGTATCATAACCCCACCGTGCGTCAGGCGGAAGAACGGCTTGCCCTGATCATGGGTGCGGAGAAAGCCCTGCTCCTGTCCTCGGGCATGGCCGCCATCTCTTCATCCCTCCTGGCCGTGGTACGGTCCGGAGACAACGTGATCAGCACGCCCTCCCTGTACGGAGGAACCTACCGGTTTTTCAGGGACATTCTGCCCCGGCACCGGATCAGCGTGCGGTATCTGCGTCCCGACCGCCTGGACACTCTTGCCCGGCTCGTCGACAGGCACACCCGTCTCGTGTACCTGGAGACACCCACCAATCCAACGCTTCGTATTGTGGATATTGCACTGTTGGTGCGCGCGGTACGGGCTGCAGAACGCCGTGTGCGTCACACAATCACCATTGTGGTGGACAACACCTTCGCCACGAGCCTGAACCAGCATCCCTTTGCCCTGGGTGCGGATGTGGTGATTGAAAGCGCAACAAAGTATCTTGGCGGACATTCCGACGTCGTCGCGGGCGTGGTAGCCGGAAGCAGGGAGTTTGTAGCCGATACCCATCACCAGATGAAGTATTACGGCGGATGCGCCGACCCCTTCGCCGCGTTCCTCCTCCTGCGAAGTCTGAAGACCCTCACACTTCGTGTGGAGCGCCAGAACACCAACGCCTTGCAGCTGGCCGAATTCCTGGAGCGCCATCCGAAGGTGGTCCGCGTCATGTACCCGGGTCTTCCCTCGCATCCGGATCATGCCGTTGCCCGCAGGCAGATGGTGGATGCCGGGGGACTGGGATATGGCGGTATGGTGACGATCGAAGTCGCGGGGGCCGTGCGTAGTGCCATCCGTGTGTGCGATGCACTGCGCGTTGCGGTAAACGCCATGTCCCTGGGCGGGGCGGAAACGCTGGTGAGTATTCCCGTTCTTTCTTCGCATGTGGGAATGACCGGCGGCGAATTACGACGGCATGGGGTCACCCCGGGGATGATCCGGATTTCTGCGGGCGTTGAAGGGATTGAGGATCTCCAGGACGATTTTCAACGAGCGCTGCGCGGCGCAGCGACTCCCTCCTGAGACGTGGTCGGTTCTTGAAATTGAGCCGCGTTTTCTGTACACTTATGTTCTGCAGAAGGGATGACCGCCGTGGTGTTGCGGCAGCCCTCAATAGAATACCAGAATCAATCATGGAGTACAACCGTGATACGGAAAACCTATGCCTTTTACTTTTCCCTGATGCCCCTATTGGCGTTCCTTGGCGGCATATCCCTGCTGAACCCCGGCTGCGCATCGGGATCCAAAGAAGCAGCTGTTGCAACCATCGGCAAGGCACCCATCACCCTTGACGATTATGAAAAGCTCTACATCAAGAGCAATGGGAATATGGATACGGTCAAAGCGGTATCCATGGAAGATCGCGAGCGGTTTCTCGACCTGATGCTGAAGTACCGTTTGAAGCTGGCCGATGCATACCAGCAGGGACTCGACCGGCGCACAGAACTCCTGGGTGAGATTCAGCAGGTCAAGGGAAGCCTTGCGTCGTCCTATATGACCGAACGCGAGCTGGTATCTCCCGGGGTGCGGAAAATGTATGACCGTAGCATGGAGGAACTCCGTGCAAGCCACATTCTCCTGACCTTCCGCCAGGGTGCCACAGGGGAGGACTCCGCGACCATTCTCCGTCAGGCTCAGGACATCATCAAGGAAGCCAGGGCGGGAAAAGACTTCGGCCAGCTGGCTCTGAGCTTCTCGCAGGATCCCAGCGCACAACAGAACAAAGGCGATCTCTACTACTTCTCCGTCGGGCGCATGGTACCGGAATTTGAAGACGCCGCCTATGCACTCAAGACCGGCGAGATCACTCCCGCGCCTATCCGCACACGCTTTGGCCTCCACATCATCAAGGTCACGGACCGCAAGCCCGCTCCGGGCGAAACCCATGCCAGCCATATCATGATTCGTTTCCCCAGTCAGACCCCTTCCCCCGAGGACACGGCAGAGGCATACGCCAAGATTGTCGCCATCAACGATAGTCTGACACGAGGAATCGATTTTGCTGAGCTTGCCATGCGTAATTCCGGTGATGGTGGTTCCTCGGGCCGCGGCGGCGATCTTGGATGGTTTACGCGCCAACGCTGGCCGCAACCATTCGATGAGGTGGCCATCCAGATGCGTCCCGGCCAGGTTTCCCGCATTGTCCGCACAGTCTATGGGTATCACATCATCAAGTGCTATGAAACACGACCGCCCAAGACATTCGAACAAAGCAAACAAGACCTGCAGAATCTTTATCAGCAACAGAAGTTCCCGGAAGACTACGCAGCCATGCTGGAACGTACGAAACGTGAAGTGCAGTACATACGCTATGATTCCGTTGTCACCGCCTTCCTTGGAGCATGCGATTCCACCAAGACGACGCGTGACAGTGCCTGGACAGCCGGAATTTCTCCCGCATTCGGGCAAACGGCGATGTTCCGTGTCGGCGGGGCGGCCGTGACGGTTGACACCGTCATTTCGATGATCACGTCGCGCCTCGAGTGGTCCAGCCTTT
>Ga0315283_10004169_pt1 | contig 12526 bp, 15 predicted proteins | sample YL17G09_0_MG_FD_204541 | JGI IMG/M metagenome (GOLD analysis project Ga0315283, IMG submission 204541) | Sediment microbial communities from Yellowstone Lake, YNP, Wyoming, USA - YL17G09_0 | ecosystem: Environmental > Aquatic > Freshwater > Lake > Sediment | place: USA: Wyoming | collected...
GCCCCCGGCCGGCGCCGGCCCGTACCGCCGGTACTCATCATCCGAGCGCTCCGCGGAGACCGGGCGCGGGCCTGCGCCCCGGCCGTCTTCGCGCGGCCGCGGCTCACGGGGAGGCCGCGCCCCGGCCAGCTCGTCGTCGACGGAGCTGCGCCTGGCGCGGCCGGCCTTGTACCGTTTGTAGGGCTTGCGCCCGCCGTTGTCGTCGTCGTTTCGCATCTGCTGTTGATCCCGCTCCTGACGCAGGCAGCGCCCAAGGCGTGATGATGGCGGGGAGCGGGGCGCCGGGCCTTGCACCTGACTACGCCCCAGGGCGGGCGTTTCCTCTAGACGCGAGTCTACACCATGGTAAGCTGAGAATCGTCGTGAGCCCGGAGCGCACCGTCATCGGCGTGGACATCGGCGGCACCAAGACGGCCGCCGCTCTGCTTCGCGGGCAGCTGCCGCAGGCTGTCTCGGGCACGCCCGCCGCACGGGAGACGCCCGAGATCCTCGACCGGTTCACCGTACTCACGGACGCCAGCTCGCTGCGCGCCTGTCTGGACGGCATCGTGGCCTGCATCGCCGACCTCGAGCACGGCTCCGGACGGGTCGAGGGCATCGGCGTGGGGGTCGCGTCGCTGGTGGACTTCGCCGCCGGTCACGTTGTCGAGTCGGTGAATCTACCGCTGATCGACGTGCCCCTGCGCGACCTGCTGCAGCGGCGTTTCGGCGTGCCGGTCGTGATCGACAACGATGCGAACGCGGCGGCCATGGGCGAGCACGCCTTCGGCGCCGGGGCCGGCGCCCGCGAGATGCTCATGCTCACGCTGGGCACGGGCGTAGGGGGCGGCATCATCTGCGGCGGCCGCCCGTATCGAGGCTTCAGCGGGGCGGCCGCCGAGCTCGGCCACATCATCATCGACGTGAACGGGCCCAAGTGCCCGGCCAACTGCCCCAACTACGGCTGTCTCGAGGTGTATCTGGCCGGCCCGGCGATGGCGGCCGCGGCTGCCGCCGCGGCCGCCGCCCAGCCGGCGTCGGCCCTCGGCCGCGCTCTGGCGGCCGGTGAGCACGTAGACGGCCGGCTTCTGACCCGGCTCGGGCAAGAGGGCGACGCCGGCGCCGTGGCCGTGCTCGCCCGACTGGGCGAGTATCTCGGCGCCGGCCTCGTGACTCTCGTCAACATCTTCAACCCCGAGGTGATCGTGATCGGCGGGGGCGCCGCCGCCGCCGGCGAGCTCCTGCTGGGGCCGGCCCGCGGCGTGCTGCAGGCACGCGGCTCGCGGCCTGCCCGCGATCAGGTGCGCGTCGTGCCGGCGGCGCTGGGGCCGGACGCCGGCTTAGTCGGCGCCGCCGCCCTGGCCCTTATGGAGCTCTTCCCGGACGACGCCCACCGGTCGTCTTGACTTCGCTCCTGCCATATCGCTAAATGGGCAACGGAATCGCGCGCGTTCTGCATCCGCAGCGCGCCAACAGGAGGTGGCGAGAACCACATGGCTTACAAGATCACTGATGAGTGCCTTGCGTGCGGCGCTTGCGTCGACGAGTGCCCTAACGAGGCCATCTCTGAAGACGACCCCATCTACATCATCGATCCGGAGAAGTGCGACGATTGCGCGACCTGCGTCGAGTCTTGCCCCAGCGAGGCGATCGTCCCCGAGTGACCCTGGCGCAGAGCGCCTGACGCGTCGGGGGCCGGCTCCGCGAGGAGCCGGCCCCCTTCGTGGTTCAGGGCAGGAGGCCCTCGCAGCCCACGAGCTCGGGCTCATCCCATGAGAGCCGCTGCGCCATGACCGCGATGGCCTCCGGATTGGCGTCGACGAGCAGGTAGCCGCGGCCGCTCCGCGCCGCGGCCTCGCCGGTGGTGCCGCTTCCCGCGAAGAAGTCGACCACGAGATCGCCGGGGTCGGAGTGCACTCTCACGATGCGCTCGAGGATCTTCAGCGGCTTCTGGGTCGGATACCCCGTCTTCTCCTTGCCCGTCGGGCTGACGATCGTGTTCCACCACACGTCCGTGGGCGTCTTGCCGCGCGCGGCCTTCGCGGGGCCGACGAGGCCCGGAGCCATGTAAGGCACGCGGTCGATGTCGTCGTAGCGGAAGACGTAGCGGGCGGGGTCGACCGCGTACCAGAAGATCGTGTCGTGCTTGGCCGGCCAGCGCCTTCGGGGCCGGCCTCCGTAGTCGTAGGCCCAGATGATCTCGTTGACAAACGACGCGCGCCCGAAGACTTCGTCGAGGAGCACCTTGCAGTAGTGCGCCTCGCGGCTGTCGATGTGGAAGAACAGCGAGCCGTCAGGCGTGAGGATACGCCGCGCTTCTGCGAGTCGCGGCGCCAGGAACCCCAGGTAGTCGGCGAAATCGTCCGGCCAGGCGGCGCTCCCCAGGACCTCGGTCCGGTAGCGCCGCCCCTGGAAGCCGGTGCGGTCGCCGCCCTCGTCGCGCGACGTCCGCAGGCGCGTGCGCTGCTGCGCCCGCCCGGTGTTGAACGGCGGGTCGATATAGATGAGGCGCGCGCAGGCGTCCGGAAGCGCGCGCAGCACCTCGAGGTTGTCGCCGCAGACGATGCGCTTCACAGCGGGTACTCGTAGACGCGCTGGTCCTTGACCCGCCGGCGACCGACGGCCGGATAGAAGTCGTGCACCCCTTTGCGCGCGAGGTCGGCGCGGATCCACATGAGCGTGAGGTCGTGCCGGCGGCCCCATTCCGCGGCGGCCACCAGGAGAGCAGCGCCCAACCCTTCGCCGCGATGCCCGGCCATCACGACGAGACCGCCGACCTCCACGTACGGGTCCGCTTCGACCACGCGCTGAATGTGTACGTCGATGAAGCCACCGAGGCTGCCCCCCGCATCCGCGATCAGCAGGGTACGTTCGGGGTCGTCCAGGAGGCACAGCCGCTCGCGGACCTGCTTGACCGTGGAAGGGTAGCCGAGCTCGCCACAGAGACCGGCGAGAGCTTCGGCGTCGGCCGGGGCCGCCGGCCGGAGGCGTAAGCATGCGTCGCTCATGTGCGCAAGTCTACCCGCGGACGCCAAGCGCCGCCCGCCGGGGCGTCCCGATACGAGCGGCCAGTGCGACTGGGTCACGCCGAGAGGCGCGGAGCCTCCGGCTCTACCTCCACCGGCGCCGCGACGGGCATGCGGCAGTGAATGTGCAGCACGCGGTCCTCGACAGGCCCCGCGTCCAGCGCGACCGTGCCGTGCAGCGGGCAGATGATCTTTTCGCTGGGGTCTGCGGCGAACAGGTGTTCCGGAGAGTACTCGAAACAACGCACCGGGCCTGACAGAATGGGGTGAAAGACCAAGGGGGAGACGGCATGGCCGACAACGTGTGGCGCGAGTTCTTCGACAGCTACGCCTCGCAGTACATGAACGAAGCGTTCACCGCCGACAGCGTGCGCGAGGCGGCGTTCCTGGTGGAGTTGCTCGGCCTGCCGGCCGGCGCCGCCATCCTCGACGTCGGTTGCGGCACCGGCCGGCACGCTGTCGAGCTGGCCAGGCGCGGCTATTGCGTGACAGGGCTCGACCTCTCCGCCGGCATGCTCGCCGAGGCGGCGAAGGCGGCGGGAGAGGCTGGCGTCGAGATCGACCTCGTCCAGGCCGACGCCACGGACTTCAGCTTCGCGCGCGGCTTCGATGCCGCCGCGTGCCTGTGCGAAGGCGCCTTCACGCTGGTCGGCGCCGACGACCCCTTCGACCACGACCTGGCCATCCTGCGCAACGTCTGCGCGGCGCTGAAGCCGGGCGCCCTGTTCGTGCTCACGGCCAGCAACGGGATGAGGCTCATCCGCAGCGCGACGCCGGAGCAGGTCGAGGCCGGCCGTTTCGACCCGCTGACCCTCAGCGAGTCGTACGACATGGAGTGGGAGACGCCGGAGGGGCCGCGCAGCGTCCCCGTGCGCGAGCGCGGCTACGTGCCCAGCGAGCTGACGCTCCTCTGCCGCATGGCCGGGTTCGCCGTCGAGCACGTCTGGGGAGGCACGGCCGGCAACTGGGGGCGCCGGCCCGTCGATCTCGACGAGTGGGAGATCATGGTCGTCATGCGCAAGCCGGCGGCGTGAACGCGCCGCCCCACGTCAGCATCAGACGGGCGGCGCCGGACGACGCCGCCGGCGTCGCCGCCGTGCTCAACGGCGTCATCGCCGGCGGCCGCCACAGCCTGCTCGACACGCCGTTCACCGTAGCGGAGGAGCGCGCCTACATAGAGGCGCTTCCGGAGCGCTCCTTTCTCCACGTCGCCGGGACGGCCGGCGACATCCTCGGCTTCCAGACCGTCATCCCGTGGAACACCTTCGCGACCCGCGAGCTCGACCACGTGGCGACCATGGGCACCTACGTGGACGAGCGGCACCGGCGGCGCGGCGTGGGCGCGGCGCTGGCGGCGGCGTCGTTTGCGGCGGCTCTCGAGATGGGTTACGAGAAGGTCTTCACCGACCTGCGCGCCGACAACCTCGATTCGCTGGCCTACCATCTCGCGCTCGGTTTCACTATCGTGGGGGCCGCGCGCGGTCATGCGCGCGTTGCCGGGCGCAACATCGACGTCATCTTCATCGAGCGCTTTCTGAAGGGGTGAGCGGCATGCTGTACGTCTGCGCCACGCCGATCGGCAATCTCGGGGACGTGACGCCGCGCGTCCTCGACGCTCTGCGCGCGGTCGATCTCATCGCCGCCGAAGATACGCGTCACACGCGCAAGCTCCTCAGCCACTTCGACATCCATGTGGAGATGACCAGCCTCTTTCAGCACAACGAGGCGCAGAAGACCGAGGAAGTGCTGCGCCGTCTGCGCGACGGCAAGGACGTGGCCCTGGTCACCGACGCAGGGATGCCCGGCGTGCAGGATCCCGGCATGCGCCTCGTGGTGCGCGCCGTGGCCGAAGGTCTCGAGCTCACGGTGCTGCCGGGTCCTTCGGCAGTGCTCACCGCCCTCGTGGCCGCGGGCTACGACGGCGACGGCTTTCGCTTCGTCGGCTATCTGCCGCGCAGGGCGCGCGAACTTGAGACCATGCTGCACGGGTGGCGCCGCTGCGGCGGCCTCGTCGTGGCCTTCGAGACCGGGCAGCGGCTGGCGCGCAGCGTCGCCGTGCTGGCCGCGTCGCTGCCCGAGGCCCGCGCGGCCGTGTGCCGCGAGCTCACCAAGGTGCACGAGGAGGTCGTGCGCGGCACGCTGTTGGAGCTCAGCGAGCGCTATGCCGTCCCCGGCCCGGATGCCGGGCCGAGAGGCGCCGTGCGCGGCGAGATCACGCTGGTCCTCGACCTCGGGCCGCCTCTGGACGAAGCGGCCGCCGCCCGGCCGCAGGCGAGGGCGGCCGTCACCGCCTTGCTCGGACGCGGCCTGTCGCGGCGCGACACCGCCGCGGCTCTGCACGTGTGCCTCGGGCTCCCGGGGCGCGAAGCCGACCGCCTGGTACGCGAGGTCGCGGCCGAGAGCTGAGCCGGCGGGCGTCTGGGCGACGCGTCGGCCCTCCGCCGAGCCGCCCCGGCCCGTCTGCTACACTGCCGGCATGGATCTCCCGGCCCTCATTGCGGAGCGCCCGCTGCTGCTCGACGGCGGTCTCGGCCTGGCGCTCATGGTCCGCGGTTTCAGCGCCGGCGAGTGCCCCGAGGAGTGGAACGTTTCGCGTCCCGCCGAGGTGGAGGACATCCATCGCGCCTTCTACGCGGCGGGCTCCGACGTCGTGAACACCAACACGTTCGGCGGCACCGGACTGCGCCTGGAGGCGCACGGGATGGCCGCTCGCGCGGTCGAGCTCAACGAAGCGGCCGCCCGTCTCGCGGTCGCGCTGCGCGACCGCGAATTCCCCGGCCGTCTCGTGGCCGGCGACATCGGCCCGTGCGGCAAGATGCTCAAGCCCATGGGTGACGCCGACCCCGAAGCCCTGCGCGCCTCGTTCGCCGAGCAGGCGGAGGCGCTCGTCCGCGGAGGGGTGGACCTCCTCAACATCGAGACGATGTTCGATCTCACCGAGGCGCGCATCGCGGTGGAGGCCGCCGTGGCCGCCGCTGCCGGCCGGCCGGTGCTGGCCAGCATGGCGTTCAAGCCGGCCGCCCGGGGCTTCCGCACCATGATGGGTGTGGATCCCGCCTCAGCGGTGGCCACCCTCAAAGAGGCCGGTGCGGCGATCGTCGGCTGCAACTGCGAGATCACCGCCGAGCCCATGGCTGAGCTGGTCCCCATCCTTGCCGGGCTCAACGGCGGCGTCACCTGCGCGCAGCCCAACGCCGGTCAGCCACGCCTCGAGAGCGGGAAGACGGTGTACGGCGAGACGCCCGAGCACTTCGCCGCCGTGGTCGGGGGCTATCCCGCGCTCGGCGCCGGCATCGTCGGCGGGTGCTGCGGCACGCCGCCCGAGTCCATCGCCGCACTGGCCGCCGCCCTCGGGCGCTGACAGTGCCGTAGGCTGCTCCGCCGCGCGTCGCTACGCCCTCACGGCGACTGGGCGCGCCTACCCCAGCTCGGCGCGCCGCCGGAACACCGCGCCGACGGTGTCGAGGATCAGTCGCGCACCGTGCAGGGCTGTGAGCTGGCCCGGCCCGTCGTACTGCGGCGCCACCTCGACGAGGTCCATGCCGATCACGTGGCAGCGCGCGCACACCGCCAGCAGGATCGCCTTGGCCTCGTAGTAGCTGAAGCCGCCGGGCTCGGGCGTGCCGGTGCCCGGCGCGATGCTCGGGTCGAGGGCGTCGATGTCGAAGGTGATGTACGTGTCGACGCCCGGCTCCAGGTGCGCGACGAGCTCGTCCACGAGCGTGTCCTTCGCCTGCTCGCACCAGAAGATGTGCGCCCCCCGGCTTTGCGCCAGGGCGATGTTGTCGCCGTGCGTGTGAAGGCTGCGGATGCCGTACTGCGTGAGGCCGCTCAGCCACCCGGCTTCGTGGGCGCGGATGATCGGGCTGGAGTGCGAGTACCTCGAGCCGCCTTCCTCGTCCCAGTAATCCATGTGGGTGTCGAACTGCACGAGCTGGAAGGGCTCACCCTGACGCGCCTCGCTCAGCGCCTTGAGCACGGGGTAGGTGATCGAATGGTCGCCGCCGAGCGTGACGGGGAACAGGCCCGCGCCGATCAGCGGCAGCAGCCGTTCGACGACCGCTGCGTGGTAGCGCTCCGCTGACCACATGGGGCCGAGCGCGACATCGCCGCAGTCGGCCCAGCGGACGCCGCCGAGCAGCTTCACCCCGGCCTCGCCGTCGTAGAGCGCTTCGAGGCCGTTCTGGAAAGCCCACATCGTGGAGGCCTCGCGAAGGGCGCGAGGGCCCATCCGCGTACCCGAGCGGTTGGTCGTGCCCTGGTCCCAGGGGATTCCCATGACGGCCACGTCGGCGTCGGCACGCGTGGGCGTCGTCAGAAGCGGCGCCTTGAAGAAGGTCGCGATGCCGCTGAATGGCAGCTCCTCATAGGTCATCAGCTTGTCTCCTTCGGCCTACTTCACGCCTTTGGCGTGCGCCTTGCTCACCTCGGCCACGCATTCTTCCACGATGTCGCAGCCGAGTGCGAACAGCTCCGGTGGCTGGTTGAGCGCCGGCGTGGGGCGGAAGTAGTTGAACGCCGGCTCGTAGATCGGCACGACGCCCCTGCGCTCCATGGCGTAGACGATCTCGCGGGTGAGGTCGTGCGCCGGCTCCTTGGTGTCCTTGTCCTCGACGAACTCGACGCACATGTAGGCGCCGATCACGCGCACGTCGCCGACGATCTCGTACTTCTCCTTCATGGCGCCGAACTTGGCCTTGGCCACCTTCTCGAGCTCCGCCACGTTGTCGAGCACCTTGTCGCGCTCCATGATCTCGAGCAGCTTGGCGGCCATCAGGCAGGCGGCGGGATTGCCGGCGAACGTTCCGCCGGTGTACAGCTCACCGGCCGGCTCGCTCATGCGGTCGCTGCCGAGCGTGCAGGCCAGCGGCATGAGCCCGCCGCTGAGGCCCTTGCCCAGGCTCAGCAGCTCGGCCTCCACGCCGGGCCAGTGCTCGATGGCGAACCACTTGCCGGTGCGGCCGACGCCCTCCTGGACCTCGTCGTTGTAGAGGATCCAGCCGTACTTCTGGCACAGGTCGTACAGGCGCCTGGGCCACTCCGGCGGGGGGATCTGCACGCCGTTCTCGCCCTGGATGAACTCCACGTTGACGCCGGCGATGCTGTCTGGCGTGGCTTTGTACTTGAGGATCATCTCCTCGATGTAGTCGAGGCAAGCGAGGTGACAGGCGGGGTGCTCGAGGTGGTACGGGCAGCGGTAGCAGGTGGGGAAGGGGACGTTGATCCAGCCGCTCATGAACGGCTCGATGGCGTGGTTGTAGTGGGCGTTGTGCGGGCCCATGGCGCCGGTGCCGTAGTTGCCGCCGTGAAAGCTGCCCAGGAAGGTGATGACGAAGGGGCGTGCGGGACCGGCGGCCTCGCGCATGATGCGCACCGCGTTCTCGACGACCTCGCTGCCCGTGGTGTCGTAGACGACCTTGGTGAGCGGCGGCGGCGCGATGGCGTGGAGCTTCTCGGCGAGCAGCCATTGGTGCTCGACGCGCAGCGCCGAAAGGCACTCGGTGCCGTAGTCCTTGAGGCCCTGGTGCGCGGCCGCGACCAGCTCGGGATGGTTGCCGCCCAAGGGGGCGCTGGCCCAGCCGTTGATCCAGTCGAGGTAACGGTTGCCGTCGACGTCCTCGATGAACCAGCCATCGCGATATCTGCTGACGAAGTGGCTCGGAGGCCAGCCGCCGATCAGCGATACCCCGAGGAGGATGTCGTCGCCGCGCTTCATGAGCGCCGCGCTGCGCGGGCCGGGGGGCGGGGTGTGCACGTTGGGGCGGGTCTGGTCGCCCATGCTCTCATCTCCTTAGGTGCGCGGAGCGGCTACGCCGCCGCGCGCCGGCAATGGGGTTCGGTGCCGCGATGCTAGCGCAAGCTGGCGGGCGAGAACAGGAGCGCTAGGAGCGCTCCGGACCCTCGCCCGGCGACCACTCGTAGTTGTCCTTGAGGATCTTGAGGTTGAGCAGGAACTCGGCCTGCACGATGCCGGGGATCGTGCGCACGTGGTTCACGAGCACATCCATGAGTTCCTCACGATCGTGGGCGACGATGCCCGCGATGATGTCGAAGTTCCCGGCGCAGATGCTCACGTAGTCCACCTGAGGCAGCTCGGCCACTTCTTCGGCGACCGCCTCCAGGCGCTCGCCCTGGACGCGCAGGTGCACCTGCGCCCACATGAGGCCCAGGTCGAGCGGGCTGCTCACGGCGACGATCTGGATGACCTTGGTGCGCAGCAACCGCGCGACTCGCTGCCGCACGCTGGCCTCCGAGATGCCGAGGTCCTTGGCGATGGTCGTGTACGCGCGCCGCCCGTCGACCTGCAGGTGGCCGATGATGGCGATGTCGGTCTTGTCCAGTGCCTGCTTGCGCATGGCGCCCCTTTCGACGGCTCCATCTTACGAATGTCGTGATTCCGATGCCAGTCGCCTGCGATTCTCACCGTGCGATACCATACCAAACTGACCCCAAGGAGGAACGGCATGAAGATCGAGCGCAAGCCGTCGACGGCGCTGCTGCCCACACCTGTGGTGCTGCTCAGCGTGGCCGGCCACGGCAAGGAGAAGCCCAACATCATCACGCTGGCGTGGGTGGGTACCGTGTGTTCGGCGCCGCCGATGCTCAGCGTCGCCATCCGCCCGTCGCGGCATTCGCACGGCCTCGTCAACGCGGCGCGCGAGTTCGTCGTCAACATCCCGCGCGCCGACCAGGTGGCCGCCGTCGACCTCGCCGGCGTGTGGTCCGGCGTCGAGCACGACAAGTTCAAGGAGCTCGGGTTCACGGCGAAGCCGGCGACGCTGGTGGCCGCGCCGCTCATCGAGGAGTGCCCCATCAACATCGAGTGCGTGGTGCGCCATCAGCTCGCGCTCGGTGCGCACGATCTCTACATCGCCGAGATCGTCGCTACGCACTACGACGAGGAGCTGCTCGACTCCCGCGGGCGCCTCAAGACGGCGCAGCTCGCCGCCATGGCCTACGTGGACGGCGAGTATTGGTCTTTGGGCGAGCGCCTCGGCAGCTACGGCCAGGCGGCGAAGGCTCTCAAGGCCGCGAAGAAGTAGACTGAGCCCGTGGTCTTCTACATCACAACGCCCATCTATTACGTGAACGGCGAGCCCCATCTGGGGCACGCCTACACGACCATCGCCGCCGACATCCTGGCGCGGTATCACCGCCAGAAGGGCGACGATGTCTTCTTCCTCACCGGCGTGGACGAGCACGGCAACAAGGTCGCGCAGGCCGCGGCCGAGCGCGGCCTTACGCCGCGGCAGCATGTCGACGAGCTGGCGCCCAAGTTCCGCCACCTTGCCGAACAGCTGGGCGCCACCAACGACTTCTTCATCCGCACGACCGACCCGGAGCACGAGGCCTTCGTGCAGCGGTTCGTGGAACGCCTGAAGGCCGCCGGCGACATCGAGAAACGCAGCTACGGCGGCCTCTACTGCACCGCCTGCGAAGGCTTCTGGTACGAGCGCGACCTCGTCGATGGCAAGTGCCCGGACCATGGCCTCGAGCCGGTCTGGCTGGAAGAGGAGAACTACTACTTCCTGCTCAGCAAGTATCAGGACCGGCTGGCCGAGTTCTTCCGCGCGAACCCCGGCTTCGTGAAGCCCAGGTCGCGCTACAACGAGGCCCTGTCGTTCATCGAGCAGGGCCTCGACGACATCAGCATCAGCCGCTCCAGCATCACCTGGGGCGTGCCCGTGCCGTGGGACCCGGAGCAGGTCATCTACGTGTGGGTCGACGCGCTCATCAACTACCTGTCGGCGCTCACGTATGCGCGCCCCGACGAGGACCTCGTCGACCACTACTGGCCGGCGGTGCATCACCTGCTCGCCAAGGACATCCTCAAGTTCCACGCCGTGATCTGGCCGGCGCTGCTCCTGAGCGCCGGCCATGCGCTGCCCACCGGCGAGTTCATCCACGGCTACCTCCTCATGGCCGGCGAGAAGATGAGCAAGACGCGCGGCAACGTGCTCGACCCCTTCGCCGTCATGGACCAGTACGGCATCGATCCGCTGCGCTTCTACCTCATGCGCGAGGTCACGCTAGGGCAGGACGGGGTGATCAGCCTTGAGGGCTTCGAAGGTCGCTACAACAGCGAGCTCGCCAACGAGCTGGGCAACCTCGTGAGCCGCAGCGCGAGCATGATCGGCAAGTACCGCGAGGGGCGTATCCCGGCGCCGCCGGCGGACGAAGTGCTGCGGGACGTGGCGGCCGAGGGCGAGGCGATGGTGCGCGCCGCCGGCGCGCACTACGACGCCGTCGCGGTCACGGCCGCCATCGAGACCGTGTGGGAGTACGTGCGGCGCCTCAACCGTCTGGTCGAGGAAGAGGCGCCCTGGAAACTGGCCAAGGACGTGGCGCAGGCCGGCCGCCTCGACATGGTGCTGCACGGGCTGGCGGCCGGCCTGCGTCTCGTGGCGCTGGCCATCTACCCAGTGATCCCCGGCACGGCCGAGGAGATCCTGCGGCGCCTCGGCCAGGCGCACGGCGCCGCCGACCTGCTGCTCGAGAAGGCGGCTTGGGACGGTCTCACGCCGGCCGTGGTGGTCGCCGGTCCACCGCTCTTCCCGCGCATCGAGTCCGGCGGCTGAGGCCGTCGCCCGTGCCGCCGGAGCCGCGCCATGTCCTGCGCGCCGCGTCCCCCCATCACTTGAGCCCATGACGCTCATCGATTCTCACTGTCACCTCGAGATGCTGGACGATCCCGGCCGGGCCGTGGAACAGGCGCGTGAGGCCGGCGTGGAGACCGTCGTCAGCATCGGCATCGACGTCGCGAGCTCGAGGCTCGCGGTGGGCTTCGCCGAACGCTTCGAGGGCGTGTACGCGACGGTGGGGCTTCATCCGCACGACGCGGCCAGCCTGGGCGACGCGCTTCTCGGCGAGCTCGAGGAGCTCGCCGCGCATCCACGCGTCGTCGCCATCGGCGAGTGCGGCCTCGACTTCTACCGCGACCTGTCGCCGCGCGACGCCCAGCACCGCGCCTTCAGCGCCCAGATCGAGCTGGCCCGCCGCGTCGGCCTGCCGCTCGTCGTACACGTGCGCGAGGCCGGCGATGAGGCCATGGCGCGGCTGGCCGAGGAGGCCGGCGACCTGACGGTCGTCATGCACTGCTTCTCCCTGCCGCGGTACGTGGACGAGTGCAACGCGCGCGGTTACTACGCCAGCTTCGCCGGCAACGTCACCTACAAGAACGCCGGCGACCTGCGCGTCGCCGCGGCTCGCGTCCGCGAGGACCGCCTGCTGGTCGAGACCGACGCGCCGTTCCTCAGCCCGGCGCCCAAGCGCGGCAACAGCAACCTGCCCGCCTGGGTCGTGCACACCGCCGCCGTGGTCGGCGAGGCGCGTGCCTGGGACGCGGCGCGGGTCGCCGCGGTCACGACGGCCAATGCGCGCCGCGTGTTCGGGCTCCCGGGAGGCGCGTGAGGGTGGCCGAACGGCCCACAGGCGGCGCACGAAAGCCCGTCGCCCCGCACGGCGACGGGCAGGCCGCGGGCGACCGCAGTCGCCCCCCGCGGCCGCACGCCCTGCATCGC
>Ga0315283_10004172_pt1 | contig 12525 bp, 9 predicted proteins | sample YL17G09_0_MG_FD_204541 | JGI IMG/M metagenome (GOLD analysis project Ga0315283, IMG submission 204541) | Sediment microbial communities from Yellowstone Lake, YNP, Wyoming, USA - YL17G09_0 | ecosystem: Environmental > Aquatic > Freshwater > Lake > Sediment | place: USA: Wyoming | collected...
CGCGGCCCGATGCCGCGCCAACCCGGGCGCTCACCCGTGCCTTGGCCTACGCCTGTGGGCGCCTCGTCTGGCAGGCATGCAAGGTGCTGGAACTCATCCCCGGCATGCCGGTGGTCACGGCCAAGGCGCTCAGCCGCAGGCACCTCGACCTGGGACCGGTGGTGACGGCGGCCGAGAAGCGCAGTTCGCGCCTGCTGGCGCTTCAGGGCTATCACTTCCGTCATCATCCCTGGGCACGCCGCCACGCCGACGAGATCCGCGCGTATTTCGAGCCCCTGCCAGAGATCCGCGCAGAGGCTGAACGTGCAGTCGCCGCGCTCCGCGCGCGCGCCGACGTGGTGGTCGGGGTGCACATCCGCCACGGTGACTACGCCAAGCATCTCGACGGCCGCTTCTTCTATCCGGTCCCCACCTACCTGCGGCTAATGCGCGAGTGCCAGGCGCTGCTCGCCCCGCAACGGGTGGCGTTCCTCATTTTCTCCAACGCCGCGTTTGAGCCCAACGAGTTTTCGGAGTTCGACGCCACACCTGGACCGGGCGGCCTGGTCAGCGACCTGCACGCGCTGTCGCTGTGCGACCGCATCATAGGCGCGCCCAGCTCCTATTCGAGCTGGGCCGCGTTTTATGGCCGGGTGCCAATCGCCCGCGTGCAGCAGCCCGACCGCGCGCTGATGGCGACGGACTTCACCCTGCTGCAGAGCCCGGATCCCCTGTACTGACAAATCATGGACAGGCAAGGGCTGAAACAAACGCCAGCGGCCCTAAATGAACTGAGACGCGTCGCGCGTCAGGGCAGCGTGAGATCGCCCGCGTAGCCCAGAGTGACCAGGTACCGCCCGGGGTTAACCGTGTCCGCGTGCGCCCGCAGTGGGTACGCCGGCAATGCTACGGTCCAGCTCAACTCTGCAGCGGCGCCCGCGACATCCCAGCGCTGGACCGTGAGTCCGTCACGGGAGACCAGTGCGGCGCCGTCCTCCGGCAGCAGCAGCGTCCGGAAGGCGTCTGTCCCGGAGATCTCCGGGCCGAGCGCCAGCTCTGCACCGAGACGGACCGTGCCAATGTCCGATTGGGGCAGCCACTGCCCAGGCCGGTCCAGGCCATCGAGCAGCGGCACCAGGAAGCTTCCGCCCCTGCTGAAGAACAGCGTTCTGCCAGCAGCGCGCAGATCGTAGGCGCCTTCCGGCAGGACCAGCCGGTCGCGGACGTCAACGCCGCCCGCATCGGTGCGCGCCGCTACGACGGTGCTGGTCACCGACCAGTCATCGCCCCAGCTGTCCTGGACCGTGAAGACCTCGGGGCCCGCCGCAGCGACTACGTAACCGGGCACATTCACGGACGGCGTGACCACGCGGCCGTCGAGATCGATCCGCACGTAGTTATGCTCGAGCAACGGTCGATTGAGTTCGTCCTGACCGGCAAATCTGGCGAACGTGAACGCCAGCGCGGCGCCATCCGCGACGAACCCGGTGATGGCCGCATCACCGACTGCCACGCCCTTGCCAAGTTCTGCTGCCGGGATGTCGATCACGATCACGCCATCGACGGGCGTTCCATCGCCGAAGACATAGGGCTCGCCACCGGGAAGGCCGCGAAGCGCCAGCTTGCCCGAGGAGGTCAACGCGGTTTGCGCACCGGAGAAAACCGGCGCGATTCTAGCGGCTCCACCGCCGACAAAGTCGGGCGCCGCGGCACCCTCGCCTGCGCCGCCAACGGGGGCCACGGCTCCCGAACCGAGATCAAGCCGGGCGGAGACCACAGTCGGGGAAGCGCTGAAATCCATCACGTAGGCGGCACGGCCCGCCGCGTCCCAGCCGACAAGGGCGGCCGACTGACCGTAGGGGTAAAACGCCTCCGCCCAGAGTTCCACCTCGGCGCCGCCGAGCCGGGCCCGGTTGCCGGCCTGCGCCAGCCGCAGCAGCGTGCCATCCGCCAGCTGGCCGATGTCAACCACGTTCTCGGCGATGGTGACGCGGCCGATCAGGTCGAGAGTCGCCGCATGGGCCATCACGACTTCTTCGGCGCCGGCCGCCGCGATCCCGGCGCCGTAGGGGAATCCCCGCAGCGCGCCGCCCGCCACCTCGATCACCCCGCGGAGCGTCAGTGTGGCGCCGGAGCGTTCCACCACGGCCAGCCCGTCCCAGCGGGGCACGAGAATCAGGCCGGGAAAGACCCCAAAGGCCTTGCGTTCCGACAGTGCCGAGGCGCTGCTGTCACCCACATCCTCCCGATCGAGGAGCTCTGGCGCTGCCGGATTGGAGACGTCGAACAGCGAGACGATGGTGCGCCAGCCGAGAGCCGGATCCACGCCGACAGTCACGAGTTGGTTGCCATCGGCCACGATCTGGGTGGCATACCCGGGCACCTCGAGTTCCCCTGCAACCACCGGCCGCCTCGGGTCGGACAGATCAATCACCCACAGGGGATCGACTTGCTCGAAGGTGACCAGATAGGCGCGATCCGCCGTGAATTGGGTGGCGAAGAGCTGCTCACCGCGCGCCAGCTCCAGGCTTGCGAGCACCGCCGGCGCGTCGGGGTCCGCGATGTCCACCGTGAAGAGCCGCGACAGGCCCCTGTCTATCCAGTCGTGAGTCACGACCCGGAGCACACCGCCGCCGAAGTTCAGCTTCTGATCGTCACTGACGAAACCGGGCAGATCCAGCGATCCGCGCAGCCTGATCGCGCCGGCGGGGTCCGACACATCCACCAGCGTGACGGTGGTGCCGTTGTCGGCATTGCTGCCCGCGATGAAGAGGTAGCTGCTGGTGGCGTGGGCGAAGCCGGCGTTGTTCGGCAGCGCCAGGCTCGAGCCGGGGGAAAAGGGCGTAGCCCCCAGGAGGAAGGACTGCACCCGCTGATCCGTGACGGCGTAGAGCGCATCGCCGATCAGGCGGCTGGTGCGATAGGACCCGGGCATGGATTCGCTGCGTGAGATGGCGGGCTGCGCCGGGTCCGCCACCGCGATCTCCACCAGCTGCGTTCCGCCCTGGAGGTCCGCCAGCAGCACCAGGGCCCGGTTGCCGCGCAGATACATCTCCAGCGGCACCCCCGTCAATGCGAGGCGGCCACGAAGTTCCAGCCGCGAAAGATCAACGATCGTGAGGCCGCGATACGAGTTCAGCAGATAGAGCAGGTCACCCGAGACGCGATAGAGATCGGCTTCCTCGATGGCCCGGGCAATCTCGGCGCGGGCGTCATCCGCGACGGCGCCGAAATCAGCGGAGCCGCCCGGAGGCGTCGGGATCCCGGCGCCCGGAGCCACCGCGGCCGATAGGCCCCGCACGTCGGCGGTGAGGAACGTCGTATTGGCAGAACCGGCCGATCCGCCACTGCCACCGCAGCCCGCTGCCAGCAGGGCAACGAGGCCCAGAATCACGCAACTGCGCACGGTCCGCGACCCCTCAATGCTCATTTGTTTGTCCCGTTCGAGCCACTATATGCAGGCGGAGTTCCGCAGACCAGCGGGACCGGATCCAGCACCCTGGCGCGCGACATAACGGCGCGGATGCGTCTGCTGACCGCACAGCGGTGCTGGCGCAGGCCGATGCGGATGCCATTAAGGCAACGTCCGGGCACTTCCTCCCGGTCAACATAAGTTGGAGCAGGCCGATGCGGATGCCAGAAGGCAACGGTCCGGGCACTGCGTTCCTGTTGACATAATAGGGTGGCGCGCCGCCCGATAAGGAGGCATTTACGCGTCCCTCGGCGCCAGCGAATTCGGTTTTCGAGGACTTTGTAAACGTCATGTCTTAATCGTATGCTCGGTCGCCTGGAGGGTAATCCTTCCGGGTAAAAGTCCATAACCAATAGCAATGAAAAGGTGACTGTCATGCGCATACTGACAATTAAGGAACTCGACAAGGTTTCCGGTGGTTGCGACAAGGGCTCCGGCGGCAAGGGTTCCGGCGGCAAGGGTTCCGGCGGCAAGGGCTCTGGCGGCAAGGGCTCTGGCGGCAAGGGCTCGGGCAAGGGCTCGGGCAAGGGCTCTGGCGGCAAGGGCTCTGGCGGCAAGGGTTCCGGCGGCAAGGGCACTGGCGGCAAGTGAGATTGATACCGGAGTCAATGTACGCAGACTTGCTTGCGTAGTCGAAACGGGCTCCGGGCTCTGCCCGGAGCCCGGTCTTTATTCGGGAACGTTGAGTCTCGAGGCGTTATAGCTGACCTGAATCTGGCGGCGCATCCGGGGCGTCCTGACGTGATGAGCGAGTTCGGCATCGAAGAAGTCCCTGAGCATCGGTGGCCGGGGCGCGCCGAAGTTCAGCTCCGCATTGGCGTCGATCAGCGAACTTCCGGCAAAGCCCAGTTCGTCCAGATGGCTTACCGCCTGGATGACGCAGGGGGCGTGAGTGAATCCCAGAGCCCGCAATGCGTAGGCGCGATGGTAGCCGTTGTTCAGGACGAGCCGCTTCCCCACGCGCACGACGTTAAGGTAGTTGGACCCGAAGCCGACGACCAGTGCGATCACGCCAGCGGCGGGACCGTTGGGCACGAAGTCCCTGAGCTGATCCGGACGCAACAGTTCCGCGCCCAGGAATCGCAGATCGGTGGAGGGCGAGTGGAATATGAAGCGTCCAGCCGACTCGCCGATGCGCACCTCTGGCACGGCGTGGTCGAACGGCAGGCAAAGCTTGAAGAGCGCTTCATCGGTCGGATTTGCCCCCAGTCGCTCGCGGACGCGAGCGACGTGATCGATCATGACGTCCTGCTGGTAAACAATGAGCTTGTCCAGTTCCACGAGGCCAAAGGCGCAGGGCAGAGAGGCGTACACTTTGCGGAAGTGGGGGTCGTCCACCACCCGGTCGGCGAGCGGTTGCATGGCTGCCGTGAGTTCCCGGATTTCGACCGTGTCGGCGATGTTTTCTTCGAGGGCTTCGAGATCCCGGTAACGACTGGCCGCCGCCCGCCACAACCGGATCAGTTCGCCCTCGTCGGCCTGCGGACCGCCCTCGGTGCGGCGCCTGACGTTCGAAACGAAGTCGGCGAGCTTGGGCAGGCCCAGCAGCCAGACCTGCTCGCTCCACGTACTGGATGAGTTATGCGAGTCGGACAGAGTCATGTCATTCCAGAAGCGTCGGTAGTCGGTGTGGATTCCGGCACGGCAGCCTCGGCAGGCCAGCCGCTGTTTCGGCTCGAGGCGGTGGATGCGCGCCGGACGCAGTGGCTCGGGTCGGTAATCCTGGCACGCTCGTTATCCCAGTCGTTTTATGCGTTGTTCGCATTCATTGCCGCGTGCGCAATCCTGGCCTTCGTGATTTTCGGCCAGTTTACACGCAAGGCGACGGTGAAAGGGTGGCTCATTCCCGAGCAGGGGCTCGTTAAGGTATTCGCGCCGCAGGGTGGAGTGATCAACCAGGTCCGGATCCGCGAGGGCGCCGCGGTCAAGCGGGGCGATGTACTGATGGTCATATCGGCCGAGAGCCAGAGCGCCGCCGGTGGTACCCAGGCCGAGATCGGTCGCCTGCTCGAGGGGCGACGCGCCAGCCTCGAAAGCGAGCGGCGCCAGATGGCCCAGCTCTTTGGCCAACAGAAGGGTGCCCTCACGAGCCGTCTCGCGGCTCTTCGCGCGGAGGGCGATCAGGTCGCGCTCGAAATGGACGCGCAGAAGGAGCGGACCGATCTTGCGTCAGTGGCCCTGGAACGCCAGCGCGATTTGCAGAAGAAGGGCTTCATACCGTTGCAGCAGGTCCAGCAACAGGAGGAGCTGCTGCTTGAGCAGCGCGTGAAGCTGCGGGCTGTCGAGCGCAGCAGGCTCGAGGTGCAGCGGGAAATCGGGACGGTTCTGGCGCAGTTGAACGAGGCGCCGCTGAACTCCCGGAGGCAGGACGAAGCCCTGCAGCGAGAGGTCAGCGCGATCGATCAGGCGCGCGTGGAAACCGAGGCGCGCCGCGAAATCATCATTTCGGCACCCCACGATGGTGTCGTCACGGCAATTCTCGGCGAGGCGGGCGGCACGGCGAGCCCCAACATGCCCCTGCTCAGCATCGTGCCAAGGGGCGCCAGGCTCAAAGCGCAGTTGTTCAGCCCGAGCCGGGCGATCGGCTTCGTGCAGCCTGGCCAGCAGGTGCTCGTGCGATACGAGGCGTATCCGTATCAGAAATTCGGGCGTTACGAGGGCACAGTCGAGACCGTGTCGCAGTCAGCCATTACGCCGGGTGAACTGCCCGTTCAGCTCGCGGGCCTTCCGGCGCTGTACGGCTCGAACGAGCCCATGTATCGGATCGTGGTCCAGCTCAAGCAGCAGAAAATCACGGCCTACGGCAAGCAGCAGGCGCTGACGCCCGGCATGCTCCTTGAGGCTGACGTGATCACCGACCGCCGGCGGCTCTATGAATGGATACTTGATCCGCTTTACACCCTGACGGGCCGCCTGTGAGCACGGGAATCGCCGAGCGACTCCAGTTTGGCCTGCTGCCCCGTCTGCCGCTGGTGCTGCAGACGGAGGCCGCGGAATGCGGCCTGGCCTGCATTGCCATGGTCAGCGGCTTCTACCGCCAGCCCCTCGAGCTCCCGGACCTGCGGCGGCGCTTCGGCACGTCGATCAAGGGCTCGCGACTGGTCGATCTCACCCGTATCGCCGAGCAGCTGGGGTTCGCCACGCGGGCTGTGCGCGTCGATCTGAACGAGATCGGGATGCTGCGCCTTCCCTGCATCCTGCACTGGGATCTCAATCATTTCGTTGTACTTAGCTCGGTGGGTCGCCGCGGTCTGACGGTGTACGACCCGGCCGTCGGCCAGCTGCGGGTGTCGATTGCGGAGGCGTCCCGACGCTTTTCCGGCGTTGCTCTCGAGGTCACGCCCGCGCCCGGCTTCGTGGCGCAGCCCGCCGCACCCGGCATCGAGCTTCGGGCGGTGCTTGGCCGCATCATCGGCCTGCGTCGCGCCCTTCTGGAGGTCCTGGCCCTCGCCCTGGCCATCGAGGTCTTTGCGGTCCTCAACCCGCTTTACATCCAGTGGGTCGTCGATCACGCGCTACTCAGTGCCGACTACAACCTGCTGGCCACGCTTTCCATTGGCTTCGCCCTCGTCATGATCCTGAACGTGGTGGTTTCCGCCATGCGGGGCTGGACGCTGATGGTCCTGTCGGCCTCGCTGAAAGTCCAGGGGCGCGTCAACCTCTTTTCGCACCTCGTGCGGCTGCCGTCGAGTTATTTCGAGGCACGCCATCTCGGCGACGTCATGTCGCGGTTCGGTTCGCAGGATACCATCCAGCAGGCCCTGACGACTGATCTTGTTGCGGCAGTTCTCGACGGACTGATGTCCATCATCACGCTCGCGATCATGTTCGTCTTCAGCCCGTCCCTCACGGCGCTGGTGCTCGTGGTGGTGGCGATCTATGCCCTGCTGCGCTGGGCAACCTACCGGCCCCTGCGCCAGGCCTCGATGGAGACCATCGTCTGGGGCGCGCGGCGTGACAGCCACTTTCTGGAAACATTGCGCGCCATCAAGACCATCAAGCTGTTTGGTGCCCAGGAAGACCGGCGCGCGCATTGGCTGAATCTGCTCGTCGAGACCACCAACCGGGACCTGACGACCAGAAAGCTGCGACTGATGTTTCGCTTCGTCAATGGCCTGCTGATTGGGGGGCTCGCGATCCTGATCATATCGCTGGGCGCGCAGCGCGTGCTGGCGGGGGTGTTTTCTACCGGTATGTTGCTCGCGTTCATCGCCTACAAGAGCCAGTTCATTTCCCGCGTGACAAGCCTGATCGACATGCTGGTCGACTTGCGGATGCTGAGGCTCCACGCCGAGCGCCTTGCCGATGTGGTGCTCACGGAGCCCGAGCGCCACGACCAGGGGATGAGTGCGGGGCGGGTTGAACCGTCCATTGAGCTTCGAGACGTCAGTTTCCGCTATGGCGAGAACGAACCGCTGGTGCTCGACTGCGTCAGTCTCAGAATACAGGCCGGCGAAAACGTGGCAATAGTCGGGCCTTCAGGCTGTGGCAAGACGACGCTGGTAAAACTGCTGTCCAGCCTGCTGCAACCGACTTCCGGCGAGGTGTTCGTCGGCGGGATACCCATCGGGCACCTGGGTATCGATCGGTACCGTCGCATGCTCGGCGTCGTCATGCAGGATGACAACCTGCTGGCGGGATCGGTCGCGGACAACATTTCGTTCTTTGCCGCGCGGCCCAGCCGCAGGCGTATCGAGTGGGCGGCCCGGATCGCGGCGATTCATGACGACATACAGGCCATGCCGATGGGCTACAACACGCTCATTGGTGATATGGGAACGGCACTTTCCGGTGGCCAGAAGCAGCGGGTGATGATTGCCCGGGCGCTCTATCGGCGGCCACGGGTCCTGCTGCTCGACGAGGCGACGAGCCACCTGGACGTTGCGCTCGAGAAGGCCGTCAGCGGCGCCCTTCGGCGACGGCGCGTCACCCGGATAATCATCGCCCACCGGCCGGAGACCATCCGCTCGGCCGACCGGGTGATCACCATCGAGAACGGCCGTGTGGTCTCGGACGCGGAACGTCTGAGTCTTGGCGAGAAGCCCGGTGTTATGCGCCATGGTGACCACTCGGGTGTGGTCGTGAGGGGCCAATTTCCAGCCGAGTGAGCGGACAGGAGGCATTCAACCCCCTGTGCCCCGAGGTGCCGGCCCAGTGAGCAGCCAGGCCCTGGCCTGCTGCGGGTCGTCGTCTTCCGGGTCCGCTTCCGGATCGTCTGTCTCAAGGTCCCTGAGTTCGCCACCCATCAGCATCTGCACGCGGTGCTCCTACGGCTGCTGATCCAGCGGGGGCGGTGGTGAGGATGACTTGTCTCTAAAGATCCTCGCCTCCGCCTGGGCCGCTTTCCTTGCCACATCCCCAGCCGCTGGATCCGGCCCGCCGGGGAATCGCGCGACCAGGTCGCGCCTCACCTCAGGCAGCCTTTGCCCTTGCCTTTGCGGCCCTCTTGGGCCTTACGGTCCTCTTGGGCTTTGCGGTCGTCTCGGGCTTTGACGTTTCCACAGTCGCCATCTGAGGAATCATCTCAGCCCACCGGCTGACTCCCCTCGACTTAGCCATGCGGGTAGCCATCACTCCGCCCATCAAGGCAAAAAGAGCCGCTCTCCCGGGGTTCCTCTCGATGAAGCTGTCGAGCCTCGTTCCCTCACCGAACTTCAGCGCGAATTCCTTGCCGGATTCCACCATGATTTTGGTCATGTTGTTCTCCAGCCCGGCTGCACGCTCGTACAGATAATCCGCGGTTTCGCGAGCAAACTTCGCGTACTCGTCAACCACACTCGAGATTTCGCCTACTTTGGTATCCACGACATTTCTCCTTTCATCCAAGGCAGAGGGAAATCCCTGGCAGACTCGCCATCACCCTTGGACGGCGCCTTACCTCTCTGCCCGGTTGCCGGTTCTCACTACACTCTTGCCGGCACCCTGAGGTGAAAAGTGCGCCGTCGGGAGCTTCCGCGCAATCAGGGTTTACCGCGACAGCGAATCCATCTCGTGGATGGCCGGTTCGGGCGCGTCGCGGAGCCTGAGACCGCACGCCTGGGGAGCGCCGAAGAGGGGCTTTGTCAGCCTATACTCGCCGCCAAGGTCCGCCCTGCGCTCGTTGAATCACAGAGGGAGCTGTTACCTTGAATACGCCACATATCACGCTGGCCGTGGAATCGATCGCGGTCCCTGACTATCTGTCACAGACCTACTGGTGGGCCTACCTGCATCCGCGGGCGGTCCACGTGTTCGAGCGCCAGTGGCTGGTTAACCTGATCCTCTGGGGCAACTTCAACCGGCTCCGTGACTCTGCACTGAACGCGCTCGGTACCGAGCTGACAGGCCTGACGCTACAGGTGGCCTGCGTCTATGGGGACCTGACTAACCGGCTCGCCGAGCGCGTCGGGCCCGATGCGCGTCTCGATGTGGTCGATGTGCTGCCGATCCAACTCCACAATCTGGCCCGTAAACTGCCTCCGGATGCACCGGTGACGCTACTGCACGGTGACAGCGCCGCGCTTGACCTGCCCACCGCAAGCTACGACCGCGCACTGCTGTTCTTCCTGCTGCACGAGCAGCCCGAGGCCACGCGCCGCGCCACCCTCGCCGAGGTACTGCGACTCGTGAAGCCGGGCGGGCGCATCGTCATCGTGGACTACCATCGGCCCCACCCCTTGAATCCGCTGTTCGTGCTCATGGCTGGCGTGCTACGGCTCCTGGAGCCGTTTGCCCGGGACCTGTGGTCACACGAGATCACTGAGTGGTTTCCGGCCGACGCGAAGGTGGCGACGATCGAGAAGAAGACAATCTTTGCGGGCCTGTACCAGTTGATCACGATCACCGTCTGACCGGGCCGGCTCAGCGGGCCGTTTGGCCGGGGTCAACGAAAGGAAAGCAATGCGGGTGATCAAGTCAGATGTGGTCGTCATCGGTGGCGGCGGCGCCGGGTTGCGCGCTGCCATCGCCGCGGTGGACCGGGATCCTGGCCTGCGCGTGGCGCTCATCTCCAAGGTCGTACCGATGCGCAGCCATACAGTGGCGGCCGAAGGTGGCGCCGCTGCGAGCGTGCACCCCGATGACAGCCTGGCGAAACACTTCGACGACACGGTCTCCGGCGGCGACTGGCTGTGCGACCAGGATGTGGTCGAGTACTTCGTCGCCAATTGCGGCGCGGAGCTGATCCAGCTGGAGCACTGGGGCTGCCCGTGGAGCCGCAAGCCTGACGGCAATATCAACGTCCGGTATTTCGGCGGGATGACCGTGCAGCGCACCTGGTTTGCCGCGGATCGCAGCGGCTTTCACATCCTGCACACCCTGTTCCAGACCTCGCTCAAGTACCCGCGGATAACCCGCTACGATGAGTTTTTTTGCGCCGATCTTATGGTCGAGGACGGGGCAATCCGCGGGGTGCTCGCCATCGAGATTGCCACCGGCGAGTTTTGCCTGTTCGAATGCGGAGCCGTGATCCTGTGTACTGGCGGCGCAGGCCGTGTTTACCGGCAAAACACCAACGCCGGCACCGTTACAGGCGAAGGCATGGGGCTCGCCTATCGCCATGGCGCACCCCTTCGCGACATGGAGTTCGTGCAGTGGCACCCGACCGCATTGCCCGGCACGGGCATCCTTATCACCGAGGGCTGCCGGGGTGAGGGAGCAATCCTCGTCAACAGGGACGGCTACCGTTATCTGCAGGACTACGGCCTGGGGCCCCTGGACCCCTGGCCGCGTCCGAAGGCCATGGAACTCGGCCCGCGCGACCGCTTGTCGCAGGCGTTCTGGCATGAATTGCAGAAAGGCCGTGTCGTCACGACGCCCCAGGGGCCGGTGGTCCACCTCGACCTGCGCCACCTCGGTGCGAAGAAGATCCATGAGCGGCTGCCGCTGATAACCGAGGTGGCTAAGACTTTCGCCGGCGTGGACGCCGTGAAGGAGCCGATCCCGGTCTGTCCGGCGGTCCACTACACCATGGGCGGCATTTTCACCGACGTCAGCTGCGCAACGCCGCTAGGTGGCCTGTATGCTGCGGGCGAGTGTTCGAGCGTCGGCATCCACGGCGCCAACCGCCTCGGCTCGAATTCGCTCGTCGAGCTGCTGGTTTTTGGCAGAGTGGCCGGCGAAAGCGCCGCCGACTACGCGCGTACGGTGGCCCGGCATGGCGACGACCATGTCTGGCGGCAGGCTGATGCGTCGGCGGAACGGTTCCTCGGCCTGCTCGGCAACAGCCGGGGTGAACGGGTCGCAACATTGCGCGACGAGATGATGGACACCATGGAAGCAGGCGTCGGCATCTATCGGCGGGAGACCACACTGCAGCAGGCATGCGCTGCGCTGGCGGAACTGCGTGAGCGGTACCGTCGCGGGGTGCGCCTGGATGATCACAGCCGCGCATTCAATACCGAGTGGCTCAGCGCCATCGAGCTCGACCTTTCGCTGGAAGTGGCCGAGACCATGGCCCAGAGTGCCCTGGCACGCCGGGAGTCGCGCGGTGCCCACATGCGGCTTGACGGCTTCGAGGCCCGGGACGACGATAATTTTCTGAAGCACTCGCTCGCGTACCATTCAGGCGATAGCCCGCCGCGCATTGACTACATGCCGGTGACCATCACGCGTTCGTCGCCCAGGGCGCGGGTGTACGGCGGCGCCGGCAAGCAGGCCGAACTCTCCTAGCAGGCTACGCAGGCCAGACTGGCAACAAGGCGACGGGAACCATGGCGACGAGAGTCATTACCATCGACTGCCTGCGCTACGACCCGGAGACCGACGACGAGCCGCGCCGGCAGATTTACCAGGTCCCCTTCACCGACGACATGTCGGTCTTGCAGGGGCTGCAATACATCAAGGACCAGCTCGACGGCAGCCTGACTTTCCGCTGGTCCTGTCGCATGGCCATCTGCGGCAGTTGCGGCATGATGCTCAACGATGTACCCGCCCTGTCTTGTCAGACTTTTTTGCGGGACTACCACCCGGGCGGCCTGCGTGTCGATCCCCTGAGCCACTTCCCGATCATGCGCGACCTGGTGATCGATCAGGCGGACTTTCTAAGGAAGCTGGAGGCGATCAAGCCGTACATCATCCCCCGAGACCCCAGGTCT
>Ga0315283_10004173_pt1 | contig 12524 bp, 11 predicted proteins | sample YL17G09_0_MG_FD_204541 | JGI IMG/M metagenome (GOLD analysis project Ga0315283, IMG submission 204541) | Sediment microbial communities from Yellowstone Lake, YNP, Wyoming, USA - YL17G09_0 | ecosystem: Environmental > Aquatic > Freshwater > Lake > Sediment | place: USA: Wyoming | collected...
AGGAGCTCGGCATCACCCACGAGACGGTCGCCCGGCCCGTGCAGGCCTCGGTCTACTCGGCGCTGTCGTTCGCGGTCGGGGCGGCCATCCCGCTGATCGCGGTCATGCTCGCCGGCTCGACACCAACCGCCCGGGTCGTGGTCACCTTCGTCGTGGCGCTGATCGCCCTCGCCGGCCTCGGTGCCACCGGAGCCCGGGCCGGCGGCGCGCCGTTCGGTCGCGCAACGCTGCGCATGCTGTTGCTCGGCGGCCTGGCCATGGCCGTCACCGCCCTGGTGGGAAAGCTGCTCGGCACCGCCGTCGGCTGAGCGAGCGGGTCACCGCCGCGCCGATGTGGTCTCGGTCGCCCGTTCAGTCGACGGCGGGGAGGCGCCGCAGCAGATCGACCATCTCGAGGGCGGTCCGGGCCGCTTCCTCGCCCTTGTTGTCGCCGTCGAGGTCGCTGCGCTGCAGCGCCTGGTCGAGGTTCTCGGTGGTGAGCACCCCGAAGATGATCGGCACGCCGGTCTCGAGGGCCGCCGACTGGATGCCCTCGGCGCACGGACCGGCGACGTACTCGAAATGGGCGGTGTCGCCCCGGATGACCGCACCGAGGGTGATCACGGCGTCGAAGGCCCCCGAGGCGGCACAGCGCTTGGCGGCGACCGGGATCTCGAAGGCGCCCGGCACCCAGGCCACCGTGACATCGGCTTCCTTGACGCCGTGCACGCCCAGCCCCCCGAGGGCACCGTCGAGCATCCGGTTGGTGATGAGATCGTTGAACCGGGCGCAGATCACTGCGACGCGCATACCGGAGCCGTCGACGACGCCGGTGATCGACTGCGCCGCCTTGAAGTTCGAGGACATGGGACACGACCTTAGATGGCACGGGGGACGGGATTCGGGCCGGTCGACCGGCCGGGGATCAGCGTGAGTCGGATGACCGAGCGCGGATCAGGTCAGAGGTCGTCGAGGCCCTCGAGCATGTGACCCATGCGCTCCCGCTTCGTGCGCAGGTACTCGAGGTTCTCCGGGTTGGGCACCGTCTCGACGGACACCCGCCCGGTGACCTCGAGGCCGAAGCCCTCGATCCCGCCGTACTTCGCCGGGTTGTTGGTGAGCAGCCGCATCGTGGTGATGCCGAGATCGACGAGGATCTGGGCACCGATGCCGTACTCGCGACTGTCGACCGGCAGACCCAGCTCGAGGTTGGCATCGACCGTGTCGCGGCCCTGGTCCTGCAGGCTGTAGGCGCGGATCTTGTGGCCGATGCCGATGCCGCGACCCTCGTGGCCCCGCAGATAGACCATGACGCCGAGACCCTCGTCGGAGATGGTCTTCATGGCCTGGTCGAGCTGGATGCCACAGTCACATCGCAGCGATCCGAACACGTCGCCGGTGAGGCACTCGCTGTGCACCCGGACCAGGACGTCGTCCTCGCCCTGGACCGCACCCTTGACCATGGCGACGTGCTGCTCGCCGTCGAGCACCGACTCATAGACGTAGCAGGTGAAATCGCCCCACTGGGTGGGGATGCGGGCCTCGGCGACGCGCTTCACGAGCTTCTCGTTCTGGCGCCGGTAGCGGATGAGCTCGGCGATCGAGATCAGGAGCAGGTCGTGCTGCCGGCAGAACTCGAGCAGGTCCGGAACCCGGGACATGGTGCCGTCGTCGTTGACGATCTCGCACAGCACTCCCGCGGGGTACAGACCGGCCATGCGGGCCAGGTCGACTGCCGCCTCGGTGTGCCCCGCCCGCTTGAGCACGCCACCATCGCTGTAGCGCAGCGGGAAGATGTGGCCCGGCCGGGCGAGATCGCCGGGACGCGTCGACGGGTCGATCAGGGCCTGGATCGTGGCCGAGCGGTCGGATGCCGAGATGCCGGTGGATGTGCCGTGGCGATAGTCGACCGTGTAGGTGAACGCCGTCCGCTGCGATTCGGTGTTGGCGTGCACCATGAGCGGGATGTCGAGCTCATCGAGTCGCTCACCCATCAAGGGGGTGCAGATCACCCCCGACGTGTGCCGCACGAAGAAGGCGATCTTCTCCGGGGTGGCCGACTCGGCCGCCATGATCAGATCGCCCTCGTTCTCGCGGTCCTCGTCATCGACCACGACGACGATCTCGCCCCGGGCGATGGCGGCGACCGCATCGGGGATCGTGGCGAAACCTTCGGGCCGTTGTTGCTTGGGGGGGGTCACTGGGTGCTCCGTTCCTGGTCGACATGGGTGCCGGCCGCTGGGGTGATGGCGGCGAGCTGGCCCGCCAAGAGTCGTTCGGTGTACTTGGCGATCACGTCGACCTCGAGGTTGACCGCATCGCCGGGGCCCTTGCGGCCGAGGGTCGTGACCTCGCAGGTGTGCGGGATGACGGCAACGGTGAAGCCGTCGTCGAGCGGCTCGACGACGGTCAGGCTGACACCGTCGATGGTGATCGATCCCTTCTCGACCACGTAGCGGAGCAGACGGGCCGGCGTGCGGATGCGCAGGGTCGGGGCGCCGGTCACGATCACCCCGACGCCGTCGACGTGCCCCTGGACGAGGTGACCGCCGAGTCGATCCTGCAGCCGCACCGGTCGCTCGAGGTTCACCGGCGATCCCGGCCGCAACTCGCCCAGGCTCGTGCGCGAGAACGTCTCGTCCACGACATCGGCCTCCCACCAGGACCGGCCGTCGTCGACGCCCCATCCGACGACCGTGAGGCAACATCCGTTGACGGCGATCGACTCGCCCATGGCGATGTCGGACACGACCAGCTCCGCGGAGATCCGCAGGCGGCCGCCAACACGCGAAGCGACGGTGCCGAGCTCTTCGACGATGCCGGTGAACATGATCAGGCTCCTGTGGGGCGTTGGTCGGGGCGTTGGTCGGGGCCGTCGGTCGGAGAGGCGCCCGGGCCCGTCGGGGTCACATCGATCCGGATGTCGCCGCCGAGCCGCTTCACGCCGGCGATGTGGCCCCGCCAGAGATCGGCGATGGTGGACGAGCCGGCACCGGCGAACAGGCCGCGTGCATCGTCGCCGCCGAAGAGAGCCGGGGCCAGGTAGAGGACGTAGCAATCGACGAGGCCGGCGGCGTGCAGGTCGTGGGCCACGCCGGCCCCGCCTTCGACCACCACCTGCAGTACCCCCTGGTCGCCGAGCGCGTCGAGCACGTCGGGCAGGGGGCCCGACATCTCGATCGCCGGCTGCACCTTGGCGTCGGCCGGGGCCCGGCCGAGCACGACGCGCCGCGGGGGCTCGAAGCCGGCCGGCAGCTCCCCCGGCGGAAGCCGCACCGTGAGTGCGGGATCGTCGGCCCGTATGGTGCCGGCGCCTACGAGGATCGCGTCGCTGTCGGCTCGCAATCGATGCGCATCGAGCCGGGCCTCAGGTCCGGTGATCCATTGACTCGTCCCGTCGGGCGCGGCGGTGCGCCCGTCGAGCGTCGAGGCCAGCTTGAGCACGACATACGGGCGCCCGGTGCGGCGGTGGGCGAGATAGGGGGCCAACTGGGCGTACACCTCGGCGGCGGCGACGCCGACGTCGACCTCGATGCCGGCCGCCCGCAATCGGGCGATTCCCTCGCCGGCCACCTGCGGATCGGGATCCTCGATGCCGACGACCACCCGCGCGACGCCCGCCGCGATGATGGCGTCGGCACAGGGCCCCGTGCGACCGTGATGCGAGCACGGTTCGAGTGTGGTGTACAGGGTCGATCCCCGCGCCTCTGGGCCGGCGATCCGCAGGGACTCGACCTCGGCGTGGTGGCCCGTGCGGCCCTGGGTCGCCCCGGCGAACCCGGGATGGACCTCGTTGCCGGCCGGCACCACCACGGCACCCACCCAGGGACGGGGGGACACGAGCCGACGCGCCGACGCGGCAAGACGCAACGCCTGGCCCATGCGCTGTCCGTCGATGCTCGGCTCAGTGTCGGTTTCGCTCACGCTGCTCCTGAGATCCTGCTCAGGCGCGCGCGGCGATGCCACAGCGCACCCTCGCTCCCATCCGGACTCTCACCGTCGGCTCCGGAATTCCACCGGATCGGCCCGGGCCCAAAGGCCAGGGTTCGCGGACTCTCACCGCCGGTCGGGACTTGCACCCAACACCCCGCGAGGGGGCTTTCTCATTCTCGGTTGTGCAGAGACCGATGACCGGGCTCCGGTCGAATGCGACAACGGTCACGGACGACAGCGACCACCTTACCCCTCGGCCGGGCGGATGGAACCCAATACAGGAACCCGTTCTCGTCTTGGCCAAGATCGGCAGGATCAGCGGGATCAGTGGGGTGTCGAGTCGCCGACCTGGAGCCGCAACACGTGTGGAAGGACGTCGAGAACCGCCTCGAGGCACTCGACCGCGCCAGCCGGCGACCCCGGCGTGTTGAGGATCAGCGCCGTCCCCCGCGTGCCCGCGACCGCTCGTGAGAGTCGCCCGAGCGGAGACACGAGTCGCATGGCCTCGGACAGTCCGGGAGCCTCGCGGTCGAGGACGATTCGGGTGCCCTCCGGCGTGAGGTCTCGCGGGCCGAACCCGGTGCCCCCGGTCGTGACGATGAGCCCGGCGAACCCCTCGGCCAATTCGGCGAGGGCCTCGCCGACGTTCTCCCGACCGTCGGCCACGACCCGATGCTCGACCACGACGTAGCCCTCCGCGGTCAGTCGCTCGACCAGACCGGCGCCGCCCCGATCCTCACGGTTGCCCGACGCCACCCCGTCGGAGACCGTGAGCACCTTGGCCTGCAGATCGACGACGTCGTGATCGGGCATGCGTCGAGACTACGGCTTCCCATCGAGGACGGAGCCGACGCTCACCGGGTGGACGCGGCCCGCACGAGTCGCAGCAGGAACATGCCGTCGGTCGCGCCGGACACCGAGTCGGCGGGCTGTGGCAGCAGGAGCGCCCCTCGACCGTGCGGCTGCCAAGGCTCGCCCGGAGGCATCACCGCTTCGAACTCAGGATGCGTGGCCGAGAGCCACTCGTCGATGCCGACGGTCTCCGCGTCGGTGAACGTGCAGACCGAATAGACCAACGTGCCGCCGGGGCGCACGAGCGTCGCCGCCTCGTGGAGCAGCGACCGCTGGAGGCCCGTCAAGTCGTCGACATCGGTCGGCTCGATCCGCCAGCGGGCATCGGCGCGTCGCCGCAACGACCCGAGCCCCGAGCATGGCGCGTCGACCAGCACCCGATCGAACGAGGCCGGAGCGAACGGTGACCGGGCGCCGTCGGCAGTCAGCACCGCGACGTTGTCCAGGCCGAGCCGCCGCACGTTCTCGGCCACGAGGCCAGATCGGACCGGGCGAGAGTCGGTGGCGACGACGAGCGCACCGCTCCCGGCCATCAGGGTGGCCTTGCCCCCGGGCCCGGCACACAGGTCGAGCACGCGCTCGCCCGGCTCGGCGCAGACCTCGGCGGCCACCCACTGCGAGGCCGGATCCTGGTGGTACCCGTCGTCCCGTTCGACCGAGGCCGCCCGCTCGTCCATCGCCTCGAGAGCGGCGACGGCCCGTTCGGCGCCGAGATCCTGAGTGAGCCGCTCGAGGATCCAGTCGGGATAGCTGAGGCGGGTGGCCTCGTCGGGCCACACGCGGGCCGCCTCGGACACTCGGCGCAGGACGGCATTGACCAGGCCCCGGGTGCGCGGCGGGGCCACGCCCACCGTGGCGCTCACCGCGGCGTGCGGCGGCGTCTCGAGGAACACCAGCTGATAGGCGCCCAGGCGCAGGATGGCCCGCGTCGGGGCATCGAGGTCCCGCATCACGAATCGATCGACCAGCCAGTCGCATGCCCGCTGCATGCGCGTGGTGCCGTACACCAGCTCGGTGACGAACGCCCGATCACGCTCGTCGAGCCCCGAGCGCGCCAGCACGCCCGGCAGGACGAGGTTGGCGTACCCGCCCTCCTGGTCGATCCGCAGCAGGGCTTCGAGCGCGACCCGACGGGCGGCGACTCCATGGGCGTCGGGCGGCGGGGAACTCGCGGTGGGCCCGCGACGGGACGACCCCGGCCTCGAGGCCGTGGCCTTGGATCGGGGGGCTTTCGACGGCGGGCGCCACCGGTCGCTCACGAGCCCAGCCGATCGCCGGGGTGCGGCTGGGCCCCGTTGCGCCATGCCGTCGCCGCCTGACGACCCCTGCCCTCGGGTTGCACCTCGGCCAGTTCGACGACGCCGTCACCGGTGCCAACGCGGAGCCCATCGAGCTCGCCGGGAGCGGGCGCTGAGGCCGACGCATCCGAGGCTGGGGCCGCCGAGGCCACGGTGGCCCGCCAGATCTTCAGGCGCCGGCCCCGGAACGTCGTCCACGCCCCCCCGACCCGGATGACGCGATGCAGCATCTCGGCCGGCTGCGACCAGTCGAGCTCGAGCTCCTGAGGCTGGATCTTCTCGGCGTACGTCGCATCGCCCATCTGAGGATCGGGGTCGACGAGTCCGGCCTGCAGACCCTCGATCAACAAATGGGTGCCCGCCTCGACCAGCCGCACGCGTAGCTCGTCGGCGGTCTCGTCCGGCCCGATCTCGAGCTCGACCCGGCGATAGACCGCCCCGGTGTCGAGTCCCTCTTCGACGGCCATCAGGCACACGCCGGTGCGCTCGTCGCCGGCCAGGATCGCCCGCTCGACCGGCGCCGCGCCCCGCCAACGCGGCAACAGCGAGAAGTGCAGGTTCACCATCGGCACCCGGTCGAGCACGGGCGGGCGGATGATCCGTCCGTAGGCCACCACCACGCCCAGTTCGGCCCCGACCTCGACGACGTCGTCGATCGTGTCGGTGACCGGCACTCCCCGATCGAGAGCCTCGGCCTTCACCGGGCTCGGCGTCAGGGCCGTTCCCCGCCCTCGCCGGGCGTCGGCCCGACTGACCACGAGCGCGATGTCGTAGCCGGCGTCGATCAGCGCGCCGAGGGGAGCGACCGCCATGGCCGGCGTACCGAGGTACGCGAGGCGGCGGGGATGTTCAGGGACGGGCGCGGTCACGACGAGGCCACGGGGCGCCTGGGCACCCGGGCTACTTGCGCAGACTCAGCCGGCGCCGGGCGGCTTGAGGCTCGGGCTCGGGGATGGCTTCGAGGACGAGCTCGCGCAGTGCCTTCTTGGCCAACTTGCGTTGATCGTCGTCGAGATGATCGAGCAGCAGGATGCCGTCGAGATGATCGAGCTCGTGCTGGAAGAGGCGGGCCTCGAGCTCGTCGGCCTCGATCTGGACCTCGTTGCCGTCGAGGTCGTAGCCGGTCAGGAAGATCTCCTTGGGGCGCAGGATCTCCCAATTCTGGCCCGGCACGGAGAGGCAGCCTTCGAAGTAGCTCCACTCGCCGCGACTCTCGCTGATGACCGGGTTCACGAGCACCTGGGGCTGATCGTCGAGGTCGTAGACGAAGAGTCGCTTCTGCACCCCGACCTGGGGCGCCGCCAAGCCGAGGCCGGGTGCATCGTACATCGTGGTCAGCATGTCCTCGGCGAGTCGCACGAGGGCACCGTCGATATCGCCGACTTCGGTCGCCCGCTGCTTGAGCACGGGGTCGCCGAACACCCGGATGGTGTAGGGAGCCATGCCGGCAAGGGTAGCGTCGGGCGAGTGGATGGCACGACCCCCGGGCAGTACTTCGAGGCGCAACCCCAGGTGCCGTCCCGTCCAAGACAGGTACGCCTGACGCTGCCCGACTTCACCATCGAGCTCACGACCGACACCGGCGTGTTCGCCGGCGACGGAGTCGATGCCGGTACGAAGTACCTGTTGCTCGACGGGCCTGCGCCGCCGCAGGGGCCCACCCACCTGCTCGACCTCGGGTGCGGCTACGGCCCCATCGCCATCGCCCTGGCCGCTCGGGCCCCCAAGGCCACCGTCTGGGCCGTCGACGTGAACGAGCGGGCGGTGGGCCTGTGCGTAGCCAACGCGTCGGCCGCCGGAGCCTCGACGGTCCACGCCATCGTTGCAGGCGACCCGGACGCAGCCGTCGAGGCCGGCCTGCCCGCCGACATCCGTTTCGACGCCATCTACTCCAATCCCCCGATTCGCATCGGCAAGCCGGCGCTCCACGCGCTGCTCGCCGGCTGGCTCGAACGACTCGCTCCCGGTGGGCACGCCTACCTGGTGGTGCAGAAGCACCTCGGCTCCGATTCGCTCGTGCAGTGGCTCGAACGGTCGGGCTGGCCCACCACCCGACTCAGCGCCCGGTCGGGTTTCCGCCTGCTCGACGTGACGACACCTGACGCCCCCACCGACCGCGATCCCGATCCCGATCCCCAAGCCAGCCCCCCGCCAGCCAGCCCCCCCGCAACCCCGTCCCCACCGGGAGCCTGACGTGCCCACCTTGACGAGCACCGAGCTCAAGCGCCTGCACCGCGACTGGCGACGCCGTACCGAGGGCCGCCTGGCCCTGCTACTCGACAGCGTGCAGACCCCGTACAACGTCGGATCAATCCTGCGCTCCGCGGCGGCGTTTCGGGTCGACCACCTGTGGCTGGTGGGCGCGACCGAGTCGCCCACGCATCCGAAGACCCAGAAGACCGCGCTCGGATCGCAGCGCTTCGTCACCTGGACCACCTGCGAGACGATCGAAGAGGCGTCGGCCGAGGTGCACGCGGCCGGCTATCGACTCGTCGGCATCGAGTTGGCCTTGGGCGCCGTGCCCATGCACGAGCTCATCCTGCCGGCCGATGTCTGCCTGGCCGTCGGCCACGAGGACCGCGGCCTGTCGAAGGCCTGCCTCGCCCTCTGCGATGACCTGGCCTACCTCCCTCAGGTCGGCGCCATCGGCTCGCTCAACGTGGCCACCGCCACATCGATCGCCCTGTACGAGGCCCGTCGCCAGGAGTGGACTCGATCCCCCACCTGAAACCGGTGGTCATTCCGGTCGGTATCGCCCCCGCGGAGACAACACATTTCCGGATGGTGCCGCCGGTCAGAGTCGGGTCGGTTGGTCAGAGGCGTGGCGCCCCATTCTCACTGTCAGAGGCGGAGCGGATCGACGGCGATGCGAAGCCGGCCGGGCGGCCTCGGCGTCGAGCGCAGCGTGACCAGCAGCGCGTCGTGGTCGGGTGCCCGCGCCAACCACACGCCGTCGCTCGGGCCCATGATCTCGACTGCCGCCGGCGGGTCGCCCGCGCCCGAGGGGCTCGCCATGGCGGCCCGCAGGTGCTCGATGTAGAGCGGAGCCGCCTGGCCCGAGATCGCCGCCAGCGCCGCGTCGGGCGGGAACCGGAGCATCGAGCGTCGCTCGGCCTCGGCCATCGACGCACGCGTCGGATCGGCCAGCACCGCCGCCTGCAGCACCTCGTGTTCGGGCAACCGGGTCTGCACCAGCACTCGTCCACCGTTGCGTCGGCCGCCGACCACCCGGGCGGCGCGGACCAGCAGGGCCAGCGTCTCCTCGGCGGCGCGGTAGCGGGGGGCGAGCAGTTCCTGGTCGATGTCGAGGAACGCCACGACGTCGGCCGAGGGCACCTGGTGCAGCACCGCCTCGGTACCGATGTAGACCTGCGCCTCGGCCAGGTCGACTTCGCGGGTAGCGCCGGTCACCTCGATGACCGGGGTGTTGGCGAGCGCCTCGAGCTCCTCTCGCACGCGGGTGACGCCGGCGCGGAGGTTCTTGAAGGCGGTTCCCCCGCACGAAAGGCAGATCGGAGGACGCACCGCATCACATCGACGACACGCGAACGCGCCCTCGTCGGTGAGCACGACCGATGCGTCGCAACGCTCGCACCGGGCCAGGTCGCCACAGGCCAGACAGGCCAGCAGCCGGGCCCGGCCCCGACGGTTGAGCACGCACAGCACCCGCTGCCCGCTGCGCAACGCAGTGACGAGCCGCTCGGAATAGAGGCCGGCCCGCACGGGATCTTCGTCCCGACGGTCGATCACATCGACGATCGGCCACCCCTCGCGCTCGGCCGAACGAGAGGGCACCACGAGCTCGCCCCAACGCAACGCCTCGAGCGACGGTGTGGGTGAGATCAGGACGCACGGAACTCCGGCCCGACGCGCCCGCTCGGCGGCCACATCACGCGCATGCCAGGTGGGGGCCTGCTCCTGCTGCCAGCCCTCGTCGTGCTCGTCGATCACGACGACGGCGGCCAGGTCACGCACCGGTGCCCAGGCCGCCGCCCGTGAGCCGACGACGGTGCCGCCGGCCGCGGCCTGCGCCCAGTCACGGGGCATGATCGCCACGGTGAGCCCCGCCCGGCGCAGGCGCAGACCGAGATAGCGGGCTCCGGCCACCGAGGGCACCAGGATCAGCGCATCACCGCGGGCCGCCGCGGCCAGGGCGACGGGATACGGGTCGACCGCCGGCGCCAACCGGAGCACCGATCGCGGCCGGGAGAACGCATCGTCGACGAGGTCGTCAGGGGGCACGTGCACCGGAGGGCCGGACCGAGGCGGTGGAGGCAACGCCCTGACCACATGCTCGGGCGATGCGGTCCGCAGGAACTGCGCCGAGCGACCGCACCAGCGCCATGCCGCCCAGTCGGCCAACTCGATCAGCTCCGGTGCCGGTCCCCGACCGGTGACCTTGGCCAGGGGACGCAGCGTGACGCCGGCCGGTGGCTCCACGTGGTCGGCGACCACCCAGCCACCGACCCGGCGACCGTGCAGGGCGATGCGCACCATGGTGCCGACGCGCACCTGGGCCCCGAGGCCGTCGGGCACGAGATAGTCGAAGGTCTTGTCGATGGCCGGCGGGTCCGGCAGCACCCGCACCACCCGGTCCGGAACCGGCCGCTGGCCGACGTCGCCGGTGTCGCCGGTGTCGACGAGCTCAGGCGCGTCGCTCGACGATGGGGACTCGCCCGGATGGGGCGGGAACGGGAGGCTCAGGGCCGACGACCGCTCACAGGCCGAGCGCCGACCGGACGGCGTCGACGCGGTCGAGCCGCTCCCACGTGAAGCCGCCGCCTTCGGGCGGGCGTCCGAAGTGCCCGTAGGCGGCGGTTCGCTTGTAGATCGGGCGGCGAAGGTCGAGGTCGCGCAGGATGGCGGCGGGGCGTAGGTCGAACACGCTCCGCACGGCGTCGTCGATGCGACTGCGCTCGACCGTTTCGGAGCCGAACGTCTCGACCATGATCGAGATGGGGTGGGCGACACCGATGGCATAGGCGACCTGCACCTCGCACCGGTTGGCCGCACCGGCGGCGACGAGGTTCTTGGCGACCCAACGGGCGGCGTAGGCCGCAGACCGGTCGACCTTCGACGGGTCCTTGCCCGAGAAGGCGCCGCCACCGTGACGACCCATGCCGCCGTAGGTGTCGACGATGATCTTGCGGCCGGTCAGCCCGGCGTCACCGACTGGCCCACCGATCACGAAGCGACCGGTCGGGTTGACGAAAACCTCGTAGTCGTCGTCGGCGAACTGGGCCGGGATCACGGGCCGGATCACATGCTCGATCAGGTCGGGGCGGATGACCTCGTCGCGATCGATGCCGTCGTTGTGCTGGGTCGAGATCAGCACGGTGCGCAGGCGAACCGGCTTTCCATCCTCGTAGTCGATGGTGACCTGGGTCTTGCCGTCGGGGCGAAGGTACGGGACCGTGCCGGCGCGACGCACCTCGGTCAGCCGCTCGGCCAGGCGGTGAGCCAGGTGGATCGGCATGGGCATGAGCTCAGGCGTGTCGTCGCACGCGTAGCCGAACATCATCCCCTGATCGCCGGCGCCCTGCTTGTTGAGCAGGTCCTCGCCGGACGTGCCGGAACGCACCTCTTCGGAGTCGTCGACGCCCTGGGCGATGTCGGGCGACTGCTCGTCGAGCGAGACCAACACGCCGACGGTGTTGCCGTCATAGCCGTACGACTCGCGGTTGTAGCCGATCTCGTTGATCGTGTTGCGCACGATCTTGGGGATGTCGACGTAGCCGGACGTCGTGATCTCGCCGCCGACGATGGCCAGGCCCGTCGTGACGAACGTCTCGCACGCGACGCGGCTCATCGGGTCCTGCTCGAGCATGGCGTCGAGAATCGAGTCCGAGATCTGATCGGCCATCTTGTCCGGGTGACCCTCGGTCACCGACTCGCTCGTAAAGGTCCAGCTGGTCACGAAATCTCCTGTTCGGTGCGGGCGGCGATGCCCTCGGTGCGGACCGATGAACCGGCTCTCCACGCCACGATGGCGTCGAGAACGGCGTCGGCCACCGCTCGCTTGTCGCTGAGCGGTACATCATGCTCCAAACCAGCGGCGTCGATGATCACGACCTGGTTCGTGTCGTGCTCGAAGCCCACGCCCGGCGCGCCGACATCGTTGGCGACGATGAGGTCGAGGCGCTTGCGGGTGAGCTTGCCGCGGGCGTTCTGGCGAAGGTCGTCGGTCTCGGCCGCGAAGCCGACGAGCGTCTGCCCCTCGGGCTTGGCCTCGCCGAGATCGACGAGGAAGTCGTGGGTGGGCTCGAGTACGAGGCGAGGTGGCTCGTCGCCCTTCTTGATCTTGCGGTCGGCGACGGCGACCGGTCGGAAGTCGGCGACGGCGGCGGCCATCACGATGATGTCCTGGTCGCCACTACGCGGCATCACCGCCGCCTGCATGTCGGCCGCGCTGACCACCTCGACCACCTCGATACCGATGGGCACCGGCCGATCGACGGTGGT
>Ga0315283_10004175_pt1 | contig 12521 bp, 15 predicted proteins | sample YL17G09_0_MG_FD_204541 | JGI IMG/M metagenome (GOLD analysis project Ga0315283, IMG submission 204541) | Sediment microbial communities from Yellowstone Lake, YNP, Wyoming, USA - YL17G09_0 | ecosystem: Environmental > Aquatic > Freshwater > Lake > Sediment | place: USA: Wyoming | collected...
CTTCCCCGGAAAGCCCATGCGGTTGATGACGGCTTGGTCTTCAACGAGGCGAAAAATACGCGGCCTTTGGTTTCCAGCCTGGGGGCGCGGAGTGACCGTCCCGATCTCGATGTGGCCGAACCCCAGGGTCGAGAGTCCGCGCATGACGACCCCGTCCTTGTCGTAGCCGGCAGCCAGCCCGACCGGATTTTTGAATTTCAACCCGAAGGCTTCGACCGGCTTGTCGGGCGCGGCGTACATGGCGCGGAGTAAGGCATTGAAGGGAGGCAGCCCGCCGAGTCGCAGCAGTTGCAGCGTGAGCTGATGCGCAGCCTCAGGGTCGAGTTGAAAGAGGAATGGGCGGAAAAACCGGTACATCTACTTCTTTAATTTATGGATCTTTGCATACCGCTCACATGCCAGCGTGTACTTTCTGGCGCGATCCTGCAGCTTGGGCATGATCGAGAAATCTCCATTAAGAAGCGGTGCTCCATACTCAAGCAGCTGCCGGCACTTTGTCTGCAGAGTGGCTTCCAGTTTGCTTTCGGCCATTTTAGTTGGCTGGAAGGCCTGTTCGGGCGTGGGGGATTTTTCGATGCCCTGCTCGACCAACAGCCAATCCAGGGTGGACTTGGATTGCTCGGGGTTTTTTAACTCTGCGATTTCCAGCCAGGGCAGGCTGGAAATCTCGTAGCTCAGGATGACCAGGGTGGTTGTGTTTTGAAAACGGACCGAGCAGCCATGTTTATGGAACGCGGTGTCTGTCTTTTTTAATCCGTGCCGGGTCTCAAGGTCGATAAAGGCCTTGTCCACCAACCGCTCGAATTCTGTTTTTTTCATTGTGAAACCTCCTGTGGCCTCTTCTCGGTGAAGAGTCCGCCGGTGCTGGGACAGGGCGGTTTCATAGGCGAGTTGAGATTTTAATTGGGGTGAAAGCTAGTTGTTTATACCAGTAAAGTAATACTTTTGGTTAAGTGATTATTTCTTTGCTTTCAGCATCTCGAGGATTTTGGCAAAGCGGTGCTGGCGCGTCTCATCCTTTTTGGCTTCTTCAATCCATGCCACATATTCTTTTTTATGGGTGTACGATAGCTTGCCAAAGCGTATTTTGGTTTCCCTGTCTTTTTTCAAGGCGCCCGCCAGATCCTTAGGCATGGCGGCGACACGTGGCTCAATATCCGTCAAGATCATAGTTTTTACTTTATCTCCAAAGGTCTTGCCAATTTTCTCACGGATGTCCTTGAGAATAATCAGAATATGTTTTGGTCCACCAATGCGTGCAAGGGTGCCACGATAGGGGACTCCCTCGATTGTCGCTTTGACCTTGGGCCTCTTCGAACCAAAGGCCTCTTCCACATCGAAAGGGACTTCAACGAACGCGCCGCCTCCGCCTGCGTTTTGAATGGTGGCAGTGAAGGTGTGTTTATTCATAACGCTTCCTGGAAACTAATAAGGTTATTCGATTTCCCAATAAACAATGGTTTCCCCTGTGACATAAGGGATTTCAATGGAAGGATAGAACGTATTGCCATGAGTACCTGCGTCGCTGTTTTTGCCAGGCACGCTGACGGAGCGTGTTGTGACACCACTGTTCATCAGCAGCAGGTAGATCGTCCCGCACGAATTACCCAGAGGAATGTCGAACCAGCCGTCAGCGGAGTCTTGATCAAAGTTATCCTCGTCATACAGGTTGCCGCTCACGCCACCGGGAATCTTGAACATGGCAGAAACCTTTTCGCCAGTGACCTCTTCCTGCGGATCGCGCACTCCGTTCGCGTTGAGGTCCTTCCAGACCAACACCTTCACGGTTGACGATTGCCCGGTAGGGTCTGCTGGCCAGAATCCAAACTCGGCTTTTTCCGTGTCGGTCATGTCGCGATGGAGGGGGGTGGTTGAATAATATCCGCAGGGAGGAAACACGCTAATGTCGAAAAAATGAGTGTATCCGACCGAGAAACCCGCGCGGCCGTTTTGATCGGTCAGCTTGACCTCGCGGTACATGCCCCCATGTACATTCCATGTTGCGATGACCAGCGTGTCTGGCAGGGGCGTATAGGACTCGGGAATTTGCCCGCTGCCGTTTTCGTCAACGAATGTGGTGACAGTCGCTGTGGCGTCCTTGGCGGTGACGTTGGGGCTGCATGCCAGCATGGCTAGCAGCAGGGCAAAAAAAACGAGAAAGATTCGCTTCATGATTACTCTCCCTTCAGGAACTTCCACGAACGCGCCGCCTCCGCCTGCGTTTTGGATGACGGCGGTGAACTTGAATACTTTGCTCATCGACGCAATCTTTTATTCAAAATACGCCGGGCGGGAGGGATCTTTGACATGCGCCATCACTTCATCCACCACACGCTGGTTGGTACGCGAAAGCGAAAGCGGCGGCAGGTCTTTCGGGTTGAAGAAATCCACGCCGGACGTTTCGATGCTGGTTTGAGCTTCGCCGCCTGTGATGGCGCAGAGAAAAATCAGTTTATAGGCGCGATAAAACTCCAGCGGTTGGATGCGGTTGGCATCATACACGCCGATAAGTTAATCCACCCTGACTTCAAATCCGCTTTCTTCGCGGACTTCCCGCGCGACCATTTCGGCGGGCGCGTCGCCGATATCCGCCCAGCCGCCGGGCAACGCCCATTTGCCATCCGCTTTTTCATGGATGAGCAAGATCTTCCCATCACGAACGACCGCCCCGCGCACCTCAATTTTGGGCGTGGCATATCCTACTTGCATGGAAAAACTTTGCAGGACGGTTTCTTTGTCGAGCGCAGATTGACTGGCGATCATCTCCGCCGTAATCGCTTGCAAGCGTTTGTAGCGTTCAAGGTCGAATTCATTCCTGCAATAGGTAAGACCGGATTGGGCAAGAGAGTAAATTTCGCGCGTCCAAGAAAGCAATTGAGAAGATGTGATCATAAAAGTCTTTTGAATTGCTGATATGCAAAAAAGCGTTAACCCTGTGCAAGAAATACCCGCGTTGCGCTGATCTTATCTGCGGGAACTTTGCCGTTCGTTTCCCAGTGATCCAACAGCTCAGAAATAGTCAGCACTGAGTAAAGATCGTATCCCGCCTTCTTAAGCGACTCTTTCGCGCCGGACTGGCGGTCCACGAGTACGACGACGTCCTTAACGACCAAGCCTGCTCCCGTCAGCTTTTCGATGGCTTCGAATTTGCTCCCGCCGGTGGTGGCGAGGTCGTCGATCACGACTACCGTCTCACCTGCGTGATACTTGCCTTCGATCTCGGCTTTCGTGCCGTAGGCTTTCGCTTCCTTGCGCGGATAGATCATCGGGTAGTTCCCTGCGAGGGAGATGGCAGTCGCAATCGGAATCGCTGCATAGGGCAGACCGGCTATTCTAGAGAATTGGAGATCAGAGAGTAGCGGCAAGTAAGCCTGGGCAATGTCCGCAAGAAGTTTAGGGTAGGAAATAATCTGACGCAAATCGATATAGATAGGAGATTTGAGTCCCGACTTAAGCGTGAATTCGCCAAACTTGATGCAGCCAGCCGACAGCAACCCGTCAGAGAGACTGGAGAGCAGCGGATCAGATATCAGTTCTTCCATGTTAGTTACATCCTTTGCGTTTTTTTGATTTTGCTACTCTCTATTTATCTTATCTCTAATATCCGATCTCTTAACTCCGCAGCAGCCAGGCGGGGATTCTTTGCCTGCGAGATTCCACGCGAGACATTGATGAGCATCCCTTTTCTATCCTTGCGCAGACCTGCCTTGAGTGCCGACTCCAAATCCCCGCCCTGGGCGCCCACGCCGGGAGCGAGGAACCACAGGTCAGGCGCGGCGGCGCGGACACGAGCTAACGCCTCGGGCTGGGTTGCGCCGACAACCAAGCCGATATTATTCTTCGTGTTCCATTGTTGAGCCAGCCTTGCGACATATTCATGCACCATCAATCCATTATCGAGCCTCAGATCCTGCAAATCGCTCGCGCCGGGATTCGATGTCTTGCACAACAGGAATACGCCGCGCTCCTGATCGCCCAAAAAGGGGTCAATGGAATCTTTGCCGAGATAGGGGTTGAGCGTGATGGCATTGGCGCCCAGTTTCTTGAATGCTGATTCGGCGTAGGCTTCAGCCGTGGATGAGATGTCGCCGCGCTTGGCATCCAGGATCACTGGAATACGTGACCCGCGGTCGTACGAACTGGTGACGATCGCGTGAATCAGCTTCTTGAGCGCAGACCAACCCCTCGAGCCGAAGACCTCGAAGAAGGCCGCATTGGGTTTGAAAGCCGCAGCGTAGGGCGCGGTTTGTTCAACGATACTCAGGCAGAAGTCAAGGGCAGCAGCGGGAGTCGGCTTGGGCAAGTCGCTCACGTGCGGGTCAAGCCCCACGCACAGCAGCGAGGAGCAGTCATCGACGCGTTTTTCGAGAAAGGAGAAAAAGGATTCCATTATTTCCCTTTATACACCACAACCCCGCCAAAGTCGCAGGGCGAGCGACACCAAGGGTCCGAAGGAAACCTTTGTGCGCCTTTGTGTACTATGTGGTCAGCAAACTTAAGCTTTGCCGAGCACCATTGCCAGCAGGGCCATTCTCACATACAGGCCGTACTCCATCTGGCGGAAGTAGGCGGCGCGGGGGTCATCATCGAAGTCCACGCTGATCTCACCGACGCGAGGAAGCGGATGCATAACCGCCATCTCTTTCTTTGCGGCTTTCATGATCTCAGGATCGATCACGTATGCGCCCTTGACCTTTTCATAGTCTTCGGGATTCTCGAAGCGTTCCTTCTGGACGCGGGTCACGTAAAGCACGTCGGTTTCGGGCAGCACCTTTTCGAGCGAGGAGAATTCCGCCTGCGGCACTTTCTTCTCTGAGACTTCGTCCATCACTTCCCTGGGCATCTTCAAGATGTCGGGCGAGACGTAGTTCAGCTTGATCCCGCCGAACTGCGAGAGCAGGCGCGCCAGCGAGTGAACGGTGCGCCCGTATTTCAGGTCGCCGAGCATCGTGACGGTGAGATTGTCCAGCCGCCCCAACTCCTCCATGATGGTGAATGTATCGAGCAGCGCCTGGGTGGGATGTTCGCCCACGCCGTCGCCCGCGTTGATGACAGGTTTCTTCGCCGCCTTGGCTGCGATCGCTGCCGAACCTGTCTCGGGATGGCGCAGCACAATCACGTCCGCGTAGCATTCCAGCGTGCGGATGGTGTCAGGCAGGCTCTCACCCTTCGACACCGACGAATACTTCACCTCGTTGATCGGGATGACCGATCCGCCTAGTCGTTCCATCGCCGCGGTGAACGACGACGAGGTACGCGTGGATGGTTCATAAAACAGGTTGGCAAGGATCTTCCCTTTGAGCAGGTCGAATGTCCCGACGCGCTCGACCATGCCGCGCATCTCGTGCGCCACACCGAAGACGTACTCCAGGTCTTCGCGCTTGAACTGCTTGACGGAAATGATGTCCTTGCCATACCATTCGGCGTTCTTGTTCTCGCCGAAGGGCAGGTGGGGGGACGATGATTGGGTTGGCATTTGTTTTCTCCTTTTTGTTAATCCAGATTCATTGAGTGCAGTACGAGTGATCAGTGTTGCCAAAAGGCACACAAAGTGCTAAAATTGGTGCATGAAGTACTTTTCCTGGAGCGATGAGAAGAACGAGTTTCTGAAGGCGGAGAGACAAGTTTCATTTGAGGATATCGTTTTTTATATCGAGTTGGGATATCTGCTTGACGTGCTGGAGTATAAAGGACAAAAGATATTCGTGGTTCAAGTTGAAGAATACGTTTATCTGGTGCCATTTATCGAAGATGAGCATGAAATCTTTTTGAAGACCATTATTCCAAGTCGAAAAGCAACAAAGAATTACTTGAAAGGTAGTGAAAAATGAGCAAGCTAAAACTCCAACAGGAAGAACTTGAGCTTCTGGCCTCCTACGAGGCAGACGAATGGGCATCTGCCAAAAAGCTCAAAGAGCAAAAAGAACAATACCGTGTCTATGCCCGTGCTACTTTCCGCAAGGACAAGCGTGTCAACATCCGCATTTCAGAAAAGGACCTCCTCGATCTGCAAAAGCGAGCCGTCCGGCAAGGTATTCCCTATCAAACTCTGATTTCCAGCGTGTTGCACAAGTATCTTAACGGCGGGTTGACCGAGAAATAGCATTCAGCCTTATCGCTCCGAACAGTCTGCTCTCATCGCAGGGCAGTCTGTTTTTAATTCCTGACATTCCGGCCGTAACCTTGCTCAACCAAAATCTTCCCATCTTCAAAAGCGACTTTACCACGCAATACAACTTTCCTTACTCTGCCCTTCACCTTCCAGCCCTCGAAGGGAGTCCAGCTGCAGTGCGAATGCAAATCGGCAGCCTTGATCTCATATTCGGTGTTCTCGTCCACTTCAACCCAGGTCTCGGGCTGGTCGGGAAGCTTGAAGATGCGGCGCGGGTTGACCACTGATTTCTGGATGATGTCGTCGATGGTCAGGCGGCCTTCGGAGACGGCAGTGAGCAGGAGCGGCAGCATTGTCTCCACACCGGGGAAGCCGGGAGGGGGATTTTCGCCGTCTTTTTCCTCAAGCGTATGCGGCGCGTGGTCGGTGGCAAAACAATCGATCACGTCCATGTTCTCCCATAATGCTTCCACATCCTTTTGGGTGGCTAGCCGCGGGCGGACTTCGCCGCGGCCAGGGTGTCCATGTGAAATAGTTGGAATATCATCTTGCGATAAGAACAAGTGATGCGGGCAGACTTCACAGGTGACCTTGCTGCTGTGCGCCTTGGCTTCCTTGATGAGAAGCACTTCCTCGCGAAGGGAGATGTGCGCGATGTGAATGGGCTTGTCGAACATATGCGCCATCCAGAGGGCGGCGGCCATGCTGCGGCTCTCTGAGTGGGTCACGATGGGTGTCTCGCCCGGCCACAGGCGGAAGTGTTCCATCCACAGGGTCATGTCGTCGAGGCGCAGCTGCCCAAAGGTAGAGTCGAGGTACATCTTCAGCGAGGCGGCTTTGGGGGCAAGGTGGGCAGCCTCAGCGGCGTTATCCGGTCCCGCGCCGATGTACTGGCCGTAGTCACAGCGCGCTTTCTCTTTTGCGGCATCCAGCGCGAGGGAGAGAGTCTCAGCGTCAAAGATGGGCGGCTTGGTATTGGGCATGGCCAGGATCACGGTCACGCCGCCAGCCAGCGCGGATACGGTCGCCGAGTCCCAGTCCTCTTTGTGAGTCTGGCCGGGTTCGCGTACGTGGACGTGAGGGTCGATCAATCCGGGGAGTTTGAGCATGTCCTTTATTCCGGTATCAGCTTTGAGGTGGAAGCATCGGGCGCAATAAGGGGATTGGGACTGCCTCTGCTTCCCAATCCCCATCATAATCCTAACCCGTTAATTCTGCAGGTTAATCGCCTCGAACCTGCGGCGGCTGGAAGAGTACAAAGATCAGGTTGACCAGGATGCCGGCGATGGCCGCAAAGACGATGGCGGGGATGCCGCTCGGGAAGAACAACGGTATTTGGAAGGGGAACAGCCCATTCGGTAGGGCGAGGTTGCCGCCGATGCCGCACACCAGGATGATCGCGCCGACAGCCAGATTGCGCGGGTTAAACAGGTTGACCTTCTCGGACTGGATGAGCGCAACACCCTGCATGCCGATCACACCGAACAGGTAGATGGCCAGCCCGCCGGTCACGGCGACCGGGATGGAGTTGACCAGCCCCGCCAGTTTTCCGATGAACGCCATCAGGATGGCAATCACACCCGCGGTCATGAGCACCGGGATCGAGTAGTTGCGCGTGATGGCCATAAGCGAGTTGTTCTCGCCGTAGTTGGTGCCCGCAGCGCCGCCCAGGAAACCGGCGACCATGTCGTCGGCGCCGTCACCGACCAGGTTAAGGCCGATCAAATTCTTGATTTTGAATGGCTCCCTGCCCAGTTCACCAGCGAGTTCGTCCACGTACAGGCTCATCTGGTACAGGTGAGCAGTGGATTCCGGGATGGTGGCGATGGCGATCAGCGCGACGCTGAAGACCAACCCCCAAGCACGGGGATCGCCGAAGGCGGGAAATGTCACCGGAGGGATACTCACCCAGGGGGCGCCGGTGATGACGCTGTAATCCACGATGCCCAATGCCATTGAGACGAGATAACCCAAACCCGCTCCGAACAGGATGGGCAGCATGCCCCAGAAACCCTTCCCTTGGAGATAAACGGAGAATACTATCGTGGCCAACAGGGTGATGATCGCTACCAGCCAGTTCGCGCCGGCCATGCCAAGTGCTGCGCCAGCCAGAGCCACGCCGATGACGATGGCAACCGAACCGGTCACAATGGGCGGCAGGATCTTATCCAGCGCGGCTTTCCCGATGCGCATGATCAGCAGGCCGATTAGAATTTCGAATATCGCCGTGCCGATGATGCCGACCTGCACCAGCCGCACGCCGTCGGCGCAGTAATGCGTTGTGGGGTCGTTGAAGCAACCGTTGGCATAGGTGTTCATCGCTGTCATCATCACGGCGATGTACGCGAAGGAGGAGCCGTAATACATGGGGATCTTGCGCTTGGTGACCAGCAGGGCAACGATCGTCCCCAGACCGGATGTCAGCAGTGTTACGCTGACGTCGAATTTGGTCAGGATTGCGACCAGCACTGTAGCGGGGAACATGGTCAGCACCTGTTGGAAGCCGAGGCTGAGCATCATGCCCCAGGGCGGGGTATCGTCCGGCATGAAGCCGAAGACTTTGGTGGTTTTGGTTTCTGTTTCTGTTGCCATTACTTACTCCTCTCTCTGGGTGGGTTGGGCTTGATCTTACCCCGCCCCTCTCCCCCGGGAGAGGAAGTAAGGGTGAGGGGCAAAAAAAGAGAGCCGCTAAAAGCGACTCTCTTTTTTCTGAAAAATGGAACACCTGCCCCAAAGAAGTGTGATCGTAATTTCAGGCGAGGTGGTCTTTGTTTGCACATTTCGCCTAATTCTATTCATTAGCGCCTTTTTGTCAAGAGGGGCAGGCGGTCATTGCAATTTTTTAAGGTACAATCATTTGGCACGTATTTCCGAAATTTAAGGACCCATGCTTGTTTGAAATCCTTTTTCTGGGGACCTCCGCCTCAGCACCTTCAGCCAAGCGCGGACTCTCAGCCCAGATCGTCAAGCACGACGAATACCGCTTCCTGATCGATTGCGGCGAGGGGACGCAGCGCCAGATCCTGCAGTCGGGCGCCGGCTTCAAACACCTCAACCGCATCCTGCTCACGCACGGTCACCTTGACCACATCCTCGGGCTGGCCGGCCTGCTCTCCACCTTCATGCGCTGGGAGGCGATCGACCAGCTCGAAGTCTGGGGCGGACGAGGCACGTTGGACCGTGTCCGCACGTTGTTGTATGACGTGGTACTGCGCGGCGCCAAGCCGCCCATGCCGCTGAACCTGCGCGAGATCACGCCCGGCGTGTTCTTTGAAGGCGACGACTTCACCCTGTCGGCTTTCCCGGTCACCCACCGCGGACCGGATTGCTTCGGCTTCCTGTTCGAGAGCAAGGCGCGCCGCCCGTTTCTCGACGCGAAGGCCACCGAGCTGGGCGTGCCGTTCGGGCCCGAGCGCCGCGACCTTGTGGAAGGGAAATCGGTCACACTGGCGGACGGCCGTATCGTCATGCCGGACGAGGTGCTGGGTCCGCTGCAAAAGGGAATAAAATTTGTCGTGGTGGGGGATACCGGCAAGACGGATGATCTGCTCGAGGTTTGCCGTGATGCTGACGGGCTGGTCATCGAAGCCACTTATCTCGACGCCGAGGCGGACATGGCCCGGGAGTTTTCGCACAACACAGCCAAGCGGGCAGCGGAGCTGGCGCGCGACGCCGGCGTAAAAAAGTTGATCCTGACCCATCTCTCCCGCCGTTACCGCGAGAAGGATGTGCTGGCCGAGGCGCAGGCGATTTTCCCGAACACTTCGGTGGCGCGCGATTTCGATAATTTCCAGATCAAGCGGGACGCGAATCCTGTAGATTGATGACTGTCTGAATAGGGGAATAAAAAGCGACCGGCTCAGACCGGTCGTTCTTTTGTTGCATCACACACTCCCACTTATATCCACGTCGGTTCTTCGTAGGTCCCGAAAGTATCCTTCATCACATCGATGATCTCTCCTAGCGTGGCATAGGCGCGGACGGCATCCAGGATGTGCGGCATGGTGTTTTCCTTGCCCTGGCACGCGATGCGCAACCGGTCGAGCGCCTGGCCGACTCGTCCAGCGTCGCGCGTGCGGCGGACCTCGCTTAATCGATCCGCCTGGCGTTGGTAACCCTGCGGGTCCATCGCAAGGATGGGGACGCTGAGCGGCTTGTCCTCGGTATAAGCATTCACTCCCACGATGCGGCGCACGTTGGAATCGATCTCTCGCTGATAACGATAGGCGGCATCTGAGATCTCGCTCTGGAAGAAACCCTTCTCAATGGCGGACAGCACACCGCCCAGTGTTTCGACCCGCTTGAAGTAATCGTACGCCTGTTTCTCGATATGGTCGGTCTGGGCTTCGACAAAGAAGGAACCGCCCAGCGGGTCGATGGTGTTGGCCACGCCCGATTCCTCGGCGATGATCTGCTGGGTGCGCAGCGCGATGGTCACCGCGTGCTCGGAGGGCAGCGCCAAGGCTTCGTCGAGACTGTTGGTGTGCAGGGACTGTGTTCCGCCCAGCACGGCGGCCAGCGCCTGTATCGCCACGCGCACGACGTTGTTCTCGGGCTGCTGGGCGGTCAGCGAGACGCCGGCGGTCTGGGTGTGGAAGCGCAGCAGCCACGAGCGCGGATTCTTCGCGCCGAAGGTATTCTTCATCTCTCGTGCCCAGATCCGGCGGGCGGCGCGGTACTTGGCGATCTCCTCGAAGAAATCGTTGTGCGCGTTGAAGAAGAACGACAGGCGCGGCGCGAACTCGTCCACGTCCATGCCGCGGGCGATGCCCCAGCGCACGTACTCCATACCATCCGCTAGGGTGAACGCCAGCTCCTGCGCGGCGGTCGAGCCGGCCTCGCGGATGTGGTAGCCGCTGATCGAGATGGTGTTCCACTGCGGGACCGAGTCCGACCCGAACTGCATCGTATCCACCACCAGCCGCATCGAAGGCTCGGGCGGGAATATGTATTCCTTTTGCGCGATGAATTCCTTGAGGATGTCGTTCTGGATGGTGCCGCGCAGTTGGTCGGGGCGCACTCCCTGTTTTTCGGCGGCGGCGATGTACATGGCCCAGACGATGGCCGCGGGCGAGTTGATGGTCATGCTGGTGGAGACCTTGTCCAGCGGGATCCCATCCAGCAGGATCTCCATATCTTTGAGCGACGAGACCGCCACGCCGCACTTGCCAAATTCGCCCAGCGCTTCCGGGGCGTCGGTGTCGTAACCCATCAGCGTGGCCAGGTCGAAGGCGATGCTCAGGCCGGTCTGTCCCTGCTCGAGCAGGTACTTGAAGCGCCGGTTGGTCTCCTCGGCGGTGCCGAAGCCGGCGAACATGCGCATCGTCCACAGCTTGCCGCGGTGCAGCGTCGGGTGGACGCCGCGCGTGTAGGGATATTCGCCGGGCAGACCCAGATCGTTGATGTAATCTGAATCCGCCACGTCCAGCGGTGTGTACAGGCGGTTGATCGATTCGGACGAGGTGGTGATGAACGGGTCCTGGCGTTCCGGCATGGAAGCCAGTGTCTTTTTGAGACCGGACTCCTCCCATTGCTCCAGCGAGTCGCGCAACTGGTCCAGCTTTTGGCGGTCGTACATGCGGCCTCCTTTTGACGATGACGGCATTATAGCATCATAGGGTTTTATTCGAGATGAATATCGAGAGGCATATTCTTCCAAATGAAAAGATATGACAACTTTTTAATGGGTGCTTCTTGTTTTACCCCCCTCTCTGCGCTATACTAGACCACACTTGTCCAAATAATCCCCTTTGTTGGAGGAATCATGGAAAAACCGAACCGATATCACCTGGCACTGATTGCATTGCACTGGCTTCTTGCATTCCTGATCATCTTCATGTTGTTGGTCGGACTGCTCTCGCTCAAATGGATGCCGAACAACCCGGCCAAACTCCTGCCGCTGGGATTCCACATGGCGATGGGCATCCTCATCCTGGTGCTGATGCTGGTTCGCATCGTGGTGAGGGTGACCACCAAAAAGCCCGAACCGGCCACCGCCGGCAACCGCTTTCTGGATTTCATCGGTAAATTGACCCATTATGCGCTCTATCTCTTTGCGATCCTGATGGCCGTCAGCGGGATTGGCGTCGCATCAAAAGCAGGCCTGTTCACCATTGTATTTGGCGCATCCGGCGCACCGCTGCCCGTGGATTTCTTTGTGTACCCGGTGCGTTACGCCCATGGCTATATTGCGCTCATCCTGCTCGCGCTCATTGTCCTGCATTTTGCCGCGGCGATGTACCACCAGTTCTTCCGTAAGGACAAGCTGCTGAGCCGCATGGGCATCGGCCGCGATTGACTGTGCCGGTTTCTAAAAAGAAAGAGCTGTAATGTCCCGTTACCGTTTGGCTGTTGGAATTCTAGCTTTCACATTGATGGTGACCTCTGTTGCCTGCATGCTGCTGCCTTT
>Ga0315283_10004180_pt1 | contig 12519 bp, 14 predicted proteins | sample YL17G09_0_MG_FD_204541 | JGI IMG/M metagenome (GOLD analysis project Ga0315283, IMG submission 204541) | Sediment microbial communities from Yellowstone Lake, YNP, Wyoming, USA - YL17G09_0 | ecosystem: Environmental > Aquatic > Freshwater > Lake > Sediment | place: USA: Wyoming | collected...
GCAGCTTCATAGGCTTATGAACATCTAACATCCTTCATCCTTCAATATTTTAACTCCTCCTCCGGGGGGGGGTGTCGTCGGGGGGGCGGCTGGAGCCGGCGCCGCCGGGGCGGTTTTAGCCGGGGGCGTTGGCGGGACCGGGGCAGTTACCGCGGGTTTTTTAGGCTCAGCGGGTTTTTTGATTTCGGGGGCCGGGTAGGGCGTATCTTTGGCGTCCGGTTTTTTTACCTCCGGGGCCGGATAAGGCTTTTCCTTCCTGGCTGGGGGAACGGCTTTCCCTTTGGGCATCTTCCCGGTCGGCGTCAACTCGTCGACGGCCGGGGCTGTTGGAGGCGCCAGCTCTTGGGCCGCTTCCGGTTGGGGGGCGCTGGAGAGGACGACTTTCCCGTGATTCTTGTACTGTTCCCCTACCGTGTAAAAAAGGCTCAAGTCATAGTATGACCAGGCCTTCTGGGAAGTGGGGTCGGCCTGCACGGCCTTCCGAAAAAAATCCTTGGCCTCGTTAAATTTGGTCCGGCTGAAGGATTCCTGCCCCTTTCGAAGCATCAAAGCGCAGCGTTCCGGGTCCACCTGAATCGCCTGACCGGCCTTGGAAGTCTGGGCATTGGCCCATTCCAGACCCCATCCGCTGAATAAAAAAATCGCCAGACCCAATACAAAAAGTTTTTTCCCAGTCATACAGAGCACCTCCCTCTAAAAATTCGTCTAAAAACTAGCCAAAAATATTTGAAATATTTTTGGCTATAATAAAAACCACTTTAATCGGAGTTCCTGCGGGGTAAACTCCGCGAAGAATCTTGCAACCAGTTAAAAAAAAAGATTCTACGTCCCGCGCTATGGCGCGGACTCAGAATGACAAGCATTTTCTGAAGAACTTTTTCCTAAACCATCACCACCAACTGATAACCTTATCATTGGAAAAAATCAGTTCAATCAGCCGGTCGTAATCCACCGGGCCTTCGTATAGGGGAAACCGCATGGCCTCCTGCCCTTCCGAAAGGATGTGGGTTAATTTTTCTACATCCGGGGTGGGTTCGGACCTGAAAATGTGTACTATTTTCATAAGAATCCTTTTCGTTAGAAGGGAACAATAGTGTCCATGTCTTTTAGTTTCTCACCCAGTTCCCCGATGGTGATGGGCTTAAAACCATATTTTTCCACATTGGCCGGGACATTGGAATAATATTCGCCTTCCATGTCCACAAACCAGTCCAGGTTTTCCTGATAGGCCTCGGTCATCTCCACTTCGTGATCCAGCACCACCATGGTGACGTAATTATTTTCGATAACCAGACCCAGGCTGGAGCGCATCCCTTCCCACAGCTCATCCTTGGTCCGCACCAGAAAGGCTACCTTTTTCATAGTTTCTCCTTCACAGCACCAGGTAACGGTCGCAGTCTTCGATCATTTCACCATGTCGGGCCTGAGTGGCGAAACCGGTCTCAGCCATACCGGGAACGGTTTTGCCCTTGAGACCCTGGGCCTCAAACCCCACGTTGCAAACCGCGTATTGGGCGTGGCCGACCACTTCCTGAAATTCCGGTTCCTGGGTTAGCAGGACCCCTTTGTGCGAGAAAAAGAGAATCACTTCTTTGCCGGCCCGCTCGGCCGCTTTGGTGATCTCAATAACGTGCCGCAGATTTCGGTCGGTGTTGATAAAAATTCCTAATTTTTCAGCCATAATCTTATCCTTATCCTTAGGTTTTTTTAATGATGTTGCCCAAGGTCCCCCAATTCGTCACCCCGGCGAAAGCCGGGGTCCATACCCATCTGAGTTTCCTGGATTCCGGCTTTCGCCGGAATGACGGCCATGGGCTATATTATTTCAGCAAATTACTTCTTTTTTACATAAAAACGGAGATATCCGTCATCCTGTTTTTCGCCCAGGAACTCGTTTCCGGTCCGTTTGGTCCAACTGGGGAGATCGTTCCGAGTTCCCGGGTCGGTGCTTAGGATTTCCAGGACCTGTCCGGATTTTAAATTGTCCATGGCCTTCTTGGTCTTTAAGACCGGCATGGGGCAGCTTAGTCCCCGGGCGTCCAAGGTTTCATCGGCTTTAACATCTTCCATAGTATCCTCCTTAAGTTACTCTATTGGGTCTGTCTGGTTTATCTGGTCTATCGGGTCTTAACGCTTAGCGCTCTGCGCTCCGCTCCAGGCCTTTTCCTCTAAAATCCAATTGTGAACTTATTGGTTTCTTCGTTCCAAGTAACCAAAAGATACCACAATAAAAGGATCCCTGCAATGAAGAGCAGGCTGCCGCCCCAGCCGAAAACGTCCGGCAGGAATACGGCCCGGCCCAATTTCTGGCGCCAGCCGGTGCTCCGGAGAAAGGTGGTGGTTAAGGAATTAAAGGTGGCAAAGGTCAGGAGAGCGGCCCACAATTTGAGCTGCCCTTCGGCTACCCGCCACAGGGTACCGCTGCCGCAGCCGCCGGCGATCACCATGCCGATTCCGAAAATAATCCCCCCGAACAGGGACCCTCCCCAGAAGGCCGGTATGACATAGGTGCTCTCCGGGCGAACGCCCGTCCATTTGAGCACGGCTACACCCAGGGAGCCCAGGATGATGCTTAAGACGATGGCCTTGGCGATCCCGGCTTCCCCGGTCATGAAGGGATCCCGAAAAGCCCGGACAAAGCAGAAACGGCACCGCTGGAGGATGATGCCGAAGGCTGCCCCAAAGAGAAGCAAGCCGCCGATTTCCGTGAAGGCCCGGCCGGCATAAACATAAGCCCAAAGGACCAACCCTAAAAAAACCAGCGCCCCCAGATAGGGCTGAACGCTTTTCCAAGCAAACCTTTTTTTCCCTGGTTTGGCCGCCGGAACAAAGGCCGCTGGGGAAGGGAACTTTTCCAGTTCCCAGAGCAGGTACTTGAGCCCGATGAAGCCCCCGATCATCAGGCCGATCAGCATGGGGAACCCGCTGGCCGAGAGGTTGATCAGCGGGGTGTAGAAGGCCCCCACATTGCAGCCGATGGCCAGGGCCGATCCGACCCCCATGAGCGTACCGCCCACCAGCCCTTTAATCATTTCCAGGGTCGGGGCCCAGCGAAAGGCGAATTCTTTGGCCAGGAGGGCCGACCCAAAGGTTCCCAAGAGGAAGCCGATATCCATCACGGAGCCGGAAAAAAGAAAGGGATTTTCCGGCCGTAGCGGGTAAAACCCCAACCCGTAGAAAAGCCAGTCCGCCCAATTTCTTATCCCGCCGACAATACCCCAGGGTCGGGACCAGGCCACGATCAGGATACTGAACAGCCCCAGCAACAGACCCCCGGTCAAGGCCGGCCACTGCTCGTAAAAAACGGCGGCATAGCCTTGTTTGAATTTATTTTTTAAAACGCTTTCCTCGGCCATGGCTTCCTCCCTGATTAACATAGCGATTCATCACTGATTTTCGGGGTTTGGCCTTAATCTACAGGATTATAAGGCGCAAAACCGCCCTTGTCAAATTTTCAAATCTGGTTTACAAGCCTTCTTTTTTTTAGTAAGACGAGACCAATCCTTAATTAAACCCCCATGACTGAAAAAACAAATATCTATCGGAAGAATCTCAATGCCGCGCAACTGGAAGCCGTTCAGGCACCGGACGGGCCGAGCTTGATTATTGCCGGGGCCGGCAGCGGAAAAACCAGGACCCTGGTCTATCGCGTGGCCTGGTTGGTGGAGCAGGGGATCGATCCGGGCCGGATCCTGCTGCTGACCTTTACCCGCAAGGCGGCCCAGGAGATGCTTAATCGGGTGGAGACGATGCTGGGCATCTCCTGCCGGGAAATTTCCGGGGGGACCTTTCATTCCCTGGGCTACCGCATTCTGCGCCGGCAGGGGGGCCTGATCGGGTTATCCGGCCATCCCACGGTCATGGACCGTCCCGACGCGGTGGAAGTCATGGGGCGGCTGATCAAGGCCCAAGGTCAGGACCGACACTCCGAAGCCCCCGGACGGAAGGACCTGGTGGAACTGATCAGCCGGATCAACAACCGGGACCTGGATTTTGAACAGGGAGTTCGGGTTTTTGCCCCTCAATGGGAAAATCTGATTCCCAGACTTAATTCCTTACGACAGGCCTTCGAGGACTACAAAAGACAGCATTTCCTCCTCGACTACGATGATTTACTGCTTTATACGCTGAAGCTCTTTGCCGACCACCCGGAGGTGGCTCGAACTCTATCCGCACACTATCAATATGTGATGGTGGATGAATACCAGGATACCAATCTGCTGCAGGCCCAAATGGTCCGAGCGCTGATTCAGACCCACGGGAATCTCATGGTGGTGGGGGACGACTCCCAATCCATCTATGGCTTTAGGGGCGCCCGGGTTAAAAACATCCTCGAGTTCCCGAAGAGCTTTCCCCAGGCCCGGATTGTCACGCTGGAAGAAAATTACCGCAGTTCCCAGGCCATCTTGACTTTAGCCAATACCGTGATCAGTTTCGCCGCCCAGCGGCACAGTAAATGTCTGCGGGCCCATAATCCGGCCGGGGAACTCCCTCGGTGCATCGAGCTGCCCCATGAGGAAGGGCAGTCCCAGTTCATTGTCAGCCAACTGAAGGCCTTGCAAAAACAAGGCCTTCCCTGGTCGGAAACGGCCGTCCTCTTTCGGGCCGGCTACCATTCCTTTAACCTGGAAATCCATCTCCAGAAAAGCGGAATTCCTTTCGTCAAATACGGCGGCCGCAAGCTGACCGAGGGCGCCCATATCAAGGACCTGCTGGCCTACCTCAAGGTGGCCCAGAATCCTCAGGAGGCCTTGTCCTGGGAGCGGATTCTACGACACCTGGAGGGGCTGGGACCCAAAAGGGCAGGCCAGATCGTGAGTGGATTATTGGAGCTCCCGGAATGGGACTCCCGAATCCGGTTTCTCCAGGAGTACCCGCGGCCCCAACCCCAGCTCGGCCGGCTGGGGGAGATGCTGAATCTCCTGGGCGGGGAACCCCTTTCTCCGTCTGCCGCACTGGAGATTATCTGGGAGTATTACCAGCCGCTGCTTCCCCGGCTTTTTGAAGACCCGGAATACAGGAAAAAAGATATTGAGGAACTGCTGCGGGTCAGCAATGTCTATACCGATGTGGACGAGTTTCTGGGAGATCTGCTGCTGGAAACCCCTGATGGGGATGCCGATTCAGGGCAGGAACGGCTGGTACTCTCCACGGTCCATTCGGCCAAGGGGCTGGAATGGCGGGCTGTTTTCGTCATCTGGTTGACGGAGGGCCGGTTCCCTTCCACCCATGCCCGTGAAAGCCAGGAGGAACTGGAAGAGGAACGTCGTTTGCTCTATGTGGCCGTCACCCGGGCCAAAGAAAAGCTTTTTCTGACCTATCCCTTGCAAGGCTCTGAAAGAGGGGGAGGATGGCAGCACAATGAAGCCTCCCGGTTTATCGCCCTGCTGCCCGAGGAGATCCTGCGCCGTCAAACTCCGATGCGGGAAAACGTCCCGAGGGTTTTTCAGGCCGAACCGCCTCGCCGTGTGGTCCGGGAAGACGGCGGCTACCCGGTGGGGCTCAAGGTGTATCATCCACTTTTCGGGTCCGGTATCGTGGAGGAACCTCCCCAGGACCGGAAGATTCGGGTTAAATTCCGGAGCTACGGCAGCAAGGTGTTGCACCTGGATTTTGCCCGTCTAGAAAAGGCGTAATAATGGACAAACAGTTTGAACCCTTATCCCCGGACCCGGCCTACGATCAGGCCTTGTCTTATCTGTACGGCCTGCAGAAGTTCGGCATGAAATTCGGTCTTTCCAAGACCGAGAACCTCCTTCAGGCCTTCGGCCGTCCTCAGGACCAGTTGAAACTGATTCATATTGCCGGCACGAACGGCAAGGGTTCGGTAGCAGCCATGGCGGCCTCCATTTTTTCCCAGGCCGGTTATCGGGTGGGGCTTTATACCTCTCCCCATCTGGAGGACTTTCGCGAACGCTTTCAGATCAATGGACGTCTGATCCTCCCCGGGGTGGCCCTGGACTTGATCCGGGAGGTGAAGGAACGGACCAATCCTGAAGAACCGCCCACTTTTTTCGAGTTGGTGACGGCCATGGCCCTCATTTATTTCGCCCGGGAAAAGGTGGACCTGGCGATCATCGAGGTTGGATTGGGGGGGCGTTTGGACGCCACCAATATCATCCGGCCCCGGGTGACGGTTATCACCACGCTGGGCCTGGAGCATCAGGAATATTTGGGGAACACCTTGAGGCGGATTGCCTGGGAAAAGGGGGGGATCATCAAACCCGGTATTCCCCTGGTATCCGGGGTCACCCAGCCGGCAGCCCGGGAAGTCATCAGCCGATTATGCCGGGAACAGGGGGCCCCCTTGTTTTTGGCCGGCCGGGATTTTCAGACCCGAAAAATCGCGGGCGCCCGATTCAATTACACCGGTTTTGGAAAGGTTTATAAGGGCCTGCGAAATAAACTGCTTGGCCCCCACCAGATTAGAAACGCCGGGCTGGCCTTAAGCCTGGTCAACCTCTGGCCGGTGGAGGGTAAAAACCTTTCCGAGGAACCTATCCGGGAGGGGTTACTCCAGGTACATTGGCCGGGCCGGATGGAAGTCTGGACTGAAAAACCCCGAATTGTTTTGGACGGCGCCCACAACCCGGCGGCCATGAAGGTGCTGGCCGATTCCCTGCCCGAGACCCTGCCCTATCAACGGCTGCTGCTGGTGATCGGGATCATGCAGGACAAAGACATCCCGGCCATCCTGGCGCCTATCGTTCCTTTGGCAGATCGGGTTTTTCTGACCCGGGCGGAATACATTCGTTCGGCGGAGCCGGAGCGGCTTCTTGCTTTTTTATACCGGGACCGCGGTAAATGCCGGGTGTTTCCGGCGCTGTCTCAGGCCATAGACCAGGCCGTCATCGAGGCGGCCGAGGAAGATCTGATTTTAATCGCCGGGTCGCTGTTCGTGGTCGGCGAGGCCCGGGCCTATTTAGGAAAAAAATTTAATAATCGGTTGTAGTTATATTCAATTTATGATAGACCAAGCGATAAAAACAGGAAAGGGTTTGATCAAGCCCATGGGGTTTTATTCGGTAAAGTCCTGCCGGCTGCCGTTTGCCTGGCTAATATGGTTTCTTTTCTTAGGGGTCCCCTGGGTCGCCGCCCAGGAGGCCCTTTTTTCCGGTGATTCCCAGTCCGAAAAAGCCCCCTGGGAGATTGAGGCCCTGGAATTGAATTATGACCAGGATACGAATACTTACACGGCTATCGGGGAAGTGGTCATTAAAAAAGGAGACCGGGTATTAAAGAGTGACTATGCCCGTTTAGACCGAAACACCATGATCGCCGAGGCCCGGGGAAAGGTGGTATACACGGCCGGCGGGGATGAACTGCGGGGCGATCAATTAACGATCGATCTAAAAAAACAGACCGGCGAGGTGGAAAAAGGCCGTCTGTTCCTGAAGAAAAACAATTATCACGTCACCGGGACCCGCATCTGGAAAACCGGCGAATCCACCTATCGGATCCTGGACGGCACCGTCACTTCCTGCGACGGGGAAGACCCTCCCTGGATTATCAAGGCCAAAGATTTTGACGTAACCGTAGAAGGGTATGGGGAGTTACACCATGCCTCCCTTCGGGCCCGCAACATCCCCGTCCTGTACACCCCTTACCTGATATTCCCGGCCAAGACCAAGCGACAAAGCGGCTTGCTGATGCCCGAGCCCGGCTATTCCAACCCGAACGGCCTGACCCTCAATGTGCCTTTCTTCTGGGCCATAAACGATAGCCTGGACGCCACTTTTTACCAGTACCTCATGACCAAGCGGGGTTATATGCAGGGGGCGGAATTCCGTTATGTCGCCGGACCAAACTCCAAAGGGGCCCTCATGGGGGATTACCTCTTTAAGGATTTGTTGAGCGAGGAAGAATTCAAGTCGGGACAGACCAATGCGCTCTATACCGACCGATTCTGGGTAAGGGGCAAGGCCAACCAGGAGCTGCCGAAAGGGTTTATGCTTAAAGTGGACCTGGATTTGGTCAGCGACCAGAATTACCTCAGTCAATTCCGCGGGGCGGCCAACGGCCTGGACCGCAATCGGCCCTATTTTCTAAGTGAATTCGGCCGGGATCTCGATGACCAGACGGTGTTGGCTCGGAGGAACACGGCCATCGTCACCGGCAGCCTGGGGAATTACAATTTTACCGGCGGGTTTCAGTATTACCAGGTGTTGAACAATACCGATCAAGTCTTGAACCAGCTCCCCTATTTCCTTTATAACAGTATAAAATATGAACTCGGGAAAAATTTCTTTCTCCAATGGAATTCCAATTATACTTATTATTGGCGCAAAAATCTGGACCGGGGCCAGTACCTGGAGTTAAGTCCGATTCTTTCTTATCCTTATAAGTTTCTAAACGTTCTCAACACCGAAACCTCTGTCGGGGCCAACCAGTCCTTTTTTCAAGTGGAGAATAAGACCGGCACGGCGGTGGCGGATTGGGGTTCCCGAACCGTGCCGAATTTAAAGCTGGATTGGTCCACGGATATCCAACGCGTTTTTGATGTTTCCGAGGAATCACTTCGTAAAATCAAACACAACATCCGTCCGCAGTTGGTGTATGATTATACTCCAGACGCATCGAATAATAACACCATCGATTCTTTGCCGACCTTTACCTCTCCCCTGATTAAAAACAATACCATCACCTATTATCTGAATAACACCTTTACCGCCAAGAAACTGATCGGAAAAGGAAAAGACGGAGAGGATCTTCATTCTTACCTGGATTTTATCTATTTTAAAGTTTACCAGACCTACGATTTCAATGAGGCCGCTCGGGATCAAAATACCCCAAGAATCGTTGGAACCACAACCACCGGAACCACCGGAGTCACCCCCACCACCGGGATCACCCCCACCACCATAATCACCCCCCTCCCCGGAACTATTGGACCCGGAATCACGACCATCACCGGTCCGCTGAGACCTTTTTCCAATTTAACGGGCGAACTGGAAATTATTCCCAGCCCGTTTATCCGATTTCGCTCTTATGCCGGCTGGTCGCCCTACGACAACCAGTTCGATACCCAGACCCATACGCTTAGCCTGAACACCCCCGGGGGTAGTTGGGCCTATCTGGAATATCAAACCGTCAGCGGGAACCAGTTCAGGCAGCTTAACTCCTCGTTGGCCTGGAAAGTCAATCCCACCTGGTCAGTCAATTTTCTGAATAAGTACTCCATCGATCAAAATAAAAATTATGAGACTACCCTGGGGCTGGCTTATTCCCAACAATGTTGGGGTATTAAAGCTACCTATACGGATACCCTCGACAATAAACAATTTCTTATTTCCCTTTCTTTAAAAGGTCTGGGTGAATTTTAGCCCGCCTTCCTAAAAAATATTGACAACATAAATTAGTAAGGGTATAATACTCTTTTTTAACTTCATAGGGGTAGGGTACGATGAAAACATTTCGACCTAAAGCAGGTGAATTTGAGCGGAAATGGTATCTGGTGGATGCCAAAGACCTGGTTCTGGGTCGGTTGGCCTCGGAAATAGCCAGTCGTCTGAGGGGTAAAATGAATCCCCGTTTTGTCCCTTATGCCGATATGGGGGATTTTGTAATCGTAGTCAACGCCGATCAGGTCAAACTCACGGGCAGGAAGATGGATCAAAAAATGTATTACCATCATTCGGGATTTATCGGCGGACTAAAATCCATAACGGCGAAAAAATTGATGGAAAAACGGCCCGAAGATCTGATTCGTCACGCGGTTCGAGGCATGTTGCCCAAAAACAGCCTGGGCCGGAAAATTAATAAGAAATTAAAGGTTTATGTGGGCCCGGAACATCCCCATCAGGCCCAGCAACCCATCACCTTAACGCTGTAGAGGTTAAAGAATTATGGCCGAAAAGGAATATTACGCCACAGGTAAAAGGAAATGTGCCATTGCCCGGACTTGGTTACGGCCGGGGAGCGGTCAGATCATGATTAACGACCGGACGGTGGAAAACTACTTCAGTCGGGAAACCGCTAAAATGGTGGTCCTCCAACCCTTGGAATTGACCGATATGGTCGGAAAGTTTGATATTTTAGTCAACGTGCAGGGCGGGGGATTGACCGGCCAGGCCGGGGCCGTCAAACACGGAATCAGTAAGGCCCTGCTGGTCTTTGATCCTAATTTGCGGGCTATATTAAAAAAGGCCGGGTTCTTAACCCGCGATTCCAGGATCAAAGAACGGAAAAAATACGGTCAGCGAGGGGCCAGGGCCCGTTTTCAATATTCCAAGCGTTAACAGGACCCATCAAGAAAATGAAAATTCAAAAGGGAAGGCCCGAGAGGGCGCTTCCCTTTTTTTTGGAGGGGACCATGGCCGAATCCAAAATAAATGCAGTCATTGTAGGAGGATCGGGATATACCGGTCTGGAACTCTTGCGTCTATTGCTCCGGCATCCCCGGGTGAAGGTGGTCGGCGTTACCTCCCGGACCTACCAGGGCCAGAAGGTCCAACAGGTTTTTCCTTCCTTAGGCTATACGGATCTGCTTTTTAGCGACCCGGCAGCCGGGGAGATCGCCCGGGAGGCGCAAGTCGTCTTTACCGCCGTACCCCATAAAGAGGCCATGGAGATCATCGCCCGATTATTCCCGGATCAAAGGCTTAAAATTATCGATCTGAGCGCGGATTTTCGTTTTCAGGACCCGGAAACCTACCGGGCCTGGTACGGTCCCCATCAGGCTCCCGACCTGCTGAAACATGCGGTTTACGGGCTGCCCGAGATCCACAGCTCGGCCATTCGGCAGGCCCGCTTGATCGGGAATCCGGGCTGCTATCCCACCAGTATCATTTTAGGACTGGCTCCCCTGCTGAAGGAAAAGTGGATTGAACCGCTGGGTCTGGTGGCGGATTCTAAATCCGGGGTCAGCGGCGCCGGCCGGTCGCTTAATTTGGGGAGCCTGTACTGCGAGGTGGATGAGGGCTTCAAGGCCTATAAAGTCGGCGGCGAGCACCGCCATACTCCGGAAATTGAACAGGAATTGAGCCGGTTGGCCGATCGGTCGCTGACCATCACCTTTACACCCCACCTGGTGCCCATGTCCCGGGGGATACTGTCCACACTCTATGCCTATCCCCAAAAGGAAACGACCTGGGAGAACATCAGGGATCTTTATGCCGCTTTTTACCGGGAAGCCCCCTTCGTCCGCTTGCTGGAGAAGGAGGAACTCCCTAACACCCTCAGGGTCCGGGGTTCCAACTACTGCGAAATCGGATGGCGCCTGGATCCCCGGACGGGACGGGTGATCATCTTCTCGGCCATCGATAATTTGGTCAAGGGGGCCTCCGGTCAGGCTATTCAAAACATGAACATCCTCCTGGGCTGGGACCAGACCCTGGGCCTGACCCAATTGCCGCTTTATCCCTAACCTGAAAAGTTCGAAAAAGATTTTTGCCGCAGACAAATACAGGACAGGGTAGCGGCGACCTGCCGCTACCCTAACGGTCCGGCCCTTCGGGCAAAAAAACTGGTGTCAACGAGCGATACGAACTTAACGAGCATTTCTGTTCGCGCCAGCGATGGCGGGTTTTAGCCGGGCAAGTCGCCCGGCTAAAAAATGGTCCGCCCTCGTCTGCGTGTGTCCGCGGCAAAAAAATAAACGGCCATTGAATAGATACTAAAGAGATCAAAGATGTCTTCCCGGAATATCCGCCTCCTCATCGCTTATGACGGTACCGATTTCCAGGGCTGGCAGCGCCAGCCCCAGGCCCCCACGATTCAGGGGACAATAGAAGCCGTATTGCAAAAAATCACCCGGGGGCCGATCGCCTTGACGGGGGCCGGCCGAACGGATGCCGGAGTTCACGCCTGGGGCCAGGTGGCCCATTTTAAAACGCTATCGGCCCTGACCCCGGAAAAATGGCAAAGCGCCCTAAACGCCCTTCTGCCTCCCGACATCCGCATTCGATCGGTTCAGGAAGCACTTCCCGACTTTCATGCCCGCTATGACAGCCGCCTGAAAACCTACGATTATTATCTCTTGAAGGGAGGCTGGCCGGCGCCTTTTTATCGGCGTTACAGTTGGTGGATCGGCCAACCGCTGGATTTTAATCTGATGGGCCAGGGGCTATCGGGGCTCAAAGGGAGACATGATTTTTCAGCCTACCAGACGGCCGGGAGTGACGTGAGCCAAACGGTCAGGACTCTGTCCCAGGCCGATTTGACCCGGTTACGCCGGGGAGGGGTTCGTTTGCGATTCCAGGCCGACGGGTTTCTCCGGCACATGGTTCGCAATCTGGTCGGATCTTTAGTTCGTCTGGGGATGAAAAAGATCACCCTGGGGCAGTGGCAGGATATTTTGGTTTCACGGGACCGGGCCCAGGCCGGGGCCATGGCCCCGGCCCAGGGGCTGTTCTTGCGAAAGGTGATCTATTGACGGACAGGCAATAAGTCCGTACTTAAGGCTTTTTCGTTTGGACTGTTTCTTCCACAGTCCGGTAAATGCCCCGAAAGGCCTCGTCGAAACTGCCGATGGCCAGCCGGCCGATTTCGATGTATTTTAGGACGATTTCCTTGGTCACT
>Ga0315283_10004182_pt1 | contig 12517 bp, 9 predicted proteins | sample YL17G09_0_MG_FD_204541 | JGI IMG/M metagenome (GOLD analysis project Ga0315283, IMG submission 204541) | Sediment microbial communities from Yellowstone Lake, YNP, Wyoming, USA - YL17G09_0 | ecosystem: Environmental > Aquatic > Freshwater > Lake > Sediment | place: USA: Wyoming | collected...
CGGTGCCCGGGGGCATGTCCACGATGAGGTAGTCGAGGTCGCCCCAGTTCGTCCCGGTGAGCAGTTGCGTCAGTGCCTGGGTCACCATCGGCCCGCGCCACACCATCGGCTGCTCTTCCTCGACCAGGAATCCGATGGACATGACCTTGACGCCGTGCGCCTCGGGCGGCTCCATGTGCTTACCGTCCGTCGACGTCGGGTGCGCCCCACGGAGTCCCATCATGCGCGGCTGGCTCGGGCCATAGATGTCCGCATCGAGGAGTCCCACGCGCGCGCCGTCGAGCGCGAGCGCGAGCGCCAGGTTCACGGCGGTGGTGGACTTGCCGACGCCACCCTTGCCCGACGCCACCGCGATCACGTTCGAGATGCCCGGCAGCGGCGTGCGGCTGCCGTCGCCGGCCTGGGTCGCGACCCTCCAGCCGACCGTCACCTCCGCCGGGCCGATTCCAGCCCTGTCCGCCAGCAACTGCCGGACTTGGTCCTGAAGGACCACGCGGCCCCGCTCAAACGGGAATCCCAGCTCGACCTCGACCTGGACCCGCCCGTCCGCGAACCGGACGGACTTCACAGCTTTCGCTGCCGCTAGCGGCATCCCGAGGTGGGGTTCGACATAATTCCCGACCACAAGGCGGGCTTCGCGGACGCGATCGTCTGTCATGTGGATGGCCAGACCATTGGGAGGACGGCATGTGCCGCGAGTGCGGGATTGTAGCGGAATCCGGGCGGAGGATCGGCACCGGCGGGATCGCGGCCGCGCCGCGGCTGCGTGGCATACTGAGGCGGGTCGCTGGGCGCTGCGCCTGGCGGCCCCACGCTTGACCGGCTCACTCCACACGCCGAGGCCAATACCCGAATTCGCCGACCAGCGCCCATGAGCTTCTTAACCAACCTGAAGGCCGACCGTCTGATCGCCGACATCAAGGCGGCGGGCAACAGCAGCGGCGCCGACGCGGACAAGGCGCTGGACAGGCTCGGAAGGCTCGGGCCCGCGGCGATTCCCCGCATCATCGACGCACTGTCGAACGCCGACCGGCAGGAGACCGACGCCTTCGTCCGCGTGCTCGCGGCGCTGATCGACAACAAGTCCCTGGCGCAGGTCATCGCGGCACTGTCAGACGCCAACCCGCGCACCTCGGCCGGCATCGTTGCCGCCCTGTCGGCCGGCCGCGAGTACAACCCGCAACTCCTGCTCCCCCTGCTCGACGACCCGAAGGCGCCGCGGGGCCCCATCGTGAGCGTCCTTGCCGCGCAGAAGTCCCGGCTGTCGGCACGCGAGCTGCTCGGCCGCGCCTACAACCAGGAGGCGACGGAGAAAGCAGCGCTTTTCCGCATCATCGGCGAAATCGCCGACGCCAGCCTCGTGCCCGAACTGCTGAGCAGACTCGAGGGCAAAGACCCGATCGCGCGCACGCACATCATCAGCATCGTCTCGCGCTTCAACCGCCCGGACGTGGCGGCGGCGCTGCAGACGCAACTCAGGGACACGAACAAGTTCATCCGCCAGGCGGTGCTGAACGCGTTGGCGCGGCTCGACGGCAACGTGGACCCGGCCATCCTCTGCGACCTGCTGCGCGACCCGGACGTCGAGACCCAGCAGAAGGCGATCGGCGCCGTGGCGCGGGCCAACCACCCGGACACGATGAAGTACCTCGTGCACGTGCTCAAGGACGAGAACGAGGGTGCGCGACGCGCCGCCGTCGAGGTCCTGAACGAAATCGGCACGCCCCAGCACGTCAAGTTCCTGCTGCAGTCCATCAAGGACGACGACTGGTGGGTCCGCGGCCGCGCTGCGGATGCGCTGGCGAAAATCGGCGGGCCGCGCGTGATCGAGGCCGCCCTCGAACTGATCCGGGACCAGGACGAGGACGTGCGCCGCGCGGCGATCGAGATCCTCAACCAGACCAAGGACGAGCGGGCCGTGAGCCACCTGGTCGAGGCCACGCACGACGCCGACTGGTGGGTGCGCGAGCGCGCGGTAGACGCGCTGGCGGAGATCGGCAGCCGGACGGCACTGCCGGCCCTGCTCGAGATGCTGGACAAGGTCGACGACCGCTCGCTGCCCACCGTGGTGCGTGCGGTCGGCAAGCTGGGCGATGCATCGCACGTGGTGCGGCTCCTGCCGCTGCTCGACAACCCCTCGAAGGAGGCGCGGCTCGAGGTCATTGCGGCGCTCTCCCGGCTCGCCGACGACAACACGTCGGATGCCGTGCGGGCGAAGCTCGAGGACGTGGGTGCGCTGGTGGCGGACGCCACCGTGAGCCGTGCAGCCCTGCGCGCGAACGAGGACCTCGCCGGCCGCTTCGCGGACGGCCCGGTCGCGGCGCGCGAGGCGACGGGCATGCGGACGGGGAACCGGCCGGCCGCGGGTCTGTCCGCGGCGGAATCGAACCGTACGCTCCTGCTCGATCGCGCCGACCTGGACACGATCGTGAAAAAGGCGCGCGAGCAGCAGCGCCTGGACGTCTCGACCCTGACGCCGGGCGACGTGCTCGAGGGCCGCTACCGCTTCGTGCGCAAGATCGGCAAGGGCGCCTTCGGTACCGTGCTCCTCATGGAGGACACGGTCGTCGACGAGCAACTGGTGCTCAAGTTCCTCAACCCGAACGTCTCGCAGGACGAGGAGATGATGAAGCGGTTCGTGCACGAGCTGCGCTACTCGCGCAAGATCACGCACCGCAACGTCATCCGCATCTACGACTTCCTGCACATCCGCGGCAACTATGCGATCTCGATGGAGTACTTCCCGTCGCACACCCTCGGCAACGAGGTGAACGACAAGCCGCTGCCGCTCGCCAAGGCGGTGCGGTTCGCGATCGACATCTCGACCGGCATGACGGTCGCGCACCAGTCGGGAATCATCCACCGCGACTTGAAGCCCGCCAACGTGCTGATCGACGACGCGGGCCTCGTCAAGATCGTGGACTTCGGCGTGGCCGCGGCCCAGCATCAGGGCGACACCCAGCTCACCAAGACCGGCTACGTCATCGGCTCGCCGAAGTACATGGCGCCGGAACAGATCCTCGGCAAGAAGGTGGACGAGCGCGCGGACATCTACAGCCTGGGCGTCATGCTGTACGAGATGCTGACCGGCGAGCCGCCCTACCACCGCGGCGACCACATGGCGGTCATGTACCAGCACGTGCAGGGCAAGGCAAAGTCGCCCATCGAGGTCAATGCCGCGATCCCGCCGGGCCTCTCCGAGATCGTCATGAAGGCGATGGCGGTGGACAAGACGCGACGATTCCAGAGCATGGAAGAGATGCGCGGCGCACTCGAGAGCTACCTGTGAGCACGGCGACCGCATGGCCCGCATAGACGCATTCCTGAAGCTCGGCGCCGCGCAGGGCTGCTCCGACGTGCACCTCTCGGTCGGCCTGCCGCCGTTGCTGCGCATGAACGGCGAACTGATGCCGATCAAGTTCCGCGACCTCGGCGAGGCGGAACTCGAAGGCTACGTGACCGAGATCCTGACCGGCTCGCAGAGGGAGATTTTCGCCAAGGGCCACGACGTCGACTTCTCCTACGTGTCGGCGGACGGCGCCCGTTTCCGGGTGAACGTGTTCCGCAAGGACACCGGCGTAGGCGCGGTCTTCCGCACCATCCCGAGCGAAGTCCCGTCCATCGAATCGCTCAACCTGCCGGCGGTGGTGAGCAGGTTCTGCGACTACCGCCAGGGCATGGTGCTCGTGACCGGCTCGACCGGCACCGGCAAGTCCACCACGCTCGCCGCCATGATCGACCTGCTGAACCGGACCCGGCGGCTCAACATCGTGAGCCTCGAGGACCCGATCGAGTTCGTTCACCGCAGCAGACTCGCGCAGGTGATCCAGCGCGAGCTGCACACCCACCTGCCCTCCTTCGCCGAGGGCGTGCGGGCCGCGATGCGCGAGGACCCGGACGTGATCCTGGTCGGCGAACTGCGCGACGCCGACACGGTGCGCTGGGCGATGACCGCCGCCGAGACCGGGCACCTGGTGCTCGGCACGCTGCACACCACGAGCGCGGTCAAGACCATCGACCGCATGGTGGACGCGCTGCCGGCCGAGGAGCGCGAGCAGACCAAGAGCTTCCTCTCGCAGAGCCTGATCGGCGTGGTCACCCAGGTACTGGTGCGCACGCCCGACCTGCGCGGGCGGCGCGCCGTCTGCGAGGTCATGGTAATGAACCGGGCGATCGGCAAGCTCATCATGACCGACCAGTCGCACATGATCCCCTCGCAGCTGCAGACCGGGAAGGATCTCGACATGCAGACCATGGACCAGGCAATGCTCGCCGCGATCCAGGCACGCGAGGTCGACCCGGAGGATGCCTTCGTCTACGCACAGGACAAGCGACTGTTCACCCGCTACATCGCCGAGGGCACCGCCATCCTCAAGGCGGACGTCACGCAGGGAATCGCATGAGCTCCGACGTGGAACAGGCCCCGGCACCCGAGGCGCCGTCGCTGCGCATCGACGAATTCCTGCGGGAGGTGCTGACGAAGAACGGCTCCGACCTGCACTTCGTCGCCGGCGATCCGCCGCGCATCCGGCTGTTCGGCGAGCTGCAGACGCTGCGCCGCGAGCCGCTCAGTCAGGACTTCGTGCGCGAACTGCTCTCCGAGATCCTGACGCGCCGTGCGATGCAGCGGCTCGAGGAGATGGACGGCGCCGACTTCGCCTATACGATCCCGGGCGTGTCGCGCTTCCGCGTCAACGTATTCCGCCACATCGGTGGCCTGGGTGCCGTGTTCCGCGCCATCCCGTCGAAGGCGCTGACCCTCGAACAGCTCAACATGCCGGAGGCGGTCCGCAGCCTCAGCCGCGCCAACAACGGCCTGATCCTGGTGACCGGCAAGACCGGTTCCGGCAAGTCCACGACGCTCGCGGCGATGGTCGACGACATCAACGCGCGCATCAAGGGCCACATCCTCACGATCGAGGACCCGATCGAGTTCGTGCACCCGCGGCGCAACTGCCTGGTGAGCCAGCGCGAGGTCGGCATCCACAGCCCGAGCTTCGCGGAGGCGCTGCAGTCGGCGCTGCGCGAGGACCCGGACGTGGTGCTGGTCGGCGAGCTCAGGGACCTCGAGTCCATGAGCATCGCGGTCACGGCCGCGGAGATGGGCATCCTGGTGATGGGCACGCTGCACACCAACGGTGCCGCCGCCACGGTGGACCGCATCGTCAACGCATTCCCGGCCGACAAGCAGCCACACGTGCGCACCATGCTGTCCACCTCGCTGCGCGGCGTAATCTCGCAGCAGCTCATCCAGCGCTGCGACAAGCGGGGGCGCGTGGCCGCGCTCGAGGTGCTCATCAACACCCCGGCCATCTCCAACCTCATCCGCCAGGGCAAGCTCGACCAGCTCGAGAACGCCATGCAGAGCGGCGCCCAGTTCGGCATGCGCACCATGGACTCGGCGATCCAGGAACTCCTCGACAAGACCCTGATCACCGGCCGCTCGGCTTATGAGAAGTCGAGCAACAAGCAGCGCTTCGAGCACCTGAAGGACATGGGCTGATTTCCCCGGGGCGTCCCGCTCCTGCCGCGGGGCGGGGGGCGCCCGGCGCGTGGCATAATCCTGCGTCCTGCAGGCCCGCCGACGTTCCATGAGCACCACCAAGCCCCGCACGATCCTGGTCACGAGCGCGCTGCCCTACGCGAACGGCGCCCCCCACCTCGGCCACATCGTCGAGTACGTCTACGCCGACCTCTGGGTGCGCTACCAGCGGCTGCGCGGCCGAGACTGCCTGTACGTCTGCGCGAGCGACGCCCACGGCACGCCGACCATGCTCAAGGCGAGGCAGGAAGGCGTGTCGCCCGAGGAACTCATCGCCCGCTACGCCGCCGTGCAGAAGCGGGATTTCGCCGACTTCGACATCTCCTTCGACAACTTCCACACCACGCACTCGGACGAGAACCGCGAGGTCACCAACGGGATCTACCAGCGGCTCGTGTCGGCGGGCCACATCCGCCGCGAGACGATCCGGCAGGCCTACGACGAGCAGGCCGGGATGTTCCTGCCCGACCGCTACGTGCGCGGCACCTGCCCGCGCTGCGGCGCGCTCGACCAGTACGGCGACAGCTGCGAGTCCTGCGGCGCGACCTACACCCCCGCGGACCTCAAGGACCCGGTGTCGGTCGTGAGCGGCGCGACCCCGGTACAGCGCGACTCCGAGCACCTGTTCTTCAAGCTCGGCGACTTCGAGCCCATGCTGCGCGAGTGGACCGGGTCGGGGCGACTGCAGAGCGCGGTCACGGCGAAGCTCGGCGAGTGGTTCTCGGCGGGACTCCGCGACTGGGACATTTCCCGCGACGAGCCGTACTTCGGCTTCGAGATTCCGGGCGAGACCGGCAAGTACTTCTACGTCTGGCTGGACGCGCCGATCGGCTACCTCGGCAGCTTCCTGCAGTACTGCCGGCGCACCGGTCTCGACTTCGACCGCTACTGGAAGCCGGACAGTGATGCCGAGGTCTACCACCTCATCGGCAAGGACATCGTCTACTTCCACACGCTGTTCTGGCCTGCAGTGCTGCACGGCGCCGGGATGCGCACGCCGACGGCCGTCTATGCCCACGGATTCCTCACGGTCAACGGCCAGAAGATGTCGAAATCACGCGGCACCTTCATCTCTGCCCGCGCGTGGCTCGACCACCTGCCTGCAGAGTACCTGCGCTACTTCTTCGCCTCGCGCCTCGGATCCGGCATCGACGACCTCGACCTCAACCTGGACGAGTTCGTCGCCAAGCTGAACTCGGACGTGGTCGGCAAGCTCGTGAACATCGCGAGCCGCTGCGCGGGATTCATCGCGCGTGGATCGGGCGGACGACTCGCCGGGCACCTGCCCGAACCCGCACTGTACGAGGAATTCGTCGAGGCCGGCGAACGCATCGGCGACGCATACGAAGGACGCGACTACGCGGCGGTCGTGCGCGAGGTCATGCAGCTCACGGACCGTGCGAACCTGTACATCGACCAGCAGAAGCCCTGGCTGATAGCAAAAGACCCGGCGCGGGCGGCGGAAGTCCACGGGGTCTGCACCGAGGGCCTGAACCTTTTCCGCGTGCTGGTGCTGTACCTGAAGCCGATCATGCCGCGGCTCGCGGAGGGCGCGGAGCGCTTCCTCGGGCTGCCGGCGCAGTCCTGGGACGACGTCGCCCGGCCACTGCTCGGCACCGCGATCGCGACCTACGAGCCGCTGGCGACGCGGGTCGATCCCGCGGCCATCAAGTCACTGCTCGCCGCGTCGGTGGAGAATCTCAAGGTGACCGGTGTGCCTGGCGAAGCCGCCTCGGGCGCACCGACGCAGGCCGCTGCGGCCGCGCCGGCCGCCGCGATCGCGGTCCCGACGTTGCCGAACGTGTCCATCGAGGACTTCGGCCGCATCGACCTCAGGATCGCGCGCATCGAGGCCGCGGAGCTGGTGGACGGCGCCGATAAACTGCTCAAGCTGACGGTGGATCTCGGCGGTGACCGCCGCACCGTGTTCGCCGGCATCCGGCAGGCCTACTCGCCCGAGCAACTCGTCGGCCGACTCACGGTGCTGGTCGCCAACCTCGAGCCTCGCAAGATGCGCTTCGGCGTCTCCGAGGGCATGGTGCTCGCGGCCGGCCCGGGCGGAAAGGAGATATTCCTGCTCTCCCCCGACACCGGCGCGCAGCCGGGCATGAAAGTGAAGTGAGCCCTCACACCGATTCGCTCGCCACTCGCATCGACGCTTTGCTGCCGCAGACACAGTGCCGTCGATGTACGTACGCGGGCTGCCGCCCGTACGCAGAGGCGATCGTGCGCGGCGAAGCCGACATCGACCAGTGCCCGCCGGGCGGCGACGAGACCGCGCGTGCTCTCGCCGTGTTGCTCGGCCAAACAGTCAAGCCCGTGAATCTCACGTACGGCACCGTCACGACGGAGCTGGTCGCGCTGATCGACGAGTCGCGTTGCATCGGCTGCGCGCGTTGCCTGCCCGCCTGCCCGGTGGACGCAATCGTCGGCGCGCAGCGACGCATGCATACCGTGATCATCGGGCAGTGCACGGGCTGTGAGCTGTGCCTGCCGCCCTGCCCGGTGGACTGCATCGCCATGGTGCCGGCGCCGGCCGCTGCGCGTGCGCGCGAGACCGCACGACCGCGCGCCGACGAGTGGCGCGAGCGCCATGCCCGCCACGAGAAACGCCTGAACGCCGCCGCCGATTCCGAGCGGCGTGCGTTCGAGTCCGCGCGCGAGCAGGCGCGCGCCCGATGACGCCGCGCCGGGCGCGCGCGATATTCGAGCGGCTGCGCGCGAAGAACCCGCACCCAAAGACGGAGCTCGAGTACTCGAGCGCTTTCGAACTGCTGGTCGCCGTCATTCTATCGGCGCAGGCGACGGACAAGAGTGTCAACCTGGCGACACGCCGACTCTTCCGAGACGCGAACACGCCGCAGGCGATGCTCGCGCTCGGTGTCGAGGGTCTCGCGCCGTACGTGAGGTCCATCGGCCTGTGGCAGAACAAGGCGAAAAATGTGATCGCCACCTGCCGGGCGCTGGTGGAGCAGCACGCCGGCAAGGTGCCCGAGGATCGTGCGGCGCTCGAGGCACTGCCCGGCGTCGGACGCAAAACCGCCAACGTGATCCTGAACACCGCGTTCGGCCTGCCGACGCTGGCCGTCGACACGCACGTGTTTCGCGTCGCGAACCGCACCGGCCTCGCGCGCGCTGGCGACGTGCGCGGAGTCGAGGACGGGCTACTCGAATGTATCCCGGCCGAGTTCCTGCACGATGCGCATCATTGGCTCATCCTGCACGGACGCTACACCTGCACCGCGCGCAGCCCCGACTGTGAGCACTGCGTGATTGCCGACCTCTGCGAATTCGACGGGAAGACCGTGCCCGCCCCGCGCAGCATGCGCAGCTGAGGTCCCATGCCATTCTTCCACGACCAGGATCGTTCATCGCTGCGCCGCGGATACGTCGAGGCCTGGCGCAAGTCGCGCGAGCGGCGTCCGATGGAACCGCTCGAACACCAGATCGCGCGCGTCGTCGAGGAGCATCCTGAATACCACGCGACGCTCGAGGGCGACGGCGACATGCTCGCGCGCGACTACACGGCCAAGGGCGGCCAGTCGAACCCGTTCCTGCACATGGGAATGCACCTCGCAATCCGCGAGCAGGTCGCGACCAACCGGCCTGCGGGTATCGCAGCGATCCATTCCGCGCTCGCGCAACGGCTTGGCTCCGCCCACGAGGCGGAACACCGCATGATCGAGTGCCTCGGGGAGGCGCTGTGGCTGAGTCAGCGCAACAATCTGCCGCCAGACGAAGCAGCGTACCTCGAAGCACTCGGCAGGATTGATGTAGGGCGGTAGGCCGGTTCCGTCGTTAGGCCGCCCGGGCGGTGGCACTCTGTCGTGGTGCGGTTAAACCACCCGGCGCCAATTGACGCGCTAAATTGTTGGCGCTCTGGTACAACCAAGGACTCAGACAGGGCGCAACCCTCTTGTGCTGCCGATTTCCGGCAATTCTCCGACGGCAGTAGCCGCAATTCCGCGGCCTAACGTTCCTGCCTAATTTAAGTCAGGCCTCGCATTCACCCTCCATGCAACTCCACGCGCACAAAGCCGACATCACAACGCTGGCACTGGACGCGATCGTCAACGCCGCCAACTCCTCGTTGCTTGGCGGCGGAGGCATTGACGGAGCAATCCGTCGGGCGGCTGGCCCAGAACTCGTGCATGAGTGCCGCCTTCTCGGCCGTTGCAAGACTGGCCAAGCCAAGATCACCCGTGGCTACAAGCTTCCGGCACGCTTCATCATTCACGCAGTTGGCCCAGTCTGGCGCGGCGGAACGAATCAAGAACCAGAGCTCCTGGCCTCCTGCTACGTCGAGTCGCTCAAGTTTGTTGGTGTATCAACATGCGCTCGCAGCGAGCGCGGCCTAACCCCTCGCTCAAGCTGAGCACCTCATGGCGTGGGGAGCTGCCCGAGAATGTCGCGACGATGCCTCAATGAATGCGGGGCGGGATCGCTTCCTGCTGCGGGAACGAGGAGCCACACCATCGGGTTTGGCAGTAGGAGCTACAATCTTGGGATCCATGGAGAAGTCACGGTGAATACGAGCAACACCGAACGCGCAGCGAGTCCGCGCGAACGCGTCCTCGATTTCATCGAAAGCGCGCGGTTCGAGAAGTCCATTACTGCGCTGATCGTTGTGAACGCCATCGCGCTCGGCATCGAAACCTCACCGCAGGTCGCGGCACGCTTTGGCGACGCGCTGTACGCGTTTGACCGACTGGTGCTGGTGGTATTCGTCGTCGAACTGCTATTGCGCTTCTTCGCCTACCGGAGCCGCTTCTTCGGGGACCCCTGGCGCGTGTTCGATTTCGTGGTCGTTGGGATCGCGATCGTTCCTGCGGGCGGTGCGTTCGCTGTCCTGCGCGCCCTGCGTGTGCTGCGGGTGCTCCGGCTGGTGTCACTGGTGCCATCGATGCGGCGGGTGATTGGCGCGCTGCTCAAAGCACTGCCGGGCATGGTGTCGATCGTCGGCCTCCTGGGACTCGTGCTCTACGTCTTCGCGGTGATGGCTACGAAACTGTACGGTGCCATTGCGCCGGAGTACTTTGGCAACCTTGGCGCGTCGTTGTTCACTCTCTTCCAGGTCATGACCGTCGAAGGCTGGCCCGACGTCGCGCGCAGCGTCATGGCGCAGTCGCCGCACTCGTGGATCTTCTTCGTCGTCTACCTGCTGCTTGCGACGTTCATGGTGCTGAACTTGTTCATCGCCGTGGTCGTCAATGCAATGCAGTCGCAGGTCACCGAAGACCTCAAGGACGAGGGAGAGGCGCACACCCGGTTGATCCTTGACGAGGTGCGCGCGTTGCGGCGGGAGATCGCGGCGCGGCCTGTGCCGTCGCCCTCGTGACAAGGAGATAGTGCATGATCTGGATATGGGCAGGATTCATCGTTCTCGTGCTGCTGATGCTGGCGCTGGACCTGGGGGTCTTCCATCGGAAAGCCCATGTGGTCTCCATGAAAGAGGCCCTGACGTGGTCCGCCGTGTGGATCACCATGGGGTTGTCCTTCTCCGTATTTGTCTACTACGGGTACGAGCACCAATGGCTGGGACTGGGCAACACGGCGGATGCGGTGGACGGGGTGATCAACAACGGCATGACGGCGACGATCAAGTACCTGACGGGGTACGTCGTCGAGAAGTCGCTGAGCATCGACAACATCTTCGTCATCGCGATGATCTTCGGCTTCTTCGCGGTTCCGCCGATCTACCAGCATCGCGTGCTGTTTTGGGGCATCCTGGGCGCCCTCGTGATGCGCGGCGTCATGATTGCCCTCGGCGCCGCCTTGATCGCCAAGTACCACTGGATCCTCTACGTCTTTGGCGTCTTCCTGATCATCACCGGGATCAAGATGCTGATCCTGAAGACGGATGCCACGGATCCCAACGACAACATCATCGTACGGCTCACCCGGCGTCTATTCCCGATCACCTCGCGCTTTCATGGGCAGCACTTCGCGGTGCGGGCTGGAGCGCCGGCCTCCTACGAGAGCGAGTATCCGGGAACGGTTGCGCTCCCTGATGAAGCTGTGAACCGGGCTCGGCCCGGCACGTGGATGCTCACTCCCCTGGCCCTGGCCCTGATCATGGTCGAGTTCACGGACCTGATCTTCGCGGTGGACTCGATCCCGGCGATCTTCGCCATTACCGGCGATCCGTTCCTGGTGTTCACCAGCAACGTCTTCGCGATCCTCGGCCTGCGGTCGCTCTATTTTGCGCTGGGAGGCATGCTCGAGAAGTTCAAATACCTGAAGGTAGCCCTGGCGTTGGTGTTGATGGTGGTTGGCGTGAAGATGCTGGTTGCCAAGTGGCTCAAGGAGATGCTCGGCAGCGGCTTCAACTTCTACCTGCTTGGGGTCGTGCTCCTGATCCTGTGTGCAGGGGTTGCCGTGTCCCTGATTGCTGACCGTCGCGGCACGCGTTCCTCTCGCGGCTGAGGAGCAGCTTGACAGGCCTCATCGATCTCCCGATCCCAGCAGCGTCTCGAGCCTGCGATTGTGCGGTTCGAAGTATTGCCTGAGCCGTCCTTCCGTTGCTTCCGCCATGGGCGGATAGCGCCGCGTGTTACGCGCCTCGAGGTTCACCGCAGTCGTGGACGGCAATCCGAGAAACGCAAGCGTCCGGTTGAGCGCCGCCAGCGGTTCGCGTACGAACTCCTCGAAACGCAGCACCAGAATCTGCTGGCGCGGATACAGCGCGAACCAACGCTCGAGCTGCTCGGCATAGCGGCCACGCGCGAGGTACGAGTACTGCTGGTGCTCACGGCTCACCTCGAGTTTTCCGCTCGCCAGCAGCTCATCGGTGCGTCCCAGGCGTTCCGGTTCGGCGTCGATTGCCGCCTCGAACGACAGCTTCTCCCGCCCTCGACTGCGCTCGTGCCAGTAGTGCGAATACGCGCGGCGCACCGGGTCGCGCATCAGCACGATCAGTCGCGCGTCGGGCAGGATCTCGTGCATGCGGCGCGGCACGGCCGGATGGAACAGGTA
>Ga0315283_10004183_pt1 | contig 12517 bp, 9 predicted proteins | sample YL17G09_0_MG_FD_204541 | JGI IMG/M metagenome (GOLD analysis project Ga0315283, IMG submission 204541) | Sediment microbial communities from Yellowstone Lake, YNP, Wyoming, USA - YL17G09_0 | ecosystem: Environmental > Aquatic > Freshwater > Lake > Sediment | place: USA: Wyoming | collected...
CCAGCGCCCGTGCGGCGTCTTCGCGCGCGATATCGGCTTCGAGCAGTGCCGGGGCGATGCGCTTGATGAACAGGGCCGTCGCCGCCACGTTGCGGTTATGCACCTCGTCGCCCATGTTGAGCGCCTGCGCCATCAGCGGCTTCAACTCGATCGCGCCAGTGCGGGCCAGCACGCCAGCGAGCGCTGGCGCGACCACGCTGGCCATCAGGCGCAGGCGCTCGATCACTTCGGGGCCGTTGGCGCCGAAGCGCAAGACCTTGCCCAGGCCTTCGTTGAAGTTGCAGTAGGCGCGGTTGCCGGCGCTGCGGTTCTCGACCACGAACAACGGCATCGACGGGCTGATGATGCCGGCCATCGGACCGACGGCACCCTGGTGATGGCAGGGCTCGAGGGCAACCGCGCCGCTCTCGACCAGGCGCTCGGCTGCTTCATGTGAAGCGGCCCACCCCTCGAGCAGCACCGCGCCGATTACAGCGCCGCGCATCGGCCCGCACATCAGCGCCCAGGCGATCGGTGGCCCCGCATGCACGATCAACTTGCGGCCGCCCGCCATGCCCGGCAACACATCACGCGCCGTAGACACCCCGGTCAGCACGGGTTGGGCCTCGATGAAACGCGCCAGCGCAACCGCATTGGCCGCTTCGACCTCCGGGTGATTGAGCGTTTCGGCCAGCGCCCAGCCGGCGTCGCGATCGCCCTGCCCCGGCGGTTGCCAATCGAGCGCGACGCATTCGCCGCCGGCGGCAATCACGTTGTCGGCAAAGCCCTTCAGGCCGACGTTGACGACGCTGAGCGATTCCTTGAACAACGTGGCTGCGGGCATCGATTGCTCCCTACTGGCGCCGTGCGGCCCGCTGTGCGGCCAGATGGGCTGCCAGCCATGCCGCCTCGACGTTGCTGCCGGCGATGACAGCACCGACCGCTTGCAGCTGACGCACCTGCGAGGCCTTGCCCTGCGGGTCGTCGTCGGTGCCGCAGACATGGCCGATCAACGCCAGCGTGCGGCCCTGCGCAGATGCGTCGCGCTGGGCATCGGCCAGCGCCAGCGCCAGGCTCTGCGCCGGGCTGTCGTGCGAGCCGAAGCCGAGCACCACGTCGAACAGGATGACAGCAGTCTGCGCGTCGGCGCCCTGCGCACGCACCAGCGCGTCACGCTGTGCCGGGTCAATCATCGGGTGCGGGCGGCCGCGCGTGTAGTCGTCGTCGCCGAGGTCGAGGAACACATGGCCGTCGAAGCGGCCGTCGAAGGCCCCGGCGCCAGCGGCAGGCGCGTTGGAGCGGCAGGCCAACCCGCGCGCGATGAACGCAAGCTGCGCCTCGTAGCAGAAAGTGCCCCCGGTGAACAACCCGCGCACCGCCGTCTGTGAAGGCGCCATCTCGGCGATGCGCTGCTCGACAGCGGCGATCGCCTCCGCAGGCGGCGTTGCAGTGGCGCTTGGCGGCGACTCGCCGCGGGCGATGGCCACCGCCACGTCCGCGGCATGGCGCAACGACAAGGCGGCGTGCAGGCCGCGCGGCACGGGCGTGGGCGCAGCACCGAGGAAGTGCACGACGACCGGCTTGCCGGCCGCGGCGGCGGCCACCTCGATCTGGCGCGCGATGGCCGGTGCGGGCGGCTTGGAGATCAACACGATCACCCGCGTGCGCGCATCGGCGGCAAGCGCGGCCAGCCCCTGCAGCATCGTGATGCCGCCAATCTCCTCCTTCAGGTCGCGCCCGCCGGTGCCCAGCGCCTGCGAGACGCCGCCGCCCAGGTTGTGGATGCGGCAGGTGACTTCCTGCAGTCCGGTGCCCGAGGCAGCGACCAGCCCGATGTCGCCGCGCCGCACGACGTTGGCAAAGCCCAGCGGCACGCCGTTGACGATCGCCGTGCCGCAGTCCGGCCCCATCACCAGCAGACCCTTGCCGCGGGCATGGGACTTGATCGCGCGTTCCTCGGCGACCGACACGTTGTCGGAGAACAGCATCACATGCAGGCCGAGCGAGAGCGCCTTCATCGCCTCGGCGGCGGCATAGTCGCCAGGCACCGAGATCAGCGCCAGGTCGGCGTCGGGCGCCTGCTCCAGGCCCAGCGCGAGGCTGGTCAGCGGCATCGAAAACACCGCGCCGCCACCGTCGCTTGCGGTGCGCGCGGACTTCAGCAATGCCTCCGCGGCAACGATGGCCTCGTCGCACGCCGTGGCGTCGCCGCGAACGACGACCAGCAGATCGGACGGCGAGGTTGGCGCATCGACCGACAGATCGGCAGCCTCGAGCTGCGCCAGGTTGGCTGGCGTGGCCATCAGGCAGGAAGCCCCGGCAATGCCCTCGCGCTCGCGCAACTGCGCGCCCAGCTGCATCAGCGCCACCGAATCCTTGTACAGGTTCGCGAAGATCTTGAAACGGGTGATCGCCATGCTCAGCTCGTCGCAGCGCGCGTCAGCGGCAGCCAGGCGCACAGGCCGGCCAGCAGGCCGCTGACGGTGTCGGCGCCGGATGTGGCGCCGACAGCCAGCGCGCGACCAAGCGCCGCATCGACCACTGCAGGGCGCGGCTCGCAGAGCAAGCCGTCACGCGCATCGACCAGCGGCTCGGTGAAGTGACCCCCCGCGGCGAGCCGAAGGTAGTGCGCGGCGATCGGTGTCGTGCGCGCCGTGCCCCGGGCGATCGCGGCCACCAGCGCGGCGCGGAACCCGTGTCGCCGTTCGTCGACCTGAACGAACGCACCGAGTCCCGCGAGCAGTCCGACCAGGAAGTCGTCGCCGGCCGGCGTCAGGCCTTCGCCCCACCCGATCAGCGCCTCGGCCAAGCGCACCGCCAGGTCGATGTCGAGCACACGGCATGCATCGCCCAGGTCGGCCACAAGCGTGGCAGCCTCGCGCTCGATGACGCTCGAGTGCGCACTGTGCCGCCGCGCGAGCAACGCCGCGGCGCTGCGCAGGCGGCTGTCGATCTGCGCCGGCGCAAGTTGGGAGTTGGCGACGGTGGGCCGCCACACGCCCGCGTGTTGCAGATGAAGTTCCGTGTGAGCTGTTCGAAGGCGGCGCTGGCGGCAGTGGAAAAGATCGCCGACATCGAACAGATCTCGCAGGTCGTGCGGCGTGCCGACGGCCAGGCGCAGCGTGGTGGGGCCGTTGCCCGCATGCGGCGTGACCAGCGTGAGCAGCAAGTCGCCGGATGCCAGGTTGCAGGCCTGAGCAAACACACTATGGACGCGGCCCGTGAAATCCGCATGCGGCACCTGGTAGCCCAGTGCGGCGACATCCAGCACGACGCGCGGTGGGTAGCCCGCTGCACAGGGCAGGCCCTGGCCCAAGCGACAAGTCGGCGCTGCCGACGGTATGGACTGCAGGCGCATGACCGCGAAGAGTGTCGTGAGCGATCTGGCAGGAATGGGAGCGCACCGTAGCACAGCACCTGGCGCCGGTCAAAGCAACAGGGCGGCCGCGTGAAGTGCGGTGAGGTCGAGTTGCTGCCGCCCGAGACGAACATCGCCAGCACCACCTCGTCGAACAAGGCCAGAAAGGCAAGCAGCGCGCCGCTGATCACGGCCAAACGGATCTGCGGCAGCGTCACGCCGAGGAAGGCGCGGGCGCGCGAGGCACCCAGGCTGCGCGCCACCAACTCCTGGTTCAGGTCCGCTGAAACCTTGAATGTTGGCGCACAGTTCTTGTTCAGTGCCCGGTTCGCCGCGGGCATTGCACCCTACAGTTTCAGCAGCCAAGTCACTGCACTGGCTGCGTGACGGCAGAGTCACATTGAGTCCGTTGGGCCGCGATTCTGGAAGACGGCGACAGTGCGGCCGAAGCAGGCTGCGGATGTCTGCTTCCAGGCGTCGAATCGAGCCCGGCGTAGTACCGGTATGGGTCGGCAGGAACCTGTCGCCTTGCGAACTTCGTTGCCGCAACGCCGACGCCCAAATTGCGCTGCCGTGAAGCTGCCGGTCACGACAGTCGCTCCCGGACCGGCCACTGCGACCACTTCTCCGAAACGGTCGTTTGACCGCTAAGCCGTCCCTGCTCTGCCGCCAGTGCGCCACCGCGCGCTACACCGGCCGTCAGTGGGAAGAGCCTGCTTGTTGGGACGCCAACTGGCCGCGCCAGGAGTGACTACGATTTGACGCGGCGCAAAGACCCACGCGGCTTGATTCGTAGAGTACGAGTCGAAACAGATTTGATCTGTGGGGAGCCATCGTGATGCTGCGCGTGCTGCGAGAGATCCTGGTTGCCTTGGTACTGGCTGCGGCCGCATCAGCGGCGAGCGCTGCGGACCCCAACGACCGCGAGGGCTCGAAAGACCCGCCGATCTTCACGCGCATGCCCGGCTTCCACATCGAGCGCGCCGACGTGATCGATTTCGACCGCGTCGAGTTCGCGGTGGCCCGCGGCAAGTCCGATTTCGTGGAGGGCCGCCGCTACGGCGTGCATTACCAGGCCAACGAAGGCACGCGGCATCCGAGCGGATTGCAGGTCACGCGGAACTATGCCAACGCCAACAAGGCGGCCGGCGGCGAGACGGTGTATGAGTACGAGGACGGTGGAAGGCTGTTTGTCACCCTCAAGCTGGCCAAGGGCGGCAGCGAGTACTGGACCGAGGTCTCTGCCGCGTCCAATGGCATGTACGACGTCAACATGGTCGAGAAGCAGCAAATGACGCAAGCCGTCACAGCGAACGCCGAGATCTGGGCCGGGGCCATTCGCGACACCGGCAAGGCCGCGGTCTACGGCATCTATTTCGACAGCGGCAAGTCGGACCTCAAGCCGGAGTCCGACGCAGCGATCAAGGAAATCGCGAAGTTGCTCAAGTCCGACACGGCGCTGAAGCTGCATGTTGTCGGGCACACCGACAACGTTGGCGTGCTCGCCGACAACATGAAGCTGTCTCAGAGCCGGGCCAATGCAGTCGTGCAGGCGCTGGTGACCAAACAGGGCGTGGCCGCCGCCCGACTGACCGGCAGTGGCGTCGGCCCATTGGCGCCGGTTGCTTCGAACGACGGTGATGGCGGACGGGCGAAGAACCGGCGCGTCGAGCTCGTCAAGCAATAGGGTTGCGGCTGCGAGGAAAGATGCTGACAGGTTCGGCACCCCCATCGTGCCAAGCGGCAAGGCGTCGGTGCCTTGACGATGCAGTGGCGGTCAACCATGTTGACCACGCGGCATGGTGGAACAGGTCGATCGCCACGGGTGGACAGGAATGACCGCTGCCGTTCTTGGGCAATGTCCGCAAAGGGTCGGGAGCGTGAGTACGAGCACTTCGGATGCAGTCGCTCAGCCGGCACCATGCCCAAGTCGGTGATTGCCACCTGCGAATGACCGCTCTCGCCGACCCTGACTTTCTCGGCGGCGTCGGCCAAGGTCAAGTTCCAAAGTAGACCGGTCGCTCGCTGAGAAAACCGCCACCGGCTACTTTGGGTCGGGAGTACCCCTCGACGGGTTCGATTGACCAGCACCGAAGCCGACATCCGATTGCGCTGCTCACTTGCCGACCGTCGTCAACGCGAACAGTCGGCCGTGCCAGGAAGATGGCCACTGCCCGCTCTCAGGCTTTCACGTGGCCATCAAGCGTAGGCCGCGAGGAGTTGGTCAGGCGCCGGTTGAGACTTGCGCAAGTGGCCGTCGGACGAGTTCACTGAACCCACACGTCGCGAATCGCGCGCAGGTGCCTGTGGTCAGTGCCGCAGCAGCCCCCCACGACATTGAGCACCGGCAACTGCGTGCGCAGCCGCATGTAGCGGTCGGCAAGGTCGGGCAGATCGCCGATGTCCAGCTCCGTCGCATCGTCGAGCTCGGCATGGCTGCGCGCCGAGGCGTTCGCGCGAATGCTGCGGATGCGCGCCGTCCAGGGGCCGGCATCGTCGAAACAGGCGTCGAAGTGGCTCGGGTGGGCGCAGTTCACGCCGAAGTAGGCGGGGGCCGCATCGGCATCGACCCTTTCGATCGCCTCGCGCAACGGCTCGCCGCTGGGCAGCCGACCGTCGGTTTCCACGGTGAACGAAATCGCCACCGGCAGGCCGACGTGCAGCCCGGCGCGGGCAACACCGATCGCCTCGGCCACGCTGGTCATCGTCACGGCGCTCAGCATGTCGACGCCGCCGTCTCGCAAGGCCGTGGCTTGCGGCAGATGAAATGCCATGGCCTCGTCGACACTGCCCGGCGCAGCGACCACGTAGCCGTCGCCGCGCGGGCCGATGACGCCGCACAGCACGATCGGCCCGGCAATGCGCGTGCGCCACTCATCTCGAATCGCATGGGCCAGCCCCGCGGCGTCGAGGTTGGCCTTGGCCAGCGCCTGAGCGTCATAGGCAAGCTTGCGGCCCCAGTCGGCGCTCGCGCGCCAGGTCGCCGTGTCCAGCAGGAAACCGGCACCCGGGGTGGCTGCACACAGCTCAAGGTAGGGCTCGAAGTAACGCCGCAGACGCTCGCGCCCGGCATCGTCGCGCAACAGCACGAAGGAGGCGAACTCGGGCAGGTCGATGCCGTCGAGGAAGATCAGCGACGTCTCCATGCCCCCGTCACCGAGGAACAGACCACCCGCGAGTTGGGGCAATGGATTGAGTGTCATGGCGCACCTCCGAGCCGTCGGATTCTGATGCACAGCGACCTGTTGCGGTTCGCTGTTTTCGACAACGGCTGTTCCGTCGTGGTCTTGCCGCAGGCGCCGGTCGACACCCGCGCATACGGCCAGGGGCCGGCAGCGTCGTTCGCTAGACTCGCTACCCGCCCCCTTGCATCGAGATCCGCACCATGCGCCGTGCCTTGTTCGCTTCGATTGCACTTGCTGGCGCAGCCGCCAGCCACGCCGCGCCCGTTGATCTCGCCACGCTGAAGGCGGGCGACCAGGCCCACCGTTTCGAAGCCAGCGCGATCTACCTCGACGCGGCAGACCGGCCGCTGGGCGCGCGCTTCGTGCATCGCCCCACAGGCTTCCAGCTCGACCTGCTGCAGATCGAATCGGTGCCGCAGGCCTTCACCTGGGTCAAGACCTTCGCCACGTCAGACCAGGGCGAGCCGCACACCCAGGAGCACCTGCTGCTGCTGCGCGGCATCCGCGGCCGCACGCTGGCCACCAAGCAGTCGATGTCGCTGGTGACGGACTCGGCCTATACCGAGACCTGGCGTACCAGCTACTTCTTCAACACCAGCGCGGGCCTGGACACCTTCTTCGACCTCTATGCCGAGCAGCAACGCGCGATGCTGCACCCGGACTACAGCGACGACGAGATCCGCCTGGAGGTGCGCAACTTCGGCGTCACGAAAGCCGCTGACGGCACGCTGGGCCTGGAGGAGAAGGGCACCGTCTACAACGAGATGGTGGCCTCGATGGCCAACGGCGCCTGGCAGGCCTGGCGAGCGCAGAGCCACGCGGTGTATGGCACGCGCCATGCACTGGGCTACAACCAGGGCGGCGAGCCGGCGGGCATCCGCACGATGACGCCCGAAGACATCCGCCGCTTCCACGCCGCCACGCATCACCTGGCCAACATGGGCGCAGTCGCCGCGTTCCCGAAGTCCGCCGCGCTCGATGGCCTGCTGGCGCGCTTCGACCGCGTGCTGATGAAGGACGCAGCGAAAGGCCGCCCGCGCGCGGCCGATTCGCTGGACAAGCTGCCCCCGCCCGCCGGCGATCCCGAGGGCGCCCTGCGCGTCTACGAGTACCCGCACGCCAACGCGCAGCAGCCCAGCCCCGTCGCGGTGGTGTGGCCGGCCACGCGCAAGCTCGACGCCGGCGAGCAGCTGCTGGCCGAACTGTTCTTCGCCAACCTCGCCGGCGACGCCAGCACCAACCTGTATGGCCTGTTCATCGACAGCCGCAGCCGCAAGCTCGATACCGGCGCCAGCTCGGTCGGTGCCACGGTCGAGGAATGGGGCGGCCACCCGATCGCGATCGAATTCAGCGACGTGCGGCCCGCCGCGATGACGGACGACGGGTTGCGCGCGATCCGCAGCGTGGTGGCGGGCGAGATCGCGCGTATCGCGGCCTTCTCCGATGGCTCGGCCGAACTGAAGGCCTTCAACGAACGGATCTCGAGCCGCGTGGCCGAGCGCGAGCGCCAGGCCGTCAAGTTTCTCGGCACGCCGCCGGGCTTCGGTGCGCGCAACGGCAGCTCAGCGTGGGCGAACCTGCTGCTGCAGCTCGAACACTCGCCCGGCACGCGCAAATCACTGGTGCTCAAACCCGAGTTCGCCAAGCTGCGGGCCTTGCTCGATTCGAACCGCAACGTCTGGCGCGAGGCCCTGGTGCGCTGGAACATCACCGGCGTCGTACCCTACGTGATCGGTGCGCGGCCCAGCGCCGCGCTGATCGCCCGCGAGCAGGCCGACCGAACCGCGCGCCTGGCCGAAGAGACCGAGCGGCTCAAGCGCAAGTACGCCACCGCCGATGCCCAGCAAGCCCTGGCGCGCCATGCCGCCGACGCCGACGCCTCGCTGGCAAGCATCGACAAGGCCACGAAGGTGCCGCCCACGCCCTTCGTCAAGGCGCCGCCGATGACGCTCGACGATGGCCTGCAGTTCGAGTCGGTTCGCCTGGCGGGTGGCGTGCCGCTGGTCGCCTCGCGTTTCGACAGCATGACCGGCGCGCTGACCGGCCTGGCGCTGCGCCTGGACGGCGTGCCGCGCGAGGAGCTGCGCTACCTCGCGCTGCTGCCCGACCTGCTCACCCGCGTGGGCGTGATCGACAACGGCTTGCCCGTGCCGTACGAGCAGATGAGCGAGCGGCTGCGGCGCGAGATCCTTGCGCTCACGGCCGGGTTCTCGACCAACACCCGCACCGGCCGCGCGGAACTGGTGCTGCGCGGCTCGGGCGTGGGGCTGGATGAATCGCGCCGCGCGCTCGACTGGATGGCCCGCGTGCTCTACGCTCCCGACTGGCGCAGCGAGAACCTGCCGCGCATCCGCGACGTCGTCGATCAGCAGCTCGCGGCGCTGCGCAATACTGTTCAGGGCGCCGAGGAGAACTGGGTCAACGACCCGGCGAACGCCTGGCGCCTGCAACGCAACCCGGCGTGGCTGGCGTCGGCTTCGTTCCTCAGCCGCACGCACAACGCGCTGCGCCTGCGCTGGCAATTGCTGGACCCGGCGCCCGGCGACGGCGAGGCGCTCGCGGCCTTCCTGACCCGCCTGGCAGAAACCGGCCGCACGCTCGACCGACCTCGCCTGACGGAGCTGGTCGCCGCGGGCAAAGCCCCCGGCTGGGACGCGCTCTCGCCGCAGCAATGCGTGCTGGCCGGCGAGGCGCTGCGCGACCTGGACCTGAGCCTGGCCGAGATGCCCGACACGAGCCTGGGCGCCGACTTCGCCGATCTCGCGATCGCGTTGCGCGACGACCTGGCGATGCCGGCGGGCGAGGCACTGACCCGGCTGGACGCATTGCGCCTGCGCCTGCTGAAGGCCGGCGGCGCGCGGATGTTCCTGGCCGCGTCGCAGGACATGCGCGGCGCGCTGGCGCCGCAGATCGAAGCGTTCGCAGGGCGGCTGGGAACCACCGCCTTCGCCCCGGCCTCGGCGAACGCCGAAGCACTGATCAGCACGCGCCTGCGCCAGCGCGGCGCAGAAGCGGCGCCGCTACACGTCGGCCTGCATGCGCCGAACAAGCAGGGCGGCGTGATCCTCACCTCGGTGCCTTCGGTGCACTACACCGATGCCGCCGACAAGAACAAGCTGCTCGACTTCCTGGCCACGCGCCTGTACGGCGGCGGCGGCTCGCATGGCGTGTTCTCCAAGACGGTGGGCGCCGGCTTGGCCTACAGCAACGGGCTGCGCGGCTCGATCTCGTCGGGCCGCGTCGGCTACTACGCCGAGCGCACCCCCGAGCTGCCGCAGACGGTGCGCTTCGTCGTCGGCGTGATCAAGGACGGCCAACCCGACCCCGCGCTGGGCGAGTACGTGATGGCGCAGGCCTTCGGCGAATCGCGCGCCTCGCTGACCTACGAGGCCCGTTCTGAGGGCATCGCCGCCGACCTGGCCGACGGCCAGCCGCCCGAGCTGGTGCGGCGCTTCCGCAGCTCGATCCTCGAACTGCGCCGCGACCCGCGCCTCGTCGACAAGCTCTACGAACGCAAGGACCGCGTGCACGCCCGCCTGCTGCCGGGATACGACGCCAAGGGCTTGGATACCGCCAATGGCAGCTTCTTCGTCATTGGGCCCGACAAGCAGCTCGATGCGTGGGAGCAGTACCTGCAAGGCGTCGAAGGGCCAGGCACGCGATTGCAGCGGCTGTACGGGCGCGATTTCTGGATGCCCTGATCAGCGAGCCTGCCGATGTCCGAGCTCTCAGCGCTGCCCGACACGCCACTCGGGCTGTACCGCCACTACAAGGGCGGCGAGTACGAAGTGATCGGCGTGGCCCGCCACAGCGAGACGCAGGAGCCGCTGGTGGTGTACCGACCGCTCGTCAGCGCAACGGGCTGGTGGGTGCGGCCCCACGCGATGTTCTTCGAGGCGGTGGATGTGGATGGCGTGCGGCGGCCGCGGTTTGAGAAGATCAGCTGAGCGCGAAGCCGGAGCCAACGCGCCGCCGCGAACTGGCAGAACGCGGCCTGGGCGGTCGCCTGGATACCGAGCTCTTCCCCCGGCCCCCGTGAGATTCCTGCACGCAGGCAACACACGCCGCAAAGCACAGCCGGATGTATGGCAGCATCGATCCCCATGGTCGATGTCGTGGTCCTGTTCTTCCTGCTCGGTGTGTTCGCTCGGCTCGTCAAGTCGGACCTGCGGCTACCAGAGGCTCTGTACGAGACGTTGTCGATCTACCTTTTGCTGGCCATCGGTCTGAAAGGCGGCATCGAGCTCAGCAAGCAGCCGCTGGCAGCGCTGGTACCGCAGGTGGCGGCGACGATGGCACTCGGTTTCGCCATCCCATTCGCGCTTTTCCCGCTGTTGCGCAAGCTCAAGTTGAGCGGCGCCGACAGCGCTGCGCTCGCAGCGCACTATGGCTCCGTCAGTGTCGTGACGTTTGCGGTCGTTGTCGCTGCGTTGACGCGCGCAGGCATCGCCTACGAGAGCCATGCGCCGCTGTGGGTGGCTGTGATGGAGGCGCCGGGTCTGGTGGCCGGCATTGTCCTCGCGCGCTGGTCGATGCGCGACGACGAGGGTCGCGGTGCCACGGCGAACTGGGCCCGACTGGCGCACGATGTGCTGTTCGGCAAGAGCGTGCTCTTGCTAATGGGTGGGCTGGCCATCGGCGCGGCGGCTGGCGAGGCTGGAACTGCGCCGATCAAGGCGGTTTTCATCGACCCGTTCAAAGGCGTGCTCGCACTGTTCCTGCTCGAACTGGGGCTGGTCGCAGGAGCGCGGCTGGGCGAAGTGCGGCGCTTCGGTGGCCCGGTGCTGGTGGTGGGTCTGCTGGTGCCACCGCTGCTGGCCGTCGCCGGCGCCATGGTGGGCGTGCTGCTCGGGCTCAGTACCGGCGGTGTGGCCATCCTGGCCACGCTGGCGGCGAGCGCCAGCTACATCGCCGCACCCACCGCCATGCGCATTGCCGTGCCGCAGGCGAATGCCGCGCTCTCGATCACGGCCGCGCTGGGCATCACGTTTCCGTTCAATATCGTGCTCGGCATTCCGCTCTACATCCGGCTCGCCCAGGTTTTGACGACATGACCAAACACCCCAAGAAGCTGCTGGTGATCGTGGCCGAGGCGGCACTGGAGAAGGCGCTGGCGCAACACGTCATGGAGCTGGGCGCGCACGGCTACACCGTCTATGACGTACGCGGTGCAGGTGCGGCCGGCGCGCGTGAAGGCAATTGGGAGGCCGACCGCACGATCGAGATGAAGGTGATCTGCGCCGCCGACGTCGCCGATCGAATCGGCAACGCCGTGCTTGCCGCTTACGGCGACCACTACGGGGTATCGATGTTCTTTGCCGACGTCTCCGTGCTGCGCGACAACAAGTACTGAGCCCGTTCGCTGTGTGACGCCCCGGCTTCTCACGAGTGGGGTCGTGGCTTGCACCGGCATTTGAGCTGCCGCCAGCCGCCCATCGCGTCAGGGCCGCGCAGCCCCCCGCACCGCGTCGATCGCATCGAGCACCGCCTCCGGCGTCGCCGGCGCGCGCAGCGGCGGGTCGATGCGGTGCCCGCCCACCGCCGACACCGCATCGCGGATCGCCAGCAGCGCCGAGAACGGCAACAGCAGCGGCGGCTCGCCGACGGCCTTGCTGCGGTGGATGGTGTCGGCCGGGTTCGGTGACGCGAACAGCGCGGTGACGAAGCGCGCCGGCGCATCGTTGGCAGTCGGAATCTTGTAGGTGCTCGGCGCGTGTGTCAGCAGCGCGCCGGTCTTGGGGTGCCACACCAGCTCTTCCATCGTCAGCCAACCGTAGCCCTGGATGTAGGCGCCCTCGACCTGGCCGATGTCGATGGCCGGGTTGAGAGAGTTGCCGGCGTCGTGCAGCAGGTCGGCGGCGAGCAGCCGGTGCTCACCGGTGAGGGTGTCGACGATGACCTCGCTCACGGCCGCGCCGTAGGCGAAGTAGAAGAAGGGCTTGCCCGTCATCGTGGCGCGGTCCCAGGAGAGGCCGGGGGTGGCGTAGAAGCCGTC
>Ga0315283_10004184_pt1 | contig 12517 bp, 9 predicted proteins | sample YL17G09_0_MG_FD_204541 | JGI IMG/M metagenome (GOLD analysis project Ga0315283, IMG submission 204541) | Sediment microbial communities from Yellowstone Lake, YNP, Wyoming, USA - YL17G09_0 | ecosystem: Environmental > Aquatic > Freshwater > Lake > Sediment | place: USA: Wyoming | collected...
GGCGGTGCCGTCCACCATCCGGTCGATGCTGTAGCGCTCGGCGACCCGCCGCGCGCCTTCGACGACGCGTGTGGCCAGGTCGGACTGCTGCAACAGGCGCACGATGGCGCCCGCCAGCGCATCCGCGTCACGCGGCGGCACCACCAGCGCCGACTCGCCGTGCCGCGCGATCTCGAGCACCCCGCCCACCGCGGTCACGGCGCAGGGAACGCCGACGGCCATGGCGTCCAAGAGCGAAGTGCACAGGCCTTCGACATCCGACGACAAGGCGAAGATCGACAGCGCGGCATACACCGCACCCACGTCCTCGACGCGTCCTGCAAAAGTCACGTGCGGCGCCACGCCCAAGGTTGCCGCACGGCGCGCCAGTGCCGCGTGCAGCGGGCCGTCGCCGGCCACGAGCAAATGCGTGCCGGGAATCTGCCGGTGCACGCGGGCGAAAGCGTCGAGCAGCAACGCGTGGTTCTTCTCGCGGGTGAGATGTCCCACCGTGCCGATGACGCGCAAGCCGCGGGCGCCGAGTTCCCATGGATCATCGTCGTGGCGTGCGGCGGGTGGCCGCAGTTCGATGCCGCTCGGCACCACCAGAATGCGGGACGCCGCCACCCCCAAGCGCAGGAGTGAATCCCGCACCGCGTTGGAAATAGCGATGTACAGCGTGCCCGCACGGTCGTACTTCAGCCGGTCGAGCCGGCCCGCGGCCAGGCCGATGCTGCGGCGCGTCACGACCAGCCGGTCGGTGAGCGCCGGATGACGGCCGATGCCCTGCGCCGCGAGCGCGATGCTGTGGCTGCCGGCATCGTGGGCGTGCACCAGATCGAAGTTGCCTTCGCGCACCAGTCGCACCAAGCGCACCGACGACGCGAAATCGAGCCCGCTGCGCAGCGTCAGGGGCTGCACGGGAATGCCCGCGGCGGCGCCGCGTTCGTACAGTGGGCTCTGGCGCGGGCAGCACAACAGCACCCGGTGGCCGCGTTTCTGCAGCCCCTGCAGCAGATACAGCACCTGCCGTTGGCCGCCGCGGAACTCGCGGCCCGAATCGAGATGCAGACTCGAAGGAGCGCTCACCGCCGGACCTCCTCGGGCGTCATGGCAGGCCGGCGCGATGCGGCTGCGGCGTCACGGGATGGCGCGGCAGCCTCTACGTCGCGCCCGAGTGCCGGCAGTGTTCCACCGTCAGCTTCGAACAAGCGGGCGTATTTGAGCCAGACGCTGAAGGCCGCGAGTGTGCACACCATCAATCCCGGGATGCCGTCGAGGAAACCACGCTGCATGAAATACATCCGTACGAAGCGTGCGGGGGCCCGAAAAACCAGTGCCGCAAAGGACGGCCGGCGGCCGGCGGTGCGGGCATCGGCGGCGCCGCGCGCGGTATAGCGGTCGAGCCGCTCCAAATAGTCACCGAACGAGTGATAGGTGTAGTGCCACAGGGGGCCGCCCAAGTGCGCGGTCCGGCCTTGCAACTGCAGGGTCTCGTGCACCAGCCGGTCGTCGTAGCGGCCCTGGCCGGTGCGGAAAAACCGCTGGATGTGGTCGCGGTCCCAACCGCAGTGGCGAATGGGGCGGCCCAGGAAAAAACTCCAGCGGTGCAGGAAGTAGCCGTCCGCTGGGCCGTCGGCGGCCAGGACCGCCTGAATCTGGGCCGCGAGTTCCGGACTGACGCGCTCATCCGCGTCCAGAATCAGCACCCAGGGATGCCGCAACTGGGGCAGGGCCCAGTTCTTCTGCCGGGCGGCGCTCTCGTAGGGGTGCAGGAGCACCCGCGCGCCATACCGGGTGGCGATGTCCTGGGTGCCGTCGGTGCTGCCGGAATCGACCACGACCAACTCGTCTGCCCAGCGCACGCTGTCCAGGCAGTCCGCCAGGTTGCGGGCTTCATTTTGGGTCGTCACCAGAACGCTGACCGCGCTACGAGTCATGGGACTCCAGGGTCGGGCCAAAGGCGTCCTCCGACTCTAAACGGCGCGGCCGCCGGGCGCCAGCCCGATCGGCCCCGCGCCCGGTCTGCCCGCCCGGCCGACGGGTCTGGTAGAATCGCCAATTCATGCGCCGGGAACCAAGCGGCAGCCGCCATGGTTCATCGGAGAGCGTCTTCCAGGATCCCCGCGCCCAGGGCTTTGCCCGGGAACCCTTGGGGCGGGTCCGTGATTCCGGCGGCCGCGCCTGCACCGCTGGGCGACTTCAACAGGAGTTTCGAGCGTGATCGTTGCGGACGGACTCACGAAGGTCTATCCGGGTAAGCGCGCGATCGACGGCGTGAGCTTTCACGTGCGCGCCGGCGAGACGGTGGGCTTTCTCGGCCCGAACGGGGCGGGGAAAAGCACCACGATGCGCATCCTGACCTGCTTCCAGCCGGCCACCGAGGGCACGGCGCGGGTGGCGGGCTTCGATGTGTTCGAACAGGCCGACGAGGTGAAACGGCGCATCGGCTACCTGCCGGAGTCGCCGCCCCTGTATCCCGACATGCGCGTGCGGGAGTACTTGGAGTTCGTGGCCCGCATCAAGATGGTGCCGCGCTCGGAAGTCCGTTCGCGCCTCGACAACACCATCGAGCGCTGCGGATTGGGCGACGTGCAGCAGCGCATCACCGGCAAGTTGTCCAAAGGGTACCGGCAGCGCGTCGGACTCGCGCAAGCCATCCTGCACTCGCCGCCGATCCTGATCCTCGACGAACCGACATCGGGGTTGGATCCCAAACAGGTGGTCGAGGTGCGGCGCCTGGTGCGCGAGCTCGCGGGCGAGCACACGATCATCCTGTCGACGCACATCCTGCCGGAAGTCAGCATGACGTGCGAGCGGGTCATCATCATCAATCAAGGCCACATCGTGTTGCAGGAAGATCTCGCGGACCTGACTGCGCACGGCACCGATCGTGAAACGCTGCAGTTGGAGACCGGCGCGCCGGGCGACGTGGCGGCGGACCTGGGGGCCGTGGCTGGGGTGCTCCGCGTCGAAGCCATGCCGCCGCGCGATGGGCATCGTCGTTACCGGTTGGTCTGCGAACGGCGGCCCGACCTGCGCCAGGTGCTTTCGAAACTCATCGTCGAGCGTGGCTGGGGCTTGTTGGAACTGCGTGCGCAAGAGACCAGTCTCGAGGAAATCTATCTGCGTGTCGTGTCCGGGGAAGGAGCGCCCGTATGAGGGGCCGGGGGATCCTGCCGGTGTATGGGCGCGAGATGCGTGCTTATTTCACCTCGCCGATCGCGTATGTCGTGTTGACCACCTTCTTGTTGCTAGCCGGTTGGTTCTTCATGAACGCAGTGCGCGAGTATGTGGCGTTCGATTCGTACGTGCGCGAACGGATGACGGCGGCGGGCCAAGAGGTCCAGCCCGCGAGCGTGTCGCTGTATCTGGTGCGGCACATGTTGACGAGCCTGGCGGCGTTGTCGTTGTTCGTGCTGCCGTTCATCACCATGGGCTTGTTCGCCGACGAACACCGCTCGGGTACCATGGAGTTGCTGCTGACGTCGCCGCTCGATGTCATGGATATCGTGCTTGCCAAGTTTCTGGCCGCCAGCACGGTGTTGGCTCTGATGCTCATCCTGGCGCTCGGGCTCACGTGTTCGTTGTTCGCGTACGGCAATCCGCACGCGCCGACGATCTTCCTGGGATTCCTGGGGCTGTTCCTGCAAGGCGAGGCCTTCCTGGTCATCGGGATGTTCATCTCGTCGCTGACACGCAGCCAGGTCGTGGCGGGCGTCGGCGGGCTTGGTGCCGTGCTTCTCCTGTGGCTGGCGGGCTTCGGCGATCCGGGCACCACGTTCGGCCAGTGGCTGAACGAACTGTCGCTGGTCAGCCACTTCGAGGATTTCAGCAAGGGGATCTTCGACACCAAGCACGTGGTGTTCTACTTGGGTTTCGTATTCTTGGGCTTGTTCTTGACGCTGCGCTCGATCGAGTCGCTGCGCTACCGGTGAGGGGGGGGACGGGATGAAGCGACGCCTTTGGATCATTCTGGGCGCCGGCGTGGTGTTGCTGCTGGCCGCCGCGTTCTTCACCACCTTCCAGGGTGGTGGCGGCACGCTGCCGACTGCTCTGCTGGCCGGCGGCGGCGCGGCATGGACCCTGGCCGTCGTGTTGTCATGGCGCGACCTGAAGCGTTACCTGCAACGACGCTCGTCCCGGCATGGATTGAACGCGTTCATCCTGTCGTTCCTAGTGGTGGTCATCCTGCTGCTCGTCGGTTTCGTGGCCGACCGGCACAGCTGGCGGGCGGATTTCACCGCCAACCGCCAGTTCACCTTGTCCGACAAATCGCTGCGCGTCCTGCAAGGGATTCGGAAGAAGATCGACGTGCACGTGTTCTTCGATCGCACGTCACGCGACGCGGTACGCGATCAGCTCGATGAATACACGCGCCGCAATCGCCTGGTGCGCGTCCATATCGACGATCTGAACAAGGATCCCGAGCAGGCGGAACGGTACGGCGTCGACAACTTCGGCACCATCATCTTCGATGCTGGTGACAAGATCGAGCGCATCCAATCGTTGGGCGAGGAGGACATCACCAACGCCCTCATCAAGGTCTCCCGGCCGGGGAAGAAGAAGGTCTACTTCGTGACTGACCACGGCGAGAAGGACATCACGTCGAAGAGCATCAGCGGTTTTGCCGCTGCTGCGGCAGCCTTGCGGCGAGAGAATTACGATCCGCAGTTACTGTCGCTGCAGGGGCGGACCGAAATTCCGCCGGACTGCGACGTCCTCGTGGTGGCAGGCGCCAAGTCGCGTTACCTCGAGGGGGAAATCGCCGCCATCCGCCTCTACATGCAAGCCGGCCAGCGCGCCTTGTTCCTGTTCGATCCGCGCTTCGATTGCGGCTTGGAAAACTACGTCGGGCTGTGGGGCGTGAAGGTTGGAGAGGACCGGGTCGTCGACCCCAGCCCCACGGGCCAGTTGATGGGCCGGGGCCCGCTGGTACCGCTCGTGAACCGCTACGGCGTGCACGCGATCACCAAGCAATTCAAGCTGCCGACGTACTTCGAGTCGGTACGCTCCGTGCGCCCGAACAATTTCTACGCCGGCGAGGCTGAATCGGCGGTCCTGGCCTTCACCGGCGAGCAAAGCTGGGCGGACGGCGACGTCGAAGGCGCCAAGGTGCAGTTTGGCGACCCCGACGACGTTGCCGGCCCGGTGCCGATCGCGATGGCGGTGCGCTTGGACGTCAAGGGCAAGGTGCGCGAACGGGAGCCCGCGGTCAGCTTCCATAATCCAAACGAGTCGGCACAGCAGACGGAAGCGCTGCAGGCGGCCGGTGCGGCGTCCGGGAGCGAAGCCCGCCTGGTGGTGATCGGCGACTCCGACTTCGCCAACAACCGGAACTTCCCCGACATGGGCAACGGCAACTTCTTTCTCAACTGCATCGCTTGGCTGGCGCAGGACGAGGACTTGATCGCCGTGCGTCCGAAGGATCCGGATCTGCGGCGGGTGTCGCTGACCAAGGCCGAGCTCGGCGCCATGAATCTGATCGCGATGGGTGTGCTGCCGGCCCTCGTGGCCGGGATCGGCGTGTTCGTCACGCTGCGCCGCAGCTCGCGCGGCTGAGAGGAAAAACATGAAGTTCAAGAACACCTGGATCGTGCTCGTGCTGACGGTCGCCTTGGGTGGCTGGGTGTATTGGCAGGAGGTGCGGGGCAACAAGCACCGGACGGCCAGCAGGGCGCAAGCGGCGCAGCTCTTGCCGGTCACTCCGGCCGCGGTGACCGCGATTCGCGTCACCCACTCGGGTACGTTGTTCCAGCTCGTCAAGCGCAACAACGTCTGGGTTCTCGTGCGGCCGCTGCCGGCGCCCTGCGACCCGGCGATGGTCGCGGCGTTTCTGGACACGCTGGCGGCGGCGCGCATGGAGGACAAGGTTGGCGGGAGGGATTTACCACGCTACGGTCTCGATGCACCGGCTGCGGTACTGGAAGTCGATGCCGGCGGCAAGACATCCAAACTGCAGATCGGGCGCATCAACCCGCAGCAGACGCTGGTGTATGTGATGCGCAACGACGAAAAGGACGTGCTGTTGACGACCTCTTCGTTGTTGACCTTCGCCTTGAATAGCACTTTCGGATGGCGGGACAAGCGCATTACCGAACTTCCAGAGGGTGTGCTGCAGCGCTTCACGGTGCGCACGCCGATGGCTGGAGAGGCGTCGTTCTATTTCGATGCGAAGTACGGCTGGCGCACCGGCGGCGAGGTCGCGTGGCGCGTCGATCCGGCTCGGGGCTTGTCCGTCGCCCGCGAACTGGCGCATTTGAAGGCCGCGGCCATCGGCGCGGAAAACAAGGTCGAGGCGTCGAAGGTCCAGGTCGACAACCATCGCGTTGGGATGCAGGGCTGGGATGCGGCGGGCAATGTGGTGGTGGACCTGGTCGTCGGACTGTACGACGGGGCCGGAGCTTGCTTCGCCGTGGTTCCCGACAAGCCCGAAGTCTTCAAGATCGACGAGCGGTTCGTGGAGGCCGCGTTCTCGCTCGTCAACGATCCGCGCGACCGCCGGGCGTTGACGCCGTTCGATCCCGAGAAGATCGACATGATTCGTGTGGTCTCCACCGACGACCGTTTCGAACTGCGCCGCCGTTCGGCACAGGAGTGGAAGGTAGGTTCGAGCACCAAGGTCGACAGCTCGTTCGCTCTTGCCACCGGCTCGGTGGATGCGCTGCTCACCGATCTTGCGACGATGGAGGTGGCTGGATTTCCCGATCGCCAGCCGTCGGCCTCGAAGCTGGCCGACGTGCCCATCGTGGTGCATCTGTTCAGCGGCGGCAGCGAAGTGGCGGGCATCGAAATCGGTACCAAACAGCCCGACGGCATGTTCGTCTACGCCCGCGCCCCCGGGGAACCGGCGGTGTTCTTGCTGTCGCCCGCCAGCATGATCAAGGTGCCGTTCGACCTCGAACGCCTGAAGGCTGAGGAAGTCGTAGCGCCGGAGGGCGGCGACAACCGCTGAGCCGGTGGAGTCTCAGCCTTCGCCCAGCGCCACCGCCAGGATCTCCAGCGCCTCGTCGATCTCCGCTTCGGCGACGACCAGCGCCGGCCGGAAACGGATCGAGTGGTCGCCGCACGCCAGGATCATCATGCCGTGCGCGAAACACTTGCGCCGCAAGGTGTCCCGCGTCGCCTTGTCCGGGAGATCGAAGGCGCACATCAAACCGCGGCCGCGGGCATTGGACATCCGGTCCGGGAAACGGCTCGCCAGCTCTTCCAGTCCACGTCGCAGCCGCTCGCCGACGCGGGCGGAATTCTCCACCAGCTTCTCGTCGGCGATGATCTCCAGAATCCGTTGGCTGCGCACCATGTCGGTCAGGTTGCCGCCCCAGGTGGAATTGATGCGGCTGGCGACCTTGAAGACGTTGTCCGGCACTTCGTCGACGCGCGGGCCCACCCAGCAGCCCCCCAACTGCACCTTTTTGCCGAAGGCGATGGCGTCCGGCACGACGCCAAAGTGCTCGAAGGCCCACATCTTGCCGCTGGTGCCGATGCCGGTCTGCACCTCGTCGAAGATCAGAAAAGCTTCGTGCTCGTCGGCCAGTCGCCGCAGTTCGCGCAGGAACTCGCCGCGGAAATGGTTGTCGCCGCCCTCGGCCTGAATGGGCTCGATGAGGATCGCGCAGATGTCGTGCGGATTGGCGGCAAAAGCCGCTTCGATCTCCCGGACCGCCTGCTTTTCGGTAGCCTCGACGCGCTGCAGGACCTCGGGCGTGATGGGGAACGACAGCTTGGGGTTGGTGACCCGCGGCCAGTCGAACTTGGCGAAGTACATGGTCTTCACCGGATCGGTGCTGGTACACGACACCGTGTAACCACTGCGGCCATGGAAGCAGTCGCGGAAGTGAAGAACCTGGTGGCCTTTTTCACCGCGGCCCGCCGCCAGGTTCTTGCGGACCTTCCAGTCCATGGCAGTCTTCATGGCGTTTTCCACGCCCAACGCGCCGCCTTCGATGAAGAAGACATGCGGCATGCCCGCCGGTTGGGCGATGCGCCGGAAAGTGTCGACGAATTCCGCCATTTCCACCGTGTAGACGTCGGCGTTCGAGGGTTTGTTGACGGCGATGCGGCCGAGCTTGGCCACGAACTCGGGCTCCAGAAGCCGCGGGTGATTGAACCCTAGCGGTGCCGACGCGAAGCACGAGAACATGTCGAGAAAAGTACGGTTGTGCTTGGAATCGTGCAGCCGCACACCGTGGCTGTTCTCCCAGTCCAGAACCAGATCGAACCCGTCGGCCAACATGACCCGGGCGAGTGTGGCGTGGACAGTGTCCGGGGTGACCCGGCTCAAAGTCGTGTTCGGCATGACAAGGCTCCCTGCGCGGCGGAATCGAGGAACACCGGCGTGATGGAAAAGAGGCCCGTGCCGCCGCGCGCGTCACGAACGCTGGCTTGAATGTCACGCCGCGAATACGAGCTCGCGCCGGCAGGCGCGAGCGCAGGTCAGAAGGGAGCAGGCGGTGGCTTGCGCTCGATGACGTAGACGAGCTTGGGGTGCAGTTGGTACAGCATTGCCGCCTCTTGGTGTGGGCCCGCCATCGGGCCCGCCGCCGGCCTTTACAATAGCACCCGGGTCCGAAGCGCAGCAACCCCGGCCGGCAATCCAGGCCGCGGCTACAAGAGCGACACGGCCAGCGCCGCCAACGGGCTGCGTTCGCTGCGCGTCAAGAGCACTTGCCCGAAAATCTCCTGACCCTTGAAGCGTTCGACGACGTAGGTGAGACCGTTGCTGGACGCGTCCAGATACGGGTTGTCGATCTGGTACGGATCGCCGGTGAGGATCACCTTGGTATTGATCCCCGCGCGGCTGATGATCGTTTTCACTTCGTGCGGGGTCAGGTTCTGCGCCTCATCGATGATGATGAACTGCCGCGGCAGCGACCGGCCGCGGATATAGGTTACGGCCTCCATCTCCAGCACCTTGCTGTCGAGCAGATACTGCAGCTTGTCCTCGTCGTCGTAGAACGAGTCGGTCAGCATCTTCAGGTTGTCGAAGATGGGCTGCATCCAGTGCTCGAGTTTCTCTTCTTTGGTGCCGGGCAGGTAACCGATGTCGCGGCCGAGAGGCATGATCGGGCGCGACACGAACACCTTGGAGTACACGCGCTCGTCCATGACCTTCTGCAGGCCGCAGGCGAGGGCCAACAGGGTCTTGCCGGTGCCGGCGCCGCCGACCAGTGTCACCAGTTGCACGCGTTCGTCGAGCAGCAGTTCGAGTGCGAATTTTTGCTGCACATTCAGGGGCTTGATGCCCCACGGGTGGGCCTCGCCGCTGCGCAACGGTTCTATCCGCCCGCTGAGGGCCCGGATGCCGATGGCGCTTTGCTGGGCATTCGTACTGTTGCGTAGGATGAAACACTCGTTGGGCTGGGCTTGCCAGTCCGGTGCGATGCCGCCGTCGCGGTAGAACGCCTCCATCTGCTCGGGGGACACATCGCGCTCTTCCCAGCCATAGTACAGCTCGTCGATGTTGACCTTGTTGGCCTCGAAGTCCTCGGTCTTGATGCCGAGCGCGTCGCCCTTGATGCGGGCGTTGATGTCCTTCGAGACGACTACCGCCGGGCCTTCGCCCTGCTCCTCCAAGTAGCGGGCGCAGAGCAAGATCCGGTTGTCGGTGATACTCAGGTCCATGCCGTGCGGCACGGTCTTGGGCATGCAGTCGGCCAGAACCCGCACCGACCCGCCGTTGACGCGGACCCCGGTGGTGAGGGACCCCTGCTGGCGCAACGCATCCAGCTCGCGGATCACCCGCCGCGCATTCCGCCCGACCTCGTCCGTATTCTTCTTGAATTGATCGAGCTCTTCCAGGACGTCGAGCGGAATGACGACCGTGGCGTTTCCGAACGCATGCAAGGCTTTGGCATCGTGCAGGAGAACGTTCGTGTCGAGGACGTAGATGGCCATCCTGCCTCACCGGAAATCGGCGCCCCGGACAAAGTGCGTTGCGGCCGCAGCGGCTGCAAGCAGAAACCGTTCCACGGCCTTGCGCGGAGGCCCTCGTGCCGCCTCGAACGGCGGGGCGACGCCGTTTGTCCGGACTCCGGGTTGACACCCGGCGCCGGGTGCCGCTACCATCGTGCGGTTTGGTCGGCTCAAACCGTTGCTCGAATGGAAGTTGCACGTGCGTCTCCAAGATTACGCGGCTGCAGACCTGATCGCCCTCGGAGTGTCCGCCCAGGACAAGCCGGAGCTCCTGACCCAGCTCGTGGAGTTGCTGCTCAAGTCCGGGCACGTCCGGGACGGCAGTGATCTTGTGAGCAAGTTGCTCATCCGCGAGAACGTCTTCAGCACCGGGATCGGCGGCGGCATCGCGATTCCACACGCGCGGACCAACGACATCGACTCCCTGGTGCTGGTCTTCGGGAGGACCTTGGTGCCGATGGATTTCCAGGCCCTGGACGGCCATCCGGTGGATCTGGTGTTCATGCTGGTGGGTCCCCAGGATTCTTCCAGCGTGCACGTCAAGCTGCTGGCACGTGTGTCGCGGCTCCTGCAGAGCGAAGCGTTCAAGGAGCGGTTACGCCACAGCACCGATGCCGCCGACATCGTCGCCGCGTTCCAGGCCGAGGACGAGTACGTGCAGTGACTCGGCGCCCGCCACTGCACGCGCTTCCATCATGACTCCTGACGTCATCCATGTGCAGTTGCGCGAACGCGTCCGGCTGGACGTGTTCTTGACGCGGCGTTTGGCGCACGTGTCCCGGAACCGGATTCAACGTCACATCCTGGCCGGCGATGTGCTGGTGGACGGCCGCGCCGTGCGTTCCAGCCACCCGTTGATGGGCGGCGAGACGATCACGATCCCGCAACTCGAAGCACGGCGGCTCGAGAAGGCGTCCGAGGCGCTCGAGTTCGAGATCGTGTACGAGGATAGGGATTTGGCCGTCGTCGACAAACCGGCCGGCTTGCTGGTGCATCCGGTTGGGCGCGAGTTCCGGCGGACCTTGCTGAATGGATTGCACCATCGCATCGCGGCACGGGGCGAGGACCCCACCGGGCTGGGGGTGGTGCACCGGCTCGATCGCCTCACGTCCGGCCTCATCGTCTTCGCGAAGACGCTCGACGCGCGGCGCGCATTGTCGGCCGACGTCGAGCACCGGCGCATGCACCGCACCTACCTGGCGCTGTGCGCCGGCCTGCCGCCTGCCGCACGCGGCAGCATCGATTTGCACATCCGGCGCGACCCCGTGCGGCCCACCCGCATGCAGGTGCTGCGGCCGGAAGAAGTCGCGGGCGCGTTGAAGGACATGACCCGGCCGCTCGTATCGTCCAGCGGGTACAGCGATCCACACTTGGACTGGCGGCCCCGTACGGCGCGCACACACTGGCACGTGTTGCGGCGATTTCCGGGCGCGGCGCTGGTGCGCATGCAACTCGAGACCGGTCGTACGCACCAGATCCGGGTGCACGCGCAAGGGGCCGGGTGGCCGCTGCTGGGCGATCCGCTGTATGGCCCCGAGGAGTCGCAGTTGGTTTCCGACGGCGCTCGTACCGTGCAGGGCCTTCTCAGCCGGCCGGCGCTGCATGCCGCGCGGCTCGCGTTCCGCCATCCGCGCACCGGCGAGACGCTGGTCTTGCGCGCCGCACTGCCCGCGGACTTGCGCCAGGCGATCGCCCAGCTCAGGCGGTGACGATGCGCAGGCCGCGCTCGTCGCGATACGCCCACCAGACGCTGCCCTGCTCCGCCGCCGGCCCGTCCACGTAGGGCGAGCCGCCGTAGGCGATGACGCGCGACGCGCGCCGTTTTTGCCACCACGCGGCGATCTCGTGCGGCAGCGCGTACCAGCCCGCGGGGTCGTCCCGCATCGCGTCGATCACCGTGGCATAGCGCTCCAACCGGTCCCGGGAGGTGTTGTAATCGGGGTGGAAGAGCAGCATGGCCAAGCCGTGCTGCGCACGCACCCAGTCGAGTTTCGAACGGCACGCCGCCACCACGTCCTGGCGGAGGACGTTGATCAGCGTGTGGTCCATCGGCAGTGTGATGGGTAATTCGACCATCCGGTCGTTCAACAGGAATGGGAACGCACCGCACACGCCGCCCGGCTGTGGTTCGAGCGTGGCGTTGTCCATGAACGACGAGTCGTAGTCCGCATTCAGCTCCGGCAGCCAGAACGGGTTGCGATAGGTGAACGGCGAACGGAAACCGCACGCGCCCCAATCCTGGATGTACTGGTTGATGCGATCACGGCGGGCGGCGAAATGTGCGCGTGAAGCGAACAACTTGCCGGTGTGCTCCAACCCGTGCACGCCGATCTCATGGCCGCGCGCCCGCAGGGCGTCCAGAGTGCTGTGCGTGAGCGGGTAGCGTTCCGGCACGAAATACCACGCCGATCGCACGTCCCGGGCCTCTTCGGCCTGCGCCATCGCCTCGACGTTGCGCACCCCGGCTGCGGTATCGACATCGTGCGACAGACACCAGGCCCAGTGCTTGCCGCGCGGCCAAAAGCCCACGAACGGCACCGCCTGCAGCTTCGCGGCCTCCATCCGGTGCACGAGCAACGCCTGCATCAGAGCGGTGAGGGTGGCATCTTGCGGCCAGCCTGGA
>Ga0315283_10004185_pt1 | contig 12516 bp, 13 predicted proteins | sample YL17G09_0_MG_FD_204541 | JGI IMG/M metagenome (GOLD analysis project Ga0315283, IMG submission 204541) | Sediment microbial communities from Yellowstone Lake, YNP, Wyoming, USA - YL17G09_0 | ecosystem: Environmental > Aquatic > Freshwater > Lake > Sediment | place: USA: Wyoming | collected...
CCCCGTGAAATCCATTGGGCGCGCGTGGGGTTCGGCGAGTGCCTTGTCCGTGTCCTCGGGCGCCATCCGAACCATGAGTTCATCCCTGGATATCCCGACCGCCATGTTCCCGCGGATGGTGTAGCAAAGACCGCCGAACATCTTGATCTCGGTGACGCCTCGCACGGATCCGAGGGCGGCTCGGACCCGCTCGGCGAGCTCTTCGTCGTGCGGCATGTGTGCATGGTAGACGCTCGGCCTAGTCCTGACCGTACTCCTCTTCGGCCTCGGTCTCGTAGCGGTCCATGATGGCGTCGAGTTCCTTGGCAACGTCTTCGTCCATAGGCAAGGCCTCGTAGTTGGCGAGCACGTCCTTGACGATCGCTTCCGCCGCCTGCATAGGGCCGGGCTTCCCGTCGAGCTCCCACTGCTCCCAGGTGCCGGTGTAGAGAACGTCGGAGCGGTAGAACTCCCGCATGTGGGTACGGGTGTGCTCCTCTCCTAGGAAGTGGCCCGTCTGGTTGCTGATCACGGACTCGACGACATCGACCGCGAGTTGCTCGTCGGAGAAGTCCACGCCGTCCAGCCAACGCTTGCCGATCTTCATGATCTCGGCGTCAAGCACCATGGCCGGCAGGGAATACACGCCGGCGTTGTAATACGAACCCACGCCGGTCAGCATGTCGCCCGGAAGCAGCAAGCTCGTCATGCACGAGAACGTGTTCTGCATAGCTGCATGCCAGTCGCTCGTCATGGCCCCCGTGCCCATCGTCGAACACACCGCAGGGATGTTGTAGCGGCGGGCCATCGCGGGCCCGGCGGTTTCCATGAGGAGTTCCTCTCCCCCCCAAGCTTGGTTCATCGAACCCGATCCCATGTCGATACCCGATGCGTACTGCACGTAGAACGTGCGCGCGCCGGGCACCAGGGTTTCCTGTATGACGATGCCGGAGAGGACCTCCGCATTCGCGAGCGTGATGGTGCCGGCTACGGAGGCGGGGGCCGTTGCGGCCATCAGAGGCATGGAGCAGATCCCGGCGGGTATGCCCGCCTTCCCAAACGTCTCGAGAGAGTCGACCGGGCCCGATTCCCAGTGCAGCGGAGAGATCACGCACTGGAAGTTCGACATGATCGGCCGCTCGTAGAGATCCTCCTTGCCCTGGATGGCCTCGCACATCTCCACAAGCGCCCGCGCGTTGTAGTTGTCGTAGGCGGTCATCTGCATGATGTGCTTGGCCGTTGCGGGGAACAGCGCGTGGGTTTCGTGCAGGGGGCGGACCGCCACAGGCTTGTCGTTCGCCGAGATCGAGATGAAGAGGAAGCCGATCTCCGGCAGGTAGTCCGCGAGCACTCCCAGTTGGCGGAGATCCTCCTTGGTGGAGTAGCGGCGCTCGCCGCTCTCTAGGTCGATGAACTCCGCGGGACACCCGTCGGTCGACAGGTACGAGTAGCGGCCGTCGATGACGAGGTCGTTGTCCGGGTTGCGAGCGCCGAGGGTGAACTCGCGCGGCGCGAGGGCGACCATGTCCTCGACGTACTGGGGGTCGAAGTAGATGCGGCCCTTGTCGAAGTCGACCTTCTGACCGTTGTCGGCCATGATCTTCATGAGTCGGTCGCTGTTGGTGCTGATCCCCGCCCGCTCGAGGATGTCGAGTGAGGACTGATGAACCTTGTCGAGGTCTTCCGGTGTGTAGATCGGGAGTTCGTACTTCTGCGGGAAGCGCGTGACGCCTCCGTGCGGGACCTGTTCCATGTAGCGCCTCCTGCGGCAACTAGTGATCGGTGATTTCTGGATGAGGACCCCTGAGTCTAGACTCGGGCGTCGCCTAGCGCCTCCACAGGCCACGAGGCATCCGCGTTCGGTCGCCTGCTACTTCACGTTGGCGTCTAGCCATCTGTTGAGAGGCGTTGACGAGCGGAAGAACTCGACCACGCGGTCCTTCGACTTCTCGGTGCCGAGCCACGCTCCGGCCGGCCAGTCCCGCCAAAGAGCGATGCCCTTGAAGCGGAGTAGGTCGATCCTCGGATGATCTATGGGGTAGCCCTTCGGAGCGGTCTTCAACTCGTCGCGGCTCATCACTTCAAGTCCTTCGCTTCGCGCCTTCGCGACGATCGCAGCGAGCTTCTTGCCGGACTTGTCCGCGGCCACGGCTCGCCTGTAGCGATCGAGCCCAACTGCATCCATCTCCCACATCCCTGCACCCGCCGCGAGCCCTCGGGCACCGAGGGAGACATAGCCTTCCCCGATCCTCGCGGCGATATCGGTTCTGTAGGGGGACTTGTCCTTGGAGAAGCGAACGTCCCGGTAGGGCCTGAACATCCGCACTTCACCCCAGCCAGGAGCCAATTCCTCCAGCAGTGCCTTCATAGGAGCAAGAACGATGGTCTCGTACTCGGCCTTGTTCGCCTGCCAGTAGGTCTTCGAGTTGTCGGCTTCTAGGCCGGCGAAGAACTCCAGCGCCTCCGCGGGCCAGCCTCGAAACGCCATCTCAAGCACCTCCAGGGAGCGGGCATCAAGTGGGCCAGTCGCGCTTCGGTGGCTCCTTGTTCAGCAGGTCGTCCAGCGACGGCTTTCGCTTGCTCTGCACCTCAGCCTCCTTCTCTTCGAAGGTGGCCTGCGCGCTGTCATCTGCCGCTTCGAGCATCTCCTCCAGCGAACTACCGGCGCTCCCCTTCAGCCGGATCCGCAGGGCTGCCAACACCGAGGCGTGGCGCTCCGAGAGTCCCTCGCCGATCTTGATCTCGGTAAGGGTCTTCTCCGCCAAGGCCAGGAGTTCCTCGTCGTCCATGGGCGGGAAGAACTAGGTGCGGGCGCCTTCAGGCCAGTGGCTTTCCGACCTGGGATCGACGTACTGCGTCGGGTGCAGTGGCCCGGGTACCGCTAGGCGGGCTCGGTACTTCTCACGCTCTTCCTGCGTCCAGACCACTGGGTGGAACCTGATGCGCCTCCGACGATCCTTGACCATCGAGTGTGACCTCCAAGCAGAACCGACCAGCGCTTCTTCTCGGTTGCGGGGGTCTCCCCCCGACCTACGTATCCTACCCCCATTTCCTTGGGGAGGGTCCGTTCCGGGGACCCGGTGCTAGGCTTTCAGGAGACAACGACCACGAGGAGGTGAAGGGCTATGAGACACGACATCGCTCCCTTCACCGTCGCGTGGACGCCCTCCGGCGCCTAGAACACCCAGCGCCGCTCCCCGACTCGAGAACTCCAGCGATCGCTGCGACGGCCCATCAGTCCGGTCCTTCCGAACCTTCGATAGGAGTTGCACGTTGCTGGAATCAGCCCAACCCTTCTTCGACGAAGGGTTCATCACCGAGATCATCCGACCGATCAAGAGCGGCAAGGAAGCAGAGGTCTACCTGTGCCGTGGCGCCGCGCATCTGACCGATGGCCACACACTGGTCGCGGCAAAGCTCCATCGCGCCCGAGACCATCGGGGCTTCGCCAACGATGCCCGCTACCTGGAAGGCAGATATCGCAAGGAGACCCACGAACTGCGCGCGATGGAACGCAAGTCTCGCCTCGGTAGGAGGCTCTCTCACGGGGCGTGGGTCTACCACGAGTGGGAGACCCTCAAAGCCCTGCATTCCGCCGGCGTCGACGTGCCACAACCGATCGCAGTCGCCGAGACGGGACTGCTCATGAGCTACATCGGTGACGAGGACGTTCCCGCGCCACGCCTGCGGGATGTGCGCCTGTCTCCCCCGCAGGCGGCGGAGACCTTCGACCGACTGATGCGCAACGTCCGTTCGATGTTGCTGGCCAACGTCGTTCACGCGGACCTGTCCCCCTTCAACGTGCTGTGGTGGGAGGGCGAGGCGACGATCATCGATCTCCCTCAGGCCGTGGACGCACGGTTCAATCCCAACGCCTTCGAGTTGCTCCGTCGCGACGTGTGCAACTTGACTGCATACTTCAACCGCTTCGGAACCGACCTCGAAGGCGAGAAGATCGCCGCCGACCTTTGGACCGCCTGGGAGTACGCCGATCTATGGGTGGACGACAGCTGGTGAAGCGATAGGGTTGATGAACCACATCCCAGAATGAGAGGAACACCGAAATGGAGAACGCCCGCGGGTCAACGGTTGGGTCCGGCGTGGACGTGCCCCGGGGACTCAACGCGGCGGCGACGCTCGTCGTCAGCGCGGCTGCCGTTGGCATCGTCGTCTGGTCCGACCGAGCCCTCGACCGGTGGTGGGCGGCGAACCACCCGCTTGCAGGAGCGAAGGCGCGCATCGCGGGTGCGAGGACCACGTATCTGAAGAAGCGTGAGAACCTTGCCGAGATCGCCCTGCTCATCGGTGAAGTGGTCTTCGAAGTGTCTCGGGCAACCGCGATGCGGCAACGGGCTCCGCGAACCACCTCCCCACCTAGCTAGGGATCCATCCCGGTGGGGCCTTAGGCGGCGGCAGGCCGACAGGCTCGGAACGCCTCTCGGCGAGCAGTCCGATACCGCCGACCGCCAAGACGAAGGCACCCGCGGCGATCACCCATAGCCCCGGTCCAACCGACGCAGAGATCGCGTCGGAACCTATGTCGGAGAAGCGGCTCTGGACGTCGGATATGTCCACGAACGCGACGAGGCCACTGAGGGCGGCTATCGCAAGCACCGCCACGCCTGAGAACCTGGCGGGCTTCCTTCCTACCAGTCGCCGCAGCCCAAGGGGGAGGGCCAGCAACCCAACAACGAGCGTCATCAGCCCGTCGCCGCCGCCTCCCATCCCACTCTTGGAGGCGGTGCCGATCTGAGGACCGGAGATCGTCAGCCACGGAAGGACCGACCCCACCGCGACCATGGCGCCTCCGACGACGGTGATGACCGCGCTACGCGGCCAGGACCTTGTGTCCTCTGCCTCGGCGGTCACGGAGCGGTGTCGTCAGCCATCGTCGTCACGCCTCCCCGTCCGTGGATCTCCTCGATCCCGACGGGAGGCAGGGGACGACTGAAGTAGTAGCCCTGGCCCAACTCGCATCCGCTCTCTACGAGGAATCGCTTCTGCTCAACCGTTTCGATCCCCTCAGCGAGAGGGCGCATATCCAGGGACTTGGCGAGGGCGACGATCGCGGAGACCATCCGTACCGCGTCCGGGTCCTCCGGGATGTCCATGACGAACGCTCGGTCGATCTTGAGGATCGAGATGGGCAAGCTCTTCAGGCGCGAGAGCGACGAATAGCCCGTTCCGAAATCGTCGATCGCCAGACGGAAACCTCGAGCGTGCAGATCCCAGAGGATGCGGTGGGTCCGCTCCGGGTCGATCATGGCGGCCGTTTCCGTGATCTCGATAACCACGCGGCCAGCATCGATCGAACTGGCCTCGAGGTGCTGGACGATGGTCTCCACTAGCTTCGGCTGCCAGAGCTGCCTGGGCGAGACGTTGAAGCTGATCTCCTCAAGCTCGATCCCCTGGTCGTGCCAGACCCGCGCCTGGCGGAACAACTCCTCGGCGACCCATTCGCCGATGGGCACGATCAAACCCGTCTCTTCCGCGAGTGGGATGAACTCCGCTGGGGAGATGAACCCCAGTTCAGGATCCTTCCAGCGAAGCAGCGCCTCCACTCCGATCATCCGGCCCGTGTCCGACTCAACGAGCGGCTGGTAGTTCAAGGACCAGACCTTGTCCTCGGTCGCCCTGCGGAGACGCGTCCTGAACGACAACTCCTCCAGCGCCTCATCCGCCTCCGCACTGAAGATCGCGTATCCGCCGGGGCCCGTCTGCTTGCTCCGATAGGTTGCGGAGTCCGCTTGGCTCAGGAGATCTTGAGCATCGGTCGCCGAGGACGGGAACAGACTGACCCCGATGCTCGCCGTGGCGAACACCTCGGCGCCCGAGATCTCGAAGGGGGATGCGAGGGCACCCTGGATGCGCGTGACCACCGATTCGGCGGTCCGTAGCTCGTCGCCTCCGCCAGACCCGGACCCATCGTCGTCAGGCTCGATGTCGGCGAGGAGAACTAGGAACTCATCCGCACCCTGTCGTGCCACCAGATCCGTGTCGCGCACAGCGCCTCGAACCCGCTCGGCCAGCTGCCGGATCAGGTCGTCGCCTGCCTCGTGCCCCAGGCTGTTGTTGACGAGCTTGAAGTTGTCGAGGTCTATGTAGAGAACCGCGATGCCGAGGTTGCCGCGCCGGGCACGAGCGAGAGCCAGGTCGAGCAACTGCTCGAACATCGGGCGGTTGGGCAGGTCGGTGAGCCGATCGTGCTGCGCCACCCAGGCCAGCCGTTCTTCCGCCAGCTTCTGCGCCGTGATGTCGACCATGACGCCGTGCCAGTAGGGGGTCGCATCCTCAGCCTCCACCAGGTGTGATTGGTCTCGGATCCAGACCCACTGTCCGGTCGACTTGTTCCTGACCCGGTACTCCGCCAGATACGGTTCGCCGGATTCCGAAGTGCGCCTGGCGAGCTCCTCAACCCTGTTCCTGTCCTCGGGGTGCATCATCTCGTTCCAGATGGAGTAGTTATCGTCCCCAAGCCATTCCTCCGGCGTATAGCCGAGCAGGCTCTCGATCTGGGGACTGATGTAGGCCTCCACGTACCCGAGCTTGCTGTCGCTGCTCGTCGTCTCGATGTAGGTAACGGCCGGCAGATGCTCCAGATGGGAACGTAGATACAGCTCCGCGCTGCGTCTCTCTTCGTCGAGGCGCTCGCGATGGATCGCCGATCCGATCGCAGCGGCGCCGGCGCGAAGCGCCGCGATCTCGACCGTGGTCCAGTGACGCTGCTCCGCGCAATCGTCGAAACCCAGGTACCCCCACCACTCGCCCTCGACGAAGATGGGGACCACGCAGATGGAGACGATGTCCTGATCGATCTGCTTCCGCTCGCCTTCGGACAACTCGCCCGTGGGACCTTGGATGGCCTGGCCGGCGCCCAGTACCTCGACCCAGCGCTCGAGTCCTCCTTCGTACGGCCATGTTTCCCATCCCGGAACCTCGATCGAGGCCATGACCCCGGGTACGGACCACTCGAACATGTATTCCTGACAAAGGGCCTCGTCGTCGCCGCGGAAGTTCCGGTAGAGGTAGGCACGGTCGGCCTCGACTGCTGTCCCGAGCAGCCGCAGGATCTCGTTCGCCGCCGTCTGCCACGACTCAGCTGCGCCAAGCGTCTCAATGGCCTCGGCGCATGCCTCAAGGGTGTCCACAGCCCTTGTGGCTAGGTCCTTCTTCTCCACGTCACCCCCATACCCGGTTCCTGTAGTTGTCGGCTCGGGGCCTCCATGCACTTTAGCCGTCGTGGACCATTCCCCTATCTCGGTCGACTGTTGCGCACCGTGCGGAATATCCTCTCGACACGGAGGTGAGGCGGCCATGCGTCTTGAAGGCAAGGTGGGATTGATCACGGGCGGCACGTCGGGGATCGGGCGGACGACTGCGTTGATGTTCGCCGAGGAGGGCGCTGGCGTCGCGTTCACGGGCCGAAGCGAGCAAAGGGGCCAGCAGGTCGCCGGCGAGATCGAGGCGAATGGGGGCAGGGCGCTGTTCATCCGCGCCGACGTTCGTTCAGCGGAGGACTGCCGGCGCAGCGTGAGCGAGACCGTCAAGGCGTTCGGCAAGCTCGACGTACTGTTCAACAACGCTGGGAACTACATCCCGAACGATGCGGTCGACTGCAGCGAGGAGGAATGGGATTCGCAGGTCGACACCTGCCTCAAAGGAACGTTCCTCATGAGCAAGTTCGCTCTGCCGGTGATGATCGAGCAGGGAGGTGGCTCTATCGTGAACAACGCCTCCGGGTGGGGGCTGGTCGGCGGAGACCGGTCCGTTGCCTATTGCGCGGCAAAGGGGGGCGTCGTGATCATGACCAAGGCTATGGCGATGGATCACGGCCCGCAGGGGATCCGAGTCAACTGCGTGTGTCCGGGCGACACAGTGACCCCGATGGAGTTCCAGGACGCCGAGGATCGTGGGATGACCTGGGAGGAGTACGAGGCCAGAGCCTCCGATGTTCCGCTCGGCCGGATGGGCCAAACGGAGGAGATCGCGCGCGCGGTGCTCTTCCTCGCATCCGATGAGTCCTCCTACACCACCGGGGCGGTCCTGTCCGTCGATGGGGGCGGCGTGGCCGGCTAGGTACCTGGACCGCAACGGCCACACCCCTGAGCCAGTCCGACCGTCCCTCTTCTTTAGGATTGCCTTAGGCGACCCTTTGCCGGGTCCTGGGCAGCGACTTCATAGAGTTGAGTCATGGACCAGGCGACCTACGGAGGTAGCGATGGCAGCGACGAAGGCCTCAACCCGCGCGGTCGAACAGGGGGTTCTGATCGAGTTCGACCCTGAGCAGTTCGAGCCTTCTTCCGTCCGCGAAGTCCTGGACACGACCGAGCTGAACCCGACCACCGTGATCCTTGAGCGGCCGGGTTCCGGGACCCTCTACACCCCGGCGATCATCCGGTTGAGTCGGGTGGAGTCGGGCGGCGGCGACCATCCCAACGCAGCCTGGGTCACCCGCCTGGCAACCGCGCTGCTCCTCTTGAAGCGAACGGACAACGCAGGCGGTGATGTCCGAGTAGACGTGAGCTGGCGGCGGATCCTCAACTGCCGCCCGGTGGATTTCACATTGCAGATCTCGCCTCGCGCACTCATGGCGAATCTGGATGAGGCGCTCCAGATCGTCGCGGACGTTGCACGCCTCGGCCCCCCGTCGATCTCAAGGGTCGTCGCGTCGCTCACAGATTGGGGAAGCGTCTCTGTGCTGCGGGGAGCCGCCTGACAGGCCAACTTGAAGCCAGCGGTCAACCCGCCTGTCCTTCGGTCGGTCGATCCATGATGCGCTAGTGAACCATCGCACCCAGCAGGTACTTCCCGATGTCGGTGTTGTCCAACGCCGTGCTGTCGAATGTCGTCGAGCCGGGCCCGAACGCGTACACGGGCACCTTCGTCGCCGTATGGTGGCCACCCTCGCATGGTCCCCACCCCCAGGCCACGCCCGCGCGCAGGTTAAGTGCGTCCGAGACCCCGAGCTCGCTGTTGCAGGACTGGATCAGAGCGACTTCCGCTTTGGTCGGCGTGATGCCCGCGTAGGTCTGCATGGCTTGAGTGATCGAGGTCCCGCCCTGCATGGCGTTCCAGATGACGTCCGTGGTTGCGGACACCCCGCGCAACGCACCGACGTTGACTTGCCCGAGTCTGCTGGGAAGCTTCAGGCCACCGGTCTCATGGTCCGCGGTCACTATCACCAGCGTGTTGCCATCGGCTTTCGCGAAGTCCCACGCGACCTTGGCCGCTTCGTCGAGCGCTGACACGTCGCTGGCGACCCCCGCGGCATCGTTCTTGTGACCCAGCCAGTCGATCCCTCCGCCTTCGACCACCAGGAAGAACCCATCCGTGTCGCGACTGAGAACTTGGATCGCCTTGCCGGTCATCTGCGCGAGGGTTGGCTCGGTGAGGCCTTCCTTGATAGGACGATTCAGCGAGTAGGTCATGGTGCCCGCACCACCGAAGAACCCCACGAGCTTCCCTGATGTCGCGGGTGCGGCGAGGAGTTCGGAGTCCTTCCGGACGAGCTCATAGCCACTCGCCTGCATCTCCGCCACAAGATCCGGTCCCCCGGTCCCATAGGCGCCGTTGGGGAGGAAGTAGTGCTCGCCCGCCCCCAGCAGCACCTCGACGCCCCGCCGGGCTTCCGCGGTGGCGATCGCGGTGTAGTCGGAGCGCTCTGCGGTGTGCGCCGTCCAAACGCCGGGAGTCGCGTCCGCCAGGAAAACCGAGCTGAGGATGCCGGTCGACTTGCCGACGGCCTCGGCCCGCTCCCATGCCGTCTGTATGGGGACATTGTTGACGTCGACGGAGATGGCCCCGTTGTAGGTCTTCTGACCGGTTGCCAGCGCCGTGGCGGCAGCGGCCGAATCGGTGACCTCGCCGTAGACGTTGTTTGTGGTCATCGAGCCGGGCTTGGGATCCATGACGTCGATCGAGAGACCATCGCGGTCCACGAGGCGCCCGAGGGAGACCTCCTGCGGTCCCATGCCATCGCCGATCATCAGGATGATGTTGCGCGGACCGGTTGCTGGCGGCGGAGGAGGCTTCGGCCTTCCACCAGCCACCGCGTTCTGCGCCGGCACCGCTCCAAGAAGAAGCAGCAGACAGGAAACAAGAAGGATGAAGGATCGTTTGGACATCGGTTCCCCTTTCCACGGAGCAGGCATGCTGCCTACGGCCGCGCCCTCACTGCCCGGGAACGCGGGAACTCGGATATCAGATTGACGCTATACGACGGGGGAATACGGCGCAACTCGGGAGCGACAGCGCTGTGTCCAGCTGTCACGACTAGCGCGCGTTGCGATCATCGTTCGCCCGCAGGCCAGTAAGCTTCCGGCGGGATGGAGCGGGTCGAGGTTGTGGTGGTCGGCGGTGGACAGGCCGGCCTAGCCATGAGCCACCAGCTCACGGCCAAGGGCGCTGAACACGTCGTGCTCGAGCGGGCCAAGATCGGACAGACTTGGCGGGATCGCTGGGATTCCTTCTGCCTGGTGACACCGAACTGGAGCGTTCAACTCCCGGGACACCACTATGACGGGAACGATCCTGACGGCTACATGCCGCGAGATGACATCGTTACCTACTTGGAGAACTACGCGGCGGCGGTCGAAGCCCCCGTGCGGGCCGGTGTCGGGGTGCGTGCCCTGAAGCGAACGCCCGATGGCGGGTTCATCGTTGAAACCTCGGCGGATGACCTTCAGGCCGGCTCCGTTGTTCTCGCAACCGGCGCCTATCAACGCCCGTACGTTCCCGAAGGGGCGTCGACGCTGCCGGCGGATCTCATGCAGATCGACCTGACCGGCTACCGGAACCCCGCGGCCCTGCCGGACGGCAAGGTCCTCGTGATCGGGAGCGGACAGTCGGGATGTCAGCTCGCGGAGGAGCTGCACGAGGCCGGCCGTGAGGTGACCCTTTCGTGCGGGAGGGCGCCCTGGGCCCCCAGGCGCATCGGCGGGCGCGACCTCGTGTGGTGGCTCGTCGAAGGGGGATTCATGGATGCCGGCGTCGAAACCCTGCCCGATCCGACCGCGCGACTGATCTCGAACCCCCTGGCGACCGGGCACGGGGGCGGCCACGACCTCAACCTACGAACCCTTCGTGCGATGGGAGTCACACTCGCCGGCCGCTTCCTGGGCGCCACCGGCCATCGCGTTAGCTTCGCATCAGATCTTGGACAGAGCGTCGCGTGGGGAGACGAGCGCTACAGCCAGCTGATGGATCTCGTTCGCAAGGTGGTGAAGGAACAAGGACTGGAGATGCCGGAGGTGCACGAGCCGGAACCCTTCGACGCTGAAGCGCCCGAGGACGTCTCTCTCGATGGCTTCGGCGCCACGATCTTCACCGGAGGTTTCCGCCCCGACTACAGCTCGCTCGCTCCCTGGGAGGAGGCCTTCGACGATCTCGGCTTCCCGATCCAGAGGGACGGCGCCAGCAGCGTGGTCGACGGCTTGTACTTCGTCGGCGTCCACTTCCTCCGGCGGCGCAAGTCATCACTGCTGCTCGGCGTCGGCGAAGATGCAGCGATCGTCGCACAAGCCATCTCGGAGCGACGATAGGCCATTCGTAACGCAGGAACGTTCACGGCTGGGAATAGGAGCGGAACAGCGGTGGTTGGAACTATCGATATACCCCCCTGGGTATATCGATAGACATCATCGATAGGCATCACTGATGAAGTCAAGGAGGGCCCGATGAGCGACATGTTAGTGCGGCACGAGCAGGGCGACCGATTCACCATCTCCATCCGGGGACACGAGATCACGATCGATCAGCCCACCGAAGACGGCGGCGGCGATGCGGGTCCGACTCCGAGCGAACTCTTCGTTGCCTCGCTCGCCGGATGCGTGGGCTTCTTCGCGGAACGCTTCCTCGTTCGTCATCACATCGAGACAACGGGACTCGGGGTTCATGCGACCTACGAGTACTCCGAGGATTCTCCATCCAGGGTGGCGTCGATCGATGTCGGGCTCGAGATCCCCGAGAGCTTCCCCCAGTCCAAGCTACCCGCGCTGATGAAGGTGGTGGATCACTGCACCGTCCACAACTCCCTGCGACAAGCCCCGCAGGTCCGGATCTCAACGTTGTCAGCTTCTACGGCCTAGACCTTCGGAGGACGGAATGTGTAGAGCAGCTACCTGTCGGAAATGCGGTCGTCCCACGTGGAAGGGATGCGGCGCCCATGTGGAGCAAGTCCTCCGCGGCGTGCCACCTGTCGACAGATGCAAGGGCCACGCCGAGAAGACGTCGACCGGCAAGCGGACCTGGTTCTCTCGGTAGGCCAGATCGGCACCTCGCCACAGAGTGACGACTGATCAACTCGGATTCAGGATCTGCTCGGGCAGACGTGAGTTGACCTCTCCGGTGGCCTCGCCCCGGGGCGGCCTCTTCATCGCTGCTTGGCGGACTCCAGGTTGGCCTTGAGCATCTCCATGTTCTTCTTCCCGCCGGGCTTGATCAGAACCGCCCCGATGATCGGGAGGGCAAGCTTCATGGCGCCCTTGAGTTCCGGGGTGGTGAGACTCCTATCGACCCGCGTTCCGCCGGCCTCATCGG
>Ga0315283_10004186_pt1 | contig 12516 bp, 10 predicted proteins | sample YL17G09_0_MG_FD_204541 | JGI IMG/M metagenome (GOLD analysis project Ga0315283, IMG submission 204541) | Sediment microbial communities from Yellowstone Lake, YNP, Wyoming, USA - YL17G09_0 | ecosystem: Environmental > Aquatic > Freshwater > Lake > Sediment | place: USA: Wyoming | collected...
CCAAAAGCGGTTTTCTGCTCGGCGGGTGATCCCGTCTCAGGCGGGATTTGATCCGCCCCCGGTCCGGGAATGGACTTTTGGCGAGTCCGCCAACTGCCGCAAACTTTGAATTTCTTCCTGGGTCAGAGTCCGGATTTTTCCCACCGGAAGACGACCCAGCTTCAGGGGTCCCAGAGACATCCGCTTCAGGGTCAGCACCAGGTGGCCCATGGCTTCAAACATTTTTTTGACCTGATGCTTTTCTCCTTCCCGAATGGTTACCAGCAGCCAGGCCCGGTTCTCGCCGGTTTTGATCAGCTCGACCCCGGCACGGTGTTTCCCCCCCTCCGGGATTTGAACCCCTTCCTCCAATCGCTTCAAGGCTTCCTTCGTGGGGAGTCCGCTGACTTTCACCCGGTAGGTTTTGGGGACCTGAAAACGGGGGTGCTGAAGAATCTGGGCCAGGCGTCCGTCATTGGTCAGCAAGATCAAGCCATCGGCGTCCCAATCCAGCCGACCCACCGGGAAGACCCGCTCTTTGATCCGGGCCCCTTTAAGAAAATCTTTCAGGGTAGGGCGTCCCTGGGGATCGTGCAGCGTGGACAACACCAGGCGGGGTTTATGCAGCAGATAATAGACCCGGGATTCCCGGATAGCAATGGGTTGGCCGTCCACCTTGATCAGTTGGCGGTCGGGATCGACCTTGACCCCGAGCTGGGTGACGACCTTCCCGTCCACGGAGACCCGCCCGGCCTGGATGAAGTCCTCCGCCTTGCGGCGGGAGGCCAGGCCGGCTTGGGCCAGCACCCGCTGCAGTCGCTGTTCATTCGTTTTCGGCTTCGGTTTCATCGGGGTCTTCGCTTAAGCTTTTGATTTCCTCCAAAGAGGGCAGGGCCGACAGGTCCTTGAGCTCGAACAGCTCCAGGAAGCGTTTGGTGGTGCCGTAGAGGAGGGGCCGTCCGGGAATTTCCTTGCGCCCCAGGATGCGAATGAGGTTTTTCTCCAGCAGGGTGCGCAGGATGCCGTCCACCTCCACCCCTCGCAGGAGGGTGATGTCGCCCTTCACCACCGGCTGCTTATAGGCAATAATGGCCAGGGTCTCCAGGGCCGCCTTGCTCAGACGGGTGGGGGCGGCTTTTTTCATCAGCTTGATCCACTCGCTATAACGGGGTTTGGTCCGAAACTGGAGCCCCTCCGCCACCTCCTGTAAATAGAGGCCCCGGTCCGGGGAGTCGTAATCGGCCTTCAGGGCCTGCAGGGCCGCTTCCACGGCCTTGGGAGTGAAGCCTTCCCCTAAGACCTCCTGGACCCGTTTGGGAGTCAGTGGGGTAGGGGAGACAAAAATCAGGCATTCCAATAGGGGTTTTAATTCATCCATATTTTATTAGGAGAGTTGCGCGGGGGGCTCGGACTTGAAAATGTGGACTTTCTCCCCGTGCCGCTGCTGGTAAATTAGAATTTTATGCTGGCGGACCAGTTCAAGTAACGCCAGGAAGACTACGATGATTTCGGCCCGGGTGAAGGGGGAAGAAAGGAGCCCCTCCAGCAAAATCTGCCCCAGGGGATCCAACCGGGCTAAAATCTCATCCATTTTTTGTTCCAGGGGGACCAGGGGGCTGGGGGCCTGGAAGAACGATTCCTGCTCAACCGTTTGCAGGATTTTCCGGATGGCGTCGATCAATTCAAACAAGCCGACCCGGATCAGTCCTTCTTCTTTGCCTTCCATTTCCGGCGCCAGAAAATCACGGATAAAGACATCCCGATAAAGCTGGGGGCGCTGGCCCAGTTGCGTGGCGGCCTCTTTGAGCTGCAGGTATTCAATCAGGGGTCGGGTGATCTCCTCTAAGGGGTCTTCCTCCTCGCCTTCTTCCGCGGGGCGGGGAAGCAGCATCTTGGATTTGATATGCACTAAGGTGGCGGCCAGAACCAGGAAGTTTCCGGCCAGATTGATATTCAAGTCTTTCATTAAATCCAGATATTCCAGGTATTGTTCGGTAATCACGGCGATGCGGATATCGTAGATATCCATCTCGTTTTTTTTAATCAGGTGCAGGAGCAGGTCCATAGGACCTTCAAAAATATCCAGTTTTACGGTGTAGTCCATAGGAAATTGCAAAATTCAAATTGCAAATTGCAAAATTAAAGGGTTCTGATCAGAACCCGATCAATTCCCGGACCCCTGCCATGGTCCGTTCGGCAAAGGCCCTGGATTTCCGGTTACCCGCTTCCAAAATCTGCCGGACTTCATCGAGGTTTCGGCTCAGGTACTCCCGCTTGGTCCGGACCGGTTCCAGGGCCTCAATCACCCTTTCAATCAGCCGTTTTTTGCAATCCACACAGCCGATGCCCGCTTTTCGGCATTCCCGGTTGATCTCGGCAATGGTTTCCGGCGGGGAATAAATCTTATGGAAAGGAAACAGGACGCAGACCTCGGGATCACCCGGATCATGCCGCCGGGCCCGCTGGGGGTCGGTAACCATCTGGGAGAGCTTACGGCGGACTTCCTCCAAAGAGTCGGACAGGAAAACGGAATTATTGTAGCTTTTGCTCATTTTCCGGCCGTCGATACCCAGCAGTTTAGGTACCTCGGTGAGCAATAACTCCGGTACCGGGAAGAACTCGCCGTAAAGAAAATTAAAGCGTCGGGCGATTTCCCGGGTCAGTTCCACATGCGGCGCCTGGTCTATGCCCACCGGTACGGCATGGGCCTGGTACATGAGGATATCCGCGGCCTGCAGCACCGGGTAGCCCAGAAAGCCGTAGGTGGCGATGTCCTTACTTTCCAGTTCCTGCTGTTGTTCCTTATAGGTGGGATTCCGTTCCAGCCAGGCCAGAGGGGTGATCATGGAAAGGATCAGATGGAGTTCCGGGTGTTCCTTAATGGCCGATTGCAGAAAAAAAGTGCTGATTTCGGGATCGAGTCCGACACTGATCCAGTCGATGACCATTTCCAGGATATAAGAATGGATCCCCTTGGGGTCCTTGTATTCGGTGGTCAGGGCGTGCCAGTCGGCGATGAAAAAGAAACACTGATATTCATACTGGAGTTCTTTCCAGTTGGCCAGGGCACCATGCAGGTTGCCCAAATGCAAGTTGCCCGTAGGGCGCATACCACTTAATATTCTTTTTTTAGCAGGTTCTTCCATTAATTTCCAGATGCTCCCTTAAATATGAAAATAGAATTCAGATCTTCACTCAATCAGGGTAGGGGCGACTATAGTCGCCCAAACGGGGAGGCTAAAGCCTCCCCTACCCGGGATTTTCATGCTTCGCGGGTGCCTGTCCCCGAGACTGTGGGTTTAATGCGAAAACAACTCCTTAACCCGCGCCGTGGCCAATAATCAATTACTAATTAATAATTAACAAATGATTATTGATTATTAATGTCAAACAGTTACCTTATGTCTCCTCCCCTTACCACAGCATCGAACTCCCCAACAATAACCGGGTAAAAAAGAAAATGAAAGGGGTAACTACCCAGTCCAGGATATGGGTGAACAGCAAAGCCAGGAGAATCAAAAAGCCAAAAGGTTCGATCCGGCTGTACTGGTAGGCCGCCCGGGGAGATAAAAGCCCGGCTAAAACCTTGCCGCCATCCAGGGGGGGAATGGGAATCAGATTAAAAACGGCCAAGGCCACGTTGATGATCACCCCGTAACGGCACATCAGGACCAGCGGTTGAAAAAGGATCTGGATCGTCTCCACATTAAGCAGGGGGATCCAGAGCAGAAAAAACCGATGAAGGAGAGAAAAAATAAAGGCTAAGAGGAAATTGGCGAAGGCCCCCGAGGCGGCCACCCAGATCATGTCCCGTTTGGGATTTCTTAAATTATGGAAGTTGACCGGCACCGGTTTGGCATAACCGAATAAAAAAGGGGAATGGGACAGGATCAGGAGGCCAGGGAGCAGCAGGGTGCCGATGGGATCGATATGAGCCAGGGGGTTGAGGGTCAGGCGCCCGGCCATTTTGGCCGTAGGATCGCCTAAGCGGTTAGCCACCCAACCGTGGGCGACTTCATGGAGGATGATGGCCAGAAGCAAGGGAAGGGCCATGATGCTGATTTGTTGAATAAGTTCATTCATGGGGCAGCCAAGGGAGAGGGTTTAAGATAGCGTTCTTTAACATAGGCGATTTCATCGCTGCGGGTCAATACCTTTTCATTGATCCGGGCGTCCAGCAGGTCTTTTAAGATTGTCTTGAACAGGGGACTGGGAGGCAATCCCAGGGACTTCAGGTCCTCCCCGTCCACAGAAAGCTTGATTCCCTTGAGCTTGGTGAAGTAAAGGGAGATGGTCTTGCGGGCGGCCTCCTGGTTGGTGCGGGCCATAAAGTAGAGCAGGATCTCATTGGGAAAAGGAGAGAGTAGGGCATACACTTCAGAAGGGGTTATTTTCGGCTTGCGGTTCAGGGTGCTCAGGGCTTTTTCACCTTCCCCCCGGCACAAGGAGACCAGTTCGGAGACTTTTTTTGGCAGACCCAGACGCTGCCGTACCCGATTCAGGTCGCCTAACGGCTGGGTCAGGGCTAAGAAGAAAACCAGCCAGCGTTGGCATGGTTCGTTTAAATACAGCAGGTTAAACCAGGACTGGATGCGACGGATTTCTTCCAGCAGGAGTTCGGTCTTGGGGGATAGGACCAGGTCCGGGTCGATGGCCTGGAGGATCTTCAAATCTGCCAGGCGGCGGATGATCGGTGAAGGGTTTTCCTCGTTAAGGATAAGGTAAAACTCGGAAAAAATCCTTTTGGGCGCCAGCCTATCAATCCCTCCGATCCGGAGGGCGTTTTCGATCAGGTTGGCCGTCAGCTTTCCGATTTTAAAACCGAAGCGCTGCTCGAAGCGGACCGCCCGGAAAACCCGGGTCGGGTCCTCCACGAAGCTCAAGTTATGTAGGACCCGGAGGGTCTTTTCCTTGAGGTCCTTCTGGGCTCCGAAAAAATCAATCAGGATGCCGTAGTGGCGGGCGTTCAGTTTTACGGCCAGGGTGTTGATGGTGAAATCCCGACGGTAGAGGTCCATCTTGACCGAACTGATTTCCACCACCGGCAGGGCGGCCGGCGATTCGTAATATTCCAGGCGGGCGGTAGCCACATCCACCTTGAAGCCGTCCGGAAAGATCAGAACGGCGGTTTTAAATTTGCTGTGGGTGCGGACCCGTACTTCAAAAAGCTTGGCGTATTCCAGTGCGAACTTGATGCCGTCCCCCTCAATGACCAGGTCAATATCGAGGTTATGGAATTTCAGCAAGAGATCCCGGACAAAACCACCCACCAGATAGGCATTGTAGCCTAAGGTGTCGGCCACTTGGCCTAAAGATTTAAGAATTTCAATAACCCGGGCCTCGAGGCGTTCCTCCAAAAGGTAGGCAATGTTTTTCTTGCGGATAAAGTGGGGGGCCTTGCGGGAGTCATACAGGTACTCCTGCATAGGGGGGCTGGCCATTAGGATGTTGAGCAGGTCGGTCCGGGTGATTACCCCCAGCACTTTCCCGTCCCGAACGACCGGCAGTATCCGCTGTTTATTCTCCACGATGAATTCCTGGATCTGGAACAGGGAGGTTTCCGGATCGACGGTTGAAAATTCGGTGTGCATGTATTCCCGGACGGGCAGATCCTTAAGTCCATGAAATGTGGCTTTCTCCACTACCTGTCGGGACATCCAGCCTACCATTTTTTCATTTTCCATGACCAGCAGGACGTTGATGTTGTACCGGGTCAGCAGCTCGTTGGCATGCTCGATGGTCTCCCCCGGCAAAATAGACTTAACTGGGTAGGTCATCATATCCCGGGCTTTGCGCTGGGGATTGACCCGGCTTTTAAGGTGCAGGAGGAGGGTGTCTTCCACCTGCACCATCGTCTGGTCTTTGACCGTGGCCGAGGCGGCAAAGGGGTGCCCCCCTCCCCCGAAGGCCATCAGGATTTCCCCGACGTTGATTTCCCGCAGACGGCTGCGGGCGACGATATAGATCCGGTCCTCCATCCGGGCCATGGCAAACAGGCAGTGCAGGTTTTCCATGTCCATCACTTTGTGGACCAGGACCGCGAAATCTCCCACGTAATTGTCCGCGGAGGCCTTGGCCACCACGATTTCCACATTGTTGATGGTGTGCTTGGTGGCTGACTCCAGGAGCTGGTTGAGCAGGGAAACCTGCTCGACCGTCAGTTCCCGGGTCAGCAGGTCGGAGATCAGATTCAGATTAGCCCCCTGCTGGAGGAGGTAAGCGGCCGCTTGCAGGTCCTGGGCCGTGGTGGAGCCAAAGGTGAAGGACCCGGTGTCTTCGTAGATGCCCAGGGCCATGAGGGTGGCCTCTTCGGGTGTCAGGGGGATCTCTTTCTCTTCCAGGAGTTGGGCCATGATGGTCATGGTGGAGCCGACCGCTTGAATGACTTCCTGGGATCCTTTGATCGCTCCCTCTACCAGGGGGTGGTGATCGTAGATATGGATTTCCAGCCCCGGATGATCCAAAATTTCGGCGAATTTACCGATACGGTCCGGCTGTCGGGTGTCGACTAGAATCAGCCGTTCGATTCGTTCCAGGGGGACCTGTTTCAGCTTGATGAAATTATAAAGGTAAACGGTGGATTGGAGGAAAAAGTTGCGCAGGTTCTGCTCCTGGGACCCGGGGAAGACCAGCAGGGCCTCGGGATACAATTTCTTGGCGGCCAGCATGGAGGCCAGTCCGTCAAAGTCGGCGTTCAGGTGGGTGGTAATCACCTGAAGGCCGCCAGTTTCGGGTATTTCGGACAAACCAGGGGTCTGGACATCCATGGGTCGTTTACGCTCGGGGATGGTAGCGACGATAGACTTCGCGCAGGTGTTCGGAAGTTACCGAGGTGTAAATTTGAGTGGTGGAGATGTCCGCGTGACCCAGCAGGGTTTGGATGGACCGTAAATCCGCCCCTCCCTCCAGGAGATGAGTGGCAAAGGAATGCCGCAGGGTATGGGGAGAAATCGGGCGATTGATGCCGGCTTGCAGGCCGTACTGTTTCAAAATTTTCCAGAATCCTTGACGGGTCAGGCGTCGGCCCCGATGGTTCAAAAAAACATAAGGAGAGGAGCGTCCCTGGAGCAGGGACTTCCTCCCGGAGGCCAAATAGTCCTCCAAGCGCCGCAGGGCCAGAGAACTGATGGGAATCAGCCGTTCCTTGGACCCCTTTCCCACGGTCCGAATCAACTGGGTTTCCAGTTCCAGTTGGTCCAGGGTCAGGGAAATAATCTCGGAGACCCGCAGTCCGGCGGCATAGAGGACTTCCAGCATGGCCGCGTCCCGGAGGCCCCGGGGAGAGGTGCTTCGGGGCTGGTTCAGGAGGTTTTCCACTTCCATCCCGGACAGGGTTTTGGGCAGTGTTCGCTTAGGTTTTGGGGACTGGAGCGGGAGGAGGGGATTGTCGGTCCGCAGCCCTTCTTCCTGTAAAAATCGATAAAAAGACCGGAGGGCTGAAAGGGCTCGGGCCTGGGAGCGGCTGGACAGATCCCGGGTCCGGAGTGTCTTCAGGTACTCATACAGGGTGTCGGTCTGGGTCAGCAACACATCGGTGATCCCTCGGGCTTCCAGGAAATGCAGGTAACCGACCAGGTCCCGGCTATAGGATTCCAGCGTATTGGGAGACAGGCCTTTTTCCACCCGCAGGAAATTGATAAAACGATCCAGGAGTTCATCAAACATTCAAAATTAATAGCAAATTTCGCTGGAGCTGTCAAGTTCCGTTATTAGACTGAGAAGGAAAGCCCTTGACATCTTGAAACCTTCCGGTCAATTTTAGTTGGGAGGGATTTTTGAAAAAATATAATAAAGAAGTCGTTAGCGATGAGCCGCACCTGAAATATGCCGTGGAAGGGACTACTGCCCTCATCACCCTGAACCGCCCCGGGGTCAAAAATGCCTTCAGCCTGGAAATGCTGACCCTTTGGCGTCAGGCCCTGGAACAGGCCCGGGACAATGACCAGGTTCGGGTTATCATCCTGACCGGCCAGGGGGATGCCTTCTGCGCCGGTGGAGATCTCCAGGAGATGGATCAAGGCAAGTTCCGGGGCTGGGACATGAAACGCTTCCTCTGGGAAACGGTTTATCCCGTGGCGTTTATTATGGAATCCCTGGACAAACCGGTCATTGCCGCCGTCAATGGGGCGGCGGCCGGGGCCGGGCTGGACATGGCCCTCATGTGCGACTTCCGGATTTGCTCGAATAGGGCCAAGTTTTCGGCTTCCTTCATCAACATCGGGTTACTGGCCGGGGACGGGGGGGCGTATTTTCTTCCCCGTCTGGTCGGCCTGCCCCAGGCCCTGGAAATGCTGCTGACCGGGGATCTCATTTCGGCGGAGGAAGCCTATCGAATCGGTTTGGTCAACCGGGTGGTTCCTCAGGAACGCCTGATGGCGGAGACCCGAGGGTTGGCCGAAAAGCTGGCCTCCAAGCCGCCTCTGGCGGTCCGAATGATGAAACGATCGGTTTATCAGGGACTGAACAGCAGCCTGCGCGGCCATCTGGATTTTGTCTCCTCCCAACTGGGCCTCTTAACCCAGACCCATGACCATCAGGAGGCGGTCAGGGCCTTTTTGGAAAAAAGAAAACCGGTGTTTAAGGGCGTATAACCGTTATGCAACGTTTTTTAGCCAGTCTGAAGAAAACTCCCCTGGGCGAGGGGATCGTCCACCATCAGACCATACCGGCCCGGCCGGCTCATTTCGATCGGCTCTCTTTCGCGCTACCCGGGATTTTGACCCAGGCCCTGGAGCAGAAGGGTATTACCCGCTTTTACAGCCACCAGGTGGAGGCCTTGGAGGCGATCCATCAGGGCCGGAATACCATCGTGGCCACCCCCACGGCCAGCGGCAAGACCCTGATCTATGCCCTGGCCTGCCTGGAGCAGCTTCTGGCCGATCCCGCCTCCAAGGCCCTGTTTCTTTTTCCCATCAAAGCCCTGGAACAGGACCAGCGCAAGGCCATGGAGGAATGGGCCTCCGTTTTTCCGGCCGGCGTCCAGGGGCTATCGGCCATCTACGACGGCGACACGCCCCCGAGTGATCGCAAGAAGATCCGCCAGCAACCGCCGCCGATCGTCATCTCCAACCCCGATATGCTTCACCTGGGACTCCTCCCTTTTCACGAGACCTGGAAGGAATTTTATAAAAACCTGCGCTGGGTGGTCATCGATGAGGCCCACACCTACAAAGGGATCCTGGGCAGTCACCTGGTTCAGATCATCCGCCGCCTGCGGCGGATCTGCCGGCTCTACGGGAGCGATCCCCTTTTTATCCTTTGTTCCGCCACCATCGCCCGGCCGGATCACTTTTCCCAGGCCCTGACCGGAATGCCCTTCCAGGTGGTCGAGTCCAACGGTTTCCCCTCACCGGCCAAACACTTCCTGTTCATTAACCCCGATATCAGCCCGGCCGTGGTCGCTTCCCGACTGTTCAGCCATTGCCTGGCTAAAGGTAAGAAGACCATCCTCTTCACCCAGGGCCGACGTCAGACTGAACTGATTCACAAGTGGGTGGAGCAGATGGCCCCGGCCCTGAAAGGCCGGATCAGCTCCTACCGGGCCGGATTCCTGCCGGAGGAGCGGCGGATCATTGAACGGAAGCTGTCCTCCGGGGAACTGTTGGGGGTGATCTCCACCAGCGCCCTGGAATTGGGTATCGACATCGGCTCCCTGGATGTCTGCATCCTGGTGGGCTACCCGGGCAGCATCATCAACACCTGGCAGCGGGGCGGCCGGGTGGGCCGGTCCCAGCAAGAATCCGTCATTTTTTTCGTGGCCCAGCCGGACGCCCTGGACCAGTATTTCATCCGCCATCCGGAGAACTTTTTTGAACGGGGTTTTGAGGCGGCCGTGGTGGATCCGGGCAACAGCCCGATCCTCAGAGCCCACCTGACCTGCGCCGCGGCCGAGCTGCCCCTGGCCCGGGAGGACCCTTTTTTTACCTGGGAGCGGTGCGGTCCGGAATTAACCATCCTGGAGAAGGAGGGAAAACTCCTGCGGAATGCCGCGGGAGACGGCTGGATCTCGGCCCGTAAAAAGCCGCACCGGGAGGTAAACATCCGCTCCCTGGGCGAGTCCTTCACCATCATGGAAGGGCGGAAGGGAAAAGTCATCGGCACCCTGGACCGGCTGCGGGCCTTTCGCGAGTGCCACCCCGGGGCCATCTACCTGCACCGGGCCGTTCAGTTTCTGGTGGAGGAACTAGACCTCTTTGAAAAAAACGTCTATGTCAAACCCCGGGAGGTCACTTATTACACCCGGATCCTGGCCCAGAAAGAAACGGAGATCATCGAGCAGGAAAAGGTCCGTCCGGTCGGGAATTTCCTGATCAACTTCGGCCGGGTTTTAGTCACCGAAACCTTCATCAGCTATGAAAAGCGGGCCATTTACGGCCAGGAGCTGCTGGGGACCTACCCGCTGGAGCTGCCTTCCCAGACCTTCGAGACCCGCGGTTTGTGGATCGAGGTGGAAGAGGCCTTGCAGGATCAGTTGAAGGCCTCGCATTTCCAGGTCATGGGCAGCCTGCACGCCCTGGAGCATGCGGCCATCAGTATGTTTCCCCTCTATGCCCTCTGCGATCGGGGCGACATCGGCGGGATCTGCTATGTGCATCATCCCCAGGTGAAAAAGGGCGCCATTTTTATCTATGACGGGGTTCCCGGCGGTGTAGGGCTGGCCGAAAGGGGCTTCGAGATCATCGAGGACCTCCTGCAACGGACCCTCGATCTGATCACCGAGTGCGATTGCGAGGAAGGCTGCCCGTCCTGCATCCACTCTCCCCGATGCGGCTCGGGCAATAAACCCCTGGACAAGCCGGGGGCCCGACATCTGGTCCGCCTGTTGCTGGGACAGGTTTCCCTGGCGGCGCCCGAGTCCCCGGCGAAGGATTTCCCGTTGACCCCTCTGGCGGTACTCCCGGGCCGGGAGCCGGAGCCGCCTCGTCTGGGATTCTTTGACCTGGAAACCCAGCGTCTGGCCCAAGAGGTGGGCGGCTGGGGAAACACCCACCTGATGCGTCTGTCGGTGGGGGTGGTTTATGATTCTCGGGAAAATCGCTTTTTTGATTATCAGGAAAGTCAGGTGAACGCCCTGATTGAACATCTGAAAAAATGCGATCTCCTGGTCGGCTTCAACATCAAACGATTTGATTACAGTGTCCTGAAGGCCTATTCCACTTTTAATTTTAAGGAATTCCCCACGCTGGATCTCTTGGAGGATGTTTTTCAATGCCTGGGTTTTCGGCTGAGTCTGGACCACCTGGCCCAAAAAACCCTGGGGGTTCAGAAAAGCGGGGATGGTTTACTGGCCGTCCGCTATTTTCGAGAAGGGAAGCTGCGGGAGCTGACCGAGTACTGTCGCCGGGATGTGGAGATCACCAAATCCCTGTTTGAATTCGGCCGGCGGGAAGGCCATCTGCTCTTTGAAACCAAGGCGGGTCAGGCGGTCCGGGTCCCGGTGGACTGGAGCCCGGAACGGATTCGGAGCTTGGTTAAATCGACTTGACAAACCGGCCGACGGTGGTAATAAAAGAAACAAAAATTCACCGCACGGGGAGAGAACCCGATTTGCTAAAACCAATGAACATCGAACATCGAACATTGAACATCGAACGTCCAATGGCGGAAATTGAAAATTTAGAATAATTCCTTGCGCCCTTTGCGCCTTTGCGGTGCGATTTGTATTTTAGGAGGTTGACTATGCCCATTTATGAATATGAATGCACGGACTGCCGCCGAAGACAATCCTTTCTGATCATGAACCTGGAGCGGGAGCTGCCCGAACTGCGCTGCAAGAAATGCGGCGGTTCCAATTTGAGCCGTCTGGTTTCACGGGTCAATGTCGTCAAGTCCGAAGAGGCCCGGATGGAGAGCCTGGCCGATCCGTCTAAACTGGGGGGCCTGGATGAAAACGACCCCAAGAGCATGGCCCGCTGGATGAAAAAGATGGGTAAGGAGATGGGGGAGGAGATGGGTGAGGATTTCGATCAGATGGTGGATGAGGCCATGGAAGGGGGCGAGGGGGGGGAAGGATTAGGCGGCGAAGGGGGAGGCATGGGTGGGTTCGATGACGACCTTTAGAGAGATGGAAGAGGGAAGATGGAAGAGGGAAGCGAAAGACCTTTCCTAACCTCTTCAACCCCTGCCTCTATGTAGCACAGCCGCCCCCGGCTGTACCCCCTCTCGGGAATTTTCCAGCATCCATATAAAAAACAGCACCCGCTTGGCGCGGTTTTTTATATCCAGAGTACCTGGATTTCTTTCTCCAGTTGTTTGAATTCCGGATCGCCGGTGACTACCGGGCACTGGTGGATTTTGGCCAGGGCGGCGGCAAAACAATCGGCGTAGGCCAGACGGTATCGGGCCTTGAAGGAGGCTGCCTGGCGGGTCAAGGGCCAGTCGGCATCGATTACTTTAAACCCCAGGCGGGTTATTTCTTCCACGGCTTGGTCGGCCGCTTTCTCCGAGCGGGATCGGGCCAGGCTGTACCAGATCTCTCCCAGGTTTATAACGGATATCAGTAAACGACCTCGGGATTCATTGGCCTGAGTGATCAGG
>Ga0315283_10004187_pt1 | contig 12515 bp, 10 predicted proteins | sample YL17G09_0_MG_FD_204541 | JGI IMG/M metagenome (GOLD analysis project Ga0315283, IMG submission 204541) | Sediment microbial communities from Yellowstone Lake, YNP, Wyoming, USA - YL17G09_0 | ecosystem: Environmental > Aquatic > Freshwater > Lake > Sediment | place: USA: Wyoming | collected...
GTCTCAGATGCCTCGATTTCTTTTCGCGGCATGGCCTATCTCAGGACACTACTTCCCGCTCCTTTCCGTTGCAAAGGTCCTGCAGGAACGAGGCCATGACTGTGCTCTGTACACGGGACCCGAGGGAGGTTCCGCTGCAAAGGCAGAAGGACTTCTGTGGTTTCCTTTTCGCAGCCTGGATGATCAATGGTTCCGTCAACTCATCTACCAGCATACATTCAGTCCGATCCGGCCTATCCAGATCATTCAGTTGAGGAAAAGGGTTGCAAGGCTGATTCTGAAGTCCATACCTGCCCAAGTAGAAGATGTCAAAAGGATCTGTGGGGATTGGCAACCCGACGTGATCGTGACGGAAACCATGATGTGGGGTCCATATCTTATCTTGCATGAACATATGGGAATTCCGGTTGCCGTGTTCTCCACAGTCCCAGCGTGCATTGTTCCCGGCTCGGATGTTCCGCCTTTTGGGTTCGGATTGCCCCCCCCGAGAGACTGGCACACCCGGCTGCTCAATCAAGTGGTCAGCAGAGCCATGCGGCTTGTGTCACGAAGCGTCCGAAGGAAGACAAACAGAATACGCAGAGAATTTGGTTTATCCGACCTTACCATTTCAGGCGTGGAATTGGCGGGCAAAATGCCCCTTTATCTGGTGCCAACCGTTCGGGAGTTTGATTACAACAGAAAGGACCTTCCGCCCTCGGTGCATTATGTGGGTCTGTGCCAGTGGACTCGTCCATCAGGGTCGAACAGAGTTGACACCTCACGGATTCGTCCGGACGGTAGGCCCTGTATCCATGTCACCGAAGGGACCATCCATGTTCGCAAGCCCCTGGTCATCCATGCTGCGATGGAGGGCCTGGCCAATCTCCCCATGCGGGTCATCATCACCATTGGTCCAAATCGGGAACTAGAGGATATGGGGTTCAGGCACATCCCGGCGAATGTCCAGGTTGAGAAATTTTTGCCCCACGAAGACCTCATGCCGCACGTCGATGTGCTGGTCACCACAGGGGGTGGAGGAACTGTGCATGCCGCTCTTAGCGCCGGGGTGCCCATGGTGGTCGTACCCACCGAATGGGACAAGTACGATAATGCACAAAGGATCGTGGGGGCTGGAGTGGGTGTTCGATTGTCTGCCCGCCGGTGCACACCCAAGACACTTCGCGGGGCAGTGGAAAGAGTCCTCAAGGATCCTACATACCGGAATCGTGCCAAGCATTTCGCAGATCTCTTTTCGAAGACGAGGGGATCTGAGCAGGCGGCAGAACTCTTAGAAGCACTGGCTGAAGGCAGATCCATGCGTCTCTCGAATGTCTCGAACCACCGCGAATCGATGCCCTAGAAAACGGAAGAGATCGACTCTCCACATTCTGCAAGCAATGGGGGTGAAGATTCATGAATGCATCTATCCGAGACTTGCCATATATGGAAGCGTTAAAGGATGTCTCCTATGATCCCGTCTTCTTGATGGGTTTTCACAGGTCTGGCACTACCCTCCTCTATCAATTACTCAACGGAACTTCGGCCTTTTCATCGTTGACCTGCTACCATATCCTTACCTATGATGAGCTATTGGCAAACTTCATCGAAGGTACACAGGAGGAGGCGAAAAGACGATTGGATCAGCTGCTGGTGGCGAAGCAGGTGGCAGACAGGAAGATCGACGGCCTGCGGGTACACGCTGATTTCACAGAGGAATATTGTTTTCTCCTGGAGAACCAGACAGGAGAGCGGCAGCTCAACGAAAAGTCCTTCCATCTGTTCGACGAAATGTGCCGAAAGCTGAGGTACGCTTCCAATACTCGCAAGCCCTTGCTCTTGAAGAATCCCTGGGACTTTCCCAACTTCCTCTACATCAAGAATGCACTGCCTAACGCAAGGTTCGTTTTCATCCACCGTCATCCATTCTCGGTCATCAACTCGCAACTCCACGCCATACGGTCACTCTTAGAGGATAAGAACGAGTATACCGCTATGCTCAGCAGGCGCTATGAAAGAGCCTGGAGGAATCCCCTGAAGATTTTTGCCGGAAGACATGTCTATTCCTCCCGGCTGCCCCTTCTCATTCGACGGGTGAGTGCTTGGGCGATTCGGGGGGCTCAGTACTATTTGGAGAACATTGGTGCACTGTCCAAGAAAGACTATCTTTCCATTCGCTACGAGGATCTCTGTGAGAACCGTGATGGACAGATGCACAGTATGCTGTCGTTTCTGGAAGTTCGTCTGGAGGGGGACATCCATTCTGGTAGAGAGATTCAGCCGAGAACGCTGTCGATGTCGCCAGACCTGGCAAGGTGGAAACACAGGATATACTCCAGCATGGCGAGCTACTTTGAGCAAATGGGCTACAACAAGGACACATGAATCCGCAATGTCTATCTGTTCATCCACTGCTATGGAGAGACACTGATTGGCGTGCGCATAGGCCCTAGTCACGGATCAATCGAATCGTATCTGAAGGAGTCCTTGGTGTACTTCGGACATTCTTGCGCAGATCTGGGTACAGAAGCATTGATCGCCCGCTACAAGGAGGTTTCCAGCATCGAACAGGTCTTCCGGCCCGCTCCAGAGAGGCCGCAGAGATTGAAGTCTGGCCCCTTTGAGAGACCGCAGGTTACACCAACCTACTTGAACAGGGTCCTGTATTACACAGCACAGAGAGGCCCACAAGCAGCTGAAATTACCGCTTTCCAAGGTCAGATCTCGGGAGTTTGACAGTCGCTAAGACAGGAAATGAGCGAGATCAGTGGGCTAGCCCAAATAGTGTTCACTTAACTTCCCCGCCGTGATATCCTGTTCGAAACTCGAACAGGAGGACAGGTCATGGCGCGTACGGCGGCGGAACTTCCGAAGGGGGAGCGAATCACCGATTACATCAGCTTGGGGGTGCTTGCCAAGACCTTTCCCAAGGAGAGAATCCGATCCGTGTTGTCCGCCACGGGAAAAACGAGTGTTCGCCAGCGCGATTTGCCGGCCCACGTGGTCATCTACTACGTCATCGCCCTTGCGCTGTACATGCAGTCCTCCTGCCGCAAGGTTCTGCGATGCCTTCTGGAGGGGTTGCAGTGGCTGCACGATCCGTCGGTCAAGGTCAAGGTGGCCGGCAAGTCCGGGATCTCGCAGGCGCACACCCGGCTGGGATGGGAGCCGTTGCGGCAACTGCATGACGAGATCGAACGCCCGGCCGGCAGGGTGCTTCCCGCGGCAGCAGCGCCTACCCCAAAATCCGTTTCGTGTCGCTGGTGGAAAACGGCACGCACGTGTTGTTTGGCACCCGGATGAGCGCCTATGGGACGGGCGAAATCACGGTGGCCAAAACCGTGCTTCCGGGATTGCAAAAGGGCATGCTGTGTCTGGCCGACCGACAGTTCTTCAGGTTTACGTCCTGGCAACAGGCGCTTTCCACAGGTGCCGATATGCTGTGGCGGATCAAGAAAAACCTGCGCCTTCCCTGCGAAAAACGACTGGCCGACGGCTCCTATTTGAGTCGAATCTACCCGTCGGAGAAAGACTGGCGGCACAAGACCAACGGGGTCGTGGTGCGGGTAATCGACTATCGATTGGAAGGGGTCGCCGATTCCGAACCGATTTACCGATTGGCCACCAGCATTCTGGAGGCCGAACAGGCCCCCGCCCAGCAATTGGCGGCATTTTATCATGAGCGATGGGAGATCGAAACGGCGCTGGATGAACTGAAAACCCATCTTCGGGGAGCCAGAATCGTCCTGCGCAGCAAAAACACCGGACTTGGTCCGGCAGGAGTTCTACGGGCTTTTGCTGGCTCACTTCGCTATCCGCGGGCTCATGCACGAAGCCGCCCTCAAAGGGGACGAAGACCCGGACCGCCTCTCTTTCCTGCATGCGGTGCGCGTCATTCGCCGCAAACTCCCCACCTATCACGCCGTTCCCCCCTCAGCACCGAATGGCCTTTCATGACAGCGTACTCGATGAAATTCTGCAGGAGCGGGTCGTCTCCAGCCGCAACCGACGCAACCCGCGCGGCGTCAAGCGCAAGATGAGCAACTTTCCGCTTCGCCCTCGCCACGCGACGCCGCTCCCGTCGGTCGACATCGAAAAATCAATCAGGATCATTAATCGGAAGGAGAACTTGAATAGTCGTGGCAAGGGTAGCGGACGGAGGCAATTCAGGTCAAGGGCACATTACCCCGACGAAGCGCCGAGATTTGTCACCTCACGGACAATAGTGGGCATGCGGAACCGAGACCACATGGGAGAGAAGAAGTCCGCAAAAGCGGGATCCCCCAAATGCCCCTTTTGCATGCGAGGACACCTGCCCGTAAGGATGACTGACCGCTATTGCATTCAATCTCAGTCAGTTACAATGCATTTGCACCCTGCACCCATACCAGAAGTGCCATTTGTGCTGGGGATCCGATCAACCAAGACCTCGTCGAACAAAATTCCTGGAGTTCCTTGTTTTCATTGCGGTATAGAGTTTGCTTCCAAGCAAATTGCACTGCTTCTCCTGATCAAACGCTCAGCTGTTTTTCACCCCATTTGGGCCAATGTGCAAGAGGAGTACGCTATGACGTGCATCCGCGCAAGCCTTCTCAGGTGTTCAGTCCTCTCTTTCGCCTATCTGGCGACAGTGCTCTGTTTCTCAGTCTTTTGCGTTTCGGTCGGGTATGCACAAGCCCTCAAGGATGAATGGTCCCCCATAGGACCTTGGGGAGGGGACAAGTTCGAAGTGTATGTCGATCCAAATGACAACCAAATAATCTATGTTGTGGGGGCCAACATTTTCAAGAGTACTGACGCAGGGGAAAGCTGGACATCCCAGCAGAATCCTACCGAGCCGACAGTGGGATTGGATGCATACTCCCTCGCCTTCGATCCGCGAGATACTACGGTGCTCTATCTGGGCACTATGAATGGGGTATGGAAGACAATGAACGGAGGAGATGCCTGGATACCCTTGCGAGAAGGCATGTCGGATGCGGATTGGAAAATCCGCAAGGTCCTTGTAGATTCGGAGAATCCGGATACCATCTATGCCAGCATCACGAATTGTGGTCTTGCCACTCAGAGCGCCTCCTACGAGAGGGCCGGAGACCTAACAAGTGCCATCTACCGCAGCGTAGATGGAGGGATCACCTGGAACCCTTTCAGTAGTGGCCTACCACAACCATACACCACGGTAAACGACATCTACCAGAACCCCCTGACCGGCGATCTATATGCCGCGACATTTGGAGATGGGTTTTTTGTCTATGTTCGCGAGTCTTGCGAGTGGCAGCCGATGAACAACGGGCTCACGGCGCCCTTGGGTCTCTATATCACAGGCCTTGCCTTTGATCCAGAGGATCCGGACGTCATGTTCGTGACAACGCACAAAGACTGGGTATACCGGACGACGACCCGCGGATCTCTTTGGGAACCCCTCGCGTTTCCGGGCTCCCTGAATGCCCCTTTCCCGCCAATGGCCTTTTTTGTGGGCATCGATCCGAATAACCCCGAACGAGTGGTCGTTAGTGCCCTGGCGGGCGGAGATCACACGGACGAGACTCCGTTTTTTCAAGCCCACGACGATCAGGATCTCGGAGGGCTATGGATCAGCAACGATGGTGGGTACAATTGGGCGCAGGCGCATTGGATACAGGCAAATCCGGATTCAGGCCCATTCGGGATGACCTTCGACCCCGCCGAAACACTGGGAGAGCCGCCCAACACCAAGTCCAAGATCCTTTACGCGGCCAGTGGCGGCATCACCTGCGTTCTGAAAAGCACGGATGGGGGATCCAGCTTTCAGGCGAAAACGCAAGGGATCTCCTCACTCTGGATCAATGCGCTGCTGCAGCATCCCCTGGACGGAGACAAGCTGTTTGCGACCACTTTGTCGGTTCTACATTTCTCATTCGATCGAGGCGGCTCATGGAGCCAGTTCTTGCCCTTTCTGAGCAGCATGGAACTCATCTATATCTGGGATCTGGCTGTGGATCCGGAGAATCCAGACATGCTCTACTATGCTACCGGAAATCCGGCCTTTGATTGCCCGGAGGCCAAGGGCCTTTACCGGCTGGACGTGACGGGCCTGGATCCGGGCGTGCAAGTGAGCGCGGGTAGCGCAGGCGAGCCCGTCTACGGGACGCAGGGCGTCGGCATATGGAGGGTCTACATCAATTCCGGAGGCCGATTCTGTCTGGCCACCCAAAACGACGGGATCCTGTGGAGCGAGGATGGCGGCCGGTCCTGGAGGCAGATCAACGACGGCCTGGACCCGAACTTGCTATCGGTAAGCGCCGTTCTTTTCGACCCGGAAGGCATTCCTCTCATGGCGGGGGTGCGCGAAGCGGACGGTTCCGCGACGTCCGCGCTCTTCGGAGAGGGCGTCGACGGCGAACAAGGCGCTCTCTACCGCTGGGATGGCACGAGCCAGACCTGGTCCAGGGTAGCGGCGCAGGAGATCGATTCAGCCGTATTTGCCCTGGATCGATCTCCCGCAACCCCGAACCGCATCTACGCGGCCACGGTCAAAGGAATTTTCGTGACGGAAGACGGGGGGATGCACTGGGAGAAGGCATCCATAGGCCTGCCGCAAGTCGACTTGTTCGGCTTGGATCTGGCTATCCATCCGTTGGATCCGAATATCGTCGCATGCGCCAGCTGGGCCTCGGGTGCATATGTCTCCACCGACGCCGGTCAACATTGGACGCGTTACTCGAACGAAATGCATCCATCGCGGGTGCAGCATGTCATTTGGGATCGTCAGAACCTCCGCACGATGTACGCAGCGAGCATTGGAGGTAGCGTCTGGCAGGTTGAACTGGGGGAGCAGCCGACAGTCGATGGTGTGCTGTCGGACGGTGTGCCACTGGATGAGCCCTACAGGGCATCCAAAAGGGAACTCGGGCGCTTTCAGATATCGATAGCCGCGCACGATCCGGATGGGAAATCGCTTCTCTACAATGCTTACCTGAACGGAGGTCCTGTTCCGGATCCGGCGGATAACCCAGAGGCAGCGCCCTACACGTTTGACCCGAATACCCGCACATTCGTGTGGGATACCCAGTACCCCACTAGTCAGAACAGCCCCTATACGCTCTTGTTCGAGGTGTCCGATGGCTCTCTCAAGACCTACGTGAAAGTGACCTTGGAGGTGGAACCAGACTATGCACCTGAGGTGTCCTTGTCTTTGAACCAGACAACGTATTACGTAGGCAACACGATGCAACTTAGGATGGGACTGAGGAACAATGGCTCACCCGTCGCGGTGGACCTCTACATTTCGCTTCGTTATTCAGCAGGGACTGGAAGCGAAAACTTACGTCCAATCGTAAGAAACCTTCAACTCCCACACCCCTTGGATGTCTCCGGCATCCTGCTCTTGTCCTTGAAGCTTCCCAACCTGCCGCCAGCCCAGTATGTGTGGCACATCGTCGCGGTTCCAGCAGGAGCGGATATTAGTCTTCCGGGCAACTGGTTGACGGAAGCACAGGCCTCGTTCCGGTTTCGACGTTTCTGATGGCGGAGTAACGAGGAGAAGGAGGACTTCGCCTGCTGTCGGATACGCCTTCTCTGAGAGGGGCTACCTCACATAGCCCAGCGGATTCTGTGCCTTGGTGGATCTAGACCGGTTTCACCGATCCCATCAGAAAGTCGCCATCATTGCCGCTTTGTGTGTAGCTGCCAATCGCAGAAGTCTGCATTTGTATTTCCGTCAGACGAATTCCTTGGCCAACTGGGCACCGCTGGACATTGACATGCTAACTCGAACGGCGCACCGCCGAGGCCGGACCGGGCATTCGACGAGGACTTGGTCGCTTCTTTGCCGGCATACTTGCCGCCTTGCGGAACGCCTCCTTCCGCATTGTGGTAGCCTCCTACTCGCTGTTTTTCATCGGAGTGGTGATCAACAATACTCTTTCGATTCATTTTCTCACCTATTACGTGGATATCACGGTGAGCCGTGACGTCAGCTTTTTCCAGTCGGCGGTGTTCGTGGGCTCCCTGGCAGGGGTGGTCTTCTGGATGAGGCTGTCCAGGATCCTGGAAAAGCAAGTTCTTCTCTTTATCGGTAACTGGGTACCGCTGCCGTCGTCGGGGGGCCTTCCTGCTGCTGAACGACGGGCACCTGTTTGGAACCCGCAACTTGTCTCCCTTGCTCGTTGGCAACGGGATCGCAGGCTTTTTCTCCAGCATCCTCTGGATCATTCCGACGTCCATGATCGCCGATGTGCTGGATGAAGACGAGCTGGTCACGAAAGAACGCCGCGAAGTCACCTTCTTTGGTCTGTTTCATTTTGCCGAGCAAATCGCGGCGGGCGTGTCGATCCTGATCACCGGTTTCCTGGTGGACCAATTCGCAGGGCTCGTGCCAGGGCAGGCCGAGCAGTTTGCGCAGACGGTCCTCAGGATCGGAATGCTTTACAGTCCACTGCCCTCGGCATTGCTCGCCGTTGCGGCCGTCCCGGTGCTGCTCTATTCCCTTGATCGGGCCAGGGTGGCGTCGGTTCAGATGCAACTCCTTGCCCGCAGGCGAACCGGCGCGGCGGATCCGGAGACCTTCCACGCAGCGTCTCGGGCCGTTTAGCCGCGCGTGGGCTCGCCGCTGCATTCGCGGTGTGGCGGCCACGGCATGCCCACTCCTCCTCCGGAATTCCGTAATGCCGCGTCACGCAATCTTGTTGCCTTGACAATACAGGCGTGGTAAGTGTTAACTTTGCCGTTGTCGTTCAACCTTCAACGGAGCCGTGGACCGCAAAGCCGAGAGGGGCAGGTTCTCTTTTGCAAGCTATTGGGGAGAAATGAGCGGAACCGGCATTTGATCTGCCGACCAGTGCGAGGCTGCATCTCGTCATCGAGCCGCCTGCACCTGAAGGCGCCGCAGCGGGTGAAATGAGTCTGGCCGTTGTAGGCTCGTGGATGAAGGGCGGTTAATATGTCGGAGGAACGGTCATGAAGAACAAACTGTTAATAGCTCTCTTCGCTTGCCTCTTCACATTCTTTCTTCTGTCGGTCGCTTCGGATTACCTGGTGGCCGGCGGCGCATCTGCGATGAGGTCCAACGATTTCTTCGACGGTCCCGAAGCGGAGCCATGTGCCCATGCCGATTTCGATTGTGACGGGTTTGCCGATCTTGCCGTACGCGTGCCCGGGGAGTCGATCGCAGGGGCAAAGCACGCAGGTGCCGTCCATGTTCTGTTCGGGTCGGCTCTGGGCCTCACTTCGGGAAGAAGCCAGTTCCTGCACCAGAATATTGCCGGTATGCAGGAATCGAGCGAAGGAGACGACTGGTTTGGCGAGGAGACGACCATAGGTGACTTCAACGGTGACGGTTTCAGCGATCTGGCTATCGGAGTCTGCGGTGAGGACCTGGGACTCACCAAAAATGCCGGATTGACGCATGTCTTGTATGGTTCTCCCGAGGGTCTTTCCACGGAGGAGAGTCAGGTTTGGCGTCAGGCTGGAGTCAGGACGAATGATTTTTTCGGGGAGGACCTGGTGGCCGGGGACTTTGACGGTGACGGCTATGACGAACTGGCCATCGGTGTTCCCGGAAAGGACGTCGACGGGACGGTGAATGCCGGTATAACCGCTGTCCTGTATGGTTCGCCAACCGGCCTCACTGCAGACAGGACGCAGTTCTGGTGTCAAGGGAATATCGGCGCCGGCGATGGCATGGAGACCAACGATTCATTCGGCGAGGAACTGGCGGCCAACGACTTTGACGACGATGGCTATGACGATCTTGCTATCGGGAGCTATGGCGAATCAATCGATGGTACTCTGATGGCAGGAGCCGTGTCGGTTTTGTACGGTCATCCTTCCGGTCTTACGAACCAACGCAGCCAGTTCTGGCACCAGGAATCTCCCGGCATTGCGGATGCGGCGGAACAAGGAGACCGTTTTGGTGAGGAACTAGCTTCGAGCGATTTCAACGGCGATGGTTACGCTGATCTTGCCATCGCCGCCTTTTATAATGTCTTAGCTGGTGTTCAAGACGCCGGTGCGGTACATATCCTCTATGGATCGCCATCAGGCCTTGCTGCGGAGGGCAGCCAGTTTTTGAATCAGAACAGCCCTGGAATGAATGAAATCGTGGAAGAAGATGATCGGTTCGGATGGTCCCTGGCAGCCAATGACTTCAATGGCGATGGCTTCGGTGATCTCGCCATTGGTGTTCCTAAGGAGGACCTGGGACCTCTTGTCAATTGCGGTGTGGTTCATGTTATCTACGGCTCACCCGACGGCCTTTCTTCCGAAGGTATCCAGATGTGGAACCAGAACAGCCCCGGAGTGGCAGGAGTAACAAAGCAAGATGATGGCTTTGGCTGGGAATTGGCATCTCAAGACTTTGACTCAGACGGATTCGCCGATCTCGTGGTTGGCACACCGGGCAAGGACATCAATGGAATGAAGGATGCAGGCGCCATAACCATCCTGTACGGATCGCCCGAGGGAATATCTGCCGAGGGCAGTCGCATGATGCACCAGGACAGCCCGGGCATTGCCGACCAGGCCGAACCCTATGACGCTTTTGGACTTCTTTGAAGACATTTTCTGCTCAGCCAGACATTCCCAAGCGGTGATGATCAAGAAATGAGGGGAGTTTTGTTATGAAGAAGCCAGGCTCCATCGCGTGGGTGTTGCTGCTGTTGGTTGTCACTGGATCCGTCGGTTCCGGAGAGAGCACCGCTGATGAAGACCTTGCCATTGACAGGATAATCAAAGTCTCCGACGAGGGCGGAAGGGTTGCCTCCGCAAGAGACGATCAGGGTGTGTTCTACGACAGGAGAGAGAAGGACGGCTTCTATGATGTGTACTTTTGCCGCAATGACGGCAGCGGCCGCGAATGCCTGACCTGCGACAACCCAGAGATCTCTCAGAGTCATGTCGGTAATCCTACGGTTCACCCGAAGGAGGGATTTATTGTTTTCCAGGTGGCTGATCCCAGTCTCGAGATGCTGCCCCGCATCCTGCGCCGCGGGGCCGTTCAACATACCAGTCCAGGAGCAGCCATCAACAACAACCTCTGGTGTATGAATCTGGATAACCGGAAGGTCTGGCAATTGACTCGGGTTGCCGCGGGTCAGGGGACCCTACATCCGCATTTCTCCCAAGACGGCAAGAGACTCGTGTGGGCCGAGAAAAACGAGTTGAAGGGGCAGAACCGCTGGTACAGGGCGGATCCCTGGGGGGGATGGGTAGTGAAGATCGCAGACTTTCGAATCAGCAGCGGCACTCCTTCTCTGGCCAATGTGCAGACCCTGAAGCCGGGAAACCTGCAGTTCTATGAAACCCACGGCTTTTCGCCTGATGGGTCAAAGATCCTTTTTTCCGCCTTCAGCTATGAAGATCCGAGCAAGACCCTGGATTGTTTCATCTATGACCTTCCCAGCAAAGAGCTGAAGAACCTTACCAACTCACCTGATGACTGGGACGAGTTTGCCTCCATGTCACCGGACGGAAGACGAATTGCCTGGGTATCGACCAAGGGCACAGAGCAGAAGCGAGATGGAAAGGGACAGATCCTCAAGGGCAAATGGCTGCTGGATCTCTGGAGCATGGACGTCGACGGATCAAACAAGAGGCGGCTCACCCATTTCAACGTCAAGGGCTTTCCTGAATATGATCCAAGTGGTATCGTCGTGGCCGACTTTGACTGGTTGAAGGACTCAAGAAGAATCGTTGCAAAAGTGCGCATTCAATCAGACGAGATCATGAGCGGCGAAACCATTCGAATGATTCTGTTCGGCCCCCGCCAAAAAAGCCGCTGAGAAATTCGCTGAGAGTTTGCATGAGCACAGGCAGTTCTGAGCCTAAGGACCATCGAACTCGATGAGGTAGACTCCCTCCGCCCATCGCCTGCCGCACCTCACCTTCGCTACGATCCTCTTCCCGTCCGATCCCCAGTCGAAGTCCGCGACGGCAACACCTCCGTCCACGGGCATGTACTGCGGAGACGACGGGTCGTTGAAGGAGGTCACTCTCTGCTTTCCGGTCCCATCCGGCCTCATGCTCCAGTAGTCCATCTTCATCGGAAACCGAAAGGCGTTCATCAGGGTGTCCCCCTTTTTCTCCTGGGGGGTCCCTCCCCCCCTCGGTGCTTCCATAGAGTATGAGGGTGCCGTCCGGACGAAAATGGGCTTGCTCATCCCATTCATGGTTCTCCGTGAGTCTGCTCAGTCGCCTCGTAGCCAGATCGAACAGGTAGATCTCGAAATCATAGTAGGTGCCTCCCTCTGGTATCCCGGAAAACAGGATGGACCGTCCATCCGGCGAGAAGCCGTGGGTCTCGTAGACTTGGAGATCACCCGGACGAAGTGTCTCGATGTTCGGCAAGGCAGGCTTGCCCTGTTCGACGGAGAAGTCGGCGATTTCTATGGCCCATCTTCCGAGCCGATCCAGCTGCGGGCTGATGATCTGCGTGCAGCAGCGCACAGGCAGGCAGGGCTATCGGCCTGATTTCGGGGTTCGCCCCGAGCACGGAGCGACCGCCCACCGGCATCAACCGGATCTGTCGCGACATGACCGGAGAACCGAACGGAGCTTTT
>Ga0315283_10004188_pt1 | contig 12513 bp, 13 predicted proteins | sample YL17G09_0_MG_FD_204541 | JGI IMG/M metagenome (GOLD analysis project Ga0315283, IMG submission 204541) | Sediment microbial communities from Yellowstone Lake, YNP, Wyoming, USA - YL17G09_0 | ecosystem: Environmental > Aquatic > Freshwater > Lake > Sediment | place: USA: Wyoming | collected...
GGACGAGGCGGCGCAGCGCCTTCTGGAGAGCCTTGTGCGCTACAGCCAGTTCAAGAACGCCGCCGGCGCCCTGCGCGAGCGCTGGGGCCGGCACGCGGGACGGCTGTACCGCAACGTGGCCGTGCCACCGGCGCTTCTGCGCCGGCCGGCCCCCGAAGGGGCGCTGCCGGCTCAGGCTCTGGCGACGGCCCTCGCGCCGCTGCTCCGCGAGCCCCCGGTGCCCGATACCAGCCATCTCGCCGATCTCGCCGTCTCGCTGGTCGAGGAACTGCGGCGTCTGCGGGTGATCCTGGGCGACGAGGGCCGATTCACCTTCGCCGACGTGGCGCCGCCGGAGCGCCTGGAGCGTGCCGTCACCTTCTTCGCCCTGCTCGAGCTCCACTCGAGCGGAGAGGCCCTGCTGCGTCAGACCAGGCATTTCGGGGACATCGTCGTGACCCGAGTGGCGCACGCTGCTCGAGCCGACACGGCGGCGATGCCCGTCGCCGCCGGGTGACGCCGGCTGCCGGTCTGCGGTAGCATCGGGGAGACCCGGCCACTCGACCCCCCAGGACCATGCACTCACTCGCCCGGCGCCTCGAGGCGCTCTTGTTCATCTCGGCACGACCGCTGCCTGTCGCGGAGCTGGCGGCGGCGTGCGCATGCCCGGACGATGAGCTCGTGGAAGCCCTGGCGTCGCTGCGCGACGAGTACGACGCCGGACGCCACGGCTTCGTGCTGCAGGAGGTCGCCGGGGGCTTCACCTTCGCCGTGGCCGACGACTGCGCCGCCGATGTGCGTCGCCTGACCGGTGCGGAGCGTCCGGACGAGCTCACGCCGGCGCTGCTGGAAACGCTTGCCGTGGTCGCCTACCTGCAGCCGGTGACACGATCCGATGTAGCGGAGGTCCGCGGCGTGTCGTCTGAGTGGGCCCTGACATCGCTCGAGGAGCGCGGCCTGGTGGAGCAGCAGGGCCGCGCCGACACGCCGGGATCTCCGATCCTGTACGGGAGCGGAGCGCGGTTCCTCAAGCTGTTCGGCCTGCGTTCGCGGGCTGAGCTACCCCCGCTGGAAGAGTTCTCCCTGCAGGCGTCGGCGGTCGACGAGATCCGCACCCGCCTGCTTTCCAACGCCGAGAGGAGGCGGGCATGAGTGAGAGCCGGCCGATGAATCTTGTGGTCTATCTGGCGCGCGCCGGAGTAGGTTCGCGGCGCTCGTGCGACGAGCTCGTGCGCAAAGGCGGCGTCACCGTGAACGGCGAGGTGGTCGATTTTCCGCGTCAGAAGATCGGTCCCGAAGATGTGGTCGCGGTGGACGGGGAGACCGTCGAGCCCCGCGAACTGCGCTACGTCCTGGTCAACAAGCCGCGCGGAGTGGCCTGCACGCGGCGTGATCCGCACGCCGAGCGCGTGATCGTGGACCTCATCCCCAACGGGCGCATCCTGTTTCCGGTGGGGCGCCTCGACGTGGACACCACCGGCCTCATCATCCTCACCAACGACGGCGTGCTGGCCAATCGCCTCATGCACCCGCGTTACGGCGTCCCCAAGACTTACGTGGCTCGAGTGCGTGGCAAAGTCAGCCGGCGCGCCCTGGGCAGCTTACGTCAGGGCGTGGACCTGGAGGACGGGCTGACCGCGCCGGCCGAGGTGGACCTCAAGAAGCAGAGCGCCAAGACGGCCCTCGTCGAGATCACCATCCACGAGGGCCGCAAACGCCAGGTCCGCCGCATGTTCGCTTCCGTGGGGCTACCCGTGGACGAGCTGAACCGGCGGCGCTACGGGCCTCTCGGCGACAAAGGGCTGCAGCCCGGCGGGTACCGCGAGCTGAACGGCGACGAGGTGGAGTCTCTGCGGCGTGCCGGCGAGGAGGTCGCCACCGCTGTCGGGGGCGAAGTGGAGGGCGATTCGGTCTCGCTCGCGGCGGAGGTCCCTCTCATCGTCTCCGACGCCGAGACAGTCATGGGCGGAGCATCCGGCGCGCGCTACGAAGCGCCGGCTATCGAGACTCTCACCTCCGCCGCGCCGGACAAAGCGCCGGCGGCGCCTGACGACAGCCGGGACGCGCCGGACCCCGGTGTATAATCTCTCACTCGTTCTACGAAACGGAGTCGAGTGAGTGACCATGCCCCCCGCCTGTATGCGTTGCGCGGAGCCACGTCTGTGGACGCGGACACCAGCGCGGCGATCGCCGCGCGCACGGCGGAGCTGCTCAGCGCGATCATCGAGCGGAACGGCGTGCTCGTAGACGACGTCGTGAGCGTGATCTTCAGCGCCACCCCGGACCTGCGCTCCGACTTCCCCGCGGTCGCGGCACGCAGCATCGGCCTGTCGCACACGCCGTTGCTGTGCTGCCAGGAGTTGGCGGTGAAGGACGCCATGGCGCGATGCATCCGGGTCTTGATGCACGTCTACCTTTCGCGAGAGACGGACGTGCACCACGTCTACCTGCACGAGGCGCGTCAGCTGCGCCTCGACCTGCCGGAGTAGGCCGTGCGCTTCATCCCCGCTCTCGAGCGCATCGTCCCCTACGAGCCGGGCCAGCCGCTGGAGCTCGTCATGCGTCGGTTCGGCCTGGACGAGGTCGTCAAGCTCGCTTCCAACGAGTTCCCGCAGCCGCCGCTGCAGGAGGTCAAACAGGCGATCGTGAACGCGCTTGACGATCTGAACCGCTATCCCGACGGCCAGTCCACCGATCTGCGCGCGGCGCTCGCCGAGTGCTATGCGCGCTCGCCGGGCCAGGTCATCGTGGGCGCCGGCTCCTGCGAACTTCTGATGCTCCTCGGCGATGTGCTTCTGGAAAAGGGCGACGAGATGGTGTTCGCCGATCCGTCGTTCGTGGTCTACAACGACATCTGCGTGCGGCACGAGGCGGTCGCGGTCACCGTGCCGCTGGTCGACTTCCGCCATGATCTCGAGGCGATGGCCGCCGCGGTGACCCCACGCACCAAGATGGTGATCGTCTGCAACCCCAACAACCCTACCGGGACCTACGTGCCCGTGGCCGACATCTCGCGCCTCGTGGAGGCGGTGCCCAGCGATGTCCTGGTGGTCATCGACGAAGCGTACAACGAGTTCGTCACGGCGCCCGACAGCCAAGATGCGCTGCCGCTACAGGCCGCCCACGAGAACGTCATCATCCTGCGCACGTTCTCCAAGATCTACGGGCTCTGTGGTTTGCGTGTGGGCTACGGACTTGGCCCCGAGGTGGTGCGCGAGGCGATCGACAAAGTGCGCCAGCCGTTCAACGTGAACCGGCTCGGCCAGGTGGCGGCGCTCGAAGCACTCAAGCACCAGGACCAGATCGCGCAGCGACGCACCGACAACGCGCGGATGCGCACCACCATGGTCGAGAAGCTTGCGGCGCGCGGGCGCGCCACGGTTCCCAGCGAGGCCAATTTCATGCTCGTCGACACGCGCGATCTGTGCCATCCGCACGACGAGGTCTGCGGCGTACTGCTCTCCATGGGCGCGATCGTACGCGACGGCAACGCGTTGGGCTGCCCGGGATGGGCTCGCGTCAGCGTGGGTAGTGAGACGGAGATAGAGTTCTTCCTGCAGCGGCTCGCCTCTCTCGAGGTCGGCGCGCAGGGTGACGGCCAGAGGAGGTCGAGCTGAGCATGATGGTCATCATGCACGAGACGGCGACCGAAGCGGAGGTCGCTCACGTCGTGGCGCGCGTCGAGGAGGTCGGGGCCAGCGCCCACATCTCGTCCGGCGAGCGCGTCACCGTGATCGGCGTCATCGGCGACCGCGAACAGATCACCCAGCTCCCGCTGGAGGCCATGCCGGGCGTCGATCGGGTGGTCGCCATCCTCAAGCCGTACAAGCTCGTCGGCCGGGAGTTCCAGCAGCGCGACACGGTCATCGACGTGCTCGGCGCCAAGATCGGCGGCGGGCACTTCGCCATCATCGCCGGGCCGTGTTCCGTGGAGACGCCGGAGCAGGTGCTGGCCGCCGCCCGTGCGGTCAAGGACGCGGGCTGCCACATGATGCGCGGCGGCGCCTTCAAGCCGCGCACCTCGCCGTACGCGTTCCAGGGTCTGGGCGAGGAAGGCCTGCGTATGCTGGCCGCCGCGCGCGACGACACGGGACTGCCGATCGTCACCGAGGTGATGGACCCGCGCGACCTGGACGTCGTCTGTGAGTACGCCGATGTGCTCCAGGTCGGCGCGCGCAACACGCAGAACTTCCTGCTCCTCGCGGAATTGGGAAAGCTCGGCAAGCCGGTGCTGCTCAAGCGTGGTCCCTCGACCACCATCGAAGAGCTCCTTATGGCCGCGGAGTACATCGTCAAGGAGGGCAACCGCGACGTGATCCTCTGCGAGCGCGGGATCCGCACCTTCGAGACGGCGACGCGCAACACCTTCGACGTCAGCGCCGTTCCGGTCATCAAGCTGGCCAGCCACCTGCCGATCGTCGTCGATCCCAGCCACTCGGCCGGGCGCCTCGACCTGGTGCTGCCGCTCTCGCTGGCCGGCGTGGCCGCCGGCGCCGACGGCGTGCTCGTGGAGACGCACCCCAACCCCGAGCACGCGCTGTGCGACGGGCCCCAGTCGCTGCCGACGGCCGTGTTCGGCGAGTACGCGGGCCGCGTTCTGGACCTCGCGCGCTGGGCCGGCAAGACCGTCTGACGCGGTGAGCGACCTGGCCGGCAGCACCGTCGCCGTCATCGGCGTCGGCCTCATGGGCGGTTCGCTGGGCCTTGCCGCACGCGAGCGCGGCGGGGCCTCCGAAGTCCGCGGCTTCAGCCGGACTCAGGCGACCATGGATCTGGCCCTGGAGCGTGGGGCTATCACTCAGGCGTGCGGTAGTCTCGTAGACGCCGTCTCTGGCGCGGATATCGTCTTCGTGTGCACGCCGGTGCGCCGGATCGTCGAGGACGTCAAGGCAGCACTGGCGGCCGCGCCGGCGAGTGCGGTGATCAGCGATGTGGGCAGCACCAAGGGGCCGCTCATGCGCGCGCTCACGCCGGAGGAAGAGCGTCGCTTCGTGGGCGGCCACCCGCTCTGCGGTTCCGAGAGCGCCGGCGTGGACAATGCCCGGGCTTCGCTGTACGACGGCGCCACCTTCTTCGTCACGCCGGGTGCTCACGTCGATGCCGCGGCCTACCAGCGCCTGTACGGCTTTCTGGGCGCCATCGGCGCTCGCCCGGTGGCCGTCGATCCGGAGGAGCACGACCGACTCATGGCGGTGGTCAGCCACCTGCCTCACGTGCTCGCCAACGTACTCATGACGCAGGCGGGCTTGCACGCCGGCTCACGCGACGCCTTGCTTTCGGCCGGGCCGAGCTTCCGCGACCTGACCCGGGTGGCGGGGAGCAACCGCCGCGTGTGGACGGATATCTTTCTGGAGAACCGCGCCGCCCTTCTGGCGGCGCTGGCGACCTTCCAGGAGGGCCTGCAGGAGGTACTCGAGGCGCTGGCGGCAAACGACGCCGTGCGCCTCGACGACGCGATCGGCAGGGCGGCTACGCAACGGGCGCGCATGCTGGCGGCCGGCAGCCTGACGGCCCGGGAGCTGCACCGCCTCATCGTCCGCGTGCCGGACCGGCCGGGCGTCTTCAAGGAGATAACGGTCGCCCTGGGCGACGCCGACATCAATATCGAGGACCTTTCGATGCACCACATGAGCGCGGAGCTCGGCGGTACGCTCACCGTGTACGTGCTCGGCGAGGACGCCAGCGCGCGCGGCGCGCACCTCCTCGCCGGGCTCGGCTACGAGGTCATCACCGGGAGCGCGGTCGAGTGACCGTCGTGGCCGTCGACGGGCCCGTGGGCTCCGGCAAGAGCACCGTGGCACGCCTCGTTGCCCGGCGCCTCGGCTACATCTACCTGGATACCGGGGCGATGTACCGCGCCGTGGGCCTGCTCGCCGGCGAGGCGGGCGCGCCTCTGGATGACGAGGAAGCGGTCGTTGGCGTGGCTTGCGAGGCGCAGCTGCGCTTCGACGCCGAGGGCCGCCTGTTCGCCGGCGAGCGCGACCTCACCACGGCGATCCGCACGCTCGAGATCGGCGCCGCGGCGTCGCGCGTGTCGGCGCTGCCGGGTGTGCGCCGGCTCCTGGTGGACGAGCAGCGCGCCTTGGGCGCGGACGCCGACATCGTGATGGAAGGCCGTGATATCGGGACCAACGTGTTTCCCGGCGCCGAGGTCAAGGTCTTCCTGACGGCGCGCCCCGAGGTGCGCGCGGCGCGGCGCACGGCGGAGCTGCGCGCGATGGGTGACGACGTCGTCGAGGCACAGGTCCTGGCGGCGCTCATGGAGCGCGACCGCCGCGACTCGACGCGCGCAGTGGCGCCGCTGCGCAAGGCGGCCGACGCGGTGGAGGTGGACACCTCAGCGCTGACCCTCGACCAGGTGGTCGACGCCGTCGTCGGCGTTGTCCGCGAGAAGATGAGGGCATGAGGATCTGGGGCCTGCCGATGAAGGGCCGTGGCGAGACCGGGCTGTACTCGTTCTTCCGCTGGATCGTCGTGCCGCTGTTCGGCGGCGTCTATCGCTGCCGAGTCAAAGGCACGGAGAATCTTCCCGACGACGGCCCTGTGATCGTCATCACGAACCACAAGGCAAATCTGGACCCGGTGATCGTGGCCATGTTCTTCGACCGGCCGTTGCGCTTTATGGCCAAGAAGGAACTCTTCGGCAACGCCGCGCTGCGCAAGTTCATCGTCTCGCTGGGCGCTTTTCCGATCGATCGCGGAGCTGGGGACCGCGCGGCGCTGAGCACGTCCCTGGAGATCCTCGCCGGGGGAGAGGTGCTGCTCATGTTCCCCGAAGGTCATCGCCAGCGGGACGACGCCGTGCACGAGTTCCTTCCTGGCGTGGGCATGCTGGCGCTGCGCAGCGGCGCCGCCGTGCTGCCCGTGGCGATGGACGGCACGCAGCGCATGTTACGTGATGGTCGGCCCGGGCTGCCTGCGCTTCGCGCGCTCGTGGGGCCGCCGCTCGACCTCAGCGACCTCACGGGGCGCAACAGCAAGGCCTACCAGGAGGCGGCGCGGCGCATGCGCGATGCCGTCGCGGGGCTTTATGCGCGACTCTGAGCTGCGCGAGGTACGCGCCGGCGACGTCAGCATCGTGGTCGCCCGCTACGCCGGGTACTGCTACGGGGTGGAGCGCGCCCTGCACATCACCGAGAAAGCCCTGGAGGGCGCGCCGGCGCCCGTGGCCAGTCTCGGGCCGATCATCCACAACCCGAGCGTGGTCAGGCACCTCGAGGAGCTTGGCGTAGCGGTCATCGACGAGGTCACCGACGCGACCGGAGGCACGCTGATCGTGCGCACCCACGGCGTAGCGCCGCACGTCGTCAAGAACGCCAGGGCCCGTCGTCTGAAGGTGGTCGACGCCACCTGCCCGTTCGTGGCGGTGGCCCAGCAGAAGGCCGCTGCCTTGTACGCGGCGGGCTACGCCGTCGTGATCCTCGGCGAGCGTGACCACCCTGAGGTCGCCGGCCTCGAGGGCTTCGCCGGCGAGGGGGCGGTGGTCGTGGAGGACGCCGCCGGCCTTCCGCTGGAGCGCCTGCGCGGCACGCGTGTGGGCGTGGTCGTGCAGACCACGCAGACCCGCGCCAACCTGGCCGGCGTGGCGGCGGCGCTGGCGCCGGCGGCACGCGAACTGCTCGTCTACAACACGATCTGCGACGCCACCGAGAAGCGCCAGAGCGCCGCCAGCGAGCTGGCCGCCGAGGTCGACGTGGTGGTCGTCGTCGGAGGCCGCAACAGCGCCAACACGGCGCGGCTGGCGCAGCTCTGCCGCTCCGCCCTGGACCGTACCTATCACATCGAGTCCGCGGTGGAGTTGCAGCCCGAGTGGTTCGCGGGCGCTCGGCGCATAGGCGTGACCGCCGGCGCCTCCACGCCCGATGAGGAGATCGAGGCGACGGTGCGGGCACTTCAGGTACTCGTTGGCCGCTGAACCGGGAGATGGGGGCGGCGGGGCGCGGGCTCTGCCGGTGGCCGGCGTGGAGGCCGCCGCGCAACGCGCCGGAGTGCGCGCCGGCGACTGTATCGCGCGCCTCAATCGCGAGGTCCCCACAGACGTTCTGGACCTGGAGATGGCGGCCGCCGACGGCGCGCTCTGGCTGTCGGTGCTGCGCGAGGGCCACCTCCTGGACCTCGTCGTGGACCCTCGACCGGGAGAATGGCACGGGATCTCTCTGGCTCACGATGGCTTGGGCGCCGAGCCACGGACCTGCCGCAACGCCTGCCGGTTCTGCTTCGTCGATCAGGTGCCGGATGGCCTGCGCCCGGCTCTGTCCATCAAGGACGACGATTACCGACTCTCGTTCCTGCACGGCAACTTCATCACGCTCTCGAATCTCGGCGAAGCCGATCTGGCGCGGATCGAGGACCTGCGCCTCTCTCCGCTCTACGTGTCGTTGCACGCCTGGGATGACGAGGCCCGGGTCGGCCTCATGGGGCGTGCAGCTGCGGGTTCCCGCCGTTCTTTGGAGCGGCTGGCGCGAGCCGGGATCGACCTGCATCTGCAGGTGGTGCTGTGCCCGGGCTGGAACGACGGAGCTGTCCTCGCCGAGACCGTCGCGATGGCTGGGGCTCTGCCCGCGGTCGCCGACCTGGGGATCGTCCCGGTCTCGCTGGCCGCGGAAGGCGACCTGCGACGCGTGACGCCCGGCGATGCGCGCGCGGTCGTGGACGCCGTTGGCGCCTGGCAGGAGGGCTTTCGCCTTTCCCGCGGCCACGACTTCGTGCACGCAGCGGACGAGTTCCACCTGTTCTGCGGGCAGCTGCCGCCGCGCAGTGATGCGCCGGAGCAGTACGAGAACGGCATCGGCATCTCGGCGGAGCTTCTGGCAGAGGTGGAGGCGCTCAGCGGCGGCCGCGCGGCCGGCCTGCAGGCCGCGGCGGTGCGGCTGCTCAGCGGCTCTCTCGCCGAGCCCGTGATCTCCAGAGCCGCCAAAGCGCTTCAGGGACACTACGGACTGCCTGTGCGGCCTCTGGTGGTACCAAACCGGCTGTTTGGGCCGCACGTGACGGTGACGGGTCTGCTGGGGGGGCCAGAGGTGCTGGAGGCGCTCCGCCGGGACCCGCTCGCCGCAGGCGAGTGGCTCCTGGCCCCGCGCCTCTTCCTGCCCGCCGCTCTGGGCCGCACGCTCGACGACGTGGGCGAGGAAGAGCTCGCCGCCGCCTGCGGTGGCCGCCTCGCGGTCGTCGAGTCACTCAGTGAAGGGTTTGGTAGACTCAGATGATGAATGCTCTCCCCGTCGTCGTCGTCGTCGGTTCGCCGAACGCCGGCAAGTCCACTCTCGTGAACCGCCTGAGCGGCTCCCGGCAGGCAGTGGTCCACGAGACCCCGGGCGTGACCCGCGACCGCAAGGAGATCGAGGTCGAGTGGGGCGGCCGCTCGCTGCTCATGATCGACACCGGCGGCTACGACACCAACGAGGATTCGCCCTATGCGGGGCACATCCGCGAGCAGGTCGAGCTGGCCATCGCGTCCGCCGACGTCGTGGTCTTCGTCGTCGACGGGCGCTCCGGCCTCGTGGGAGACGACCACGAGATCGCCGCTGTGCTGCGCCGCGCCCGCTTGCCCGTGCTCCTGGCCGCCAACAAGCTCGACGACCCCGCGGTGCTGGTCGCCGCCCCGGACCTGTACCAGCTCGGGCTGGGGGAACCCGTGATCGTCTCGGCCGTTCATGGCCTGGGCACGGGGGACCTCCTGGACCGAATCCTCGCGGAGGTCGGGGCCCAGAGGCCCGGCGAAGCCGAGCTTCCGGACGCGCCGGCCGAGATCCCGGTGGCGCTCGTCGGGCGGCCCAATGCCGGCAAGTCCAGCCTGTTCAATGCCATCGTCGGCTCGCAGCGGACCATCGTCAGCGATATCGCCGGCACGACGCGCGACTCGATCGACACCGCCGTCACCACGCCCGAGGGAACGTTCCGTTTCATCGACACGGCGGGCATGCGCAAGGCGGCCAAGGTCAGCGGCGTCGAGTACTACTCGTATCTGCGCAGCGTGCAGAGCCTGGATCGTGCTCAGGTGGCGGTGATCGTCGTGGACGCGACCATGCGCTTCGGCGAGCTGGACCTTTCCATCGCCGCGGAGGCGACGCGCCGCGACTGCGCCACCGTGATCGCGGTCAACAAGACCGACCTCACGGAGGGCGACCTCGATCTCGAGGAGATCGAGGGCATCGCGCGGCGCAAGCTTCGCCAGCGGCCGCTGGTGATCCCCGTCTCGGCCGTCACGCGCCGCGGCCTCAAGCAGGTCCTCAGCGTGGTCGCGGCACTGGGCGCCAAGTACGCGGCGCACATCTCCACCGGTGAGCTGAACCGCGCCCTGGCGGTGCTGTCCGCCGACCGGCCGCTGCCGATGAAGCGCGGCAAGCGCCTGAAGATGTACTACATCGCGCAGTTCGGGACCTCGCCGCCGCGTTTCGCCATCGAGGTCAACGACCGCACGCTGGTGACGCGCGATTTCGGGTTCTTCGTCGAAAACCGGCTGCGGGCGCGCTTTGAGATGGACGGGGTGCCGCTCATCATCGACTTCAAGGGGAAGAAGTGATCATCCTCGAGGTGCTCGGCTTCGTGGTGATGTTCTGCCTCGCGTATCTGGTGGGATCGATCCCCTTCGGCCTGATCGTGGGCAAGGTCTTCTATGGGGTGGACGTGCGGCAGCACGGTTCCGGCAACGTGGGCAGCACCAACGTGTTCCGCGTATTGGGCAAGAAGGCCGGCGTCGCGGTGATGGCACTCGATATCCTCAAGGGGTATGTGCCGGCCGCGCTGGCCGCGGCGCTCTTTCACCCGTGGTACGCGATCTTCATCGCCGCGGCGCCGGTGATCGGGCACATGTACTCGGTGTTCCTGAAGGGCTCGGGCGGCAAGGGCGTCGCTACGGGCGCCGGCGTCGTGCTCGCCTTGGCTCCGCTCGTCTTCTTCATCTGCTTCACTGTCTGGATCACGCTCATCATCGTCACCCGGTACGTGAGCGTCGCCTCGCTCACGGTCGCCGTTCTGGTGCCGGTGCTCATCATCCTCATGGGAGAACCGGTACCCTACGAGATCGCGGCCGTGCTGGTCGGACTCATCGTGTGGTGGGCGCACCGTGGCAATATCCGCCGCCTCGTGCGCGGGACCGAGAGCCGTGCCACCCTGCCGTGGAACGCCAAGCCCACGGCGGCACCCGGCCCGGACGGAGGGAGCTGATCGTGGAGATCACGGTGATCGGATCGGGCAGCTGGGGAAGCGCTTTCTCACGGCTGCTGGTCAAGCGCGACCACGCGGTCCAGGTGCTGACCCTGACCGGGGAGGAGGCGGCGCTGCTCGACGAGACCCGCGAGAACCCGCACTTCCTGCCCGGCGTCGCGCTTCCGCGCGAGATCCGCTTCGTCGCCATGGGCGACGCCGACGTCTCGCGCGCGGAGCTGATCGTGTACGCCGTGCCCACTCAGGCGGTCCGCGAGGTGGCGCGCTGGGTCGCCGCACGGCGCGCTCCGCAGTCGCTGCAACTGTCGCTGGCCAAAGGCTACGAACTGGGGACGCTGAAGCGGCCCACCGAGGTGATCGCCGAGGAGACCGGCTCCGCGGCCGCGGCACTTTCCGGCCCCAACCACGCCGAGGAGGTGAGCCGCGACATGCCGTCGGCGACGGTCATCGCGGCCACCGACGACGCCGCCGCCGACGCACTGCAGGCGGCGATCACCAGCGACACGTTCCGCGTGTACACCAACGACGACGTCGTCGGCGTCGAGTACTGCGGCGCCGTCAAGAACCCGATCGCCCTGGCGGTGGGCATGTCGGACGGGCTCGGCTTCGGCGACAACTCGCGCGCCAGCCTGATCACGCGCAGCATCGCCGAGATGACGCGCCTCGGCATGGTACAGGGCGCCCACATCGGCACCTTCACGGGTCTCGCCGGTATCGGCGATCTGATCGCCACCTGCACCTCGCAGCACAGCCGTAACCGGCTGGCCGGCGAGCTCCTCGCGAAAGGCGCCTCGCCAGACGAGGTGCAGCGCGAAGTCGGGCAGGTTGTGGAGGGGATCCCCACGGCGTATGCCCTTCACGACCTCGCCGGGCGCCTCGGCATCGACATGCCGGTCACCGAGAACGTGTACCAGGTACTGGAGGGCAAGCGCACACCCCGTGAAGGCGTCTCCGACCTCATGGGACGCAAGCCCAAGAAGGAGCGGCACGAGGACTGACCGCGGCGCGCGGAGCGGCGGCGGGGCTGCGCCGGCCGCCGCGTTTTCACCCGTCCCGGCCGTCTGGTAGACTCGATGAGGTCGCGTGCCGCCGCCCTTGCCTGCCCTCCGGGCAGCTGTGGGCCAGCGCGCAGCCGCCAGACGCCCGATCAAACCCGCGCCGGCGCCCTCTGTGCATCGCGCGCGTAGTCTCAGGAGGTACGGTGGAGAAGCGGAGTCACCTGTTCACGTCGGAGTCGGTCACCGAAGGCCACCCCGACAAGATCGCCGACCAGATCTCGGACGCGGTCCTCGACGCGGTGCTGACCGACGACCCGAACGGTCGCGTTGCTTGCGAGACCCTGGTCACCACCGGGCTGGTCGTCGTTTC
>Ga0315283_10004190_pt1 | contig 12512 bp, 12 predicted proteins | sample YL17G09_0_MG_FD_204541 | JGI IMG/M metagenome (GOLD analysis project Ga0315283, IMG submission 204541) | Sediment microbial communities from Yellowstone Lake, YNP, Wyoming, USA - YL17G09_0 | ecosystem: Environmental > Aquatic > Freshwater > Lake > Sediment | place: USA: Wyoming | collected...
TTCATGGACAACGCCACCATCCGCTGCGTCGAGCACTATTCCCACTTGGGCCTTCCGGTGGATGCCGGGGCTCTTCTGATCATCGAAGTGGACGGACGGCCCGAGGCCCTCGCCAGCGAAGTGGAAGAAATCAAGGAAATCTGTCAACGCAACAAGGCTCTGGAAGTAAAGATTGCGAAGGACAGCAAAGAAGCGGATGATCTCTGGAAGGCCCGCCGCTCCGTTTCCCAGGCGGTCATCAAGTTGAACCCGACGAAGATCAACGAAGACATCACGGTCCCCCGCTCCAAGGTTCCGGATATTCTGCGGCGGCTGGAGGCCATCGCCAAAAAGTTCAACCTCATCATCGTTAACTTCGGCCACGCCGGAGACGGCAATATCCATGTGAACCTTATGATCAATAAGGATAACCCGGACGAGGTCGAGCGGGCCGAGCTCGCCGTCAAGGAAGTGTTTCAGGCGGCGCTGGATTTGGAAGGAACCCTCTCCGGGGAACACGGCGTCGGCATAACGAAGATGCCCTATATCCACTTGGAGCTGGGGGACATGGGGTTGGAAGTCATGAAGCGGATCAAAAAAACCTTCGACCCCAACAATATCCTGAACCCCGGCAAGATCTTCCCCGAGGGGAAAGAATTCAAGACGCATTGGAGTCATTAAAAGAAAATGCCTAAAATGCGCTAAAATGCCTAAAATGGAAAATTTTGGAAAAAGATGAGCGGATCGTAGAGGCGATCGGCGGTCGCCCACGAACGGATGGCTGATAGCTTTTTTACTTTTACTTTCACTTTTGATGATTTCCTAAAAAGTCTGAAGATGCGGTTTCCCGTCATTCCGGCGAAAGCCGGAATCCAGTGTTGTTAAGCAGTTATAAATTCTCTGGACTCCGGTTTTCACCGGAGTGACAACTTTTTACGAATCCATCACTTTTAATTTCACTTTTTTCTTATGAAAACCATGAACGAAGTACTGGAGCAGGCCCACAAGTGCGTGAAGTGCGGCACTTGCATGGCCCAGTGTCCGGTCTACATAGAGACGTTGGAAGAGCCCCTGGTGGCCCGGGGCAAAATCAGTTTGATCGAAAACATCGGCGAAGGAGACGGGGATTTCAACAAGAGGTTCAGCAAGATCCTCTCCCAGTGCCTCCTCTGCGGCACCTGCACGGAAAACTGTCCCAATGACGTTCCGGCGGACGATATCATCCGGCAAGCCCGATCCCTCCTGGTCAATGATAAAGGCCTCTCGCTTCCCAAGAAGGCGATCTTTCAATATCTCCTTGACAGCAAGCACCTGATGCCGATGCTGCTCAAGGGCGGGGCCGCGCTTCAAGGCCTTTTTCTGAAAAAGGTTCCCGAGGAAAGCGGCCTCCGGCTGCGGTTTCCCCTTCCCTATCTGGACGAGCGGCGTTTTATCCCGTCCTTAGCGAAGGATTCTTTTCTCGAGCTGCAGTCCGGTTGGGTGCGTGCGGAAAAGGAGGTCCTGCGCGTCGGTCTTTTCGTGGGCTGCGTGACCAACTACCTCTTTCCCAACATCGGCAAGGCGGCCGTGGATGTTTTCGGGCGCCGGGGAATTTCCGTATATATTCCCGAAAAGCAGTACTGCTGCGGTCTGCCGGCTTTCGGTTCGGGAGACGAGGAGACGCCCCAATCGCTCGCCCGGAAAAACATCGAAGCCTTCCGGCAGGAAGGAATTGAAATAATCGTCGCCCCCTGCGCCTCATGCGCCGCCATGCTCAAGCTCGACTATCCGCACCTCTTCGAGGAAGCGGATCCTTTCCGGCAGGAAGCCATGGCGTTTGCCGAAAAGATTTCCGATGCGTCGGTGGTTCTCGATCGCGTTCCGGACCCCTCCCCTCCCAAAAAGGAAAATGGAAAGAAGACCCTGAAGGTGACCTATCACGATCCCTGTCACCTGCGCCGCAAGCTCGGGGTCTTCCAGGAGCCGCGAAATGTCTTGAAGTCTCTTCCGGGAGTGGAGTACGTGGAGATGCGGGAAGCCAACCGCTGCTGCGGCCAGGGGGGCAGTTTCAATATCGCCAACTATGACCTTTCCTTGAAGATCCTGGATAAAAAGGTCCAGGCCATCGAAGAAACCGGCGCCGACATCGTCACCACCTCGTGCAGCGGCTGCCTGCTTCAACTCCTGGATGGAATCCATCAGGCCGGTCTGAAAAAGGAAGCCAAACACCTGGTGGAGATGGTGAGCCAGGCAACGCTGCTATAAGAGGAGCATAGGGCATGGCGCATAGCACTAAAATCCTACCGCCTAAAGGCGAGGGTTTTTCTCCCCGAAATTGACAATACATACGAGCTTCTTGCAAAACTCTTGAAAGCAAGAGGAAGTCGTCATTCCGGGCAAGCGAAGCGCGACCCGGAATCCAGTATTTTTGGGCAATTCTGGATTCCGGCTTTCGCCGGAATGACGGAGTAAGTGACTTTTGCAAGAAGCTCATACTATAAAAGAAGATTCCCTCCTACAAAAAAGCCCGGAGCATTCGAATTCAAGCCGGGCTTTTTTATTGAACATATGTAGCGAATGTCGAAATTACCTTCAAATTTTTCAAAATAGAGGTTAGAAAAGAGCTGACTCCTTTTTTTATGGTTCATTCGCCTACTGCCCCCCACCTTTCCTTAATCTCTCCATAAGAAAATTTTTCCACCACTTGGACAATCTGCTCCAACAAGGGGGACGATAGGTCCGCTTTTCTGGCCAACTCAAGGGCATGCTGCAAATCTTTACGGGTAAGATCAACGAGGACTTTGGACAGGTCCAAGCTCTGAGCAAAAAAGGCAAAGGTAGCTTTTCCTCGTTCCCAATCTTTCGTGGAGAAATTTCGGCCTGAACTGGTTTCCATAATGGCTGCCAATTTAGATAGGTCCAGCCCGTACTTTTTTCCTACCAGCATCGCCTCCACGCTCAAAAAAAGGTTGGTCACCCCTACGATGTTATTGACCAACTTGGTTACATTGCCAGAGCCCAGCGGTCCGGTGTGGAAGATATTCTCCCCCATGGTTTTTAAAACCGGTCGCATCGCTTCCAGATCCGCGGCCTCCCCTCCCACCATAATCGTAAGTTTACCCTGTTCGGCAACCACAGGTAATCCGCTCACCGGAGCATCGATCAGGCGGATATTCTTTTTCGCACAGGCGGGTGCCACTCCTTGGGTTGTATGGGGCAAAATGGTGCTCATAATGGCCAAAAGGGGCGGTTGTTTGGGGTTTACGGCTTTTAACAACCCGTCCTCCCCTTCCATGACCGCTTTTACCTGGTCGTCATTGGCCACCATAATAACCACCATTTCCTGCTCAGCGCAATCAGCAAGTTTGTCCGTTAACCGGTATGCTGTTTTTTTAAACGCCTCCAGGGCTTTGGGATTCTTGTCGCAGACGGTTACCTGGAAACCCGCTCGAATGATGCACCCGGCCATGGGTGATCCAATGCTTCCCAGGCCAATAAACCCGATTCGTTTCATGGGATCCTCCATTCCCTAACCCGGCCAAGCCGGAACCAAACAGGATGTTGTAGGGGTCCCGCCATGGCGGGATGGCCGCCCGCAAGATGGGCAACCATCACGCCCTTCGCGTGATGGTTGCCCCTACAATTTGATACCATTTTGAGATCAACTCAAATTGTAAGCGCCTAATACTACTCCGACAAATAGCGTTTATGGCGCGATGCAAGACGGATATGTTGAGCGGTTTGATCAGAAAATCTCCCCTCGCCCCTCTTTTCCCTCCGGGTCAGAGACCCTATGGGCCGGCGGCCAAAGAGGGGGATAACAATTTCCCCCTTTGGCAAAGGGGGAATAAGGGGGATTTTGCGAATTGTCGGAGTCGTACTATAGGGAACGGCTTATATAAGTTGACATCCAAAGGGTGTCATTGCGAACGAAGTGAAGCAATCTTATGAGATTGCCGCGTCGCTTCGCTCCTCGCAATGACTACTTTTTTAAGCCGTTCACTATAACTTACGTTTTTAGAGCATCCCTTTGTCTTTATAGAATACCCTGGCATCTTCCAGAATTTTTTCGAGATCTCTCTCCTGGCTCCCCGTCAGGGGAGTCGGTTTGTGTTTTGCCAATATTTCTTCCATCTTCTCTTTGGCGTATCCCAGGCAACTCTTTTTCCCTTTTTTCATCCATTCGGGGTACGTCAGGGTATCGGCTACTTGGGGTATGAATTGCTCTTTGCGCCACCACTTTCGGGTGTGCTCCTTACTCAGATATTCTCCCGGAATTGGGCCCACCTGGGCGATTAAATCTAAGGCAATGGTTTCATCGCTTACTTCCACCCCTTCCAAGAAACGTCCAATCATGCCCACCAGATCATCATCGATGATCGCCTGAACCGGATGATGGGTCAGTTCGCCATGAATCGCTCCCTGCACAAGTTGCAGGTTTATGCCGGAAAGAGCGGCGATTAAGGCGATGATGGCTTTCTCGTAACCGCATTGAAAATCAGGGATCTTCGAGCTTGGATAGGCCGTCGTCATCCCTGCGGGAATTCCATACCTTCTCCAAATTTGGCTGAAAACAACCCCATGGAGGGAAACGCCGATATTGCCAAATGCCGGGGATCCCGTTCTCATATTTTGCGGATAGGTAAAATCCTTCACTTCGATCCGCATGCCCGGCCGCATTAACTGCAGGAGAACGATCCCGGCCAGAATTTCGGCGTTGGCGGTTACCGTAGAACCTGCAATGGTGACCGGGGCGGTGGCCCCGCAAATTCCCCCCGGCAATACGCGGCCCGCCATTCCCGCTTCGGCCATACGGAAAGCGCATTCAACGGCTTCTCCGTAGAAGGTCAAGGGGGGAGAGGCCAGCATAGAACACATAATGTCAATTCCCATTGCCTGGGCCATTTGGATGATAAAGATTTCACAATCGTTCGAATACCCTTCAAAAAACCATTTGGTCGAATTCCGGATTTTGGCCGCACAAATCTCCGGTATCCTCATGACCGGAGGGAGTCCTTCAAACCCGAAATAAGGAGTGTAAGACGGCAGGAAATGAACATTCGGCAGGGCGTCGAGAATCGTCAACCCATCATAGGCTTCCTTGCGGGTTGCTTCGCGGGGTTCCCAGGTATCCAAATTCACGGTCTGCTTTCCAGGTGCCGGACCAAAATAGATCGTATTTCCCCCCATGATCAGGTCCTTTTGGGGATCCCTGGCTTTCACTCGGAAACTACTCGGACATTTTTGCAGGGACTCTTCAACCAACCCTGGAGGGAACTTGGCCCGCATATTCCCGTAATCCACCTGGCAATCATGACTTTCCAGAAGCTTCAACGCTCTTTTATGTTCGATTCGGATACCCACATTCTGCAGGACATCCAGGGTGGCCTTGTGGATGGCTTGGAACTGTTCTTCGCTTAAAATTTCCAGAGGCTTGAATTTTCGGATAAATCCTTTCATGGCCATTTCTTATCCCTCCTTTTATCTGCCGATTAAACTTTTGACCAGGTTAACTGCTTCGGGGGCTGTGGAAGCGTATCCATCTGCGCCGATGCCGGTGGCGAAGGACTGGTCGATCGCCCCCCCGCCCACGATCACTTTTACCTGATTTCTTAATCCTTCTTTTTTCAGAGCTTCGATGACCACTTTTTGCTCTTTGGCGGTGGTGGTTAAAAGGGCGGACATGGCCAGGATGTCGGGTCGATCCTGTTTAATGGCCTCGATAAATCTTTCGGCCTTGACATCAATGCCCAGATCATGAACCGTAAAACCCGACGCGGTCAGCAACGTGCTCACCATATCTTTTCCGATACTGTGGATGTCCCCAAAGACGGTTCCGATTACGACCTTTCCCAGACTTTTCCTTTCCAAACCCTTCTGCTTTAGGGCTGCGGTCAGCTCGGCCATAGCCCCCGCCATCGTTGCTCCGGCAGCAATCAAGTCGGGGAGGAAAAGTTCGCCCCGGCTGAATCCATCGCCCACCTCCTGGATTATCTCGGTTAAAGCATCGATGGCCTGCAGGGGATCTACTCCCTCTTGGTTGGCCTTTTTCGCCCAGGCAATACATCCTTCAGAGTCGTAGTCTCGCAAAGACTTTTGCAATCCTTTTAGAATCTCTTCTTTCATTTCTGTCTCCTCGCTTTTATAGTTGGCAAATCATTATCCCAGCCCATTCAAGGAGCTTCTGTTTCAATCATTCCTTTCGATGTAAGGCCCAGGCGCAGATGGGAAGGGTTGGACATCTTCGCTGATCGACCCGATCCGAAATTCCTTTCTCATCTCGCTTCATGGCTTATCCTTGGCCTTCTTGACGGGAGCGGCAAAGGGGGGGGAGACGACCGCCATAAACCGAAGAATGGTGTTCTGATCGTTAATCACTTCGTGCGTACTGCCGATCGGCAGCAACACACAGTGCCCCGGTCCGACTTCGATTTCCTCCTTATCGATTCGGACCCGCCCTTTACCGGAGAGGAAGAAAAGAACCTCTTCTTGATCCTTATGGATGTGCGGATCACTGGCATTATGGGGCTCGATCTCATCCGTCGCCAACCAGATGTTCTTCGTTCCCAGAGTCCAGGGTGCGGCCAGGGGCTTGATGGTCCGCGCATAGGGTTTAGGAAAGACATCTCCTTTGGCCTCTTTTTCGGTGATGTACTTAATCAATTTAACGACCTCCTTTCAGTGGATAGGATGTAAGATTGAACGAATGGGACCCATAAAATGCGTGAATCTCCCGCTTTCCCCGCTTTTGCCGCTATGGGCCTGCCCCCTCACCACATCCCTCTCCCCCTAAAAAGGGGGAGAGGGCGAGGGTGAGGGGGTCTTTCCGTGAGATGAACCGAACCCTTCAGGGGTAAAAGGGGGTGAAACTACGGCGACGAACCGAAGGACGGTATCCCCCCGGTTGATCACCTGGTGAAAGCTGCCCATGGGGCAGAAAACGCAATGTCCGGGCCCGACCTCGATTTCTTCCTGGTTCACTTTTACCCGGCCCTCCCCGGAAAGGAAAAAAAACACCTCTTCCTGTCCTCCATGGGCATGCCCATTACTGCTGTTGCGGGGTTGAATTTCATCGATCCCTAACCAGATTTTCTGGGTCCCCAGGGTCTGGGGAGAAGCCAAATGCTTGATCGTCCGAGCGAAGGGTTCCGGGAAGACGTCTCCTCTTACTTCTTGTTCAACAAGGTATTTAACCATTCCGCGTTTTCCTTTCCCGGGTCGAAAGATGTCGGGCAAAATTTCTTCTCAGCAGCCGGCCCATCCCTCAGGGATTCCGTTTCATCTTCCAGCTTTCCCGAATCAGCGGACTGTCGATGAATTCCAAGGTCATTCCGTCAGGGTTGGTTAAATAGACGGCCTGGCCCCCCTGGTGAGGTCCAGCGCTTACGGACATGGGAGGGGATTTGAAATTTACCTTGTCCTTCAGTTTCAAGTAATATTCCCCCAGATTTTCTACTCCAAAGGCCACATGGGTGAAGCCGATTCTCTGCATCTTCCAGGGAGCCGCCGGCAAAATTTTGGAGCCTACGGGTGAAACGAGCTTTAGACAAAAACCGGTTTTACTCCGCAGCAGCGCCCACCTTACCGATCTTCCGGCGCTTTTAGCATCCGTTTCTATCTCTTCGGGGGGGGGGCCCCCCTGGCAATCCACGTTCAAACCCAGCAGGTCCCGATAAAAAGAGAGCGAGTCTTCCAAATTTTCAACGAGAAAAACCGGGTACAGCAAATCGACGGGGGCCGATGGAATCTTCATCCTTTCGGTTTTTTCTTCCAGGACCCTCAAAGACATTCCGTCCGGGTCTTTCAAATGGATGACCCGGCATCCGCCAAGAGGTTCCTCTTTCCTTCCCAGCAAGGGGACCCACTTCCGGCTTTCTTCTTGATCATCCCAGGTCAGCAGGCCCTCCACCCTGTCGGTTTTCAAAACACAACCCAGAATCCCAACTCGAAAATGATTTCCCCTTTCCATGGGAATAACCTTGGGGTGGAAAAATCCGAAGACCTCGAAATGGTGGCAGGGAGATAAGGACAAATAGACGGTGCGGGTATGGAAGCCGGGGATTCCGGTAATCTTCTCGATCCACTCCCCCTTCCTCTCGGCATCGCTCAAGACCTTACAGCCTAAATTTTTCTGGTAATATTTTAGAGAGGAATCCAGTTCACTCGCCGTAAGCCCCATGTGGCTCAATCCCAGAATCATGGTATCGTTTCCCCCGAAGTCTCACAGATTAGGATTGAAAAATTATCTTGGTTCCTTGTCTTTTTTCAAATTTATTAAAAGCCGACTGCCACTCATTAAGGGGATAAATGTAAGTTACCAAAGGCTTGGTTTCAACCTTCTTGAGTTCTAACAATTTAAGGGCGGTTTCCCAGGCAATCCAGCGTTGGCTGAAAGACCCGCTTACCTGCAATTCCTTATAGGCTATGGCTTCAAAATTAATTTCAAAAGGTTTCCCAAATAGACCAATTTGAGTGTATACCCCTCTTTTTTTCACTACTTTAAGTCCCGTTCTGGCGGCCTCTGGCGCTCCGGAACACTCCAGGACTACATCCACCCCTCCACCATTAGTCAGTTCTTCAATAAACTTAAAAATGTCTATTTCTTGAACATTCACCAACTCGTTGAACCCCAATGATCTTGCCAATTCAAATCTCTTCACATCTTCTGAAATTCCAGAGATTATAACCCTCCCTCCCTCGCTTCTCGCCACTTGGGCGGCCAGAAGCCCGATTGCCCCCACTCCTGTCACCAAGACGGTATCCCCGGAATGAACCTGAGACAGTTCAATAACTCCATGGGTTACGCAGGCGAGGGGTTCGCATAACGCGCCGGTAATAAAATCAACATTTTCAGGAAGTTTGTGGACCCTTTTTTCAGGAACAACAATGAAATCGGCAAAAGATCCATCAAACCAAAAACCGATTCCCTTTCTTTCTTTACACAAATGATATTGCCCTGTACGGCAATAAACGCACTTTTCACAAACGGAAAAGGCTGTTTCACTTGTCACCCGGTCCCCGACATCCCACCCGGTTACACCTTCGCCAAGGTCAACGATTACCCCGCAAAATTCATGCCCCATAACAACGGGGGTTCGGATGGGCAGGTCGATTTCGTCATGGAATACATGAATATCTGAGCCACAGATTCCAGTTGCCTTAACCTCGATTTTGACCTCTCCGGCTTGCGGCTCGGGATCCTTCACCTCTCGCACTTCGATTTGGCCGCGCCCCCTGGCATATTTGACTAAACCTTTCATATTAAGTCCTCATGCGTATAATGAATTTACTTATTCCCTTTTAATTTAATTGTGCATTTTTCCTCGGAAGATATTTCATGCGCTCCATCTCCTGCTATCCCCTCATCCATACACTAAATTCGGAATCCATGTTGATAATGCAGGGAAAACGATGACCAGAATTAAAGCTATAAGCAACAAAAAGAAGAATGGAATATACGCCTTCCCGATATCCACCAGAGGAATCTTGAATATGCTTGAAGCTGCATATAGATTAATCCCGACCGGAGGAGTTAAATATCCTATATACATGTTAATTAAAAAAATCATCCCAAAATGATATTCATTTATGCCGAATTTTTGGTACAGGGGGACCAAAATAGGCATTACGATTACAATAGCGGTAACGATATCCACCAGGCATCCTAAAATTATAAGGAAAATGTTTGTAACGATCAGGAATGACCATTTATTGGTCACCACCTGAAATATTTTCTCCGCGAACATCTGGGGGATTTGCTCTAAAGTCAAATAACGGCCCAGAACCGAGGCCCCGGCCAACAAAAAAAGAACAACGGCCGTCATAAGTGCTGATTCAACAGCAACTACGGGGATATCGGTAAGTTTTAAACCACGATGGATAAATAACTCGACAAACAAGCTATAGCCAGCAGCCGCAGCTGCGGCTTCCGTTACTGTAAAAACCCCACCATAAATTCCACCGAAAATGATGACCGGCATTCCCAATGCCCAAATGCCATTTTTTAAAGATAATGCCATCTTTAAAAAGTTCGGTTTTTGAATTTTTTGCTCTGGCCACATTTTTTTACTTTTAAAATATACATAAATCGAGAATAGAAGAATAATGATAATTCCCGGCAAAATCCCCGCAAGAAAAATCGCTCCGACAGAAATGCCAACAAATAGCCCATAGATTAGACCCGGAATGCTGGGAGGGATAATCATTCCTAATAAAGCACTAGCCCCAACCAGCCCGGCGGCAAAATATGGGGGCCACCCCCTTGCAATCAAGGCCGGCACGACAATCCCGCCTATCGCTGTCATCGTAGCCAAATCCGAACCCGAGATGGTTCCGAAAAGCCCACAACCCACAACTGCGGCAATCGCAATTCCTCCCGGGAAAAAGCCTACGAAAGCATCGGCAATATCAAGCAGTTTTTTGGCCAAAGCGCCACGGGCCATGACGGTTCCAGCAAAAACAAAATACAAAACAGCCGAATAGGCATAAGGTTTCAGGTTATAGAATATGCTTTGAATCACAACACTAAGGGGGATATCCGCAAAAAAAAGGAATGCTAAGATTCCAGCCGCTATCATGGAGAAGGCTATCGGGATTGAAGTAAATATAAGGATTAAGAGGATTACAAAAATTAAAGTCCCTTCTACCATTCAAACTCCCCGGGTATTGATTTTTAAATTTTTTTAAGGATGCCTGCAATGGAGAACGATTAAGAGAGTTTACAATTCCCGAGTGCAAGAAACCTTCCGATGAAACCTAATGTCATTCTCCCTTATTTCTTAAATTCCCGAGAAACCGATAAATGGCCATCATGAATCCTAAAGGCATGATAATCAGGGGTAACCATAGAGGCAGCCATGGCAGAGATGTTGTCTTCTGCGAATTGCTGAATATCACAAAAAGAAATTGAATCGATAAAATAGATAGAATTGTCATAATCCCCAGGCCGGCCACATCAGCGATGAAGTCCCATACCCTTTTGCTTTTGGGGAAGTATTGAGGCAAGATATCGACGCGAATGTTTGTTCCTTTCTTGGCCGCTGCGCCAATTCCGATCGCTATGATCCCAACCAGCAGAAAGCCGGCCATTTCTTCCACCCAGGCTAGAGAGTCATGCAGGACATAACGATAGAAGACTCCTAGCATCGAAATGGTGATGCTTACCATGACGCCAATGGTTAAAAAACCTCTTTCGGCAAGCTCCATCCATCGATTCGAGTCTCTTCTCACTCCCTGCCTCCATCCTTTTTTGATCTATCCCCCCCGATGCCTTCTACTGGATCAGGGGGAATAGATCAGCGTTAAGCTTAATTGCCTAGGATCTCCTTATCGTAGTCACGGCCCAAAGATTTAAAGACGGTACGCATGAATACCCGACCGTCTCCGCTGGCTTGATCGATCCGTTTCTCATGCTCAAAATAAACCTTTTTCGTGGCCGCAATCCATCGGGCTTTTTCCTCAGAACTGAGCGTCCAAATTTTTATCCCCTTCTGCTTCATGGATTCAACAGATTTGTCATCCAAATCTTTCATCTCTTTTTGCTGTTGTCGGCAGGCTTCAAGAATCGATTCCGTTACTACTTTTTGTAGGTCCTTTGGAAATTTCTTGAAATTTTCCTCCCGGAAAAAGAAGACATGGGTTCCAAACAAATGATCCGAGAGGGTTAAATTCTTTACCACTTCATCCAATCGCGACAACATGAGCATTCCTGGCGGCGTCGTGCATCCTTCCACAACCTTCTGCTGAATGGACTGGTAGACCTCCGGCCATGGAATGGGGGGGGCATTAAAACCTAAAGCTTCCAATGTCCCTTTAATCGTGTAAGATTCAGCCGCGCGGATCTTCCTCCCCTTAGCATCCTCTAGTTTCCTGATGGGGGGATCTATATAGCAGAGGGCATTAAATCCATAAGGAACCCAGCCCAATCCCATAATTCCTTTACTGTTCAAACCATCCAAGATTAGCTGGGCGCCTTCACTGCCGACCCACTTGTTGAATAGCGTATCCCAATCTTTGATCAAATAAGGAGTATACATGGTCATCATCTTGGGGTTTATTGTACCCGTGTTGGCGTTGCTCAAAGTGGCAAACTGGATGGTCCCGCTCTGCAGCTGATTTATAATTTCCAGCCCCCCCCCAATTTGGCCCGTATGAAACCATTTAACTTTAATCTTTCCCCCTGATTTGGCCTCTACAATCTTGGCAAAATTCTGTCCGGCTTGGGCATAAGGGTGTTTTATATTCCCTTCCGTTCCTCCCCTTAACTCATAGGTTTCAGCAGACCAAGCCGCCGAGCCGAGTGAAACCGCCAGGAGGATAATACCAGCATGAAGGATTAATCCTTTTCTTGATAACATCTTTTCCCCTCCCTATCATCCAAATTTTGTTCCCATTTGCAATTTCGATTCAAAGAATAACGCCTCAGACTCTATATCCATCTTGATTTACTTTATTCTTTCACCTCCTCTCCTGCCAAACTTGACCAAGCAAACCTAACCGCAGCAAAAAATATTCTCCAAAGATCCCCCTCACCCTTCCCTCTCCCCGACGGGGAG
>Ga0315283_10004191_pt1 | contig 12511 bp, 7 predicted proteins | sample YL17G09_0_MG_FD_204541 | JGI IMG/M metagenome (GOLD analysis project Ga0315283, IMG submission 204541) | Sediment microbial communities from Yellowstone Lake, YNP, Wyoming, USA - YL17G09_0 | ecosystem: Environmental > Aquatic > Freshwater > Lake > Sediment | place: USA: Wyoming | collected...
TCACCACGTCGGTCAGCAGGATGTCGATGCGCCCGGCGTAACTCGCGGCGATGGCGAGCGCCTCGCGCCCCTCCCGGGCTTCGAGCACCTGATAGCCCAGATCGCGCAACACCTCTCCCACGACGACTCGCACCGAGTCGTCGTCCTCAGCAAGCAGGACCGTCTCGCCGCCGCGCGGCAATTCAAAGGTGCTGTCCGGGGAAAGCGATCCGGCGGCAGCGGCGCTGACGGCCGGGAAGCAGATGCGCACGGTGGTCCCGGAATCCGGCGACGTCTCGACCCATGCATGCCCGCCACCCTGCTGGATGATGTTGTTGACGGCCACCGGCCCCAGGGCGCCACCGGTGAACGCTTCCTGCGGCGCGCTGTCTGGTCCGCCGAGCCCGTCCAGGAAATTCAAGATCATGCCGGGACCGCGGGCGCTGACTGCAAGGCACACGTACGCCCCCGGGGCGAACGCGGGATGGCTCAGGGTAGAGGACGAGTCGAGTTCGACGTTGGTGGTTGCAATAGCGATCGCCCCACCCTGCGGCATGGCGTCCCGAGCGCTCACCGTCAGATTGAGGATCAATTGTTCAATCAGCGCCGGGTCGGCCATGATGTGCGCCAGCCCCGTCCCGGTCCCGATCGAAAGCTCCGTATCCGCACCGAGCAGCCGGCGCAGCGTTTTGCCCAGTTCGGTGATGACGGCGTTGACATCGATGACCCGCGGCGACAGCACCTGCCGGCGCGAGAATGCCAGAAGCTGCTGTGTCAGCAGGGCGGCGCGGTCGGCGGCGGCGATGATCTCCTCGAAATTGCGGCGCAGCGGGCTCTGTGCCGGCAACTTGAGCAGGCCGAGATCCGCGTAGTTGGTGATCGCCGTGAGGATGTTGTTAAAATCGTGCGCCACCCCCCCGGCGAGACGGCCGACGGCCTCCATCTTTTGCGCCTGGAGAAATTGCACTTCGAGCCGATCGTGCTCTCTCTCGCTGCGCCGGCGGTGCAGTTCGGCCCCGAGAAGGGTTGCGACCTGGACCATGAAGGACTGTTCGGGCTTCCCGGTGGGCGAGCCCGACTCGACCAGTGCGTGCAACACCCCCAAGACGCGGCCGCGCGCAGTCAGCGGCAGAATCAGGTGGATTCCCGTGCCCCGCGGGTCGCATGGCAGGGACGCCTCTTCGGCTTTTGCATCGAAGCACAACAGGCGTCCTGGCCGAACCAGGGCGCGACCGCAGAGGCAGGAGGAGGCGGTGCTGTCATCGCATAGCGGCAAAGAGGCGGCGGGGTCCCCGATGCTGGCCGCCAAACGCAGGGAGGTCGCGTCGGCGGCCGGCAGGAGGACCGAGAATAATCGGTGCGGCGCCGGCCAGCGGATCGATGCCAGCACCACGAGGGCGCGCTGCAACATGACATCGTCGCCTCCGCTCTCGACGGTGGTCTCAATCAGCAGTTGATACGCTGCCAGCAGCGCATCGCTGCCGATGCCGCGGGCTCCCGGAGCGGGTGTCTGATCCACAGGAGTTCATTGTAGGGATACCTGCCCGTGAGACAACCGTTATTTTCTGGTGACGGGACGATGCTCGCAGCTATCCGCCCGGTGGGAGATTCTGGTACCATGTCGCCCGCTATGAGCCCAGTCAATCGGTTGAAAAGCGAGTGATCTGCCGTTCCTGTTACCGGGCGATCCTCCCGGGAGGGGTTTTTTGTCCCCACTGCGGCGCGCGGACCGCGGCTGTTGAACCGGCGGCGGCGCCGACATCTCCGGTTGCCGCCGGCCGGGACGGCGGCGCCTGGAACAACCCCTGGGAGGAGCGCGCCGGTCGCGGTCCCCTTGCCGCGTTTGCCGAAACCCTGCAACAGACGCTCTTTCATCCGGTTGCGTTCTTTCGCGGTACGGCGCCTGATCGCGGGGCCGGGGCTGCGTTGCTCTATGCGGTGCTGGTCGGCACGATCTCGATCGCTGTTGCTTTTCTCTGGCAGCGCGCTCTTGGCGAGCGCATCGCCGAGGAGTTCAGCGGCAGATATTTCGATTTCTTCGGACGCCTGCCGGTCCTTGCCGGGCTGTCCGTGTTCCTGCCGATCGGGGTCGCGCTCGGCACCGTCGTCTGGGCCGCGGTTCTTCACGTCTCCCTTGCGGTGCTCGGCGGGGCCAGGGGCAGCTACACCACGACTCTCAAGGCCGTCTGTTACTCCTCGTCGGCCACGGCTTTCAACGTTTTTCCGGTCTGTGGCGCCGCGATTGGGGCGGTCTGGCAGATAGTTGTCCAGGTGATCGGGATGCGCGAGTTACACCGAACATCGACGGCGCGGGCCTTCTGGGCCTGGTTCCTGCCGTTCGTGGTCGCGATCTGTCTGGCCGCCGCCCTCGTTGTCGCGGCGATGTTCGGTCTGTTGAAGTTCTGGCAGGAGTTCAGCGGCGGCAGATTCGAGGTCTGATCCAAGTGCCGGCACAGTCGCGCCGGCCGAATTTCACGTGAAAAGAGGGGACATGACGGAAAATTGGGGTGACTGGTCGCGTACGCATCGTTGTGGTGCCCTGCGCGCAGAGGATGCGGGCAGCGACGTTCTGCTCGCCGGGTGGGTGCACAGTCGTCGGGATCATGGCGGGGTGCTCTTCATCGACCTGCGCGATCGCGAGGGAATCACCCAGGTTGTCTTCAGCCCAGAGGCCGACGCGGCCCTGCACGAGCGGGCTACGCACCTGCGGGGCGAGTGGGTGATCGGCGTGCGCGGCCGGGTGCGTCCAAGGCCGGAGGGCACGGTGAACCCGAAGATCCCGACAGGCGCCATAGAAGTTCTCGCCGTCGAGTTGCGCGTGCTCAACCCGAGCGCGACGCCGCCGTTCCCGATCGAAGACCAGGTGACCGCCGACGAATCGATCCGCTTGCGCCACCGCTACCTCGACCTGCGGCGCCCGGCGATGGCGAAGAACCTCGTTTTTCGCTCGCGCGTCGTCTCGTTCATGCGCAGCTTCCTGACCGAGCGCGGTTTTTTAGAGGTCGAGACGCCGTTTCTCACCAAGAGCACGCCCGAGGGCGCGCGCGACTACCTCGTGCCGAGTCGCGTGAACCTCGGCCAGTTCTACGCGCTGCCGCAGTCGCCCCAGCTCTTCAAGCAGTTGCTGATGGTGGCCGGTGTCGACCGCTACTACCAGGTGGCGCGCTGCTTCCGCGACGAGGACCTGCGCGCCGATCGGCAGCCGGAGTTCACTCAGCTCGACCTCGAAATGTCGTTCGTGCGCCGCGAGGAGATCTTCGAGCTGATCGAGGAGATGCTCGGCGGCGTTTTCGCCGGAATCCTGGGGAAGCCGATCGCGCTGCCGCTGCCCCAGATGACCTACGCCGAGTCCCTGCTGCGCTACGGCGTCGACAACCCCGACACGCGGTTCGGTCTCGAGATCCGCGAGTGCACCGACCTCGCGCGCGGCTGCGGCTTCCAGGTCTTCGCCAAGGCCGCCGCGGAGGGGCAGGTGGTGCGGGCGATCTGCGCGCCGAAGCTCGCCGAGTCCCTCTCGCGCAAGCACCTCGACGAGCTGACCGAGTTCGTCAGGCTCTTCGGGGCGAAAGGCCTGGCCTGGGTCAAGGTCGAAGCGGCCGGCTGGACCGGGCCGATCGCCAAGTTCTGCTCGGCCGGCGATCAGACTGCGATCAACGAGCGCTGCGGCGCTGCGCCCGGGGATGCCCTGCTGTTCCTTGCCGATCGGGAGAAGGTGGTTTGCGAGGGGCTCGGGAGGCTGCGCCTGGAGCTGGCGCGGCGCTTCAAGCTGATCCCCCCGGGGCTCTTCAACCTGCTCTGGATCACCGATTTTCCGCTGCTCGAGTACAACGAGGACGAGAAGCGGCTCGATGCCAAGCACCACCCGTTCACGGCGCCGATGGACGAGGACCTGTCGCTGCTCGACACCGATCCGCTGCAGGTGCGCGCCAAGGCCTACGACATCGTGCTCAACGGCCAGGAAATCGGCGGCGGCAGCCTGCGCATCTATCAGCCGGAGTTGCAACGGCAGATGTTTCGCACGCTGAACATTGCGGACGAAGACGCCGAGGTCAAGTTCGGTTTTCTTCTCGAGGCATTCCAGTATGGGGCGCCGCCGCACGGCGGGCTCGCCCTCGGGCTCGACCGGCTTCTGGCGATCCTCGTCGGCGCCGAGTCGATTCGCGAGGTGATCGCGTTCCCCAAGACGCAGAAGGCGACCTGCCCGCTCACCGGCGCGCCCTCGACGGTGGAGTTCAAGCAACTGCGCGAACTGCACCTGAAGACGGACATCATCGCGCCCAAGGGCTGATCGGGACGTTACTGGCGCCGGGCGGGACTGTTCCTCCCGGGGGCACCAACTGGCTGGGTTGCGCGTTCAGGGAGCGTACCCGTTCAGGCTGGCGGCTACGGCGTGCGATTTCCCGGTCATTTTCGATGGCATGCCTCTTGCTCGTGGGTAGTGACAAATTATGGGACCAATGTGGATGGAACAAGTAGTTTGTCGTAACGCGGCGCAGTTCGGTGGAGCACCTGCCGGGCGGAGGGGTGGCGCGGAGGGGAGGTCTCAAGCGGGTGAGCGTAGCGAGGCCGATGGAGGTCCGCAGCGACAGGACCCCGCAGCCCACACGGGAACGGAAAGGTTTTTGGCTCATGAGGCTTGATCTGTACCTGAAGCTATCCCGGCTCGTGCCGCGGCGAACCGGCGCCAAGGAACTCTGCGACGCCGGCGAGGTGAGCGTCAACGGCCTGGCGGCAAAGGCCGGGCGCGATGTGCACCCGGGCGACCGTGTCACCGTGCTTCTGACCACGCGCGAGATAACGGTCGAGGTGCTCGACCTGCCCGCGGGGAGAAGCGTGGCGAAGGCCGCGGCGCGCGAACTCTTCCGCGTGATCGGAGAGCGGCGCTTCGACCTGCTCGGAAACGAGTTGCCACCCCGCTGACTCATGTCCGCCCGTCCCGTGCTCGCGGTGTCGCTCGCCTTCTGCGGCGGCGTTGCTCTCGGGGCGTGGCTGCCTCAGGAGCCGTCCGCCTGGGGCTGGGCAACGGTGGCGACGCTTGCGGTCTGGGCAGCGCTCTTTGCAGCCGGGCGACTCGCTGCGGGGAGCCGGATCGGCCTGGCGGTCTTCGTCATCGTCGGAATTTTTCGAATCCAGGGCGACCTGAACCCGCTGTACACCGGCAGCGATCCGCTCGCCGAGGGTGATGCCGTTGCCGGCGGGCGCATCGCGCGCCCGGCGGAGCTTCGGGATGGCGAGATGGTTCTTCATCTCGACCAGGCGCGCCTTCGCCGCAATGGGGTAACCGTCCGTCTGGGCCTGCCGCTCCAGATACTCGTCCCATCCGGCGGAGAGGGGTATTCCGTCGGCGATCTCGTCACGGTGCACGGGAAGGTGCGGCTGATCCGCGGCGACCGCAATCTCGGCTGGTTCCCGGGGCCGATTGCGACACGCGGCAGGCGCTACGCGGCGCGCCTCATCGTCGGCTCTGCTGCCTGGATCCGGCGCGAAGGACATGACCCGGGCCGCGGCCCCGGTGCTGTCGTGCTGCGCTGGCGAGCCGCCGCGGATGCCTTCTGGAAGACACATCCCGGGGCGGCCGGGCAGATTCTCAACTCGTTGACGACGGGGGAGCGCGCCGGCATTCCCGCAGAGATTCAGGAAGCCTTCCTGCGCTCCGGGTTGACCCACCTTCTCGCTATCTCCGGGATGAATGTCGGATTTCTCGCGGCACTCGTTTTTCTGCTGCTGCGCTGGGGGCTTTCGCTTCTGGAGGCTCTCGTTTTGCGATTGCCGGTCCAGCCTGTTGCGGCTGTGCTCACGCTGCCGGCGCTCTGGTTCTTCATGCTCTTCTCGGGAAGCCAGATCCCGGTCGGGCGAGCCGTCCTTTCGAGCGCCGCCGGGCTTGCCGCCGTCATTCTCTGGCGGCGCGTGCACCCTGCGGACGCCTGGGCGCTGGCCGCTCTGGTGATCGTCGCCTGGGATCCACGGGCGCTGTTCTCCGCGTCGTTCCAGTTGTCGTTCGCGGCGGTGGCCGCGCTGATGCTGGTCGCGTCCCGGGTTGTTCCGGTGTTGTCGACGCCCGCTCAACCGGGCGAGGGGCGGCTGCAACGGCTCTATCAGGGTACTCGAGCCCTGTTCGTGGTGTCGCTCGCTGCCTCGACGTTGACGGCTCCGCTGGTCGCCTTTCACTTCCAGCAGGTGTCCATCGTGGGGCCTCTGGCCAATCTGATCGCGGTGCCGTTCACTGGTTTCGTGGTGCTCCCGGCCGGCTGGCTGGCCCTCGCGGCGACTGCGCTCTGGGCTCCTGCGGGAGTGCACGTCGCCTCGGTCGCGGTCTGGTCGGCTGAACGGCTTGTGGAGATCGCAGCGTGGTTCGCCCTGCCGTCGTGGGCTGTTATCAGGACCGCCCGGCCGCCGTTGTTGCTGACACTTTCACTGTTGGCGCTGGCGTGCGCGCTGTTGCCGCGACCGACCCGCTCACTGCGCTTCTGGTGCGTCGGCTGGTGCGCGGCGGCGGCGATAGCCGGCAGCGGCTGGGCAATCGCCACGCACCGGCAGGAACTGCTCGTGGTGGTGCTCGATGTCGGGCAGGGGCTGTCCGCTGCGGTGTTGCTTCCCGGCGGCGGCTCGCTGCTCTACGACGCCGGCCCGCGCTGGCGCGAGTACGATGCCGGCGAGCGCATCGTGGTGCCCGCGCTGCGGCGGCTGGGGGTAGCGCATCTCGAGACACTGGCGATCAGCCATCACCATCCGGATCACGACGGCGGAGTCGTGGCAGTGCGGCGGGAGTTTGGTGTCGACAGGACCTGGCGCGGAGAGGGCGCCCAGGCACTTGTGCGCGGCGACGAGTACATGTTGGGGAGCGAAGTCCATGTTCTGGTCCTCAATCCGCCGCCGGGAAAACCCAACCTCAATACAATCGATGCGAACGACCGCTCGCTCGCACTGTTGTTGTCCTGGGGCGACACGGGGGTGGCGCTCACCGGGGACGCCGGACCGGCGTTGTCAGGGGGTCTCGCAGCCGCGGCCACACGATTGCCGGCGCACATCGCCCTTCAGGTGCCTCACCACGGCGGCTCACCGGCAGCCTGCCGGAGCATCTCCGAAGCGCTCCGTCCCGAGGTGTCGGTGATTTCCGTCGGGCGCAACACCTATGGGCACCCGAAGCAGGGGGCGGTGGCGGCGCTCGAGACCTCGGGGAGAGTCCTGCGCACCGACCGCGACGGCGCGGTCTTCCTGCGCAGCGACGGTCTGCGCTGGGAGGTGCGCACCTGGCGCGAGCTGTCAACCGGCCGCACCTGGGCCGAACGGTTGCGCTGGCTGGTGGCGGGATGGTAGTTCATTAATACCACGACGACGGATCTTCGCGCAGGAAGCACAAAACCCCCTTCATCCCCCTTTCGCAAAGGGGGAAAGAGGGGGTTTGAGGCACGGGAGCGCAGGTTCAATGACAATCTGCTACGATAACGTTATCGGGCCGCCATGGAGGAAATTATGAGGAAGGTACTGGTCGTCGTTACACTGGCCGTCATAATCCTCGTGAGAGGAACAGCGCCGGCGCGCGCCGAAAAGGCACGGAAGCTCGGTGAAGGTGACGGTGTCTTCCGGCCTGTCGCTCTCGCCGCGCTGCCCGGCGTCCCGCTTCCGGACGCGCTGACGCCCGAGCAGCGCGCCTACCTCGGCCTCGGCGCATCCGGTTCATTCACCATCGGCGCTGTACGCGGTGACCTGGTCGTTGTCGAGTTCTTCAATTCGTCCTGTTATGCCTGCGCGCTGATGGCTCCCGTCATGGATCTGGCCTGGCGCAAGGTCGACGCGCGCGCCGACTTGAAGGATCGCGTGCGCTTCGTCGGGATCGGCGTCGGCAACACGCTCGCGCAGGTGCGCGATTTTCACGACCGCTACGACTCGCAATTCCCGATGATCGCCGACCCGGAGTTCGCCGCGTTCGACGCGCTCGGCACCGCCGAGGGCACTCCGTATCTGATGCTGCTGCGCAGAGGCTCCGACGGGACCTTCACCGCCCGCGCGCAGGTCGGCCACATTCCGCTGGCTGATATCGTGGTGGCGGCGATCGAGGCCGGATTGGTCGACACCCCTCCTGTCGATGCAACACCGCGCGAGCTTGTCGGAAGCGGCTGGCGCACGCTCAAGCCGCCTCTGACCGAGGCCGAGCTCACCGCGCGCCTGATCGCCGCTGCGGCGGAGGCAGGTCTCGCCGGCGCAGCGGTCGCCCCGGTCAAGGTCTCCGCAGACGAAACCTTCTACCGCCTCACCGCCGCCGGGAAGTCGCTCTGGGCGATGGTCGCCGGCCGGGCGAAGGTTTGCAACGTCTGTCACGACATCTTCTTTATCGTTCTCTTCGACGACGCAGGGCTCGTCGTCAACCTTGCTCCGATCATCATCACCAAGTACAAGAACGTCGAGTTCGACGCGAACGACGTGGCCTTCCTGAAAAGCCGCGTGGTCGGCCGCCTGCTCTCGCGAGAGATAGTCTTCGACCCGACGGTCGACGCGGTCTCCGCGGCGACCATGAGTTCCGCACTTGTCTTCGATACGCTGCGGCGCCTGCGGGAGACGTGGGCCGGGGTGGTTGGGGCGGGGGTGGCGAAACCCTGAACATGTAAACCCGAAAGTTACCTTCAGGGATAGGTTTTTTTCACCTTGACAGTCTCGCTGCACACTCCTACAAGATAAGATCGATCGAAAAGCTTCCGATCCCGTACGACCCACGCGGCCGGCCGGGACGATAGGGTTCGGGGAGCGATCGCCGAGCCTGCCCAGTTGCAAAGGAAGCCGCAAGAGGGTGCCGCAACTCTTGCGGCTTTTTTCATGCGCGGTACCCGCGGGAAGCGGGAAAGGGAGGTGCAGCAATGGGTGTGTCGAGGAGGGACTTTCTCAAGCTGACCGGCGCCACCGCGGTGGCGGGTGCGGTCGGCGGCGCGGGCGAGGCGCAAGCCGTCGAACGCGAGAATCGTCTCAACGGGGCGACAAAGACGACCAGCGTCTGCCCGTACTGTGCAGTCGGCTGCGGGATGCTCGTCTACCAGAAGGGCGGCAAGGTCATCCAGATCGAGGGCGACCCCGAGCACCCGATCAACCTGGGCTCGCTCTGCCCCAAGGGCGCCTCGGTGATGCAGACGGTCAACAGCGACAAGCGGGTCACCAAGCCCCGCTACCGGGCCCCCGGCTCGAGCGAGTGGAAGGACGTCGAGTGGTCGTGGGCGATCGACGAAATCGCCAAGCGCGTCAAGAAGGCCCGCGACGCCTCCTTTGTCGAGAAGAACGACAAGGGGCAGACGGTGAACCGCACCAACGCGCTCGCGAGCGTCGGCAGCGCGGCGCTGGACAACGAGGAGTGCTACCTCTATCAGAAGTGGCTGCGTTCGCTCGGCCTGGTCGCCATCGAGCACCAGGCCAGGATATGACACTCCGCAACTGTAGCGGCTCTGGCAGAGTCGTTCGGTCGCGGGTGCATGACGAACCACTGGATCGACATCAGGAACGCCGACGTCATCCTGATCATGGGCAGCAATGCGGCGGAGAACCACCCGATCTCCTTCAAGTGGGTGCTGGAGGCGAGGGATAAGGGCGCGACGGTCATCCACGTCGATCCGCGCTACACGCGCACCTCCGCGCAGGCCGACATCTACGCGCCCCTGCGCTCGGGCTCGGACATCCCCTTTCTCGGCGGCATGATCAACTACATCCTGCAGAAGGATCTGATCCAGAAGGACTATGTGCGCCTCTACACGAACGCGTCCTTCATCGTGAACCAGGACTTCAAGATGCCCGGCGAGCTCGACGGCGTCTTCTCCGGCTACGACGCCAAGGCGCGCAAGTACGACAAGGCGGCCTGGGCCTTCCAGATCGGGGCGGACGGGGTGATCAAGAAGGACCCGACCTTCAAGGACCCGCTGTGCGTCTACCAGTTGCTGAAGAAGCACTTCAGCCGCTACGACCTCGACACCGTGTCGTCGATCACCGGCACCCCGAAGGCCGACCTGCTCAAGGTCTACGAGGTCTATGCCGCGACGGGCGCGCCGGACAAGGTCGGCACCTCGATGTATGCGATGGGCTGGACCCAGCACACGGTCGGCACCCAGAACATCGTCGCGATGACGATCATCCAGCAGTTGCTCGGCAACATGGGCATGGCCGGCGGCGGCATCAACGCGCTGCGCGGCGAGAGCAACGTGCAGGGCTCGACGGACCACGGCCTGCTTTTCCACATCCTGCCGAGCTACCTGCGCGTGCCCAACGCCTCGACCGACACGCTCGAGGCCTACATCAAACCGTTCGCCGCCGAGATCAAGGAGCCGCAGAGCGCCAACTGGCCGTCGAACTCCAACAAGTATTTCGTCAGCTATCTCAAGGCGATCTTCGGCGAGAACGCCACGCCGGAGAACGAGTTCGGCTACCAGTGGCTGCCGAAGATCGACGACGGCCAGAACGCCTCCTGGCTCGTGCTGTTCAACGAGATGCTCAAGGGCAAGTACAAGGGCTTCTTCGCCTGGGGGCAGAACCCGGCCTGTTCGAGCTCGAACGCCGGCAAGGCCCGCAAGGCGCTCGCGAGCCTGGAGTGGATGGTCAACGTCAACCTCTTCGACAACGAGACCGCCTCGTTCTGGAGGGGCCCCGGCGTGAAGCCGGCAGACGTCAAGACCGAGGTCTTCTTCCTGCCCTGCGCCTCCTCGGTGGAGAAGGAGGGGAGCGTCACGAACTCGGGGCGCTGGGCGCAGTGGCGTACCAGGGCCGTCGAGCCTCCCGGGCAGGCGCGGCCAGACGGCGAGATCATCAACGAGCTGGCGCGCAAGGTCCGCGAGCTCTACGCGAAGGAAGGCGGCGCCTTCCCGGACCCGGTCCTCAAAACCACCTGGAACTACGGCGAAAAGCTCGACACGCACGTCGTGGCCCGCGAGATCAACGGTTACTGGCTCGCCGACAAGGACATTCTCGACCCGAAGACCCAGGCCGTGTTGAGCACCTGGAAGAAGGGGCAGCTGGTCGCCTCGTTCGCGACGCTGCAGGCCGACGGCACGACCTCGTGCGGCGCCTGGATCTACAGCGGCTCCTACGGCGATCCCGCGAAGAAGGAGGGCGAGCCGGCGCCCGACCCGAAGAAGGGCAACAAGATGGCGAAGCGCGGCAAGGAGGACCCGACCGGTCTCGGACTGTTCCCGAACTGGTCGTGGAGCTGGCCGGTCAACCGCCGCACCGTCTACAACCGCGCGTCGGTCGACGAGTACGGCCAGCCCTGGGACGCCAAGCGCACACTGGTCAAGTGGGTGCCGGACGTGGACCCGGCCACCAAGGAGCAGAAGAAGAACCCGACCACCGGCGCGCCGCTGTTCAAGTGGGCCGGCGACGTGATCGACGGCGGCTACCCGCCGCTGAAGACACCGGACGGGAAGGTCAACCCCGACGGCCGCCTGCCGTTCATCATGAAGAAGAACGGCGTCTCGAACATCTTCGGCAGCGACTCGCTCAGCGACGGGCCGTTCCCCGAGCACTACGAGCCGCTGGAGTGCCCGATCCAGGAGAACCCGCTCTCGAAGGCGCACCGCATCAACCCGACCGCGAAGCTCTTCTACACCGACGCGGCCAAGAGCAATGCCGAGGATGTCTTCGAGTCCTGCAGCACGCGCTACCCGTTCGTCGCGACGACCTACCGCGTGACCGAGCACTGGCAGACGGGCGTCATGTCGCGCAACACCCCGTGGCTGCTCGAGACCGTGCCGCAGAGCTTCATCGAGATCAGTCGCGAACTGGCCGCAGAGAAGGGGATCAAGAACGGGGACACCATCAAGGTCTCCTCCGCCCGCGGCGAGATCAAGTGCAAGGCTGTCGTGACCTTCCGCTTCAAGCCGTTCAAGGTCATGGGCGCCACCGTACACCAGGTCGGGTTGCCCTGGTGCTTCGGCTGGCACACCCCGGCGGACGGCAGCGGCGGCGACAGCTCGAATTTGCTGACGCCGACCATCGGCGATGCGAACACCATGATTCCCGAGACGAAGGCCTTCATGGTCAACGTCGAGAAAGCGTAGGGGGGCCACGACATGCCAAAGAGCGTATTGGTCGATCTGACACGCTGCATCGGCTGCCGGGGCTGCCAGGTGGCGTGCAAGTCCTGGAACGAGCGGGGCGTGAAGAAGACGGTGGAATCCGGCACTTTCACCAACCCGCCCGATCTGAATTCCGAGTGCTACACCAACATCCGTTTCGTGGAGACTACGCAGGGAAACAAGCCGGTCTGGAGTTTCGTGAAATCGCAGTGCCTGCATTGCCATGATCCGGCCTGCGTCTCCGTCTGTCCGGTCGCTGCTCTGCGCAAGACTCCCGAGGGACCCGTGACCTACGAGGCGGAGCGCTGCATCGGCTGCCGGTACTGCATGCTGGCCTGTCCCTTCCAGATTCCAAAGTACGAATGGGAGAAACTGCTGCCGATCGTTCAGAAGTGCACCTTCTGCGCCGAGCGGATCAAGGACGGGGTGACACCGGCGTGCATCAAGACCTGCCCGACCGGGACGCTGGTCTATGGTGAGCGCGAGGA
>Ga0315283_10004193_pt1 | contig 12511 bp, 10 predicted proteins | sample YL17G09_0_MG_FD_204541 | JGI IMG/M metagenome (GOLD analysis project Ga0315283, IMG submission 204541) | Sediment microbial communities from Yellowstone Lake, YNP, Wyoming, USA - YL17G09_0 | ecosystem: Environmental > Aquatic > Freshwater > Lake > Sediment | place: USA: Wyoming | collected...
GCAGCTCGCGGCGCGTCGCGCGCTACCTCGGCGTCGACGTCCCGCCGATCCTCGAGGAGAGCGGCTGGGACGAGGTCAACTTCATGGCGCGCGGGATCTTTCACGCGACGCTGGTCAACACCGTCAGCCCGACCTACGCGCGCGAGATCATGACGCCGGAGGGCGGCAACGGTCTCGACCCGCTCCTGCGCGCCCGGCACCAGGACGTCCACGGCATCCTGAACGGACTCGACTACGACGTCTGGAATCCGGCGACCGACAAGAGGCTGGTCCTCGATTTCGACGCGGAAAGGCCCGAGCGGCGCGTGGCCAACAAGCTGGCCCTTCAGCAACGGCTGGGGCTGCAGCGGGACGAGAAGATCCCTCTCGTCGCGATGGTCACGCGTCTTGACGCGCAAAAGGGGATGGAGATCACCGCGCACGTGATCCACCTCCTGATGAGCGGCTTGGCGGGCGAAGCGCAGTTCGTCGTGTTGGGGACCGGGGCGAAGCCGTATGAGGACGCCTTCGCACACCTGGCCGGCTACCACCCCCGCAAGATGGCCGCGGTGTTGACCTTCGCCTCGGATCTGGCGCCGCAGATCTACGCCGGGAGCGATCTGTTCCTGATGCCGTCCCTGTTCGAGCCGTGCGGCCTGGGGCAGCTCATCGCCATGCGTTACGGCAGCGTGCCGGTCGTGCGCAGCACGGGTGGCTTGGCCGACACGGTGAGGGACGGGCACACGGGGTTCACCTTTCACGAGTTCACGGCCGATGCGTTCTGGGTCGCCTTGCAGCGCGCTCTCCTCGTGCACAATACCGACGCTACGGGGTGGGCGGGTTTGAGGCACAACGGGATGACGGCCAACTTCTCCTGGGTCGGCGCGGCGCACGGGTACGAGCAGCTTTACGAACGGGCGATCTCCCGCACGCGGAGGACCCGCGGATGAAGGCGCCGATCCGGTTGGCGCTGATCTGGCATTTCCATCAGCCGGACTACACCGACCCCGAGACGTCGGCGCCCGCGATGCCCTGGACGCGCCTCCATGCGCTCAAGGACTACGCCGACATGGCAGCGTTTCTCGCGCGCCATCCGACCATCCGCGCGACCTTCAACGTCGTGCCGACGCTTCTCGACCAGATGCAGGCTCTCGCCTCGGGGGGGCTGCGTCCTGATCCGTTTCTGGCCTTGGCGCAGAAAGATCCCGCCGACCTCACCTTCGAGGAGCGGGCCTTCGTCATTGGCCATTTCTTTTCGCTGAATCGCGACATGATGGCGGTGGGCCTCAGGCGGTTGAACGAATTGCATGCCCTGCGCGGCGAGGAACCGGCCGCCGCGATCGGGAAGGCCGTGGTTGCCCGCTTCGACGACCAGGCGCTGCTCGATCTCCAGGTGCTCTTCCACCTCGCCTGGAGCGGGCCGCTGTTGCAGTCCGACCCGTTGATCGCGGGCCTTCGCGCGAAGGGGAGGGGCTACACCGCGGACGACAAGCGAGCGCTCTTTGCGCGCCACAGGGAGTTTCTCGCCGACGTGATCCCGCGGTGGCGGCGGCTTTACGATGCCGAGCAGATCGAGTTGTCGGTCACCCCCTACTACCACCCGATTCTGCCCCTCCTGTGCGACCTGAACTCGGCTCTCGAGGCCCTTCCGGATCTGCGCCTCCCGGCTGCCCGGTTCCAAGGCGTCGAGGATGCCGACTTGCAGCTCGTGAAGGGGATGGAAGCGTTCCTTGCGACCTTCGGCCGGAGGGCGTTGGGCGGATGGCCGTCCGAAGGCGCGATCTCCGAGCGCTCGCTCGAACGGATGGGAGCCGCTGGGTATCGGTGGGCGGCGAGCGACGAGGACGTCTTGTTCGCGTCGCTGGGCGAGATCCTTCCGGCCGAACAGACCGCCAAGGACGTGCGGCGGGCCGAGTTGCTCTACCGTCCGTGGCGCCACAAGGACGGGCCGGTGCTCTTGTTCCGGGATCACGATCTGTCGGACCGGATCGGGTTCGCCTACGCCACGCGCGCTCCGCAAGACGCGGCGCGCGATTTCGTGTCGCGCCTTTTGCATTTGCGGGAACTACTCCCCGACGACGACACGCCCTTTGTCGTCAGCGTGATCCTGGACGGCGAGAACGCGTGGGAGCACTACCCGGAACACGCAGCTCCGTTTTTCGACGCGCTTTACGGTGCGCTCGCCGCCGAGCCCGGTATCGAAACCGTCACCGCGTCGGAGGCGGCGCAAGCCGAGCGTGCAAAGCCCCTTCCGCGGGTGATCGCCGGTTCGTGGATCTACCGGAACCTCGCGACCTGGGTCGGACATCGCGAAAAAAACCGCGCGTGGGAACTGTTGGCGGCGGCCCGCGAGGCGATCCTCCAAGCGTCGGGAGCACCGCGTTGGGACGACCCGGCGTGGCGGATGATCCTGGCGGCCGAGGGGAGCGATTGGTTCTGGTGGTACGGAGACGACCACCCGACCGAGTACGGCGCGGAATTCGACGCGGGATTTCGTGACAAACTCCGAGGGGCCTACGCCGCGGCCGGGCTTTCGGTTCCGTCCGTCCTCGACGAGCCGATCCGCAAGACCCCGATCCGCGGCCACACGCGACCCTCGGGGCCGGTGCACGCGACGATCGACGGACTCGTGGGCGACTACTTTGAGTGGCGCACCGCGGGGCACGTGGCGTGTCTTTACGGCGCGATGCATGCCGCGGTCCGCTTTGCGCGCGAGCTCTTTTTCGGAACCGATGGGAGAGTGCTCTTCGTGCGCCTCGATCCGTTCGAGCCGGGTTCGCTCGACGGCACGACCCTCGTCGTGCGAACGCCGGCTTTGGATGCGGTCGCTCTGCAGGTCGAGGCCGGGGCTTCCGCGGGGGATCTGATCACAGCACTCGACCACGTTTGCGAGCTTTCCGTTCCGTTCGATCGTCTCGCCGAACAAGCATCGCCCGCGCGTTTCGCGATCGAAATCAGGAACGCGGACGGCGCCACGCAGCGGATTCCAGGAGACGGTTTCGTCGAGCTGGCGCGGCCGGAGGACGACCCGGCCCGCTACGATTGGTTCGTCTGATCCGTCGTCTAGAATGAGCGCTTTCGGAGGAATGACGATGAAGACGGTGGGCATCCTGACCGGGGGCGGGGACGCTCCGGGGTTGAACGCGGTGATCCGGGCGATCGTCAGGCGCTCGCTGCCGCGCGGCTACCGGATGATCGGCATCCGCCACGGCTGGCGAGGCCTGCTGAACAAAGAAACCGTGGAGCTCGACGCGAAGGCCGCCTCGGGGATTCTCCATCGCGGCGGGACGATTCTGGGCACCTCGCGTACCAATCCGTACAAGAATGCCGAGGACGTCCGCACGGTCGAGGCGAACTTCAAAGCGTTGGGGCTCGATGCGTTGATCGCCATCGGCGGCGAGGACACGCTGGGCGTCGCCGCGAAGCTCTCCGCCGCGGGCTTCCCCGTCGTGGGTGTTCCGAAGACGATCGACAACGACCTGTCCGGTACCGACACCACGTTCGGCTTCGACACCGCGGTCGCCATCGCCACCGAGGCGATCGACCGGCTCCACTCGACGGCCGAGTCCCACGACCGCGTCATCGTCTGCGAGGTCATGGGCCGGCACGCGGGGTGGATCGCGCTGCACTCCGGAATGGCCGGTGGGGCCGATTTCATCCTGCTCCCCGAGCGTCCGATTGACATCGAGGCGGTCTGCGCGGCGGTGCTGCGCCGCCGGGAACGAGGCGTCCATTTTTCGATCATCGTCGCGGCCGAGGGGGCGATCCTGCCGGAGGGCGAGGTCAAGAAAGGCTCAGGGAAAGACGCTTTCGGCCACGAGTTGCTGGGCGGTATCGGAGAGCGGCTCGCGAAAGAAATCGAAAAGCGCACGGGGGCGGAGACGCGCTCGGTGCAGCTGGGGCACGTTCAGCGCGGCGGCACGCCCACGGCGTTTGACCGCTGGCTCGGCTCCCGCTACGGCCTGCTCGCGGCCGACATGGTTCACGACGGGTCCTTCGGCATGATGGCCGCATACCGAGGGGGCGTCTTCATGCCCGTGCCTTTGGCGTCGGCGGTCGCTACGTTAAAGACGGTGCCTCCTGATCTCATCGACCTCGCCTCCTCATTGTTCGCGTAACGCGCGCGGCCGGCCGAGCCGGCCTGCGGGAAGGGACTGAGATGTCCGAGCTTCGCCACGATCCGCTCTCGAAACGCTGGGTGATCATCGCCAACGAGCGAAGCCGCCGCCCGGAAGACTTCGCCGATGGCTGGGACGCCCGGCCCGAGGGCGGGTTCTGCCCGTTTTGTCCAGGGAGCGAAGACAAGACCCCCGGCGAGATCGTCGCGCTCAGGCCCGGCGGCGGGAGGCCGAACGGCCCCGGCTGGGACGTGCGGGTGATCCCGAACAAGTACCCCGCGTTGTCCATCGAAGGGACGCTCGACCGTCAGGGGGTCGGGCTGTACGACCGGATGCGGGGCGTCGGAGCGCACGAGGTCGTGATCGAGTCGCCCCACCACGCTCTGCACATGGGAGACATGGAGCCCGGAACCCTCGAGAACGTTCTGGCCCTTTGCCAGGACCGCATGCGCGATCTCGGCAGGGACCCGCGGTTCAAGTACGTGCTCTTGTTCAAGAACCACGGCGCCGCCGCCGGGGCCACGCTGAGCCACCCTCACCTGCAGCTCATCGCGACGCCGGTGACGCCGCGCGCCATCTCCGTCGAGCTCGACTCGGCCCGCGAGCACTTCCACTTGAAAGAGCGCTGCATCTTCTGCGACATGCTCGAGCAGGAGCTCGCCTCCCGCGACCGGGTCGTGACCTTGGACGAGCACTTCGCCGTTCTGGCCCCGTATGCCTCGCGCTTCCCATTCGAGCTGATGATCCTGCCGCGCAAGCATAACCACGCGTTCACCGACGAGTCGCGCCTCACCCTGGCGGCGCTGGCGCGAACTCTGAAAGAGACGCTGGCCCGGCTAAAAAGCGTCCTACGCGATCCGCCGTACAATTTCGTCCTGCACAGCGGCCCGAATACCGAGACGCTCGTGCGCCGCCGCCACTACTGGGACACGTTGCCGTTCGACTTTCACTGGCACATCGAGATCCTCCCTCGTCTCACGCGCGTCGCGGGGTTCGAGTGGGGGACGGGGTTCTACATCAACCCGACGGCGCCGGAGGAAGTGGCGGCGTTTCTGCGGGATGCGGTGATCTAGGGGCCAAATCGAGAACGGGCGATGGGGGCGATCACGCACAAGGACCAGCGCAGCAAGATCGATGCGTTCTTCCCGGCGCGCGCGGACGATTTCTTGCGCATGCTCGGCGCCTGGTCGATCCCGTTCGCCCTCCTCGACAAAGACGACGCGGTCCTTTTCTGGAATCGCGGCGCGGTCACGTTTTATGGTGTGAGCGAAGACGACGCCGTCGGGAAAATATTCGGCGACCTCGTGGAGGAGGAAGCCCCGGTTGCTTCGACTCCGGTCGCGGGAGTACGCACGCGGCGCTACGAAACCCGGCACCGGAGCGCCGACGGCGTCGTTCTCCCCGTCATGGTCACACGCACCAGCCTTCCGTTGAGCGACACGCTGACGGGGGCGTTCGTCCTCATCACCGACCTGACGGAGTCCAAGACGCTCGAGCGGCGGCTGGCGCGCCGCGTCGCGCAGCTGTCGATCATCCGCGAGATCGGCGAATGCCTGCAGTCGGCGATGAGCCCCGAGCGGATTCTGCACACGATCTTGGTCGGTGCGACGGCCAGCATGGGGCTGCGCTTCAATCGTGCGTTCTTGCTCCTGGTGGACGAGCGCCACGGCGTGCTCCGCGGCCGCGACGCCATCGGCCCGGCGGACGCGGAGGAGGCGCAGAGAATCTGGTCTCGCCTTTCCACGGCGGAAAAGACGCTACGCGATCTCGTGGATGACCACGAGCCCATCGGCGACGGGGAGGAGCCCCGAGTTCTCGAGATCGCCCGCCTCCTCTCCGCCAAGCTCGACGACAAGACCTCCTTCGTCGTCGCAGCGCTGAACGCGAAGGGGACGACGCGCGTGGCGGATGGGCGCGTGGTCTTGGGCGACGCTCCGTCCCCCCATCGGATCATCGGTGTCTTGGACGTCGACTCCTTCGTCGCGGTGCCGCTGAGGTCCGACGGAATGCCGGTGGGTCTGCTCTTGGCAGACAATGCGATCACGCGCCGCGCGATCACCGATGAAGACGTCGACATCCTGGAGCTGCTCGGCCTGCAGGCCGCGCAGGCGTTGGCCCGGGCTCACCTGACCGAAGAGCTGGCCCGCCAGGTCGCCTCGCTCGAGGCGGCGACGAGAGAACTGCGGCGTAACCAGGAGCGGATCATGCGATCCGAACGCTTGAGCGCGATCGGTGAGATGGCGGCCCGCGTAGCGCACGAGATCCGGAACCCGCTCGTTGCCATCGGCGGTTTCGCCCGTTCCCTCCTGCTTCGTCCCGAGGAACAGGATCCGGCGACGAAAGAGTCGCTCGAGATTATCGTGAACGAGGTACGGCGCCTCGAGAACATCGTCAAGGAGGTCTTGGAGTTCTCGCGCCCGGCGCCGCCCAAGATCGGATCGGTCGCTTTAGGGCGGGTCGCCCAGGAGGCGCTCGACCTGCTGGCGTGGGAGCTCGACCACGCGGGGGTCGTCGGACGGGTCGAGGAGGAGCCCGGCACGCCCGCCGCCGCCGCCGATAGCGATCAGATCTTTCACGCGGTCATCAACCTGCTGCGAAACGCGGTCCACGCGATGCCGCAGGGGGGGGAAGTCCGCATCCTCCTGCGCGGCGTGCCCTATGGTGTCGAAATGGCGATCGTGGACACCGGCGTCGGCATGTCGGAAGATGTTCTCGCGCGGGCTCAGGAGGCGTTCTACACGACGAAGACAAACGGATCCGGCCTCGGCTTGACCATCGCGTCGCTCATCGCGCGCGATCACAATGGCGAGGTCCGGATCGAGAGCCGGGAAGGGGAAGGCACGACGGTCACGCTGCGCCTCCCCGCGGCAACGGAGGGTGAGGACGATGCCCAAGATTCTGATCATTGAGGACGAAAAGAACCTTCGCTTGCTCTACCAGCAGGACTTCGAGCGCGACGGCTTCGAAGTGGTCACGGCGGCGACCGCCGCGGAGGGGCTCGCGATGGTCCAGGACGAGGCGCCCGATCTCGTCGTCATGGACATCCGTCTCCCGGGGATGGACGGGCTCGAAGCGATGAGCCGGCTTCTCGACAAGAACCCGAAGATCCCGGTCATCCTGAATTCGGCCTACTCGTCGTACAAGGACAGTTTCATGAGTTGGTCCGCCGACGCGTACGTCGTGAAGTCGGCCGATACCGGCGAGTTGCGCACGCGGGTGCGAGAGCTGCTCGCTTCCCGCGCGAACAGCTGATGGTCGACCGCCGCCGAACGCTTCTGGGCGACACGTTGGCGATCGTCATGGCCGGCGGCCAGGGGGAGCGCCTCTACCCCCTGACGCGGGATCGCGGGAAGCCCGCCGTCCCGTTCGGGGGCATCTACCGGGTGATCGACTTCACGCTGTCGAACTGCCTGAACTCGGGGCTGCGCAAGATCTACGTCCTCACCCAGTACAAGTCCGGAAGCCTGGAGCGCCACGTGCGCATCGGCTGGGGGCCGTTGTTCAACCACGAGCTCGACGAGTGGATCCAGTGCGTCCCGCCGCAGCTTCGCGTGGGCGAGCGCTGGTACGAGGGGACCGCCGATGCGGTCTACCAGAACGTGTACCTTCTGGAGCAGGAGCGTCCTCGCTACGTCGTCGTCCTCTCGGGCGATCACATCTACAAGATGGACTTCGCGCGATTGATCGCGCGCCACGAGGCCAACGGCGCCATCGCGACGGCCGCGGCGGTCGAGGTCCCGCTTGCTGCGGCCTCGGCGTTCGGAGTGATTGCCGTGGACGAGGAGTGGCGCATCACCGCGTTTCAGGAAAAGCCGAAAGCTCCCAGTCCCGTTCCGGGGCGTCCCGGCACCGCGCTCGTCAACATGGGCGTCTACGTGTTCGACACCGAAACGCTCGTGCGGGCCTTGACCGCCGACGCGCGACGCGATACGCGCCACGACTTCGGCCACGACATCCTCCCCGCCCTCGTCGACACGAAGAAGCTCTACGCCTACCCGTTCATCGACGAGAACAAGAAGGAGACGGCCTACTGGCGCGACATCGGCACCCTGGATTCGTACTACGACGCCAGCATGGATCTCGTCGCCGTCGAGCCCGTGTTCAACTTGTACGACAAGAACTGGCCGATCCGGACGATGGCCCAGCAGTTGCCCCCTGCGAAGACGGTCTTTGCGCAGGAAGAGCCCGGCGGACGTCTCGGAATCGTCCTCGACTCGCTCGTGAGCGGCGGCGCGATCGTCAGCGGTGGCCGCGTCGAGCGCTGCATCCTCGGGCCCGAGGTTCGCGTCAACTCCTACGCCAAGGTCGTCGACAGCGTGCTGATGGACGGAGTGGACATCGGACGCCATGCGCACGTCACGAAGGCGATCATCGACAAGGACGTCCGCATCCCCGCGAGTTTCGTCGTCGGCGAAGATCCCGAAGAAGACAAACGGCGGTTCACGGTGACTCCCGCCGGCGTCGTCGTCATCCCTCGAGGGGCGCAGCTCGACTAGGCGGTCCCGTCCTCTGCTAACATCCTCGGCCCTGCCGCGAACAACTCTGAGGAGGATCCCGTGGCGCTCCACGACGTCGTGATCATCGGTTCCGGTCCCGCCGGCCTGACGGCCGCCCTGTACACCGCGCGTGCGGGCTTGGCACCCGTCGTGGTCGAGGGGCTGATGGCGGGCGGGCAGCTCATGCAGACGACCGAGGTGGAGAACTACCCCGGCTTTCCCGAAGGGATCATGGGCCCGGAGTTGATGGAGAAGTTCAAAAAGCAGGCGGAGCGCTTCGGCACGTCGTTCGTCACTGGAGACGTGACCAGCGTCGATTTCGGCAAGAGGCCGTTCACCGTGACAACCGACGAAGAAACGCTGACGGCCCGCGCGGTCATCGTCGCAACGGGCGCATCGCCCAAGACGCTCGATATCCTCGGCGAAAAGGAGTACTCGGGGCGCGGCGTGTCGTATTGCGCGACCTGCGACGGCTTCTTTTTTCGCAACCAAGAGATCGTCGTTGTCGGCGGCGGCGACACCGCGATGGAAGAAGCCAACTTCCTGACGCGGTTCGGTTCGCGGGTGACGGTCGTGCATCGCCGCGATTCCTTCCGGGCGTCCAAGATCATGGCCGAACGCCTGCTCGCCAACGACAAGGTGCGCGTGTTGTGGGATGCGGCGGTCACCGAGGTCAAAGGCGACGGGGTCAAGGTCGGCTCGGTCGTCGTGAAAAACCTGGAAACCGGCGCCGTGACCGAAGAACCCTGCGGAGGCTTCTTCGTTGCGATCGGGCACACGCCGAACACCGCGCTCTTTTCGACGCTCCTCCCGATGACCGCCGAGGGCTACCTCACGCTCGACGGCCATTCGTCCTACACCAACATCGAAGGCGTCTTCGCCGCGGGCGACGTGCACGATCACGTCTACCGGCAGGCAGTCACGGCGGCGGGCGCAGGCTGCCGCGCCGCCATCGACTGCGAGCGATGGCTGGCGGCGAACCCGGCCTAGGTTCCGTCGTCGCCCAGCGACGAAAGCGCGTCTCCCGTCAGTCGATAGGTCGTCCAGTCGCTCTGCGCGGTCGCGCCCAGCTTCTCGTAGAAGCGAATCGCGTTCTCATTCCAGTCGAGCACGGCCCACTCGAGCCGGCCGCACCCGCGCTCCAGGGCGATCGCGGCGAGACGCGAAAGGAGCGCGCGTCCGACTCCGCGTCCGCGCGCGCCGGGGCGGACGAACAGGTCCTCGAGGTAGATCCCCGCCTTCCCGAGAAACGTCGAATAGTTGGGGAAGAACAGCGCGAAGCCGAAGGCTTCGCCGTCCAACTCGGCGATCAAGACCTCGGCCGCGGGGTGCGCGCCGAAGAGGCTCGCGGCGAGCGTGTCCTCTGTGGCGACGACCTCCGCCGCGAGTCTCTCGTAGGCGGCGAGCTCGCGGACGAACGCCAGGATGAGAGAGGTGTCGGAGCGAACCGCCGCACGAATCCTCATGCGGCGCCGGTCCTGGTCGTGGCGACGAGGCTCGGAAGCCACCTCGCGCCCTGGGGGAGGCGGAGCAGGCCCATCGCGATCGAGGAGGGGCGAGGATGCTGGAAGAGCCTGCCGATGAGGCGAGCCCGCCTGCTGACCGGAACGAAGGCGTCGCGCCAGCCGGAGTTCCAGGCGCGTGCCGCGGCTTCGGTGAGGCCGCCCGAGGCCAAGGCCCCGAGCACGAAGGGAAGCGCGAGCTTGGCGCCGTGGAGAGCGTTCGACATGCCTTCTCCGCTGAACGGGTCGATGGTGCCGGCCGCGTCGCCCAGGAACATCGCGCCGTGAGAGGCGGCCTTACGCACGTTGAACCGCAAGGGGCCGATCGTCTTCCAGGCCGAACAGGGTGAGTCGTTCCCCAGGCGCTCTTTCAGCAACGGGTTTTGAAGCATGCGCTCTTCGAACAGGCGTTGCGGCGAATTGCCGCAAGCGTTCAAGGCGTCGACGCGCGCGATCAAGGCCAGGTCGAGCCGCGCACCCTCGACGGGGCCGAGGCCGGCATAGCCGCCCTCGAAGACGAACAACTCGACGCGCTTCCCCAGGCCGCGCGTGCGGTCGGGGAAGTGGGCCTTGAAGCCGAACCACGACTTGGGCGTGGTGGTCAACGGGTCGCCGAGGGAGGGATGGAGGGCGCGCTGGAGCATCGACCGCCGGCCGTCGGCGGCGATGACGAGAGCCGCCCCAACCGTCTCGTCGCCGCCGTCCCGGTTGGCCGGGCGGGTGATGACGCCGGTCACTCGCCCACCCTCCAGGACGGGACGGATCGCGGTCGTCCGCTCGCGCACCGTCACGCCGCACGAGGCAGCGTAATTCAAGAGCATCTCGTCGAGCACCGCGCGCGAGATGCCCCAGGCCGTTCGCCCGGAGCCTGGGAGGTCGGGGAGGGGAGCGGTCACCGATCGGCCCTTGGAGTCCGCGAGCAGGCACGCGTCCATCGGCATTGCGCCCTTTTCGATCAGAGCCGGGAGGAGGCCGAGGCGCGCAAGGATCGCGCATCCTTCGGCCGAGAGGAATTCGCCGCAGACTTTGTCGCGGGGAAAATTGTCCTTCTCGATCAGCAGCGTCTTGGCGCCGCGCGTCGCAGCGAGGGCGGCGATCGCGGCGCCGGCCGGCCCGCCTCCGATGACGACGAGCTCGGCGCGGGTCAATCCGCCTCCACGGCGCCGGGTATCGTCAAGAGCAGCCGGTAGGGTCTCCGGTCGCGCACCGTCGCGTCGGTCGCTCCGGCTTCGCGTGCCGCCGCGAGGAGTTCGGCGGGCGTGAACCCGCGAAGGACCGAAAGCGGCGCGTCATTCACGAACATCGGATGCCGCCGGGTGACGCGGGCGACCACCGTGATGAAGGCCCAGGGAACGAGGTGACGCTCGAGATCGTTGATCAGGACCGCGCGGCGAGCGATGCGTCGTAAGGACGAGAGCAGCCGCACGGCCTCGTCATGGGTGAAGTGGTGGAGGAACATCGAAGCGGTCACGAGGTCGAACGACCCGGGCGCGAACGGGAGGTGGAAGGCATCGGCCGCTTGGACTTCGATCTCAGGGGCCTCGGCGGTCTTTCGCCGCGCGTAGTCGAGCGTGACCTGGTCCCGGTCGATGGCGACGATCCGGATGCGGCGGCCCAAGCGCCGTGCTTCGGCTACGAGGTCGAGAGGCAGATCGGCGCCGCCCGTACCGACGTCCAATACCGACAAAGGCTCGCCGACGTTTTGGGCGAGAAGGAAAGGCCGGACCGCCTCGACGAGGGTCTTCGACCCGCCAAGGAACCGGTTGACCGCGTGGATGTCGTCGAGCGCGCCGTCCAGTTCCTCGGGGGTGTTGTCGGTCCGGTCCATCCACTCGGGATCGAAACGCCGCGCCGGGACGAACAGCGACGACACGGGAGCGCCTACTCGACGTGCCGTCTGAGGACGACGGCGGCGTTTTTCGAGCCGAAACCGATGCAGTTGCCGAGCACGGTGTCGATCCGCCGCTCGCGCCCGACGTTGGGGATCACGTCCAGATCGCACTCCGGGTCGGGGATGTCCTGGTTGATCGTCGGCGGAAGGTAGGAGTCGCGCATCGCGAGCAGCGAGGCGACGACGCCCGCCGCGCCGGACGCCCCCTGGGGGTGGCCGATCATCGACTTCAACGAGGACGACGGCACCGAGGTCGCGCGGGGCCCGAAGACGAGTTTGACCGCACGCGTTTCGATCCGGTCGTTCAACTGCGTCGAAGTGCCGTGGAGATTCAGGTAGTCGACGTCGGCCGGGCCGATGCCGGCGTCTTCGAGGGCGAGTTGCATCGCGCGCGCCGGTTCCTCGCCGTTTTCGTCGAGGCGCACGCGGTGGAACGCCTCGCACGTCGCCCCGTACCCGGCGACCTCCCCGTAGATCGTGGCGCCGCGCGCGCGTGCGAGCTCACGCTCCTCGAGCACCACCATC
>Ga0315283_10004194_pt1 | contig 12508 bp, 12 predicted proteins | sample YL17G09_0_MG_FD_204541 | JGI IMG/M metagenome (GOLD analysis project Ga0315283, IMG submission 204541) | Sediment microbial communities from Yellowstone Lake, YNP, Wyoming, USA - YL17G09_0 | ecosystem: Environmental > Aquatic > Freshwater > Lake > Sediment | place: USA: Wyoming | collected...
CTGGGGAGATGAGGGGCACAAGAACGGCTGGTGCCTTTTTAAGATGGGTTGCAAGGGTCCAGAGACTAAGTCCAACTGTCGATGGGTGAAATGGAATGACAGTACAAATTGGCCGATCGGTGCTGGACATGGCTGTATCGGCTGTACTACACCCAATTTTTGGGACAAAATGACGCCATTCTACCAACCAGTTGACGATTAGAGAGGAGTGTTCAAAATGCCAGAAATCTACCTGCCGCTTGTAAACAAAGACCGCAACGAAGGTGCAAACCCCACCCATATTGTGATCGATCCCCTGACCCGCATCGAAGGCCACCTGCGTATCGAGGCCCAAGTGGAGGCTGGCAAGGTGAATGATGCCTGGAGTTCCAGCACCATGTTCCGTGGTATCGAGCCTATATTAATCGGCCGGGACCCACGCGATGCCTGGCTGTTCACCCAGCGTATCTGCGGTGTCTGTACAACTGTGCATGCAATCTCATCAGTTCGGGCTGTTGAAGATGCGCTTGGGATCACTATCCCCGATAATGCCCGACTGGTACGTAACCTGATGGAAGCCGCGCAGTACGTCCAGGACCACGTCATCCACTTCTACCACTTGCATGCCCTGGATTGGGTTGACGTGATCAGCTCGCTCTCCGCAGATCCGACCAAAACCAGCCAGTTAGCCCGTTCGATCTCACCATGGCCGAATTCCAGCCCAGAATATTTCGCAGCCGTACTCAGCCGCCTCCAGAATTTCGTCAGCAATGGACAGTTAAGCCTGTTTGCAAACGGTTATTGGGGTCACCCGGCCTATATTTTACCGCCGGAAGGGAACTTGCTGGCTGTGGCACACTACCTGGAAGCTCTGGATTGGCAGCGTGAGTTTATTAAGTTTCACGCTCATCTGGGTGGGAAGAACCCTCACCCACAGACTTACCTGGTTGGCGGAATGTCCATCCCTGTGAACCCGGTCGGGAACCACGCCATCAACCCACAAGTGATCACCAAGCTACGGCAGCTAGTGGCCATGGCGCGGGATTTTGTGACCCAAGTTTATATCCCTGATCTTAAGTTAATCGCCTCTTTCTACAAGGATTGGGCAAATTATGGTGTGGGTGTGGGTAATTTCCTGTCCTACGGTGATTTTCCATCAAGTGGGAATGACCCAGATTCCTACTGGCTTCCGCGAGGTGTGATCTTTAATAAGAACCTGATCGACCCCAGCCAACCCCTGGACCAGCAAGCCATCCAGGAATTTGTTGCACGCTCCTGGTATAACTACAGCACAGGCGACCCGTCTGGCTTGCACCCTTCTCTGGGCGAAACGCAACCAACTTATACCGGGCCACAGCCGCCTTATGATCTGCTGGACGTGGAAGGGAAATACTCCTGGCTCAAGGCACCCCGCTACAATGGCCTGCCGATGGAAGTCGGACCACTGGCGCGCATGCTGGTGGCTTATACAAATGGACATGAGCAAGTGCGCACTTTGGTAAATGAAATGCTTGGAGCGCTTGGTCTTGGCCCGGAGGCACTGATCTCAACCCTGGGACGTGTTGCGGCCCGAGGTATTGAGACTAATTTGGTGGTTGAAGAAATGGGCACCTGGATCGATCAGCTGGAAACCAATATGAATAACGGTAACCTTGCTATCCATGAAGGGAGCCTCTGGGATCCCTCAACCTGGCCTCCGACAGCGACTGGCTGGGGTACAACTGAAGCGCCGCGCGGTGCACTTGGTCACTGGGTGGGTATTGCCGATGGCAAGATCGAACATTACCAGACGGTTGTGGCTACCACCTGGAACGGCTCGCCACGCGATGCAGCTGGTCTTCTCGGTCCCTTTGAACAAGCCTTGATCGGCACGCCCATCGCCGACCCGGCCCGCCCGGTTGAGATCCTGCGCACCATCCACTCCTTCGATCCCTGCATGGCTTGCTCCGTGCACCTGGTTGACTTAAAAGGCAATCCGTTAGGCATTGAAGTAACGATGTACTAAGACAACAGTAGAAACTGCATTGACCCGCCATTTTCTCATCGATTTTTATGGGGTGAATGGCGGGTTACAGGGAAAATATGACTTTAATGGATCAGCCAAACCGGAAAGTTGTTCTCGGGCTGGGCAACCTGCTCTTCAGTGATGAAGGCTTTGGAATCCAGGCAGTACAAATCCTGCAAGCAGAGCGTGGATCACAGTTCGCAGTGGAATGGATCGATGGCGGCGTACTGGGTTTAAATCTTCTGCCCCTGGTGGAGGAGTGTAGCCACATGCTGGTGTTGGATGCGGTGGATGCCGAAGGACCGGGTGGGACGTTGCTCGAGATGAGAGGCGAGGAGATCCCCCTTTATAGCGGGGTGAAAATGTCTGAGCACCAGATCGGTTTTCAGGAAGTGCTTGCCTTGGCCAAATTTAGAGAGCGGTATCCAACTCATTTACACTTGATCGGAGTCCAACCCGTCGATCTGTCGATTGGCGTGGGCCTCAGCCCAGCAGTCACAGCAACCCTGCCATCTGCTGTTCAACTCGCGACAGCTATCTTGCGGGAGTGGTTTCCGGATTAAGGTTGGCGACATCCAATGCGTCTATACATAATCAGGTAGCCAATAGTGGGGCTGATGTCAACGGTGAGGAGAACGTAAAGTACGGGCTGGGGAATTATATATACCAACAATATAAAAAAATAGGGACTGGTCGCGCGCAACCAAAAAAGTTGCACAAAGCCAGCCCTTACTATTAGGGCAATAGCATATTAGTGGGTTTAGGACAGCTATTTGCTGTCCTAAACCCATACTACTCACTACACAATTGGATTAAATGGTAATGCTTGTTTGCATTATCAGCTGATTGACAAGGCGTCGGAGCTCCTCCAACATCGGACCCGAACAACCAGTTGCATCAAAAGCATCTACACAGCTTTTGTAATACCATATTTGATCATCTTTTCCAGCATTGAAGCGTTCCCACACCTTGTCACCCAACCGTTGATGATCTGCTATTATCGCCCGCGCATTATCGATCTTATCCGCAATCGTGACGCGCAATAAGGATGGGTCTGTCTGGCGGATATGTTCGAGATAGGCTTCTTTTCGTTCTTTCCACGGAGGTTTCTGCCCTCCAGTATAATCGGAAGGAGTATCAGTAGAAACCCGAATGATTCTAAGAACAACTTTTCCAAAGTAATGTCGAATCTTTTTACAGTTTATCTCTTCGGGTTTATCTTCGAGCGTATCATGTAACAGGGCAGCAATGGCTTCTTCTTCACCTCCCCCATCAAGCTGTACTAATGCGCAAACTGCCAATAAATGTGCTATGTAAGGAACATTGCTTTCCTTGCGTGCATCATGGCCATGTAATTTGAAGGCTAATTTAAGCGCTTTGTACAGGTCTGGCGTGATCTTACCATCTTTATTAGTCATAATGATCCTATCCTACTTTGGAATTATCTTCTGGTTTATCTATTTTAATTTTAATGCAGCATCTCCATTAAGATGGTATTCAATTCATGATAATCTCAAAATTATTTGGATCATTAACTACACAGGCAACGATTTCCATTAAGTGATATTTTTAACCTAAGCTATTGAGCAACCAAAACTAAGGTTTCCAACCTACTATACATGTTCGAGAAGGTGGTTTCCTCTTACTTGATTGAGAGCTGGTATAGATATTTATGATTGTGGAAGTATTCTTTCTATAGTTTTATGAAGCTAAAAAATGGGATATCAGAAGTATCCTTAAGATTACCTGAACCGACAAAGGGGACTGTAATGACCCACCATGATATACATCATCAGATAATTTCTAGTCAGGATGAATAGCGTTTATAATACTTCCATCTCATGGTGCTAACTGTTATTCGGCATGGAGATTTCCCATGAAACGCCGACCACCCATCTCGCGCCGGACTTTCATCAAGCTGACTGCCACTGTGGCAGCAGGCATGGGAGGGTGCTTTTATTTTTTTACGAGTGATTAAAGAATAGATATTTGCCGCCAGCACCTAATCGGCGGCTGTATCAGATCATGAAGCTAAACACCAAGAAGCTTACGTGCGTACCGGCGTATGTTTTTTGCAATTTGAAACGCTTCTTTGGCCTCATCAATGGTGGGCTGAATACCCGGGTAACGCACTTCCACAGCAAATGCAGATAATTTTTCAAGGTTGTCTTCACTCACGGGGAGAATGATCCCATTCTTCTGGCACAGGGCATTTAGCGCAGCCAGATCATGCGTGTGCGGAAAGGCGATTTGCCGTAAGGTTAACAAGGCTTTGAGATATTTTTCAGCACTTTGTTGAGCATGGAAAGTGGCACCATAGGTTAATGGCAATTTTCGCTGTAATGAAATTCGCAAAAGCTGGTAATCCTCTTCCACTCTATTTACCCATTCGACTGGATTACTGGTGCTGTTCATACAGCACTTTACCCTTGGTAAGAATTTCTTGGATAAATGAATCGTTATGATCTATTGCAGCTGCTATCTCAGCTGAGGTCCGGACCAGGATATCCAATGGGAATGGGCGAGGGCGCAGCAGGCGTGATATATCTAGAATTCGATCGGCTGGACGTTTGGCAGTGTTCATGATCACCAGAATATCCAGATCACTATCTGGAGATGGGGTGCCATAGGCATAAGAACCAAAGAGGAAGATCTTTTGAGGCTGCACTCCTGCCACAATGCGTTGAACGATATTCTGCAAAAGCTCATTCGTCACGGGTGTGAAGCCAGGCGGTTGAACCTGTATTTTCTCGATCCACTCAGGTGATAAAACATCCATGATTTGATTATACACCAGCCCAGAAACAAGGAGTGAGAAGCAAACTTTCAGCAACTTGACTGGTCAATCAGCCGACCAAAGATTTGCAGGTATAGTGAAAGTGGGTTATGTTACTGAAAATGGAACCTACTCGATGGGTACCAGTCATAAGAAAATAAGTTTATAATACCCTCATCTCATGGTCATTACACGTGTTCAACATGGAGGTTCCCCATGAAACGCCGACCACCCATCTCGCGCCGGACGTTCATCAAGCTGACTGCCACTGTGGCGGCAGGGGCAGCCCTGGCGAGCTGCACCCCCAGGCAAAGCCCAACTGAGGCAAGTACGGCGAGAATTAATCCGACCTTACCGCCCAGCCCGACGACCGAAACTGTTCCATCGGGCACCTCCCCCTCCACGCCAGAACAATCCACCCCCACAGAGACGTCAACCAACCCAGAGCCTTCACCAACCACGAGCCCAGCTTACCTGGCAGTGGTGCACGGACCTGACCCGGCCGCCATCACTCGCGCGGCCATCGAGGCATTGGGGGGGATGGCAGCTTTCGTCAGCGCGGGGTACGATGTGATCATCAAACCCAACATCTGCACTGATTACCACACCCCGGAATATGCCACCACCACCAACCCCACCGTGGTGGGTACCCTGGTAACGATGTGCCTGGAGGCGGGTGCCAAGCGCGTGCGTGTGATGGACTATCCCTTCGGCGGGACAGCCACATCAGCCTACGCGACCTCGGGAATCGGAGATGCAGTTGAGGCAGCTGGCGGTGAGATGCATGTGATGATCCCGGCCAAATACACATGGGTGGACATCCCCGAGGGCAGGGATATCACAAAAGTAAAAATCTACCCGGACACTTTAGAGGCTGACCTGCTGATCAACGTTCCCATCGCCAAAGACCACGGGGCCACGCGGCTGACATTGGGAGCTAAAAACCTGATGGGGGTGATATTGGACCGGGATATGATGCATATGAACCTATCCCAGCGGATCGCCGACCTGACCAGCCTGGTGCGACCTCCACTCACGGTGATCGATGCGGTGCGCATCCTGACCGCCAATGGTCCCACTGGTGGTGACCTGGCAGACGTCAAACAAATGGATACGGTGATCGCCAGCCGGGATGTGGTGGCCGCGGATGCCTACGCCACCACCCTATTCGGCTTGACCGGGAGCGATATCGGTTACATTACCGCCAGTGCAGACATGGGGTTGGGCACCATGGACCTCTCGAGCATCGACATCCAGGAGATAACCCTGGGATGAGCTGGAGAAGCTGGCGACGGGTGAGGCAAGCCGTCCAAATTGCCTTCTTCGTTTTTTACATCATCCTGATATTTAGCGTGGTCCAACGCCGGGTTGCACCACCTCTGGCAGACATCTTCTTCCGCCTGGACCCATACTCAGCCCTGGGTGCCATGCTGGCCAGCCGCCAGTGGATCGCAAAGTTCGCATTGGCGCTGGTCACGGTGGGAGTCACATTGATCATCGGCCGGGTATGGTGTGGCTGGATCTGCCCACTGGGCAGCCTGCTGGAGTGGGTATCTTTCAAAAAAGCACGCAAACGGGCTGCGTCGATCTCTCCACAGTGGAGGTTGGCGAAATACTTCCTCCTGGCCACCAGCCTGGCGCTGGCGCTCTTTGGCGGGCTGACCCTGTTGGTGTTCGACCCAATTGCCATCTTCACACGCACGCTGACCACAGCCATCCTACCCGGGCTATTCTACGCTGTCAATTCGGTTGAGACGGCCCTGTATCAGGTGAGTTTCCTCAGCCCAGCCCTGGATGGGTTCGAGGGGTTGGTCCGAGGGGTGGTGATCCCGGTGGAGCAACCCGCATTCACCCAAAATCTGGCTATCGCAACGCTTTTCTTCGGCTTGATCGCCCTGAACCTGCTGGCGCACCGCTTCTGGTGCCGCTATCTGTGCCCGCTGGGGGCGTTGTTGGGGCTGCTCTCGAAATTCTCACTATTCCGCCCGGTGATCGGGACCTCCTGCACACAATGCACACGTTGCGCGGTGGTATGCAAGCCGGGGGCGATTGACACCGACCCTGAGGATTTTCACATCATGCCTGCGGAGTGCACCGTGTGCCTGGACTGTATGGCTAACTGCAAGCCGGGTGACATCCGCTTCCGCTACCGGCTGAAGCCTGCCCAAACAGAAGAATTCGACATCTCACGCCGGCAAGCCCTGGGAGCACTGGCAAGCGGGGCAGTGGGTGTGCTGCTGCTCGGCACGGACCTGCGCTTGCGGCAGGACAACCCGTGGCAAATCCGCCCGCCTGGGGTGAATGAAGAAGACACATTCCTTTCTACGTGCATACGCTGCTCACAATGCATGAAAATCTGCCCGACCACGGCCCTGCAACCGGCACTCACGCAAGCAGGTCTGGAGGGGTTATGGACTCCGCTGGTGGTGCCACGCGTGGGGTATTGTGATTATGGCTGCACCGCCTGCGGGCAGGTATGTCCAAGTGGAGCCATCCCGCTGCTCACGCTGGAAAAGAAACGCTCGATGGTGATCGGTAAAGCCAGCATCGACCGCAACCGTTGCCTGCCATGGGCAAGTGGGATGCAGTGCATCGTATGTGAGGAGATGTGCCCGACCCCACAGAAAGCCATCCGCCTGGAAGAAGCTGAAGTGATCGATTCCAGTGGGCAGGCGAGCACTGTTAAGCGCCCATCCGTACTGCGAGACCTTTGCATTGGCTGCGGGATCTGTGAGCATTATTGCCCGTTGGAAGGCGATGCCGCCATCCGGGTATATGATGCCTAGCATTGGCCTGTTAATTGCAACCCAATTGTTACTGAAACCATCTCAAGCGTTTTCCAAAATGATGTAGAATATCATTATTAGGAACTATCCATTGGGTGAACGCTGAACGCATCTAAGGAGAAGAGCATGAACAAGAAAATCATCTTCACATGTATATTGCTGATCATGTTGGCATTCGCAGCCACATCCTGCAAATTACCAGCAAGCGGTGCCCCTACATTTGCCGTCACTCAGGCGACACTTGTGCCGACTTCGACACAAGGTGTAGCGGCTGAGCCGACAAATACATCCGCCCCGCCCACGGCTGTGATGGTAACAGTCACATCCATGGCGCCCACATCCGTCCCGCCCACGGCAATCCCACCCACGACTGTTCCCCCCACCACCATGCCTCCGACCGCGATCCCGCCCACTGTGGCACCACCTACTTCGGCCAGCCGGATCCAGTTCGTCGCTGGAGGTACATCGGCGGTGCTTCAAGGAACTATCGATAGTGGATATACGCTCAATTTTGTGCTGGCAGCCAGTGCCACCCAAACCATGAACGTAAAAGTCTGGTCTCCTAATGCAGATGTATACCTGGGTGTTATCGGCGCGAACGGGCAAGAATTTCTTAACCCCGCATCCCATGATACCCTTTGGTCGGGCGTATTACCTCTTACCCAGGATTATTACCTCAGCCTGACCGCATCAGGCGGTACAACCAGTTATTCGCTCTCAGTGGAAATTCCACCCCTGGGAGCAGTGGTACCCACCGCAAATGTCACCCCTGTGCCGGGAACTTTCGACCCGTTTGTGACCTATGGAACTCCAACCTTTGATGACCCAATGACCGGAGGGAATATCACCGACTGGGTTATCCCGACCACAGGGTTGCTGCCAAACACCCAATACATCAAAATCTCAGAATCGGATGCGAAATTCTACGTTACTGGAAAGATGAAAAGCTTCAGCACATGGTATTTCCAATGGCGTTCACTGACTGATATTTACCTGCAATCGACCTTTGACTCGGGCAACTGCGCAGGCAGGGATGCATATGGCATGATCATCCGCGGCCCGCAACATCAGGCGGGGGTTTCGTTCGGTTATGTGGTGTCATTCTCTTGCGATGGGCAATTCTGGGTCTTCCGCCTGGATGGAGCCAACCCATTCACCACGGTGAACCTGGTCAACTGGACAAAAAGCAACTCTATTCTGGCGGGTGCAAACAGGCAGAACGTGATGGGTATCCAGGCAATCGGTGATACGCTGACCATTTATGCCAACGGGAACCAGATCGCCCAGGTGAAAGATAGTAAATATACTTTTGGCCGGTACGGGGTATTCGTCAGCCCAGACGTAACCGCCAACTATACTTACCGGGTGGTGCGTATGACTTACTGGGATCTGGTTAAGTAAGATAGCACCATTATTTGTACATTAGATATAAAACCAGCTGTGGTAGCCAAGCCACAGCTGGTTTTTAATTTGTAAGATTCTATAGATTCTATTATCAAATTCTTAGGAAATCTACATGGCAGGATTAATCATAACCTGATAAAGTTAATCATTCAATCTAAAAATATTGATCTTAAGGCATCTAAATGGACGAATGGCTAAGTTTGAGCCAGGCTGCAAAACAATTGGGAGTCCATCCGAGTACCGTCCGGGCATGGGCGGACCATGGATATTTACCCGCCCAACGCACTCAGGGCGGTCACCGCCGCTTCCACCGTTCGGACGTTGAGCATCGCATGCATACCAGGCATGAGGGCACAACCCCTGAAGCGGCATCTATTTATGCCAATGTATTACGCAATACACGCGTGCAAATCAGCGAAAGCAATTTGGAAAAAGAGAAATGGTATATGAAAATGGATGATGAAGCCCGCCAGCAATACCGATTGAGTGGGCGCTCTTTAGTGCAGGGATTGATCGTCCATTTGACCTCCAGTGATGATGGTTTGGAAGCAGAGGCACGCTCACTCGGATATGAGTACGCTTCACGCGGCCAGCGGGTTGGATTAACCAGTGTGGAAGCAGCCCATGCCTTCCAATTCTTCAGGACACTGGTAGTGGATGCAATCCTTACTGCCTATGAAAACGCAGATGTGCGCTCCCCAAGCGTGTGGACCGACCTGTTCCGAAAGATGAACTCCTTTTCCGATTTAATCATCATCACACTGCTTGATACTTATGAGGCAATCCATCACGGAAGCCATTGAGCTAACTACAACCAAGATAAAACCTTGATTCACGGAGAATATTATGCATTACATATCAATTCTATCTACAATCATTACCTTTATCTTTGCAGTTGCGGTTTTTAATCGCTACAGGGTCAAAAATGGATTACACCTCTTGTTCTGGGGTATCGGTCTGGTGCTGTATGGAATTGGCACACTAACCGAAGTGATCATGCTGTTCACCTATAATGAATTGGCGCTTAAGTTGTGGTACCTGTGTGGGGCGATGTTGACGGCTGCCTGGCTCGGGCAAGGTACGGTCAATCTCCTGGTACGCCGGCGAGGCGTTACGAGCACCTTGAATATCATCCTGATCATCGTCAGTCTGCTTGCGTTGGTGTTGGTGCTTTTGGCACCGGTTACAGCTGCAGCCGCGAACTACAACCCGGCACAACCGGCTTCTGCTCAATACCAGGATATCCTAACCCGATCTGGCATCATCATCTTGCTGACCATCCTGCTTAACATCTATGGCACACTCACCCTGGTGGGCGGTGCCGTCTATTCTGCGTATATCTTCTGGCGTAAGAAGGTGCTGTTCAACCGCATGGTTGGCAATATCCTGATTGCGGTTGGAGCACTCCTTCCTGCCATGGGCGGTTCATTCCTTAAATTGGGATTACCCGATTTTCTCTATCTGAGCGAATTCCTGGGTGTTATCCTGATGTACATCGGATTCCTGCAGTCTACTGCAACGGTGGAGGTAAAATCTACATCCACGGCTCCAAGCGCATAGCACCACCAGGTCATCTTTTCACGAACAAGCATCACTTGGAAGGAAAAGCATGAAAATTAGCTCAGCTGGTTTTACTTCGATTGATCATTACATCGCAACCTTCCCTGAAGAAACCCAGAAGAAGCTGGAAGAAGTGCGGGCGACCATTAAAGCTGCTGCTCCCGAAGCACAGGAGAAAATCAGCTATCAAATGCCCACGTTTTACCTGCATGGAAACCTGGTACATTTTGCCGCGTATAAAAATCACATTGGGTTTTATCCAGCGCCAAGCGGAGTTCAAGCATTCAAGCATGAATTATCACAATATGAGACTTCAAAAGGCGCGATTCAATTCCCACTCGACAAACCAATCCCGCTGGATTTGATCAGCAAAATCGTTCAATACAGGGTTGCGGAAAACCAAAAGAGAGCCGAAGTAAAAACAAATAAGAAAAAATAATCATCGGACAAGATAAAACTTCCGACCCAAGATCTATTGAACGATGGCGTCACCGATTGGACTTCAATTCTATTCGTCTCATAGATATAAGTTATTTTCCTCAGCCTAAATAAAACGGGCTGAGGACTTTTTAAGCTATAATCATCCCATAGAACGCTTTCCCATGACGCCTAAACCGTTCTCTCAATTGGTCAAACTCACCCTTCCCCTTCTGGTTTTTGTCTTACTCATCAGTGCTTGCACTCCAGGTGCAATTCTGCAGGACACTATCACCCCCCCTGCTCCGACAGCTATGATCTCGGACTGGTACACGGTATATTTCACGGATCCAACCAGCCCAACCGCCAACTCCTACCGGGGAGGAATCGATGAAAACCTGACAGCAGCCATCGACCAGGCACGCATTAGCGTGGATGTGGGAATCTATGACCTTAACCTGTGGTCCATATGTGATGCGCTAATCAACGCCCATCGCCGAGGGGTAACTGTGCGTATGGTCACTGACAGCGATAACATGGACGAACAGGAGATCCAGGAGCTCAAAGACGCAGGGATTGAGGTGTTGGGGGATCGCCAGGAAGGCTTGATGCATGATAAGTTTGTAGTCATCGACCGCTCCGAAGTCTGGACCGGCTCGATGAACTTCACCACGGGTGGAGGCTACCTGGATAATAACAACCTCATCCGCGTGCGATCATCCAAACTGGCTGAAGATTACCAGCTCGAATTTGAGCAGATGTTCCTGGATGACCAGTTTGGTCCGAGCAAGGCTCCACGCACTCCCAATCCGACAATTTCGGTGAATGGCAGCCTTATCGAAGTCTATTACTCTCCCCAGGATGGCACGCTGGAACATATCCTGGAGGTGGTCAATGCAGCACAGGAGAGCATTTACTTCCTGGCATATTCATTCACCTCTGATGAATTAGCAGCAGCCTTGATCGAGCAGGCAAAATTGGGCGTGACCGTGAGGGGGGTTTTTGATAAAGATCAATACCACTCTAATCAAGGAACTGAGTTCGACAACTTGCTCAATGCAGGACTTGATGTCCACCTGGATGGCAATCCACGCCTGATGCACCACAAGGTGATCATTATTGATGAGCAGATCGTGATCACCGGCTCGTATAACTTCAGCAATAATGCTGAGCAAAATAATGACGAAAATACCCTTATAATTCATAATCCAGAAATTGCTGCGGCGTTTATGAGAGAGTTTCAACAAATCTATGAACTATCGCAAAGGTGAACGATGATGGAAACGAATGGTAAATTTTACCTTGGTCGCATCTTTGATTCCCAACAAGCCAAGGCAACCGAACAGCCCCTGCTTTATGAGCCGGCGGACTTGACGACCCATGCCGTGGTGGTCGGCATGACCGGTTCAGGTAAGACCGGGTTATGCATCGATCTATTGGAGGAAGCGGTATTAAATAATATCCCTGCATTAATGATCGATCCGAAGGGAGATATCACCAATACCTTGTTGCATTTCCCCAATCTCCTGCCACAGGATTTTCAACCCTGGGTCAACCCGGATCAGGCTCGCCGGGCTGGAA
>Ga0315283_10004197_pt1 | contig 12505 bp, 11 predicted proteins | sample YL17G09_0_MG_FD_204541 | JGI IMG/M metagenome (GOLD analysis project Ga0315283, IMG submission 204541) | Sediment microbial communities from Yellowstone Lake, YNP, Wyoming, USA - YL17G09_0 | ecosystem: Environmental > Aquatic > Freshwater > Lake > Sediment | place: USA: Wyoming | collected...
TGGCCACCGCCGCCATCGTCTGCGCCGTCGCCGCCGCCATCGCACGGCTCGGGCTGATCAACGTCGTCGTCGACCCGGTGATGGTATCGAAAAGCGGCGCTGTCCTGCTGGCCGGCGACGCCGTGGATGCCGTGCGCAAGCACCTGCTGCCGCTGGCGACCGTGGTCACGCCGAATGCGGACGAAGCGGAGGTGCTGACCGGACTCACCATCCGGAGCGTGGAAGACAGCCGGACGGCGGCGCGACGGATTCATGACATGGGCGCCGCGGCCGTCATCGTCAAAGGCGGGCATCTTCCAACCGCCGATGTCGTGGATGTGCTGTTTGATGGCCATGATCTGCTGGAGTTTCGCCACGTGCGCGTGCCGGGCACGAACACCCACGGTACCGGGTGCACGTTTGCGGCCGCCATCGCGGCGAACCTGGCGAGAGGCCTCACGCTTGCGCAAGCCGTTCCGCTCGCCCAGGCATACGTGGAGGGCGCGATCCGCCACGGCTCCGCGGCCGGCCGGGGTGTGGGCGTGCTGAATCACTTCTGGAATGGGGCGGCCCCGCTGGGGCGGTAGCCCGCCTCTTACGTCTTGTCGCGTTGAACAAGCGCCCCGAGGCCGCTGATGGCGCCGCCGTGAGTGTTACGGAGCCCAAATCCCTAATCCCCAACCCCGGGCTTGCTATACTGAACTGTTGACTCCAATTCCGCCGACGTTGCTGTGTCTCTCGTGCGACGAACTGGACCTTGCGGCGCTGGTGCGGGTGGCCACCGAAAGCGGCGACCATCCGCCGGGCCGGCAGGGAGCGATCGTGACGTTTCTCGGGACGGTCCGGGGGGGAAACCTCGGTCGGCGCGTGGTCGAACTGGAGTACCAGGCCTACGAGCCTCTGGCAGTGCGCGCGTTCGAGATCATTGCCGCCGAGATCGCCGATACCTGGCCTGACGCGCGGTTGGCGCTGCATCATCGAATTGGGAGGCTGCGACCCGGCGAGGTCAGCATTGCGATCGCGGCGGCATCGCCACATCGCGCAGAGGCGTTCAGCGCCTGCCGCTACGCGATCGAGCGCGTGAAGCAGATCGCGCCGATCTGGAAACGCGAGATCTTTGAGGGCGGCGAGGCGTGGATCGAGGGTGCGACGGCCGACCCCTCAGATTCGGCGGCACGGCAGGCCGCCCACAGGCGAGCATGCGGGTAACGATTCGATTGTTCGCACGGCTGCGCGACATCGCTGGCGCAGCCGATCTGGTGCGTGACGTGCCCGAAGGCGCCACCGTGGAAACGGCATGGCAGGCCCTCGCCACAGAGTTTCCGGCGATGGCGCCGCATCGCGCCTCGCTGTCGGCCGCTGTCAACGCGGAGTACGCGCGATTCACCCTGGCGCTGTCCGAGCGCGACGAGGTGGTCTTCCTGCCGCCGGTGTCGGGGGGATGAGGTTCGGGTTGTTGTTGATGTCAGGTGCTCCACATGTTAGACAAGCTGAATTCCGTCGAAGCGAAATACGAGGAACTGCTCGCGCTGCTGGGAGCGCCCGGGGTGCAGTCAGACGCGGGCCAGTACCGGACCAACGCAAAGGCGCTCGCCGAGATCGAGCCCGTCGTCGAGCGTTTTCGCGAGTACAAGAGCGTCACCTCGCAGATCGCCCAGGCCGAGGAACTCGCGAAGACCGACGACCCGGAGATGCGGGCACTGGCGCTCGAGGAAGTGCCGCCGCTCAAGGCCAGAGCGGAGATTCTGATCGCGGAGATCAAGGGGCTGCTGGTGCCCAAAGACCAGAACGACGAGAAGAACGTCGTTTTGGAAATCCGAGCGGGAACCGGCGGCGACGAGGCGGCGTTGTTTGCAGCCGAGCTGTTCCGGATGTACAGCCGATTTGCGGAACGGCAGGGCTGGCGCGTCGAGGTCCTGTCAACCAGCGAGAATGGCATCGGCGGCACCAAGGAAGTGGTCGCGAGCATCGAAGGCAAGCTGGTCTACAGCCGGTTGAAATACGAAAGCGGCGTGCACCGGGTTCAACGGGTTCCGGCGACCGAGGCGAGCGGCCGGATCCATACGTCGACCGCCACGGTGGCCGTGCTGCCGGAGGCCGAGGAAGTCGACGTCGCCATCGAGGCGAAGGACCTCCGCGTTGACACGTTCTGCTCGAGCGGTCCGGGCGGCCAGAGCGTCAACACGACGTACTCGGCGGTGCGGATCACGCATCTTCCGTCGGGCCTGGTCGTCTCTCAGCAGGATGAGAAGTCGCAGGTCAAGAATCGGTCGAAGGCCATGAAGGTGCTGCGAGCGCGACTCTACGAGATGGAGATGCGCAAGCAGCAGGCAGCCATCGCCAAGGACCGACGCAGCCAGGTCGGCACCGGAGAGCGTTCCGAGAAGATCCGGACGTACAACTTTCCACAGAGCCGGATTACGGATCATCGGATCAACTTCACGACACACCGGTTGACCGACGTGCTCGACGGCAACGTGACGGAACTGATCGACGAGGTGGTCACGCACTACAACGCCGAGCAGTTGAAGGAAGTCACGACGGTCGGAGAAGCGTAAGGGCGCGATTCATCGCGCCCGCCAGGCGCAACAGGATGAAGACGACCACCACGCTCCACGCACTCATCCGGCATGCCCGGCAGCGCCTCGAACGCGCGGGCATCGAGCCCGTGGAGGCCGCGCTCGACGCGGAACTGCTGGCGCGGCACGCGCTCGGCGGATGGGAACGGGGACAGCTGATCGCGAGTTGGCGTGAACTGGCCCCGGCGAGCTTTGTCCAGCGGTTTGATCCGCTGGTCGAGCGGCGCGAACGCCGAGAGCCCACGGCCTACATCACGGGGCACCGTGAATTCTGGGGCATCGAAATCGAGGTCGAGCGCGGGGTGCTTATCCCGCGCCCCGAAACCGAGTTCATCGTCGAGGAGGCGCTGGCACGACTTACGCCGGATGCGCAGCCTCGAGCCGGCGACACGACGGGGCCTGCTGGCTTTCCCGAATCCCGAACCCCGAATCCCGAATCCCGTCTGGTTTCGCCGGACGCGCGGCATCGAGCCAGCGAGACGACGGTTCCTCCGCGTCCCCGCTCACACGAGCCGGCAAAACGCGTCATGGAAAGCCGCGTTTTGCAGACTGACGCTGTCGGCTCGGTTCGAGGGGCCGCTTCGGAAGCCGTCCTCCCGCTTGAACGAGCGGCCGCGCCTGGGGGATCTCCCGAATCAAGAGCCCTCCCCCCCGCCCTCCGCATCGCCGATGTCGGCACGGGCAGTGGCTGTCTTGCCGTCGCACTGGCCCGCTGGTTGCCGACCGCATGTGTTGTGGCCACTGACATGTCGGCCGAGGCGCTCGCAATCGCCGCCCGGAATGTCTGCCGTCACGAGGTGCAAGACCGCGTGACGCTCGTGCGCTGCGATCTGCTCGGCGCGGCCGCCGGGCCGTTCGACCTCATCGTGTCGAACCCGCCGTACATCCCAGCGGCCGAGGTGGACCGACTGCAGCCTGAAATCCTGAACTATGAACCGAGGCTTGCGCTGGACGCCGGACCGGATGGCCTCGACCTGATTCGCCGACTCGTACCGATGGCCGCCAGCCGTCTCGTACCGGGCGGGTGGCTCATCTTCGAGTTCGGCGACGGTCAGGCGGCCGGCGTGCGGACGATCGTCGATGCTGAGCCGCTTCTTGAATTGGTAGGATTGCGCGACGATTTGGCCGGCATCCCGCGGGTGGCTGTTGCCCGCCACGTCAAGACGTAGCGGGCCCGGGATCGCCAGGCTCCCCGACTTCGCTCGTTGAGCTTCGTCGAGGTCTCGCCGCAGCGCTCTGGCGCGGAAGCAGACAGGCTGGCAAGTGCACCGGCGCTGGTTCTCTGGCAACACGGTCGGCTGATGGAGGCGCCGTCTAGATGAGCTGTCTTTTCTGTCGTATTGTCGCCGGAGAAATCCCGGCGAAGATCGCCTACCAGGACGACGCGCTCGTGGCCTTCCACGACGTCAATCCGCAGTCGCCCGTCCACGTCCTGATCGTGCCGCGCAAGCATATTGCGACGCTCAACGACGTGACCCCTGACGACGAAGCCCTCATCGGCATGATGCAAACCCGAGCGGCCGCGCTCGCCCGCGAACTGGGCATCGCCGAGCGCGGCTATCGCACCGTGTTCAATTGCAACAGCGAGGCCGGCCAGACGGTGTTCCACATCCATCTGCACCTGCTCGGCGGGCGGCCAATGGTCTGGCCTCCGGGCTAGGCGGGCTGTAGCTGCATGACGACCGTCTTGACGTCGAACGTCGGCGGGCGTTCCAGGTGCTTCTTCACCGCGCACTGCTCTGCCGCCCTCACCAGCGAAGCGTGGTACTTCTCAGGGAACTCCGGCGGCACTTCGATGTCCATGGCCACCGTCCCGACCAGGCCAGTGGCCGGGTTCGGCTCGACACGCTGCGAGATGCGGATACCCGCAGTCGGCAGGCCACGCTGCTTGCAGAAGCCGAGCACATAGATCCCGGCGCACGTGCCCAGCGACGCCAGGAACAGCGCGAATGGCGTCGGAGCCGACCCGTCGCCGCCGCCCTGCGAGGGCTGGTCTGTCCGAACCGTGTGGATCCCGAACTGCGCATCCACGCGCGCGCCGCCGGGAAACGAAATCGTCATGTCCATGCTGAGTAGATTCACATTGGCCCGACAAGGTTACAGATTGAGGCTGGTAGGCCTGTCTAGCCGGAGCCGGGCTGGAGCCCGGCGATCCCAGGCGGATCACGCTGGCCTACTGTTCGGTCGGCCGCAAGCCTGGGATCGCCACGCTCCGGCGTGGCCGCCTGGCTAGACCTGCGCGCGGCTACTTCGCGACCGTCGTGACGTGGCAGCCGAGCGGAAACCTCGCATCGTACTGTCGCGCTGTGGTCAGCGCTTCAAGCCCGATCGCAGTTCGTCCAGTTTCCGCTGGAGTCCCAGCAGGTCGCGCCGCAGTTGCAGCAATTCAGGACTGTCCGACGCCATTACTCCCGCCTGGCTCTTCTTCTCCATGGCCGTGAGCCGCTCCTGGATGAGCGCAATTTCCGCCTCGACGCTCTTGATCATGCGCTGCGTCATCACTTGCGCATCGCGCTCGGCGACCTTCGTCGCTTCGCGCTCCGCCATCTGCTCCGCGTAACGCTGCGTGAGCTTCTGCAGCTCAAACAGATTCGCACCGGCGTCCTCGAATTGGCGCGTCGCCTGCTCGAACTCCTTCTGCAGTTGCTGGTACTCCTTGCTGTCACGAGAGACGACACCGGCCTTGATTCTCTGCTCGAACCATTTCACGCGCTCCTCGGCGGTTGCCCTCTCCCGGAGCAGGCTCTCGCGAGTCCGTTCTCGCGCCGCGACGGCCCCGGCTGCGGTCCGATCGCGCTCCGCCCCCGCCGAGGGAGCCAACCCGAATGTCGTCGTCAGTTGCCGGCGGCTCGAGTCGACCAGCGCCGTCTGGTCGGCGAACTCGCGCACGACCCGCTGGTACGCGGCGAGAGCCTGTTCCCGCTTGCCGGCTTTGCGGGAACACTCGGCCAGGCGGTACAGCGCCGACGCCGCCGTCTTTCGCTCCTCGTCGAACTGCGCGACGATCGCCTGGTATGCCTCGATGGCCTTCGTCAGGTTCTGGTTGACCTCCTCCTGCACGATTCCCTTGCGGAGTTGGTCGGACAGCCGCTCCTGCGCGCCGACCAGCGCCGACGCCCCCACGAGCATTGCGACGGTCAACAGGGTCTTCATGATGTGCCTCTTTGGTGCTTCGACTCGCAATGACGGCAGCGTCTATTTGCGAGGCGATCCGGTCACGACTACTCGCTCAGCACCAAGTCCTGAGTGGGTGAATTCGCCGCCGAATTCATGAACCGAAGGACTTGGCGGCCAGCCGGACCGTGCCGCGCGGCATCGCTCGACCACCAACCTCATTCTGCGGCGGCTGCTCTTCGCGATTGTCACAGTTGTGCAAAAACACGAAGGCGTCGCATCGGCGCCGAGCCATCCTCTGTGGGCTTCATGCTGCCGTGTGAATGGACTATTCGTCACCCCGGCGAAAGCCGGGGTCCAAAACGTGGCAACCGCGTCGGGGTGGCATCCGGGGTCCAGGGAGGTACACGGCTGGATTCCGGCGTACGCCGGAATGACGGAGTGGAAGGGGCTCTTCCGGCGGCACGTGAGCTTGGGCCGCAGCAGCCGACAACGAAGGCGTCGCATCGGCGCCGAGCCATCCTCTGTGGGTTTCATGCTGCCGTGTGAATGGACTATTCGTCACCCCGGCGAAAGCCGGGGTCCAGGCAACTCCAGCCGGTAGCCCACCCCGTGGACCGTCGTGATCCAACGCGGCTGGTCTGGGTCGGCCTCAATTTTGCCCCGAAGGACGGCCATGTGCGTGTCGACGGTCCGGGTGGTCGGAAACGCGGTGTACCCCCACGCGACGTCCAGAAAGCGCTCGCGCGTCACGGGTTCCCCGCGCGACTCTGCCAGCACACGCAGCATCGCGTACTCTCTGGCCGTCAGTTGAATCGCTTGGCTGCCCCTGCGGGCTGACTGCTTTTTCAGATCGATGACGACCTCGCCAAGTGTGAGCGTGGTCGACACGTCGACTGCCCGCCTAGTGCGCCTCAGCAGTGCGCGCACCCTCGCGAGCAGTTCGTCGGTGCTGAACGGCTTCACGAGGTAATCGTCGGCGCCGGTGTCGAGCCCCGCGACACGGTCCTCGACCTGTCCCCGGGCGGTCAGCATCAGCACCGGCACCACCATCGCGACCCTTCGCAGTTCGGCACAGAGCGCGAGACCATCGAGCTTCGGCATCATGACGTCCAGCAGGATCAGGTCCGGCTTTTCGCCCAGCGCCAGAGCCAGCCCTGCTTGGCCATCCGCGGCGCTCAGCACGCGGTAGCCATCCGCCTTCAGGATGTCCTCGAGCGCCATGCGCATCGGCGCCTCGTCTTCGATCACGAGGACGCGTGGGCCGGGCGCGGCCTGAGCCGCAGGGTTGGATCTCGGGCTCATGATGCGGGCTCGGTGGACATCGGCAACTCGATCGCGAACGTGCAGCCAGACCCGGGACTGCTGTTGACGATCACGCGGCCGCCGTGCGCTTCGGCGACGTGCTTCACAATGCTGAGGCCGAGTCCGACGCCCTGTGTCTCACGGCGCAGTTCGGATCCCCGCCGGTAGAACGGCTCAAAGATCCGTTCCTGCTCGCCGGCCGGAATACCTGGACCGTGGTCAGTCACGAACAGCCGGATCCGCCCGGGCCCCGGCCCGCTTTCGCTCGCGCGGTCGCCAATCACGTCCAGGCCAACGAGCACATCGGATCCAGCGGGAGCGTGCTTGATCGCGTTGTCAGCCAGATTGACAAGGGCCTGATGGAGCGCCCCTCGATCGACGGACACCGAAGTGAGGCCGGCTGCGGCCGGGGACGTCTGACACACCAGATTCACACGTTGCCGCGTGGCGTACGGACGCATCGCGTCGGCCGTCTGCACGATCAGCGCGGGCAGATCGGCGGGCTCGAACAGGTACTCGCGCCGCCCGCGGTCGATCCGGGAGAAGTCCAGCAGGCTTTCGACGAGCGATGACAGGCGACGGCATTCCTGTCCGATGACTCGAAGATACTCTCGCCGGCGCTCTCCCGGCTCGATGGTGCCTCTTTCGAGGCTCTCCACCATCAGGCCGACCGACGTGATCGGCGCACGCAGTTCGTGCGACACGCTGGCCACGAAGTTGGATTGCATCTCGCCCAGACGACGCTGCCGATCGAATGCCCGCCAGGCTCCGACAAGCCCGGCGAACGCCGCGAGCGTCGCCGTCAAGACCAGCCCGATCGCCATCCATAGCCGTACGCGGTAGCTCGCGTAGAGTGCGTTGACATCCGCCAACTCGATGGTGACGGCGAAGGCGTGGCCGCCCGGCACACCACTCAGTCTGACCGCACCGCCCGTCGCCTGGGGGCGTGCTGGAATCGCCTGAGGCGCGATACGAAACAGCTCTCCTGCGATCGTCGACACCGCGTCGGCAGGCACGACCAACGGCAGCGCGATCTGCCCGGATGCCGAAGCGAGTTCAACGGGATGCTCCGTCGCTGGCATCGCGCGGCCCACGCGCCAGGTGCGGTCACCGAGCCGGACCGTCGCCGCGGCGTACGCCGGAAGACCGTTGCGCTCGGACGCCGCCGTCTGGAACACCCCCTCCACCTGCCGCGCGGACACCAGCGTCACCTGGTACGCGGAACGGCGGAGAACAACGCCCCCTTCGTCGGGTGCCACCAGGGGCTGCACGAGCGCCAACCACGCGCCGCCCTCGGTGTCGAGCCAGACCGCCATCGGTCGCCCGGCGTCGATGCGCAATCGCCGCAGCAGACCGAGCGCGAGTTCGTTGGCCGCCCAGCGCCTGTTGATCCCGGTCATCACCGTGTTGCCGGCCGCAACGCGGGTAGCGTCTTCGAGAATCAGTTTCGTCAACAGCGATGGCTGCTCAATGATTCTCCTGCGCAGATTCTGAAGCAGGGCCTCTGGCATCCCACCGACAGACACAGACCTCAACGCCAGCAACAGCGCGAGATCTGACAGAGGTGTGCCGGATTCGCTCGCGACACCGGCCGATTGGTTGGCAAGATCAAGCAGGCGCGAGGTGGCTTTCGGGGCGGTCTCCCGACGGACTTCGGCCCGAGTCAGAATCCATTCCGCGTTGAATCGTGCAGCAGCCGGTGCGCCAGCCAACGATGTCGCGGCGCGACGACGCGCGGCGAGATCGACGTCCGCGGGAGCGTCGGCCAGAAGCCGCCACGTTCTGGCATCGCCGGGAGTGAGTTCGCGGAGCCAGTCTGGCGGGGAAGGCGCCGACGGATAGTCGAGCGGCACGCGAATCCGGCCGTTGACCACAAGACCGCAGAGTGGCCCACCGTCGCCCGCATCGTCCGGCGGCGTCTGCGCCTCGAGGTCGCCACCCGAACACGCGGAGGCGACAAGCGTGGCGAGCTGGCTTTCGGCGCGTGTTCCCCATCGCCGCGCAAGATCAGGGGCCAGCACGGCGGCGGTCCGGCGGGAGTCCTGCTCAATCGATGCGCGGTCCTGCCTGAGAGAGTACAGCGCCGTCACCGACAAGATCACGACCGGCGGCGCGATGAGCAGGATCTGCCAGACGAATCTGGCGTCATGCCGACGGCCTGTGGCCGAGCGCGGGCGGATCATCGAACGGAGAATAGCACGCGGCAGATGGGTCGCGAAGAACGGCGCGTTTGGGAGCGAGCCTCGACAACACCTGCCGAGGTGGTACCTGCGCCGGAATTCACTTGTCTCGACGGACGACCCGGGTTCTCATGACCTCCGCTTGCCGGGTCTGCCGGCCCTGAGCGTAGCCGAAGGGAAGACCCGACTCAAAACACCCGGCCTGGGAAACCGCCGGGCGCCACCAGAGAAGACTCACAGGCGCCATCAACTCGAGCGATCTCCGGATTCAGGATGGCTGATGGGTCTTGTTCAGCAGGTACCGCCCGTGCAGCCGATCCGCGTGGAGTTCGAAGTCAACCACCTTGTAGCCGCGCGGGAGGTAGTGGTTGAAGATCTCGCGGGTGGCGAAGCGCCAGGCTGTGGCAAGCCCGGGTTCGCCAGTCAACATCTCCGTGAATCCGCCCGGTATCGCCACCGCCAGCGATGGCGAGTCCGCTCCGAGCGTGACGCTCCCGCATTCGACCCACCGGCCGCGAGTGTTCAGAACGTTCACGAGCGGCGCGCGATCCCACCCGGCTCCCGGCGACATCGTGCCTGGCGCCGTCTTGTCGCGCGCGACAATCGCCTGCTCGACCCGTGGCGTTCGCATCCACCACTGCGCAATGAATCGGTCGGTCGGGTTGCCCCGGTGAAGAACGCTGCTCGATTCGCCATAGACGTTCTCGACGTAGTCCTCCACGACTACGCCCAGGCGACGGAAGTTCAGATGCGCGTTGGCCGCCTGCAGCGGATCGTAGGTCCACTCCATCAGGTGCAGGCCCATCTCAACGGAGATGCGCCGCTGCTCGAGCTTGAGATCACGGCCAACGCCGGTGCCCCGGTACTCTGGCAGCACGCCGAGCATGTGCGACCATTGCATGGGCTGGCCGTCCTTGATCCCGGCAATCGAATAGACGAAAGCGACCAGCCGGTCGCGGTCGAAGGCGCCAAGCAGGATGCCGCCGCGCTTCAGCGTGATGACGAACATCGGGATGCCGACCGCGTCCTCGGGGTCGCCATAGCCCCAGATCTCGCTCTCCAGGGCCATCACCTGTCGAAACTCATCGAAGGTGTGGAGGGCGCGGATGGTGAGGTGGGATGTTCGAACGGCAGTCATGTCGTCTCTCTTCAACGGTCCGAATGGAAGCCGGGGCTCTGGCCCCGGCGAACTCTGGCCGGGCTGTCCGCCTCCGCGCGCCGCGCTATGGCGAGACCTCGACGAAGCTCAACGAGCGAAGTCGGGGAGCCCGTCCTTCGGCGATGCTCAGGACGCCCCAAGCAGGGTCGAGGGGCGGCGATCCGATGGGTGTCACGCTGCTTCGCCCGGGCCGCCAAGCGACAGGATGGCGGGCAGTTCGAGCAGCGACGCGATCACCGGCACATCGTCGTAGCCCGGACCGAGCGAACGCTGGAGCGGACTCGACAGGCCGACGCCCGATCGGCGGACGAGCACGGCACGCATCCCGATCTGGCGCGCGCCTTCGATGTCGTGTTTCACGCTGTCGCCGACCATCACGGCGTCGCCTGCGGGCACGTCAAGCGCCGCCAGCGCCGCGTCGAAGATCGATCGATGAGGCTTGAGGAAGCCGTGCTCGGCTGACGACACCGCCGCGGAGATGAGGCCTCCGAGTGCGAAGTGTGCCGAGAATTCCTCGAGCGGCCGCTGGGTGTTTGAAATGAGCCCGATCCGGAGCCCTGCCTCTGCCAACTGCCGCAGCACCGGCTCGACGTCGTCGTACAGAAAGAAGTGATGGCACTCGGCCCATTCCTCGTAGATGTCTCGCGCCGCATCCTGGGTGGCGGGGCCGGTGCCACCCATCTGCTCGATGATGCTCCGCGTGTAGTCGACGAAGAGCTGTGCGTCGTAGTTGTGTGCTTTGACTTCGTCGAGGATGGGCGCCGAATACGCGACCGCCGCACGGAAGAGCGACGGGTCCACCCACACGCCGTGCCGCGCGCAGAAGAACTCGTAGCCCTGGCCCTGGAGCGTTGGCCCGGGGTAGATCAGGGTGAAGTCGACGTCGAAGAAGACCGCGCGCGTCATGTCGTGCCGCCATTATAGGGGGCTTCGTGGGGTCAGATCCAAAACACAACCTTCTACGACAATTTGAATTCCAGGAATATGGAGAATGCTTCGTTTTGGATCTGACCCCAGGCCGCTAGAATAGGACTAGCCATGTCCGACTGGAAAGACACGCTCAATCTGCCCAAGACGGGCTTCCCGATGAAAGCCAACCTGCAGGCGACCGAGCCGCAGATGCTGGAACACTGGGACGCCATCAATCTCTATCACAAGCTGCGCGACAAGCGTCGGGGCGCGCCGGTCTTCATCCTGCACGACGGCCCGCCGTACGCCAACGGCAACATCCATCTGGGTACGACGCTCAACAAGACACTCAAAGACGTCGTCGTGCGGTCGCGCTCGATGATGGGCTACGACGCGCCGTACGTCCCGGGCTGGGACTGCCACGGCCTGCCCATCGAGTTGAGGGTCGTCCGGGAGCTTGGCAAGCGGAAAGCGGAGATGAGCGTCGCCGATCTGCGCCGGGCGTGTCGCGAGTACGCCTCCAGATTCGTCGACATCCAGCGCGCGCAGTTCAAACGCCTCGGCGTGCTCGGCGACTGGGACGATCCGTACTTGACGATGGACTTCCGCTACCAGGCCGCGATCGTGCGGGCGCTCGGGCGGTTCGTCGAGCGGGGCATGGTCTACAAGGGCAAGAAGCCCGTGCACTGGTGCATTCACTGCCGGACGGCGCTGGCCGAAGCCGAGGTGGAGTACGAGAATCACACCTCGCCGTCGATCTACGTCGAGTTCCCGCTGATGGACGAGTCGCGAGCCGAGCTTGGATCGCGCGTGCCGGAACTGAAGGACCGGGCGGTGTCCGCGCTCATCTGGACGACCACGCCCTGGACGATTCCGTCCAACCTCGCGCTGGCGTTCCACCCTGAGGCGATGTACGCGGCGTACCCGTTCGAGGGCCGGGTGGTGATCGTCGCCGAAGCCCTGGCTGGTCAATTGTCGAGTGCGCTCGGGCGGTCCTTCGCAGAGCCGGTGGCGCGCGTGCCCGGCACGTCGTTCGAGCACCTCCGGTTCCGGCATCCGATCTACGAGCGCGGGTCGCTCGGCGTGCTCGCCGAGTACGTCACGCTCGATACCGGCACCGGCGTGGTGCACACGGCGCCTGGCCACGGCGCTGACGACTTCCGCACCGGTGTGAAGTACGGGATTGAGATCTACGCGCCGGTTGGCGGCGATGGCCGATTCCTCGCCGAGGTGGAGCGATTCGCCGGGCTCACCGTGTTCGAAGCCAACCCGGAAGTCGA
>Ga0315283_10004199_pt1 | contig 12501 bp, 13 predicted proteins | sample YL17G09_0_MG_FD_204541 | JGI IMG/M metagenome (GOLD analysis project Ga0315283, IMG submission 204541) | Sediment microbial communities from Yellowstone Lake, YNP, Wyoming, USA - YL17G09_0 | ecosystem: Environmental > Aquatic > Freshwater > Lake > Sediment | place: USA: Wyoming | collected...
GCTGGTATTGGGAAGCCAGACCTGGAGTATGCTGAATTTCCATATGAAGATTTTAAGAAAGTAATGCTCGGCATGGGTGCTTCAGCAAGTATGGCGGACAATATGAACACGTTCATTAAATCGATGAATGAAGGCAAAATACTTTCAGATGCGAAGAGAACGCCGGAAAGCACAACGCCGACGAGCATCGAAGAGTTTGCAAAAACCTTTGCCAATATTTACAGCATGAAAAAATAATCCATCTAATATACGAATTGGGAGTCGGTACGAAGAAGTAAAACTTGGGGCGTAATTCTGCTTTGTCCGGCTCTCTTTTCGTTTAATTCTGATACATTTGTGATTGTGTTTAATAATATCCGGGGGGCCATGGCTGATATCTTTCCTCTAATAACGATGTATTTTTCCAAGAAGTAGAATATTTTTATTATATTAAACTTCACCAGATTGAACTAGTCAAAATCTTACTATGTAATATTAGATACTAATATCGATGAAGAAAAAATCCAAAATCATTCTTGCCATCATAATATTAAGTAGCATTGCGATTGTTGTTTTCAAAATAATAAGCGGTACCGGTTCAGCCGATCAGCGCAGACAGTCAACGCCAATCGTGAAAGTCGAACAACCCCGCCGTGAAACGATTATCTACGTGTTGAAATTTACCGGTGACGTTGCCCCAATCCAGCAGGTAAACATCTTTTCTAAGGTTAGCGGCAACCTTGAGAAAGTTTATGCCGATATGGGGACATATGTTCAGAAAGGACAGTTGCTCGCTCAGATAGACACAACTGAGATTTATCAACAGTTCCAACAAATGTCTGCAACGTATCAAAATGCGAAGTTAACATTTCAGCGCAACAATGACTTGTCGGAACAAAATCTCATTGCAAAACAAGATCTCGATAACGCAGAAGCAGCAATGAAAGTTGCCGGTGCAAATTTTGAAGCCGCGAAAATCCGTCTCGACTATGCACGAATCACCGCACCATTTTCCGGTTTCATCACAAAACGTTTTCTTGACCCGGGCGCGCTCGTTACATCCAACAATGCTACCATGTTCACGCTTATGGATTTAAATTCGATGAAGATCATAGTTAACGTGCTTGAGAAAGATATTCCTCTAATTAAAATTGGTAAAAAAGGAATCATTACCGTAGATGCATTTCCAGGAAAAGAATTTCACGGAACGATAGCACGTTTAAGTGAAGCTGTTGATCTTTCTACGCGTACCATGGCTGTTGAAATCGATATCCCCAATAGTGATCGTCTCTTGAAGCCGGGAATGTTTGCAAGCGTTAAGCTTGTGGTGGAAGAGCGCCGCAACGCATTAACAATTCCAACACAGGCAATTTTACGCGACGATAAAGGATATTTTGTATTCATCGTTAATAATAAAAGTGCCCAGCGAGTTGCAGTACTACCCGGAACCGAGCAAGACACCCGCACCGAGGTTCTCTCAGGATTAACTGGAAACGAAAATATTATTACGACAGGTCAGCAATTTGTAAAAGACAGCGGACAGATTATTATTCAACAATAAAGCGACAATATTATGTGGTTAACACGTCTCGCGCTTCAGTATCCGATATCAACATTTCTTTTTGCTATAACCATTCTGGTACTGGGTTTTGTTTCCTTCCAGCAGCTGCCGGTTGATTTACTGCCCGATATCACGATTCCGGTTGTTAGTACGATAACATTCTACTCAGGTGCGGGTCCACTCGATATGGAGCAATCGGTTACCGTTATCATGGAGCGGGCTGTCAGTTCTGTGAATGACGTCAACTATGTTCAATCTACAACACGCGAAGGAATTTCCCAGGTTCGGATTAACTTTAACTGGAATGCAAACCTTGATGTTAGTCTGGTTGACGTTGTGCAGAGGGTCAACCGGGTTTTGAATCAGCTTCCAGATGGAGTATCACAACCGATGGTTTTGCGCTTCGATATCACAAGCATGCCTGTTTGTAATATCGCTGTTTCGGGCGATATAGACGAACGCGATCTGTATGATCTTGCGCTCAACACTATCGAGCCGCAAATCGAGCACATCACGGGTGTTGCATCCGCGCAGGTGTTGGGTGGGCGCATCCGCGAAATACATGTCACGCTTGATCGTAACCGCCTACAGGCATTGCAGCTTCCTGTGCAAAATGTATTGACTGCTGTTGCAAGCTCTAATCTTATCATTCCCTCGGGTGATCTGAAAACAGGCAGGTTTGATTATTCATTGAAAACCGAAAGCCGCTTCAATGTAATCAAACCGATGGAAGATGTGGTTATTAAAACAGTCAATGGCGTTCCTATCCGGATCAAAGATGTTGCTTCGGTTGAAGACAGTTATCAGGAACAAACAGAAATAATTCGTATCAATGGTAAACCCGGACTGACACTGAGTGTGCAGAAACTTGCCAGCGCTAACACCGTTGAGGTTGTAGACAATGTACTGCGAACCCTGCCAAAACTGACAGGTATACCGCCAAATATCCAGATGTCACTGTCGCTTGATCAGTCGATGTACATCAGGCAAACAATTTCCGGATTACAACAGGAAGCAATGCTTGGTGCATTGTTTGCCATTCTCGTGATTTTATTTTTCTTACGGAATATGAGGGGCACGCTGATTATTCTTGTTGCGATTCCGCTTTCCATACTTCTTGCATTTATTTGGTTCCGGTTCGGTAATTCAACACTTAACATAATGACATTTGGAGGACTTGCTCTAGCGGTTGGAAGATTAGTAGACGATTCAATAGTTGAGCTTGAGGCGATCTCGCGTCATTATAATCATCGTAAAGAGGGTCAAACAAAACTTCAGGCAACACTCGAAGCTGCAAAAGAGGTCGCATCACCGATTTTCGTTTCCACACTCACGACGGTAATTGTATTTCTTCCGATTGTATTTCTGTCCGGGATTGCAAAGCTGCTTTTTATCCCGCTAACAATGACAATTGCAGTCGCTCTCTTCGGATCGTTCTTTGTCTCCCGAACCGTTACACCTCTGATGTGTTTGAAATATCTTCCTCCTGAAAAGTTACTCGATCGAAACTCCACAAAACTATCTGACAGATTTCGAGTCAGAGCGCACGACTTTATCGAATCGTTGGATACATGGTACGCAAAATATCTCGAGTGGACATTAAACCATCGCAGAACAATAATCATCAGCATCGTTGCCCTTGCAGTACTCTCGCTCGGTTTGGTAAAATTTATCGGAACAGAATTTTTCCCCGATCAAGACGAAGGACAATTCACGACACAGATCAAATTACCCGTCGGAACACGATCGGAGGTAACGGATCAGTTTGTCAGGCAGGTTGAAAAAATTCTCCGAGATAATGTTCCCGAAATACAAACAATGATCGCGGATATTGGAGTACCATCTGCTCGTGCAGGGCTTTCGATGGGTAGGAACCCCGGGAGCCACGCAGCAAATATTCGGGTTTCTCTTGTACCGCTTGACAAAAGGAATCGCTCTGTTTTCGAAATCATTAAGGATATCCGCCCCAAGTTAATGCGGCTACCAGGTGCGACAATTTTTATGAATCCCGGAGGCATATTACGGTTTCTTCTGAATTTTGGCTCCAGCGCTCCGATTGATGTCGAGATACGCGGTTATGATTTACCTACCGGTTCGAAGTTGGCGAATGATATTGGAACAATTGTGCGCGCAACGCCGGGGGCAACCGACGTACAGATCACTCGCGATGACAACTTTCCCGAACTTCGCGTGAAGATCGATCGTGATAAAGCCGGCATTCTTGGAATCAGTGTTGCGCAAATATCGAACACGATTAATACATGCATAAACGGATCCGTTGCATCACAGTTCACAGATCCGGTGAGAGGAAATCAGTACAACATCCTTGTGCGGTTGAGCGAAGATTTCCGATCGAACATAGACGATTTGAAAAACATTGTCCTTACAACCTCCGGCGGACAGCAAGTGCTTCTCGGAAATATTGCCAAAGTAGAGAAAGCAAATGTACCCGTACAAATTGACCGCAAGTACCAGCAGCGAATTGTGGATGTGACAGCTAATGTCTCCGGACGTGACCTTGGAAGCGTTGCGAATGATATTCGAGCGCAGGTTGATAAACTTTCAATTCCAGCCGGGTTTGAAGTAAAATTAGGCGGCAACGTTGAACAGCAGCAAAAAACATTTCGCGATTTGCTTCTTGCATTTGGTCTTGCAATTCTCCTGGTTTATGTTGTTATGGCATCGCAATTCCAATCGCTGCTTGATCCGTTCATCATCATGTTCACCGTACCGCTCGGCATTATCGGTGTGTTCTGGACGCTTTTTCTCACCGGCACAACATTGTCGGTGACATCGTTTCAAGGCATCATTGTTATGGTTGGCATAGTGGTGAGTAATGGTATCCTGCTGGTTGATTATACGAATCACCTTCGCATGAGGGACGTTCCACTTCACGATGCTGTAATCAAAGCGGGGGTTACAAGATTGAAACCAATTTTGATGACATCACTTGCCACCGTTCTCGGTCTGATACCGATGGCATTCGGAGTCGGCGGTGAGCAAACACAAGCGCCGCTGGCGATTGCCGTTATTGGTGGACTCACAGTCTCGACAGTACTGACCTTGTTTTTAATCCCAACACTCTATATGATGTTCGAAGAACGATTCAAACGGGAGATGAAATCGGAGATGGATAAAGTCAACGAAAAACCAGCGGAGGAAAAATCACAATGAATCGTCCTCAGTGCTTGGCGATAATATTCATAATATTTTTTTTAACGATACCTCTCACAGTTTTAACTCAGACGATCTCAATTGATTCCCTTACGCTCGACCGTGCAATAACACTTGCGCTTGAAAATCATCCGTCATTATGGGCGGCAGACGCGTATCTCCGTGCTGCTTCTGCAGGTGCATCGCTGGCACTATCGGCATATTTCCCAAGCATTAGCGGAACAGCATCAGCCACGCGTACAGACGGCTGGTTTGTGTTCAACCCGGCATTCGCTCCGAGGAAACAGTCGTACAATAATTATTCGGCGGGAATCCAAGCAAGCCAAACGATTTTTGATTTTGGAAGAACAATTAATCGTGTTTCAGCCAATAATAGTTTTGAGGATGCCTCTGAAGCCGACTATCAATCCGCACGTGGAAATGTTATTACCAATGTTCAGCTTTCTTATTATGGAGTGATTCAGGCAGTGCAAGTTGCGAAGGTAAACGAGGAAGCAATCGAGCGTGCGACTCAGCACCTGATACAGGCAAAAGCTTTTTACAGTGTTGGCAAGCGTGCACAGTTCGATGTTACGCGCGCGGAAGTCGATCTTGCCAACGCGAATGTAAATGCGATACGCTCGCGCAACCAGCTTCAACTTGCAAAACTGCAGCTTGAGAATGCGATGGGAATTCACAGCCAATCTGTGTATCGTATTAGCGAAGTATTTGAGGTTGAACCGTTTCAACTTTCGCTTGACAGCGTTAAATCGGTTACACTCAATCAGCGACCAGAGTTGATTGCCACGCAGGCACGGGTCGAGGCGAACCGCTCGCTTGCAACTGCCGCATGGGATCAACATCTGCCAACGCTCTCCGCTTCGGGGAATTACACATGGACTAATTTCACGTTTCCGCTTTACAGTCGTTGGAGTGCCGGCGTAACATTAAGTCTTCCGATATTTCAAGGAATGGGAATTTCAGCGCAGGTCGAACAGGCGCGGGCAACCGCTGATGCGGCAGATGCAAACCTTAGACAGCTCAAAGAATCTATCATGTTAGAAGTGGAGCAATATTATCTCAGCATGAAAGAAGCTGAAGAGCGAATCACGGCGGCATCTAAATTGGTTGAACAAGCTGAACAAAGTTTGACGCTTGCCGAAAAGCAGTACGCCGCCGGTGTCAGCTCTACTATTGAAGTCACCGACGCCCAGCTTACACTTTCCAACGCACGCATCACGAAAATACAAGCGCTGTACGATTACAATAGTTTTCTTGCACGGTTGAAACGATCCATGGGCATTACACGTTAATAATAGAAGATGATTGACTGCTTGCCAGTGTGTCATTCTGAACGAGCATAGCGAAGTGAAGAATCTGATAATTTAGTAGGTGCGAGATGTTTCTCCCACTAAAGCGGGATCAACATGACAGCATTGAAATGGAGTGATACTGTATGGATAAACAATTATGGACCGAAATAAATAATACATTGGTCAAAGAGTTTGAGTTTGCCGACTTCAAATCAGCGGTTGATTTTATCAATCGAGTGGCGGTTGTAGCGAAGAAACAAAACCACCACCAAGATATCTTTCTGCATTCGTACAAGCGTGTGAAAATTACACTCTCCACTCACTCTGAAAATAAAGTTACGGAGAAAGATTACAAGCTGGCAGAGTTGATTGATAAACTATTTTTAAAATAGAGCAGGGATATTATCCGGGGAAACATTATCTTGTATTTTGGAAGGAGATTTGATTATGTACAATGCCACAATGACAACACGCGGGCGAATGACAATACCAGTGGAAATCCGGAAGAAATTTGATATTAAAGGAGGAACACGCATAAGATTTATTCCAGACGAAGAACACCGGCGCATCTTCCTAATTCCGATGACAGGAAAATACTTTCGCTCGTTGGCTGGTGTGTTGAAGCCAAAGCGGGGAGAGAAATCGATGCTGGAATCGTTGATGGAGGAAAAGGCGAGAGAAATAAGATGGGAAGAATAAAATAAGAGGGATTAATTAATCTCCATCCTTTTTTTATCAATTTTCTATCTATTACCCCACAGATGTTCTACTTATTAGGCGAAGTCTAGCTTGAAGTTTCTTTTCTATTATAGGGTAGACGTATTATTATTCAATTACTTACAATTCGAAATGTTTATATCCGCTCAGATAATTATGCCGATTTTTCACAATATTGAGACCAAACAGAAAAATATCATTTATGTAATTGTCAACAGCCATTACTAATTTAATTATAAACATGATAACTATTTTTGTTATAACATGCGTTTTATGCATGTTTTAGACAATAAACCGACATGAATTAGACGTAGCAGTGTTATAATTATACATATAAAACTAATTACAACATTATTATTATTTTAATACTTGACAATAATGCAAAATATGCTTATATTTGATATAGATAGATTAACAGATAAAGATTAAATATAATAAATAAATAAAGGTGATAATTATGAACGCTAACTTTAAAATCCGAATAAGAAAAGATCAATTTGAAATTGAAATTGAATCAAGCGAAAAAGATTTTGTTGTAGATAAGTTAAAAGAACTTATGGATAAACTTGACGTTAAAACTCAAAGCAAAATAATTCAAAATAAAAACACGCAATCAAATGAAACAAAACCAAAATCATTTAATGAATTCTTGAATGAAGTTTCACCTGCTTCAGCCACAGAATATATCGTTGCTATTACTTATTATATGGAGAAGGTCGAGGGGGTCAATGAGATTAATGTCAAAGATATAAAAGAGGGATTCAGAAAAGCTAAATTTGCACATAGCAATGCTTCGCAAGCATTGATTAACGCTAAAACTCAAGGATTATTAATGCAGGGATCGACGCCAAAGCACTTCACATTAACTCAAACAGGTGAAAAATGGGTAGAGGAAAAAATTGGAAATAGAGAATAAAAAATCCCGAAGTAGTTCTACCTGCTTCGGGATTACCATTACAGCCCCAACTGTAATTAAATCACAGCTTGCATAATGGAGGCTCATGAAATTTCGGCACAATAATGTAAGAAGCTTCGGGGTCATTTGCAAGTTTCCATAAATAATATAAAGGAAGCATTATGGCTTCGAATAAAAAAAACAGAGATGGCTACCACCTAATTTTCCGCCGTTATAGAAGGTTGAAAAGTGGGCGCGTGCTTGATGCCTATAATTATGGTTTGAGAGCATGGCCAATCTGGGTAAAGGATTAATTTTATCCGAAGTGCCGGGGAGAAATCTCCGGCACTTTTTATATTCAAAATGATTCTGCTCATCTATACACCTCTCTCCGGTGATTAATCGTTAAAATATAAATCGTGGTTTTATCTACGGTATATCCCTCTTCCTAAATCTCCATCCTGCTATACCAAGACTCACAACAATCAATCCCGCGAGAACGATAACTGAGATTGGTTTGAGCTCGCCGTTAACCAATATCTTCTGCGGCGAGTAGTACGTGTGCACCGTGTACGGCAGGAGGAATGCAGCTTTCGCCCAAAGTTGCGCGATCACTTGAACGAAGTACGAAACAAGCGCCAGTAGAAAGCCGATAAACGCTACACGCCCGGCTTCCCGACCGAAAACGGAAAACAAAAGTGTAATTCCATACCACGCGCTATGAAGCAAGAAAAAGTTGAATGCAACCTTAAATAAAATTATTCCTTCTATCGGCGCGAGTGAATAAACGTGAATGCCAATGAGCGTGCCGCACACACCAATCAAACTTAGGAGAGCAATTGACGATAGCGCAAACAGCACATGTCCTGTAAAATAACTCAATCGCGAAATCGGTTGGCTCAAGATCAACTCCATTGCCCCGCTCTCAATTTCACCGGCAACCGCACGCGAAGCGAAAACAAGCGCAACTGCAGTCCCGATGGCTAACGCAATCGGGTGGTTCCACCCGAACGCAAGAAGACCTTTTTGAGTTAATCCACCGAAGAATTGCTGCTCGATAAGCGCTCGCATGAAGGGAGGAATATTCTGCAATGCACCGTTCATGATTCCGGGAATATCAATCATAGCGATGATACCACAGATCAAGAATTGTAATCCGGTAAGCAAGAACATATTAATGTAGAGGAATATTCCGTGACGCCGAAGCAGGTGCATGATTAGATTAATCAACCGAAATTCCTCCGTCATTCTGGTAATGCGAAAGGAAAATATCCTCCAGTTCCGGCTCAGGGAAAATAAAACTCTCTACTTCAGTTTGAGCTATGGTTCGAAGGATCGGATTCACATCACCGCGAATCCATAGAGTAACTTCATTACCTATTATCTGAGAACGTGTTATGCCCGGCACGCCGGCTAAATCGTCGGGTACAGATCCGTGGAAGCGAACCCGAAGACGACGCACCATTTTACTTCTGAGGTTCTCAATTGATTCAACTGCAACAAGCTCACCCGCACGCAGGATCGCAACGCGGCTGCATACTGCTTCAACTTCAGATAAAACATGTGAAGAGAAAAATACTGTTCGTCCGTTGCGTGCGCGGTCGAGGATAATCTCTCGGAAAGACTTCTGCACGAGTGGATCGAGACCAGTCGTCGGCTCATCAAGCAGTAACAACTTGGGATCGTGCTGCATCGCGATGATCAATCCTAACTTTTGTTTTGTGCCGTGAGAGAGAAACTTTACTTTGCGTGTCAGATCAGAATATTGAACATTAAGTGCATTGAGAAGTTGTTCGCGTAAAATTGGTGGTTTCTGTTGACGAAACCCCGCGAAGTAATCAAGTAATGCTTGTCCGGTCATATCAGCATAGGAATGAAACTCGCCGGGTAAATAGCCAATGTCGGTTCGTGCGTTCACACCCGATGGACTGTTACCGAGTATTTGTATCCTGCCGGAAGATGAATAAACGAGACCTAAAATTATTCGGAGTGTGGTTGTTTTGCCGGCTCCGTTCGGTCCGAGGTAACCAAAAATTTCACCTTCATCAACCGTAAAGCTAACACCATGAAGAGCGCGAATCTTGCCGTACCACTTTGTGAGATTTTCTATTGAAAGACTAACCATTTTAGGATATGTTATTTATACACATCTCTCCTGTGGTTGATTGTCAAAACATAAATTATGCTCTTTGTTGTCTCGTAAATAATTCTATAATCTCCAACTCTCAGCGATCTCCTTCCTTTCAACGGACCAATGAGCCGTTTACCAGATTGTGGATCATCCTCCAGTGATTGAATTTTTGAAATGATACGATTGAAATATTTTGGTTGAGAGTGCTCAAGTGCATCAAGGTCTTTTACCGCTCGTTTGGTAAGCTCAATGCTCAACGCTTGCCGTTCCCCTTGTGAGGTTTCTTTTTGCTTGACAGGTATTTATCCAAAGACAGTGTCGCCCCGCGCCTTACATGTAATGTACCTTCAGCTATCGCTAAAACTTCCTTTTTGTTTGCTAAAATATCGAGCGTCTCTAATAAATTCTCGTACTCTTCAGCGCTTAAAAGAACAGCAGCTTCCTTCCCGTTCTTTGTAACCAGAAAGCGGTCGAACGATCTTTCCACGCCTTTAACAAGTTCGGTGAACCTTTGCTTTGCCTCGCTGACCGGTAATGTTGTTGTACTCATACATAATCCTTTAATGTTCTGAATAAGATAGACATAATTCTGGACAGAATCAATAGTTGGCCGCTAAGAGTGCAATTTTCTCAACACAACACTATGATTTCTCTTAATTTCGGGAGATGCAATGACATCGAATCCAACACGCTTTGCTACTGTAAGTGTTTGATTGAATTCATCTGTGGTTACATGACCTTTCGGTTCAGAGATAAGAACAAGCGAACCATCTTTCAGCGTTGCATGCACTTCGCGAAAAAATTTTTCTTGGTTGGGGACTTCATGAACAACTGCAAACAAAAGAGCAAAGTCAACACGGTTAGCAAAGTCTCCGACTTGTAGTGAATCGCTTGATGTAAGTCGTGTAATAATTCTATCAGAAAGTCCGGCACGAGTTGCACGCCATATCAAACTTTTTATCATTTGCGCTTGTACATCGACACAAATAATTTTACCTTTTGGACTAACTAATCTTGCAATCGGAAGTGTGAAGAATCCCATGCCGGGTCCAACTTCGAGAACGGTCATTCCTTCCTTCAAATAGGGAGCAACAATCTGTTCCGGTTTTTGAAAAAATCTTCGCAGTGGACTTGCTAGCAAATATCCAATCCACCAGGGACACACATGTTCGGGCATAATAATAGTCAACCTAATTTATTTTTCAATCTTTTTTGTACCGCATCACTTTGCAACTCTCTCAATGCATCGCTTGCAATCCACCGTGCTGACGGTGAATCGATCTTTTTAATCTCCTTTGCAGCTTGAATTGCTAATTTGTTCAAGACAAGATTTCGTTTTCCAATTTGCCGCAGTGCCCAGTTAACAGCTTTCTTCACACCGTTTCGATCATCCTTCGACTCACGTTTAATGATCGGAAGCAGTTGAAGGAATTTCTTATCATCGGCTTGCTTATCATGAACCGCTAAGGTCGCAAAGAGTGTAAAGCCGGCACGTTTCACAAATTCTTCTTTTCTTTTACTCCATGCAACAGCTTTCTTCCATGCAAAAGGTGTTTTCCTAAACAGGTGAATACAACATCCATCGCATATTGCCCAGTTATCGAAATTTTTTACCCACCGGTCCATCTGAGTTTCTGTTGTGAGCTTCGGGTCATCGATGAATACCGCCAGAATCCGGGCATCATAAATTTCTGTCGACCATAGTTTCAACGCCAACTCATGATTACACCCGACTTCTTTTGCGATCGTACGAATAGCTGGTGCAGATACTCCGAAAGCTTTCTTTGTTACGATACCATAGCGAGCCATGCCCGCAACATTTTTGGGTTTTCCCAAAGATTCGAGTCGAGAAAGTATTTGTTTTAGTGTCATAATTTATTTATTAAGTCTGTAGGTCGATGAGTTTCACCGACCTACATTGATTACTCACCGTATCGCTTTTTATAGAAATCGAGGATTTCTTTCTTCTGCTCGTCGGTTAACCCCTTCTTCCATTTATGAAATTCTGAATCCATAACATCTTTAGTCGATCCCTTTTGAATTTCTTCAGCGTCTGGAATGAACTTATTGTAAAAATGTTTTGCTACCTCATAGAAGCCGTGCCACTGAGTGAAGTCCGGTCCCATCATCGAGGCGCCCATACGTGCACGCCGTCCCTCATGATGCCAAAGTTCATAATAAACCCACTCTAGATCTTCATCGAACGGAGTTTTAGTCAGCTTGCTATCGGCATAAAATTTATCCATGATTGCCTTGGCGGGTTTGCCGAACTTCTCGTTATAAAGCTTTACCGCCTCATCGTATTGAGTAAAGAAATTCTCCGTATGCTCATTTGCGTGGCACTGCATGCAAACATTTTTCATTCTATCGCGACGTACATCTACGCTGTCCAATTTTATTGAAACAGGCGGACGAAGCGTCCAGCTAATTCTTCTGCCGACATCATGGTGAACTTTTTGTGAGGGTGTTGCACTCATGTGGCATGTAACGCAAGTTGGCGCGGCGGTGTAATCTTTACCAACTACCCAATCTTCATTCGATAAATTCATAACACCCGTGTTACGAACTGCTTGGAATTTAATACCGTGTTTAGACTCAGTATAAATTTCCATTTGCGGATGATCGGGACCCATGTGGCATTTGCCGCATGCTTCCGGTTGGCGTGCTTGTGTAACAGAAAAGCTATGTCTTGAGTGGCAGGCGGTGCATGAACCCTTGCTGCTGTCAGGATTTACTCTACCAATTCCCGTAT
>Ga0315283_10004200_pt1 | contig 12500 bp, 11 predicted proteins | sample YL17G09_0_MG_FD_204541 | JGI IMG/M metagenome (GOLD analysis project Ga0315283, IMG submission 204541) | Sediment microbial communities from Yellowstone Lake, YNP, Wyoming, USA - YL17G09_0 | ecosystem: Environmental > Aquatic > Freshwater > Lake > Sediment | place: USA: Wyoming | collected...
CGGCGAGCGCGGTGAACGCGCCGTCGTCGAGCCGGACCGCATGCCGGGCGCGCGCTGGTTTCCCGACGCGCGGCTGAACTTCGCCGAGAACCTGCTGCGACGGCGCGATGGCTCACCCGCGCTGATTGCGCGCGACGAGCGCGGCGTGCGGCGCACGCTCACCTGGGCAGCGCTGCACGACGAGGTGTCGCGCGTCGCGCAGGCGTTGCGTGGGCTGGGCGTGCGCCCCGGCGATCGCGTCGCGGGCTATCTGCCGAACGGCATCGAGGCGATCGTCGCGATGCTCTCGGCGGCGAGTCTCGGCGCGATCTGGTCGTCGTGCTCGCCCGACTTCGGCGTGCAGGGCGTCGTCGATCGCTTCGGCCAGATCGAACCGCGCGTGCTCTTCGCCTGCGACGGCTACGCCTACGGCGGCAAGACGCACGACCTGCGCGAGCGCGTCGCTGCGGTGCTCTCGCAGCTGCCATCCGTGCAGCGCTGCGTCGTCGCGGGGAATCTCGAAGCGCGGCCGTCGCTCAGTGGCTTGCGCGACGCGACGTCGTGGAATGATTTCACTGGTCGCTTCGCACCGGACGCGATCGCCTTCGAGCGCCTGCCCTTCGATCACCCGCTCTACATCCTCTACTCCTCCGGCACGACGGGTGCGCCCAAGTGCATCGTACACGGCGCCGGCGGCACGCTGCTCCAGCACCTGAAGGAGCAGCGGCTGCACACGGATCTGCGCGCCGGCGACCGCTTCTTCTACTACACGACGACCGGCTGGATGATGTGGAACTGGCTCGCATCGGGACTCGCGAGCGAAGCGACGCTCGTACTCTTCGACGGCTCGCCGTTCCACCCCGGTCCTGCGGCGCTCTTCGACCTCGCAGCAGAAGAGCGCGTCGACATCCTGGGCGTTTCGGCGAAGTTCCTCGACTCGCTGCGCAAGTCCGCACTGCGCCCGATCGAGACGCACGACCTTTCCCGCCTGCGCACGATCCTCTCCACCGGTTCGCCGCTCGTGCCCGAAGGCTTCGACTTCGTCTACGACGCCGTTGCGCGCGACGTGCAACTCGCCTCGATCTCGGGTGGCACCGACATCGTCTCGTGTTTCGTATGCGGCGATCCGACCGGCGCGGTGTGGCGCGGCGAGTGTCAGCGACCGGGCCTCGGCATGGCGGTGGACGTATTCGACGACGCGGGCCGACCGCTGCGCGGAGGCGCCGGCGAGTTGGTGTGTACCAGGCCGTTCCCGTCGATGCCTGTCGCCTTCTGGAACGACCCGGACGGCACGCGCTACCGCGCGGCGTATTTCGAGCGCTTTCCGGGCGTCTGGCATCACGGCGACTTCGCTGAATGGACGCCGCATGGCGGCATGGTGATCCACGGTCGCAGCGACGCGACGCTGAACCCGGGCGGCGTGCGCATCGGCACCGCCGAGATCTACCGGCAGGTGGAGCAGCTCGATGCGGTCGTAGAGGCGATCGTGATCGGCCAGCCGTGGCAGGACGACGTGCGCGTCGTGCTCTTCGTGCGGCTGCGCGAAGGACTGGTGCTCGACGACGCGCTGCGCGACGCGATCCGCCGCCGCATCCGCGAGAGCACGACGGCGCGCCACGTGCCCGCGGTGATCGCGCAGGTCGGCGACATCCCGCGCACCAAGAGCGGCAAGATCGTGGAGCTGGCGGTGCGCGACGTCGTGGCGGGGCACGCGGTGAAGAACCGCGACGCGCTGGCGAATCCCGAGGCGCTGGAGCTGTTTCGCGACCGGCCGGAGCTGGCGACTTAGCCAGCCCGTGCGCCGCAGCTAGTCTCGGCGGCATGAAGCTCTACGACTTCCCGTTGGCTCCGAATCCGCGCAAGCTGCGCGTCTATCTCGCGGAGAAGGGCATCGAGATTCCCCGCGTGATCGTGAACATCACGAAGGGCGAGCAGTACACGCCCGAGTTTTTGGCGAAGAACCCGATGGGTGGACTCCCGGTGCTCGAACTCGACGACGGCAGCTGCCTGCGCGAGTCGCTCGCGATCATCGAGTATCTCGAAGAGCTGCATCCCGAGCCGCCGATGATCGGCCGAACGCCGCTCGAACGCGCCCGCGTGCGCGCACTCGAACGCAGCGCAGACGTCGGCCTGCTGATGGGCGTCGCGCGCGTGTTCCACGCGACGCACGCGGTGCTGCCGGGTCGCGTGCCCGACGCGGCGCTTGCCGCGCGCTTCCGCAACGATCTCGACAAGCCCGCGAACTATCTCGACGGACTTCTCGCCGACGGCCGTCCCTTCGTCGCGGGGAAGCACGTCACGATCGCGGACTGCACGCTCTTGGCGGCGATGGAGTTCGAGCGCACCGGCAAGCTCGGCATCGCGTGGCCTGCGCACCTCGCGCGCTGGTACGAGCGCTTCCGCACCCGCCCGAGCGCGTCGGCGTGAAGCGCGGCTGACGCGAGCTACCTCGCTTGCCTCTTCGCAGCGATCGCGGCACCTTGGCGCTGCCCCATGGTCCCCGGTAAAACCTTTATGAGTTACCGCGTCGAGATCGAGCGCGAGGACGACGGCCGCTGGATCGCGGAAGTCGTCGAACTCCCCGGCGTTCTGGCCTACGGAAGGAACGCCGACGAAGCGCTCGCGAATGCCCAAGCTCTCGCGCTGCGCGTGCTCGCGGATCGCCTTCCCAACAACTTGACAAACCAATAACTTGACGCCCGGCACCGGCTAACGCGCGAGCGGGGTTTCGCGATTGATCTCGAGTTTGTCGCCGCCGCGGAGGCCGAGGGCGCGCAGGCGGCCGCCGGCGGTTTCGATCGCGAAGAGCGCGGGCAGGCCGCTCGGGTAGGGGCGTAGTCTCGACTCGTAGGCGCCAGCCGATTCGTCCGCGCCGCGCGGCGGCTCGGGTTGCATCTCGTGGATCGCGATGACGCGGCCGTCGCCGTCGAGGAACGCGACGTCAATCTGGATCGGGCAGTCGCGCATCACGAAGGCGGTCGCACGCGGGAACGGGGACACGAACAGCATGCCGCCGTGCGTGTCGATGTGGGTGCGACCGCCGAGGCCGCGGAACTGCGTGGCGGGATCGCGCGCCACTTCGAGCGTGAAGCGCTCGCCGCCGATCATCACGTCTGTGGTCGGCAGCTTGGTCGCGAGCGGTTGTGCCTGCGCCGCAACCGCTGCAAGCGCAGCGGTGATCGCCAGCGCGGCGGCTCTCTGCGCGCCCATCACGCGACCTCGTTGCGCAGCGCTTCGCCGCGCACGAAGCGCGCGAGGTTGTCGAGGAAGATCTCCGCGGCGCGAACCTGGTTGCCGGGCGAGTCGCCCGAGTTGTGCGGCGTCACGATCACGTTCGGCAAGGTCCAGAGCGGGCTCCCGGGCGGCAGCGGTTCCACCTCGAACACGTCGAGGCCGGCGCCGCCGAGCTGGCCACTCTGCAACGCAGCGACGAGCGCGGCTTCGTCGACGAGAGCGCCGCGACCGACGTTCACGAGCCAGGCGCCGCGCTTCAGCAGCGCGATGCGGCGCGCGTCGAGCAGGTGGCGCGTGTCGCCGCTGAGTGGCAGCGCCAGCACGAGCGCATCCGCTCGAGGCAGGAGCTCGTCGAGTCGCGTGATCGGCCAGGTCTCGCAAGGTTCATCGCCGCGCGGCGAACGCCGCATTCCAATCACTCGCATCCGGAGCGCTGCGCCGAGTCGCGCGACTTCGAGACCGATCGGCCCGAGGCCGACGACGCCGAGCGTCAGGCCCTGGAGATCGACGACCTCGTGCGGTTCCCAAGCGCGCCGTTGCTGCGCGTCCTGCCAACGAGCGAGGTCGCGCGAGAGCGCGAGCAAGTAGAGCAGTACCGTCTGCGCGATCGGTACCGCGTTCGCGCCCGACGAGGTGGTGAGCCGCACGCCGCGCTCGCGCAGCGCCTGGAACCACGGGTTGTCGACGCCGGCGCTGAAGGTGTGAAGCCAGCGCAACTGCTTCGCGTCGCGCAGCGCGAGCACGAACTCGCGCACGCGCTCCGGGAAGAAGTCGCCGGAGAAGAAGGCGATCTCGACGCGGCTCGGGTCGCCTTCGCAGGCTTCGGGCCGCAGCACCACGCGCGCAACGCCGGGCGCTGCGGCATCGAGCGCCGCGCCGTAGTGGTCATCGACCTGGTTCGAAACGAGCAGCGCGCCACGCATGGACGATCGAGGATCGCGCAGCCTCAGGGCCGTCGCTCGCGGCGCTACGTGTTCTGGCTGCTCACCTTCTTGGTGGTCGGTGCGCGCGGGGCGATTTCCGCTTCCAGGATCTCCCAGCCCCCGCCGATCTCGGCGAGCGTCGCGGCGATCGCTGCCTCGCGGGACGCGGCCACGATCGCGACGACCCGCGTCCGGTTCCCGTCGCAGTCCTTGACGCGCAGCCGCCACCAGAGTTCCGCGGGAGGAGGAGGCGGCGGCGGCGGCGGCTCGGCCGCCTGCGCCGGACTCTCGGTGGCGGCGGTGGCAGTGGCAGTGGGGGTAGCCGCGGGCCGCCGGGCCGCGTGTCGCTCCAGGAGTCCTTCGTATGCCGGGCACACGTTGGAGAGCATCATGCCGATGATGAAGCCGCTCTGTGTTCGCTTCGTGCGCCAGGCGATCGCCTGGAACTGGATGGCGGGCTCGATCAGCAGCTCCACCTCGTCGCCCTGGGCGATATCGAGCTTCGTCCGAATCGAGAGACCGGAGCTGGAGAGATCGAGCACGGTGGCATCGTGTCGCTCCTTGCGGCGCTGTAGGACGCAGGGCACCTGGCAGCGATACCTGCTTGCTCCCCGTCTGTCGCGCACCGCGCCACCCCCGTCCGATACCGCCATGTATCGGATGACCGGGCGATCGCTTTACACCATCTGGATTCCGTCTGACCGGGAGGAATGCTTCATCACGCGTATGCCCTTCATCTCGAGACGCCTCCGGGTCAGCTCACCTCGTGCTCCTGCTTTTCCTTCTGCTCGGCGACGTGTTTCTGGATTTCCCGGTTGATGGCGTTGCCCATCGCACCAATGAAGGTCGGACGGTTCGCGGCGGCCCAGTTCATGCTCGCGTCGCGATTCACGTTGAGCTGCTGGAAGCGCGGCGTGACGTAGCGCGCGAAGAGTTCGTAGCTGCGCCTGGTCTCGGCGAAATCCGCCCAGTTGTGCGCCATCTGTAGGAAGCAGCCGAAGCCGCCCGACTGCTTTTCGAGCCGCTCTAGCTGCGCGAACGCGTCGTCGGGGTCGCCGATCACCGCGAGGCCCGAACCGACCAGCGCGTCGATCGCGTTGTCGATCGAGCCCGCCGGCGCGAGCGGCAGTGCCGCGACTTCCTGGAAGTAGCGCAGCCAGTTCGCGAGCCCGAAGCGCACGTTCTCGCGCGCCTTCTCCCGCGTCTCGGCGATGTGCATCGGCCCGACCAGCCGCCACGCGCTGCGCTGCGCTTCGTGACCGTGCTCGGCGGCCCTGTCGGCGCAGATCTTCCAGTTCATTGCGAGTGCGTTGAAGCCGCCCGTCGAGGTGGCACCGATCGAAAGCAGGCCGATGCCGTGCTTGCCCGCCGCGCGGGCGCCCGCCGGCGACACCTGCGACGCCACGCAGATCTCGATGTGCGGCCGCGTGAAGGGCGCGAGCTGCAGGCGCGCGTCGCGCAGCTCGAACCAGTCGCTCTTGTGCGTGACGGTCTCGCCGCGCAGCAGCGGCACCAGTACCCCTATCGCCTCGTCCATCCTGTCGCGCTGCTTCAGCACGTCGATACCCATCATGAAGGCGTCGCTCGGCAGCGCACCGGGACCGACGCCAAATATCGCTCGCCCGCGCGTCTGGTGGTCGAGCTGGTTGATGCGATCGGCGAGCATCAGCGGGTGGTGATACGGCAGCGACGAGACGCCGGTGCCGAGCATGATGTGGCGCGTGCGCTCGGCTGCCGCGGCGATGAAGAGTTCCGGCGAGGCGATGATCTCGTAGCCCGCCGAATGGTGCTCGCCGATCCAGGCCTCGTCGTAGCCGAGCTGGTCGAGCCACTCGACCAGCTCGAAATCGCGACGCAATGCAAGGTCGGGGTTCTCGTGGGTCGGGTGGAACGGCGCGATGAAGATCCCGAAACGCATGCCCGGGGGGAACGGTGCGGCCATGGCGAACTCCTCTTCGGCTCGGCGAGCGGGGCCCAGGGTAGCCGCAGCGCTTCGGGGGATCGAACGATGCCCGCGCGACTGCATCGCAGCTGCACGCGAGTTGCCGCTCCACGGCGCTGCGCGACACCCAATTGGGAGTGCGGGCCACGCACGAACAGGGAACCCGGCACGTCGCCGAGGGAGTTTTCTTGATGACGAGTCCGCTTCGCAGCCCCCGGCTGAACCTGTTCGTCGCAAGCGGCGACACGCGCCGCTATCTGCCGCGACCTGCGACGGAAGAGGCGTTCGCGCTGCTCGAACAACGCGTCGTCGTCGACCACGCCGAGACGACGCTGCTGATCGGGCCGCCCGGCATCGGCAAGTCGATGCTGCTGCGCGTCTTCGCCCAGCGACTGCGGCGCACACTGCGCACCGTGACACTCGGCGCCGGCGACATCGATGCGCCGACCCTCTGCGTCTTCGTGCTCGATCAGCTGCACATGGACGCAAGCGACGACCCCGAGCAGGCGATCCTGCTGCTCGCCGCGGATTGGAGTGCGAAGCGCTCCGCGCTGGTGATCGCGATCGACGCCGCCGAGCGTTTGCCACTCGCGACGGCCGGACGCCTCGGTGCGCTCGCGATGGCGGCGGGCGGCGGTTTGCGCATCGTCGCGGCGGCGCGCGAACCGGCGACCGAGCTCGAGCGCGCACTCGGCTGCGAAGCCAAGGCGGTCGCGTTGCGCACGCCGATGACGCTGCGCGAGACACAGGCGCACCTGCAAGCGGCGCTCGCCGCGGCGCATGCGCCACCGGATGTGCGCGAACTCTTCCACGGGCTCGACGCGGCGAAGATCTTCCGCGACTCGGGCGGCATCCCGAGCGAAGTGAATGCGCTCGCAGCGGAGCGACTGGCGACGGCCGTCGCCGACGGCGCCGTCGCGGAACCCGGTCGAGCGGCCTGGGGTAACCCAGCGGAGAGCACGCGTCGCCCGATCGTGTCGCTCTGAGAGCTCCGATCACTTCGAGAAGAATTCCGCGAGCAGCTCCGCGACGCGCTCCGGTTCTTCCTGCACCACCCAGTGCGTGCCGGAGCCGAGTTCCACGAGACGCGCGTCGTCGCAGAGTGGGACGCTCGCCCGCGTCAGGCCGGCGGGGATGAAGGCGTCGTTCGCGACGAGCAGCAACAGCACCGGCATCCGCACGCGGCGATCGGCCATCGCGTCGCTGCGCTCGCTGCGGAACGCTGCGCGGTACCAGTTCACCATCGTGCCGAAGGCACCGTCGCGATCCCACGCCGAGCGGTACAGCTCGAGTTTCTCATCGGGAAACGCGCCGGGCTTGGCGGTGTCGCGCAGCATCTTCGACAACACGAGCCAGTTGCCCCAGCGCGACGATTCCTCGGGCAACCGCGGCGTCTGGAAGAAGGCGCGATACCAGGAAATCTTGTCTTCGATCGTTCCGCCGCGCACGCGTGCGTCGGGGTGTGGCGTGTCGATCACCGCGAGCTTGGCCACACGCTCGGGGTGGCGGATCGCGAGGTTCCACGCCACCGCGCCACCCCAATCCTGCGCGGCGACGAAGGCGTTCTGATAGCCGAGCGCGGTGATGAGGCCCGCGATGTCGTCGCCGAGCCGGTCGACCTGGTAGGCGTCGACGCCCCGCGGCTTGTCCGAATCGCCGTAGCCGCGCTGGTCGGGGAGGATCACGCGGAAGCCCGCGCGCGTGAGTGGAACGATCAGATCCTTCCACGCGTACCAGAACTCCGGAAAGCCGTGCAGCAGCACGACGGGCGGACCATCGACCGGTCCCGCGCGCACCACGAACAGCTCGACGTCGCCGACGTTCACGCGGCGCGCGTCGAGCTCGACGCCGAGTTCGCGGCGCGCGGCCTCGACCGCGTCGAGGCGGGGCTGGTTGCCGGAGCAGTGGCCGATCGCAATGAGTCCGGCCAATGCGACAACGGCGATTCCGGCGATCTTGATGGCATGCATGGTCGCAGCATACCCCCGCGCGGGTCAGAGAAACGGGCGGCGGTCCAGCACCAGGCGGAGCGGCCGTTCGCTCTCGATCTCTCCCGGCACTGCGTTCTGCAGCTCCGCGAGCGCCGACGTCGCACCGAAGAGCGCATGCAGGTCGTCGAGGCCGGGATCCGCGGCGGGATCGAGCCCGTCGAGGAAGGCGACGTACTCGGTCGCGAAGGCGCGCAGCATCGGGCGCACCGCGTCCACGCGGTCGCAATGCCGCGCGGCGCGATGCAGGCAATAGACCCAATCGACTGCCGCGAAGCTCACGAAGCGCGCGAGCGGGTAGACGCGCCTCGCGTAGATGCGCTCGCAGGTGACGGCGAGCGCGGCCGGATGGGGCGGCGCCTTGCCGGCATGCTCGAAGTTGAACAGATAGTGGAAGGTTCCCGCGAGGTGCGGGAAGAGCAGTCCCAGCGCAGCCTCGCCGCGGGGCACGGCGCCGCGCCGCCACAATCCGGTTTCGGGATCGCCCTCGCGCGCGAGCCAGGCGAAGTAGCGCGCCTCCCAGTCGGGCGTGCTCTCGCCGGCGAGGTGGAGCGCTGCGAAGAGTCCGGCGCCTTTGTGCGACTCGGTCCAGGGGCGGCCCGTCCAGTCGAGCGCACCCAGGAACTCCTCCATCGCACCCGCCTCGCGCAGCGGCGCGAGTGCGGCGAGCGGCGCGCGCGGCATGGCATCGAAGCACTCGAGCGCCGCGACGCAGTGGGCCGTCGTGTGGATCGGATCGTGGGTCGCTTCGCGGAAGAGACCAGTCTCCGGCTCCTGCCACGAACGCAGCGCAGCGACCCAGGCGGCGCGCGTCGCGGCGCCGGTCGGAAGCTCGTCCAGCGTGTAGAGCAGATTCGCGGCGTCGGACGCGCCGTATGGATTCGGCGCGCGATCGGCGCCCGGCAGGGTCCAGCGCGCGTAGACGCCCGTCTCGCCGAGCGCGTGGCGTGCGAGGATCGCGCGGGCGCGATCGAGGAACGGCCTTGCGTCGAGCACGATCACTCGACGCGCGTCCAGGGATCGTTCCTGCGCGAGTTGTCGATGATCGCGATCTCCTCGCCGCGGTTGCTGTGCGGTCCGGTCCAGCAGAAGTGCATCGGCAGGGTGCCGATCTGCCGATTCGTAGCCAATCTCGAGGAAGGGCGGGAGCGTCTTCGGCGGCAGGCCCGTCATCGCGGCTGTGACCGTGATTGCGGCGCGCGAGCGGGCGCTCTCGGAGTCGGGGATTCTCGCCCGCTGACGCTCGAGCCGGATCCTGCAACCGCTTACCGGACTCGGGTGGATCGCGCGCTGCTCGACGTGCGCGCCGCGATCGGGAGCGGGGACGCGCCGGGCAGGCCGCGCCGCTAGGTTCCCCACTACCTTCGATCGCCACCGTTGCAGGAACGCCGCATGACCTCTGCCCGCACCGACCTTCGCTTCCTCATCATCGGTGCCGGCATGTCGGGCATTCTCAGCGCGATCGAGCTCAAGAAGGCCGGCTACGACGACTTCGTGATCTACGAGAAGGCCGACCGTCTCGGCGGAACCTGGCGAGAGAACACGTACCCGGGCATCGCCTGCGACGTTCCTTCGCACTTCTACAGCTACTCCTTCGCGCCGAACCCGGAGTGGAGCCACCGCTTCTCGCCAGGCGCCGAGATCCAGGCCTACTTCGAGGAGGTCGCGCGACGCTACGAGGTCGCCTCGCGGATCCGTTTCGGCCAGGAGGTCACGCGCTGCGCGTTCGAGGGCGGGTGCTGGAAGATCGAGCTGGCCGACGGATCGACCGACGAAGGCGACTTCGTCATCGCGGCGACTGGCGTGTTGCACCATCCGGCGTACCCCGACATCGCGGGACTGGACTCGTTCGCCGGCGCGTGCTTCCACAGCGCACGTTGGGATCACGACGTGGCGCTCGCCGGCAAGCGCGTCGGCGTGGTCGGCACCGGCTCGAGCGCGATCCAGATCGTGTCGGCGCTCGTGGACGAAGTGGCCGAGCTCACGCTCTTCCAGCGCACGCCGCAGTGGGTCGCGCACGCCGACAACCCCGCCTACAGCGACGAGCAGAAGGCGGAGTTCCGCAGACGGCCAGAGGCGATGCAGGAGCTCCGCGCGCAGGTTTCGCGCGCCTTCACCGAAGGCTTCGCGAACGTGCTGATCGACGCGGAGTCGCCCGTTCTGCAGGCGATCCACCAATCCTGCGAGGCGAACCTCGAGAACAACGTCGCCGACCCGGCGCTTCGCGAGAGGCTCCGCCCGACCTACCGGGCGGCGTGCAAGCGCTTGGTCCTGTCGGGGAACTTTTACGACGCGATTCAGCGTCGCAACGCGAAGCTCGTGACGGAGCCCATCGAGCGCATCGAGGCGTCCGGCGTGCGAACGCGCGATGGACGCCTGCACGAACTCGACGTGCTGGTCCTCGCGACCGGATTCCGCGTCGATCGCTTCGTGCGGCCGATGCAGGTGATCGGGCGCAACGGAATCGCTCTCGATGACGTCTGGGGGGACGGGCCGTCCGCGTTCCTGGCAATCTCGGTTCCCGGCTTTCCCAACTTCTTCATGCTGAACGGCCCCAGCTCGCCGGTCGGGAACTTCTCCTTGATCGACGTCGCGGAGCTGCAGTTCGCCTATGTCCTGCAGCTGGTGGAGCAGGTTCGATCCGGTGCGTGTGACGAGATCTGCGCCTCGCGGGATGCGATGCAGCGCTTCGAAGCCGAACGCAAGGTGGCGGCGAAGACCACCATCTGGAACAGCGGCTGCAAGAGCTGGTATCTCGATCGCAACGGCCTGCCGACCGCCTGGCCGTGGACCTTCGATCGCTTCCGGCAAGAGATGAGCGAGCCGCAGCTCGACGACTACGAGATGCGCCGACGAGGAGCCCCCGCATGAATCCCGAACACTGTCTGGTCGAGCGCGAAGGTCACGTGCTCGTCGTCACGCTGAACCGTCCCGAGGCGAAGAACGCGCTGAGCAGCGGCATGCTGGCCGGGATGTATCGCGCGTGGCGCCTGCTCGACGCGGATCCGGAGCTGCGCGTCGCGATCCTGACGGGTCGCGGCGACGTCTTCTGCGCCGGCGCCGACCTGAAGGCCATGGGAGGAGGCGGTGAGCGGGACGAGGAGTTCCAGAAGCTGATGGCCGAGGTACCGGACCTGCACTGGCAGGCGCTGCTTCGGCACAACCGGCCGATGAAGCCGATCATCGCGGCGGTGGAGGGCTACGCGGTGGCCGGCGGCACCGAGATCCTCCAGGGCACCGACATCCGAGTCGCGGCGGAGGGCGCCATCTTCGGTGTCACCGAAGCCAGGCGGGGGCTGTTCCCGCTCGGCGGAAGCAGCGTGCGACTGCGGCGCCAGATCCCCTACACGCTCGCGGCCGAGATCCTGCTCACCGGACGACACGTCACGGCGCAGGAGGCGCTGGCCTTCGGCCTGGTGGGACGGGTCGTTCCCAGCGGCCAGGCGCTGGCGGAAGCGAAGAAGGTCGCCGCGGAGATCTGCGACAACGCGCCGCTCTCGATCCGCGCGCTCGTCCGGATGCTGCGCGAGATCGACGAGAGCTACCCCGAAGCCGACGCGCTCGTGAAGGAGCTCGAGATCGGCGGACCCGTCTTCGCAACGAAGGACGCCCGGGAAGGACCGCGCGCCTTCGCCGAGAAACGCAAGCCCGTGTACAAGGGCGAGTAGCAAAAGGAGTGTCGTCGTGAAGGCAGCAGTCATGCGGGCGAACAACGCCCCGCTCGCGATCGAGGAGGTCCAGATCGACGAGCCCGGTCCGGGCGAGGTCCTGCTGAAAACGGCGGCTTCCGGCATCTGTCACAGTGATCTCACGGTGATCGAAGGCGGCCTGCCGGTGCCGCCCCCCTGCATCCTCGGCCACGAGCCGGCCGGCATCGTGGAGGCGGTGGGCGCGGGCGTCACCGATTTCGCGCCGGGCGATCACGTGATCGGCTGCCTGACCTCGTGGTGCGGCGTCTGCAAGTTCTGCACGGTGGGTCGGCCCTATCTCTGCCTCACGCAGTTCGCGGGTCGGCCGGGAGGAGCGAAGCCGCGACTGCGCGCTGCGAACGGCGATCCGATCGCCCAGTTCGCGAATCTCTCCTCGTTCGCCGAGAAGATGCTCTGCCCCGAGCGTTCGCTGGTGAAGATCCGCGACGACATGCCGCTCGATCGGGCTTCCTTGATCGGCTGCGGTGTCACGACGGGTCTCGGCGCCGCGCTCAATACCGTGCACATCCCCGCCGGCGCGAGTGTCGTGATCATCGGCTGCGGCGGCGTGGGGCTCTCCGCGCTCCAGGGGGCGCGCATCGTCGGCGCCGGAAAGATCATCGCCGTCGACGCGCAGGCCTGGAAGTTCGAGCTCGCCCAAGAACTGGGCGCCACGCACTGTATCGATGCCAAGGCGGGGGATCCGGTCGCCGCGGCGCACGCACTCACCGGCGGCGGTGCGGAC
>Ga0315283_10004201_pt1 | contig 12499 bp, 12 predicted proteins | sample YL17G09_0_MG_FD_204541 | JGI IMG/M metagenome (GOLD analysis project Ga0315283, IMG submission 204541) | Sediment microbial communities from Yellowstone Lake, YNP, Wyoming, USA - YL17G09_0 | ecosystem: Environmental > Aquatic > Freshwater > Lake > Sediment | place: USA: Wyoming | collected...
AGCAGCAGCCCATCCATCGACGCGAACGCCCCGGCTCGCGTGGATTCGGAGGCCGTCGCATCCAGCGGGATCGCCGTCGCCCCGTGCCGGGTCACGGCATCGACATAGAGCGCGTTCTTGCGCGCTGCGAGTGCCGGCTCAACGCTCGCGGCGGCGGCGACGGCGAGCGTGACGACGATCCGTGGCGAGCGCCCAGCGGCGGGTGACATGGAGGCGAGGATACCCGCCGCTCAGCCCGGCGACTCAGAGGCGTCCGGCGGCAGGGTCTCGTAGTCCTCGGAGTCGTCCGGGGTGGGCGTCACCTGCTCGCCGGTCTCGCCGTCATCGGCCGGCGGCTCGTACTCCTGCCCGGGAAGCACCCGCAGGACCCAGCCGCGCTTGAGGTTGTTCGGCTGGTAGTCCGCGGACTCCGGATCGAGCGACGGGTATTCGTCCCGGTTCCAGTACGCGATGCTCCGCCCGCTGGTCTCGTACTTGCGGGCCAGCTTCGTCAGCGTGTCGCCCCGGACCACGGTGTGCAGCACGAAGGCGGGTCCCGGGGTCGGTGTGGGCGGGCCCGGCGTCGGTGTGGGCGTCGGCGAGGCCGATGGCGTCGGCGTGGGCGTCGGCGGGGGCATGGGTGTGGGCCGGACCGAGGCAGGCAGGCACGCCGCGGCAACCAGGGCCATGGACGCCAGCGCCAGGGCAGCTGCCGAGCGCCGTGCGCCGGCCATGGCTACGCGTCCACCAGCGGCGGGTCCACCGGGGTCGGCTCGGACAGCGTGAACTCGGCCGCCAGCGCCACGCCCTCCAGCGCCGTCGCCACCCGCCCGCGTCCGCGGCGCTTGGCAACGAAACAGGCCCGGTCGGCGGCGAGCAGGATCGCCTCGGCGTCGGCCCCGTCCAGCGGGAACGCGGCGGTGCCGATCGAGGCGGACAGGCGCACGCCCTCGGCCGCCCACCTGGTGCCGGGGCCACCGACAGCCTCGACTGCGACCCTGATGCGCTCGGCCACGCCGGCCACACCGAAGGCGTCGCTGCGCGGCAGGAGCACGGCGAACTCGTCGCCGCCGTAGCGGAACACCGCGTCCGATTCGCGGGCCGCGCCGAGGATCGCCCGCGCGATCTCACGCAGGGCCCGGTCGCCGACCTGGTGCCCCAGGGCGTCGTTGATCGCCTTGAACTCGTCGAGGTCGATCATCACGACGCCGAATGCCTCCCCGGCGCCCACGATCTGGGCCAGCCAGTCCTTGAACGCGCCGTGGTTGAGGAGTCCCGTAAGGTCATCAGTCCGGGCGCGAACCTCGGCGGCCTGGAACGACTCCGCGTTGCGCAGCGCGATGGACACCTGCGCGGCGAACAGCTGGACCAGCTCGAACTCCCGCTGGTCGAAGGGGGCCTCCGTCCCGAGGCGCTCGAGGGTCAGCACGCCCGCGGCGCCCTTGGGGCCGATCAGCGGGACCACGATCAGGCTGCCATCGATGGCGCCCGTCTCGAGGAAGTGGTTGACGCGCGGGTCGTCGCGCTGGTCCTCCACCAGCACCGGCTCGTTGTGCTCCACGACCCACGTCGCGATCCCCGTCTCGCCGGGTTCCCAGGGAGCCAGGTAGTGGGCGGCGTACACGCCACGCGCCGTGAGGGGTCGGAGCACGCCCGTGGAGGCGTCGACGACCTCGATGGCGATGTTGTCACAGTGGATCAGCGACCCGAGGCGGTCCGTGATCTGCTCCAGGACGGCGTGCTGGTCCAGGGTCGTGAGGATGGACTCCGTGATCCGCAGGAGCTCGCGCTGGGCCCGCAGCTGGCGTTCAAGCGCGCGGGACTGCTCGCGCAGCAGGAACGTGGCGTCGGCGTTGGCCATGGCCTGGGCCGCGAAGGACGCGTAGATGACCAGCAACCGCAGGTCGTCCTCGGTGAACTGGCGCAGGCCCTGCCGGGCGAGCACGACGACGCCGAGGCATGCGCCCTCGTGGACCATCGGTGCGAGGAGCAACGACTCGTCCTGCTCGGCATCCGTGCCGGGGATCGTGACGCCGCGCGGGTCGCTGGCGCTGTCGTCCACGAGCTGCGGCACCTTGAACTGGGCGACCCAGCCGGTGATCCCCTCGCCGACCGCCACCGTCAGCATCTCGGGTGTCTCCGCCCCGTAGACGAGGCCGTGGCCCTGGAACGCGACCGGGACGAGCTCGCTGCCGTACACCCGGTACACGCGGGCGTTGTCGTAGGTGATGAGCTGGCGGAGCTCGGTGGCGATCGCGTTGCCGATGTCGTGCACGTCCGTGATCCCTGCGAGGCGAGCGCCCAGGCGCTGGATCGACTGGAGCTGGGCCGCCCAGGCAGCCATCCGGCTGAAGGTGCGCGCGGATCGCACGGCGACCGCCGCGTCGCCCGCGAGGGCCTCGGCGGCGTCGAGGTCACCCTCGCGCCAGCGGTGGGGGCGGTCGTGGGCCAGGTAGAAGACGCCGTGGAGGGTCTGGCCGTCGACGAGCGGAACGAGCAGCAGGCTCTCGACGCCCTCCTGGATGGCGGCCGCACGGACCGGGCTTGACGACCGCGGGGCGTCCGGGCCAAGGAGCGCGATGGGCCGGCGCGACGGAAGCTCGCGCAACCCGGTCCGTGCGAGCTCAAGCTCGCGGGCGGCCCCCAGGAACGCCTCGGAGAACCCCGTGCCACCCGGGGACGAGATGCGGCCCTCCGCGTCGCGCAGGATGACGGCCACCCGGTCGGCGCCGAACAGCACGCGGGCATGGTCGGAGAGGTCGCGGACGACGTCGGCCACGTCCAGCCGGGAGGCCAGGTCGGTGGCGACCCGGCGCAGGGCCTCGGAGCGGCGCAGGCGGCTCGTGGCCTGCTCGGCGGCGCCGGCACCACGCACGAGGACACCCAGCGTCCGGGCGATCGCCGTGGCAAGCCGGCGGCCATCGTCGGGGCCCAGCTCCATCGCGCCCGCGATCACGAGCAGGCCCCAGGGGGCCTCGCCGCCGGGGATCGCCACCAGCAACTCGTCGGTGCCCATGCCCAGCGCTGGGGCGGCGGATGGGTCGCCGGGGCGCGCATGGATCGGCTCCTGGCCTTCCAGTGCCCGTGCGAACAGGCCCGGGCCGGTCGGAATGCTGAGGGGTGCGGCTGCACCGGGCCCCTCCACCTCGGTAGCGCGGGCGACGAGGCCGCCCGGTCGCCGCTCCCAGATCCCGACGAGGGCGGCGCCGGTCGCGACGCGGATCCGGCGGCAGGCCTCGTCAAGGGCGGGGTCCAGGCCGGTCGGGAACGAGGCGACCTCCGCGAGGTCGGCCAGCAGGTCAAGGCCGGCAGACGTCTCGGTCAGGGTTGACGACTGGTCGCGCCGGGCCCCGCGGGACGGACCCCCTTCCGGAGCGCCCGCCGGAACAGGGGATTCGGCCGCCGCGAGGAACCGCTGGAGGTCGCCCAGGCGGTACCGCCGGTCGCCGCGCTCGTTGATCCGGAAGTAGCGGAGGCGGCCCGCCTCGCTCCAGGCGCGGATCGTGTTCGGATGCACCCCTAGGACCTGCGCCGCCTTGGTGACGGTGAGGGTCGCATCGCCGGGGCGGGGGGTCCAGCTGCTGGCTGACGGGCTGTGGGATTTGGTAGGCATGACAGTCCAGGAGACTGTCCCAGACTTCACAGGAGTTGCCAATAGGACGATAGGCTTACTCCGCGCGTTCCAGGTGGGCCGCAGGGGGGTGTCAGGACCCTCGGGGGCCACCCGTCGCGCGCACCCAGAGCAGCGTCGCGACCAGCGACACGACGCCGATTCCGACGACGACCACGATCGCCAGCAAGGGGTCACCGACCAGTCCCGGACCCTGCCCGGCGCTGCGCGGGTCGCCTCCTGCCGCGGCGGTCGGGGTGGGGGACGCCGCGAGCACGGTCACGGAGGTCGCGAGCCAGGCGAACATCGTCGTGACGGCAGCAGCCGCGGTGCGGACCGGGCTAGGCCACCGCATCGATCAGCGCCCAGGCCACGCCACCGAGCACGGCCGCGGTGCCGCCCCCGAGCAGGAGGCTGATCGCCCGGGTCGTGCCCCGCCGCCCATCGGCGAGCATCCGGATGGCCTCTTTCGGCTCGAGGTTCGTGAGGATGAGCGGCCGGTTGAGGCCAGGCCGGAGGATCGGGCCGCGGTCCGGGTCGACGGTCGGGACGCCCAGGACCCGGGCGTGATCCACGCTGCTCAGGAGGTCCATGCGCAGGCGCGCGGGCGTCGCCGGGTCGGTGCCGTCCGGGACGCGGTCGCCCAGGTCACCGGCGACGCCCACGGATTCGCGGGTTACCACGACCAGGCCCTCGTCGAGCGCCTCGCCGTCCACGGCGATCCGGTCCAGCCCCTCGCTGATCTCGAACGGGACGACCTCCCGGACATCCTCGAACGCCGTCCACCTGCGGCCGTCCTGCAACTCCAGCCGACGGCGGCGCAGGACGAGCGGCCGCTGATCCTCGTCCTCGAGCGTCTCGGCCGCGTCCACGCGCCCCATGACGCCGACGTACCGCGGGGTCCCCTCGCCGGCGAGCGCGACCGCGCGACTCACGGGCACGACCATGGTGGCGGCGATGATCCGGCCGACGCGGGCGCCGGGCCCCATCCCGCGCAGGAGCCACCAGGCGGCGACGACCGCGAGCATCCCGCCGACGATGAGGAGGATGGGGATCACGGGGTCGATGATCGCATACGGCGGTCGTCGCACTGCCCGGGGAGGGACTCGAGGGGAATCAGTAGCCCGAAGGAACCTACTCGACGCGTGGACCTTGAGGTGATCGCGGCCGTTAGCATCGCTCGGCCCCTTCGGGCTGGCATCAACGCTACGCGTCCGCGGCCTGCCGGGCAACGCACTTATCCACCCCGTACTGTCCAATCTGCGCGGAGTTGTCCACGGGCCGTCAACGCGTCGGGTCGCCCGTTCGTGCTCCTGAAGCAGCCACCCGCCGCCCGTGACGGCACGTGCTCAGCCGGTGTCGCGCCCCGTGAGCGGGTCGAGCGCGCGGGCCTGGCCGTCGAAGCTGGTGAGCACCAGCCGGCCGCCGACGAGCTCGGCATCGGTGACGACGTCGGAGTGGGCGACCCGCCAGCCGACCTCGCCATCGGGGCGCAGCGCGAACGTCTCGATCTCGGCCTGGGCGACGACGTGGGGCAGTCGCGACGACCCCACGAGCACGACGACGGGCGACGCCGACCGGTGGGTCCAGCGCAGCTCACCGGTCCTCGCCTCGAACGCGTACACATGGAACCCGTACTTGACGAGCAGCAGTCCCTCGCTGTCCCAGAGGAGCCCGGCGGGCGCGTCGCTGATCAGCGAGGCCAGGCGCACGGTCCACGGGCCCGCGGGCGTGTCGACCCGGATCTCGGCCCGGCAGCGGCGTTCCGGATCCGAGCCTGTCAGCGCGCCGAGGTCGGTGAGCGGCCCCCCGGCCTCGGTCAGGGCGAACACGGCCGGACCGCCGCCGCTACCCGCCCAGCGCATGGACGCGCGGATGGCGCCCGGGAACTGGATGACGGCGTGGCGCGGCTCGACGACGGGCACCGGGTCCGGCTACGCCTCGCCGCCCGGTTGCGGGAGGGCCGCGCCTCTGGGCCCGGGATCCTCGAGGCCGGCATCTTCGAGGCCGGCACCTTCGAGGCCGGCACCTTCGAGACCCGCCTCCCCGAGACCCGCGCCCTCCGCGAGGACGTCGGCCTGGCGGCGTTCCTCGCAGATCGGGGCGACGTGCGCGTTGGACAGCATGCGCAGCGTGGCGGGCGGCACCGGGAACACGGCTGTCGCGGTTCCGGCGGCGGCCCAGACGACCTGGAAGCGACCGAGATCCGGATCCATGACGACGCGCACCGGCCGGGAGAAGCCGATGGGCGGGATGCCGCCGATCGTGTAGCCGGTCAGTTCGCGAGCCTCGACGGCGGTGGCGCGTCGGACATCGGGCTCACCGGTCACGGCGGCGAGCCGGGCGAGGTCAACGCGGTTGGGACCGGAGACCAGGCACAGGATGGGCTCGAGGGCCCCACCGCCCTCCGGTGCGACGAAGACCAGCGACTTCACGATCTGACCCAGCTCCGCGCCGACAGCGGCGGCAGCATCCTCGGCGGTGTGGGTGGACTCGGTGAAGGCATGGACTTCGAGGGTCACGCCCTTCCGCGACGCGGCGTCGACGACCCGCTGGGTCGGCGTGGGCAGGGGCGTCTCGGGCACGATCCGAAGGGTACACGAACGCCCCGACGCCCCGCCGTCGCGGGCGAGTACGATCCGGTCGATGTCCGACCCGCACGTGCTTCCACCGCCCCCGATCCGCCACGCCATCGTGGTGGCCGACGGCGACGTCCCATCCCGCGCCGCCCTGGATGCGGCCTGGCCCGGCTGGGACTCGGGCGTGACGGACGTGCTCGCGGCCGACGGGGGCTTCGTCCAGGCCCGCTCCATGGGCCTGGAGCCAACGCTGCTCGTGGGCGACATGGACTCGCTCGCCCCCGGGTCGCTCGCCGCCGCGGAGGCCGAAGGGATCGAGGTGCTCAGGGCGCCCGCGGACAAGGACGAGTCGGACACGGAGCTGGCCCTGCTGGAGGCGGTCCGCCGCGGTGCGACCCGGGTCACCGTGCTGGGTGCCCTCGGCGGGCCCCGCGTGGACCATGCGCTGGCCAACGTGTGGCTCCTGGCACACCCCGGGCTCGCAGGGGTGGACGTGACCCTGCTCGACGCCCGGTCCCGCGTCGTCCTCGTGAGCGCGCCCGGTCCGGACGACGCCCGGGTGCGCCGTCTCCTGCCCGGCCCGCCCGGGGCCGTCGTGTCGCTGCTGCCCCTCGGCGGCGACGTGTCGGGGATCACGACGGAGGGCCTCCGGTACCCGCTGCGCGACGAGCCGCTCGTCACGGGTCCGGCCCGCGGCCTCTCCAACGTCCGCGTCGCCCCCGACGCCGCCGTCACGGTGCGACGTGGCCGGCTCCTCGTCGTGGAATCCGCGACCGCGCCGGCAGGGCTATCCTCCGGGACATGAGCATGCCGCAGGCCGGCGACCTGGCCCCAGAGGTCGCGCTTCACGACGAGCACGGCACGGCCCACCGCCTTGAAGACCGCCGAGGGTCGTGGACCGTTCTCTACTTCTATCCCAAGGACGATACGCCCGGCTGCACGACCGAGGCCTGCGGGTTTCGTGACCTCAACGCCGACCTGGAGCGCCTGGATGCGCGGGTCTGGGGCATCAGCCCGGATGGCGCCGGCAGCCACGCGGCCTTCCGGGCCAAGTTCGGCCTTCCCTTCACGCTCCTCTCCGACGAGGACCACGCGGTCGCCGAGGCCTTCGGGGCGTGGGGCGAGAAGAAGAACTACGGCAGGACCTACATGGGCATCATCCGGTCCAGCTTCCTCGTGGGACCTGACGGACGGGTGGCGAAGGCGTGGCCGAGCGTCAAGGCGGACGGCCACGCGGCTCAGGTCCTCGACGCCCTGCAGGCCGTCAGCGGTGGGACCAGGCCCTGATCGCGGGGCGCAAGGAAGGCCTCGCCCGTGGGGGGAGACGAGCGAAGCCTCGGCGGCAATCTAACACAAGGGGCCCGGCGTCAACGCGACGCCGCCGCCGCCGGGTGGACCCGGGAATCCGGCCAACGCTGAGGTGACACGAGCATGACCGAGATCGTCGCCCGGACCCCTCACGCGTGGCGTCCCGAGCGTTTCATGGTCATCGTCGCGCACCCCGATGACGCCGACTTCGGGCCCGCGGCAACGGCCGCCCGCTGGATCGACGAGGGCTCGGTGGGCTGGCTCGTGTGCTGCACGAGCGGCGATGCCGGCGCCGACGACTGGCGTACCGACCCGCTGGAGCTGGCCGCGCTGCGGGAGGCGGAACAGCAGGCGGCGGCCCTCATCGTGGGCTACGCCGGCGTCGCGTTCCTGCACCAGCCGGACGGCGCCCTGGCGAACGACCTCGCCCTGCGCGAGCAGCTCGTGCGCCAGATCCGGACGTTCCGGCCGGATGCCGTCCTGGCCGTCGACCCGGAGACGCTGTTCTACGGGGCCGGCGGCGTGAACCACGCCGACCACCGGGCGGCCGGGATGGCGGCCGTCGACGCCGTCTACCCCGCGGCGCGCAACGCGCTGGCCTTCCCGTGGCTTGCCCGCGACGGCCTCGAGCCCCACGTGGTCCGGCGGCTGTACCTGTTCTGGTCGAACCACCCGTCTGCATGGGTCGACGTCACCGCCACCCTGGACCGCAAGCTCGACGCGCTGCGAGCCCACCCGAGCCAGATCCGCCACCCCGAGCGACTGGAGCCCCGCATCCGCGAGTGGGCGGCCGACGAGGGCGAGGCGATCGGTGGTCCGGCCGCGGAGGCGTTCCGGGTCATCGTGATCGAGGAGGACGCGATCGAGGAGCAGGGCCCGACGCACGTGACACCCCCGCAGACCGAGGGCGGCGACCCGATCGCGGGCTGACCCGCCCCAGACCTACGGCGCGAGCAGCGCCGGCCGGACCCGCCCCCAGGCATTCCAGAGATCGGCAAGCTCGGCGGCCCGACCGCCGAGCGCGTCCACCATCCGGCCCAGCGACAGGTCGTCGGCCTGGTCCGCGAGCCACTCGTCCGCGGCGACGCCCACGCCCTCGTACAGCCCGGCCAGCTCCGATTCCCGCGGCCAGGTGCGAATCCGCATCCGGTCCAGGCCCGCGTAGCCCACGGCCAGCGACAGGTCCCGGGCGGCCGGAACACGCCCGTCTGCGAAGCCGCCCATCCCGTCGTAGCGGAACCCGAGCGCCGACAGGGCTCCCACGATGTCACGTGCCTCGCGGGGCTCGAACAGCCGCCAGAACGGGTGGTCCTCCGCCACGTTGAGATAGCCGGCCTCGATGGCCCGGCCCGCGATGGCATTCACCAGCCGCGAGACGCGCAAGCCCCAGTCGCGCTCGGCGTCCGCGTCTCCCGCGGCGAGGGTCGCGACGAGGCGGTCGCGGGCATCGCGGTCGCCGTGGAGGATGCGGACGATCACCGACGCCCCGGTCACGAGGTCTACGGATGCGGGCGCCGCCGACGGATCGGTCATGCCCTCGGGCTCCCCCGGCCAGACGCTGTCGAACGGGTGGGGCTGCTCGGCGGGCGGGGGCGGGACCTCCCTGGCTCGTGCCTCCGCCTCCTCGCACGCGGCGAGAGACTCACGCGCGTCCTGGCAGCCGGCGTCCGCGTTCTCGGACGAGATCCGCGCTGCGTCCGCCTCAGCGGACAGCCGCTCCAGCGCCGGCAGCTGAGCGCGCAGGTCCGCCCTGCCGGCCCCGAGGATCCGCTGGGCCTCCCGGACCGAGCCGTTGAGCTCGTTGATCTTGGTCAGCCAGGTTCGCGCGGCGCTCTCGGTGTCGTCGGGACTCCCGGACCGGTCGCTCGCCGCCCGGAACTCGGCGTGGAGGCGGTCCTTCTCCGCCGCGATGCGGCGCGGGTCCGCCGTGGACTCGGCCTTGTCCACGCGGTCGCGGAGGATGTCGTAGGTGCGCTGGGCCTCGCGCAGGGCGTCCGCCGCGCGCCGGGCCTGGTCGCGGACGACGTCGGCCAGGGCGCAGCGCTCGTCGACCGTCCGGCGCTGACCGGCGCACGGGCCTGCTGCCGGCGCCGGCTGCTCTGCGATGGCCGCGGGGTCGGGCGCGCCCGATGTCTGATCGGAGGCTGTGGGTGGCTGGGCGGCCGCGAGCGGGTCTGTCACGGGGAGGACTCCTCGAAGACGGTCGGGCGCCCCTCGCTCACCGTGCGCCGCCGGCTCACCGGGGTCGCGAAGGGATCGTCTCTGCCGGGCTGCTCGAGCCCGGAGCGGGCGAGCACGGCCGGTGGGCCCAGTGCGGCCATGACGGGCCATCCGTCACCGGGGCCTGAGGCTGCCATCGCGACGGGCACGGCAACGGCCGTCGCGGGCACGGTGACCGGATGCGATGAAACGCGCGTTCGATTGGTGGAGCCCTCGCCCGGCCACGCTGGAACCGGGGCGAACTTCGCGTCCCGCCCGCTTGCACCCGCCGCGGCGAAGACTCCGGCGTCCGGCGATCCGGGGATGATCCCGGGGTGCGGCGTGTCGTACGGGACGGCGAGCGTGTGCGCGCGACGGGCGGGGATCGCGTTCGGCGTGATCGTGAGGCGCACCTCGCGGCGGGGGGCGAGGCGGGAGCCGGAGGCCTGCACCAGTGCCGCACCGATGGCGGCGCCGAGCACCAGACCGAAGGCCAGGAACGCGATCTCGGAAGGGCTCACGGCTCTCCTGTGCCGCCCGGCTCTCGGCGCACCGGGTCGCCGCCAGCGTAGCTGCGCCCGTGGGCCGCGTCAACCTCACTTCACCCCTCCTGCTTGCAGCACCGGGTGCCTGCGGACATCTTGCGGAGCCGCGTACGCGCCTGCATTCGGGCAGGATCGCCGTCCGGGCCGCCGCGATCCGGCCGACCGAGCGCCCCGGCGCGGGGCAGATGGCCCCCTTTGCTGTGCACATCGGCTCCCGGCTTGGTAATCTCCCCCGCGTCGGCGGTCCGCTCCGTCGTGGTTCCCGTCGCCCAGCCCCGAGCGCCAGGATTAGAGGCCCGTCCCCTTCGTGACCCTCGATCAGACCCAGGAGTTCCTCGTCCAGCCCGTGGACGCGTCCTGGCTCCAGTGCAACATCGAGTGCCAGGAGGCCTGTCCCGTCGGCACGAACTGCCGGGGCTATCTCAACCTCGCCGCCGAGGGGCGGTTCGAGGAGGGGTACATCCTCGCCCGCGAGCCGAACCCGGTCGCGGCGATGTGCTCGTATGTCTGCTCCGCCCCGTGCGAGCGCGCCTGCCGCCGCGGCGACATCGACCGCCCGCTGGCGATCCGGGCGATGAAGCGGTTCCTCGTGGAGTGGCACGAGGCGTCCGGGATCCCGGACCTGATGCCCGCCATCACCCCGCGCGAGGAGCGCGTCGCGGTGATCGGCGCCGGCCCCGCGGGCCTGGCGGTGAGCCGGGAGCTGGCGACGCGCGGCTATCGGGTGACCGTCTTCGACAGCCTGCCGTTCGGCGGCGGCACGATGCTCATCGGCGTCCCGGCCTTCCGCCTCCCCCGCGAGGCCATCGAGATGGATGTCCGGCTCGTGGAGCGCCTGGGCGTCACGTTCCGCTTCGACACCACCGTCGGCATCGACGTCCCCTTCGAAGAGCTCCAGCGGGACTACGACGCGATCGTGATCACGGCGGGCGCCATGAACCCGGTCTACCTGGACGTCCCGGGCGCGGACCTCGACGGTGTCAAGTACGGCATCGACTTCATGAAGCTGGCCAACCTGGGCCAGGAGCTGACCGTCGGCACGAACGTCGTCGTCATCGGCGGCGGCTACACGGCCATGGACTGCTCGCGGACCAGCCTCCGCTACGGGGCCGAGAACGTCACCATCGCCTACCGCCGTACCCGCTCCGAGCTGGTGGTCGATGAGGAGGAGCTGGGCGAGACCGAGCGCGAGGGCGTGCGTCTCGAGTTCCTGGTCAGCCCCATGGAACTCATCGGCGAGGATGGCAAGCTCACCGGCGTGCGGTTCATCCGCAACAAGCTCGGCGAGCCGGACGCATCGGGCCGCCGCTCCCCGGTGCCGATCGAGGGGTCGGAGTTCGTCGTCCCGGCCGACACCGTGATCCCGGCGGTCTCCCAGGCCGCGGACCTCTCGTTCCTGCCGGTGGACGGCGCCTTCGAGGTCAACCGCGGCCGCATCAAGGTGGACCCGGCGACCTACGCCACGAACGTCCGCGGCGTCTTCGCGTGCGGCGACTTCGTGACCGGTCCCACTACCCTGATCGAGTCCGCGGGCCACGGCAAGAAGGCCGCCTACGCCATCGACCGCTACCTCGCCGGACGGACGGACGTCACGGTCACGCCCAACGTGAAGATCACCAGCTCCTGGCGCCACGACATGCCGGAGTTCTACGACGTCCTGCCGCGGCAGCACATCCCGATGGTGGACCTGCCCGCGCGGATGCCCTCGGTGGATCCCACGGTCAACTTCTCCACTCCGGTGGAGATGGGCTACGACACCACGGCGGCGGTGGCCGAGTCCACGCGCTGCCTCATGTGCAACTACAACATCTGGTTCGACCCGTTCCGGTGCGTGCTGTGCGGCGCCTGTGCCGACGTGTGCCCGGAGGGGGTCATCCACATGGTGGACGTGAACCAGCTCAAGACCGAGGGGCTGCTGCCCGAGATCGAGGAGGCCTACGGCTGGTCGCAGGGAGCGGCCATGATCCTCGACGAGGAGCGCTGCATCCGCTGCGCCCTGTGCGTCAAGCGGTGTCCCTTCGATGCCATCACCATGGAGCGGTTCGAGCTCCAGGAGATCTCGAGCGACGGGCGGCTCTACAAGGAGTCGTATCGTGATGCCCAACTCGCCGGGACCGCCGGCGTGGCAGGAGGAGCGTAGGTGAGCTTCCTGGAGCGGGTCGACCAGAGCATCCGGCGCAGCCCGGTGTGGCGGTCGATCTTCCGCAACCCGTACCCGGACGACGAGCGGTCGCGCGCGTACGCGGTCATGAACAACGTGTTCCTGCACCTGCACCCGG
>Ga0315283_10004202_pt1 | contig 12499 bp, 8 predicted proteins | sample YL17G09_0_MG_FD_204541 | JGI IMG/M metagenome (GOLD analysis project Ga0315283, IMG submission 204541) | Sediment microbial communities from Yellowstone Lake, YNP, Wyoming, USA - YL17G09_0 | ecosystem: Environmental > Aquatic > Freshwater > Lake > Sediment | place: USA: Wyoming | collected...
ACCGACGTCGATGTCGCCCCCGACCCCAGGACCCCGACCGGGATCCCAGAACTTGACCGGGTCCTCGGAGGGGGCATTGTCGCAGGGTCCGTCGTCCTGGTCGGCGGCGACCCGGGTATCGGCAAATCGACACTGATGATGCAAATGGCATCCGGCCTCGGCGGCCGGGCGACACTCTATATTACGGGGGAGGAGTCTGTCAGCCAGATCAAGCTGAGGGCGGGGCGGTTGACAATGACGCCGCCGGAGAGCCTGATGCTTCTGGCGGAGACGAACCTGGGGGTGATCGAACCGCTCGTGGGCAGGACCGCACCCGAGGTGCTGATCGTCGATTCGATCCAGACCATGTACCGTCCCGAACTGGAAAGCGCCCCCGGCACGGTCTCCCAGGTCCGCGAAGCGACGGCGATTTTCATGCGCATCGCCAAGACGAGCGGTATCCCCGTGTTTCTTGTCGGGCACGTGACCAAGGAGGGAATCATCGCAGGACCGAAGGTGGTGGAGCATATGGTGGACACGGTCCTCCAGTTTGAGGGAGAGCGGCACCACGCCTACCGGATCCTACGCGCGACGAAGAACCGTTTCGGATCGACCAACGAGATCGGCATCTTCGAGATGCACGACGGGGGATTGCGCGAGGTTGCCAACCCATCGGAGGTGTTCCTCGCCGAGCGGAGGTCGGGCGCCTCGGGCTCGGCCGTTGTCGCGAGCATGGAAGGGACCCGGCCGCTCCTTGTCGAGGTCCAGGCCCTGGTCGCTCCGACAAGCTATGGCGTGCCTCAACGGAGTTCCACCGGGTTTGATCCGCGCCGGCTGCAGATGCTCCTGGCCGTTCTCGAAAAGCGCGTCGGACTGCGCCTCGGCCAGTGTGATGTCTTTGTCAACGTCGCCGGCGGCGTTCGCATCGAGGAGCCCGCGGTGGATCTCGGGATGGCGCTTTCGATCGTCTCGAGCCTGCGGGACATTCCCGTTGATTCAGGCGCCGTCGCCATCGGCGAGGTCGGCCTCGGCGGTGAAATCCGCACCGTCAGCCAGGTGGAGAAGCGCATCGCGGAAGCTCACAAGCTCGGCTTCAGCCGTTGTGTCCTTCCCCGCAACAACGCACGCGGACTTCCCGCGCGGAACGGCATGGCCATGGTTGAGATCGAAACGATCGACCAGGCCATCGCGGCGGTGGTGGGCGCCTGAACGGCATGTCGACCCCCCCCCGCCTCCTCATCCGCTGCGGTCTCATCGTGACGATGGATCCCGCGCGGCGGATCATCCGCGGCGGAGGAATCATCGTCAATGGCTCCCTCATCGAGTCGGTGCTGAACGCCGAGGAGGTCGCGGCGCTCCGCCCGTTCGACGGAGACACGATGGACGCGGGCGCACTCACACTCATCCCCGGTTTCATCCAAACCCACATCCACCTCTGTCAGACGATCTTCCGCGGGATGGCTGATGATCTCGAGCTCCTCGAATGGCTGGCGCTGAAGATCTATCCTTTCGAAGCCGCACACACTGCAGCCTCGATGCGCGCCTCCGCGATGATGGGCATCGGCGAGCTGGTCCGGTCCGGGACCACCACGATTATGGATATGGGGAGCGTGGAGTTCGAAGAGGAGATTGCCGCGGCGGTCGAAGAGACGGGCCTCCGGGCGTTCATCGGCAAGGCGATGATGGACGTGAACGACGTCTATCCCGGGCTCCGCGAGCCGACGGCCACGGCGATCCGCACGACCCTGTTACAGGCGGAGGCGTGGCACGGAAAAGCAGGAGGCCGGCTCCAGTATGCGGTTGCGCCCCGGTTCGTTCTCTCCTGCACCGATCCCCTTCTGACGGAAGCCCATGCGATGACGCGGAGCTTTCCCGGCATGCTCTTCCATACCCACGCGGCGGAGAACCGCCGCGAGACCGAGGCGGTCCGCAAAAGATGCGGGATGAGCAACGTGGAGTTCTTTGAATCGATCGGCATCCTCCGCTCGAACACCTGCCTCGCACACTGCGTCTGGCTCACCGACAAGGAGATCGGACTGGTGAAGGAACGCGGAGCGAAAGTGCTCCATTGTCCCTCCTCCAACCTCAAGCTCGGTTCCGGCATCGCCAACGTGCCGGAACTCCTCCGCCGCGGCATCGCGGTGTCGCTGGGAGCCGACGGGGCTCCGTGCAACAACACGCTCGACATGTTCACAGAGATGCGGCTCGCCGCGCTCATCCAGAGACCCCGTTACGGACCGGCGGTGATGAACGCACAGACCGTCTTCGAGCTCGCAACGCTCGGGGGCGCCCGGACCCTCGGCCTTCAGCGTATCGCGGGCAGCATCGAGCCAGGGAAAAAGGCGGACGTCGTCCTGCTCGACCTCAACCGCGTCTGGAATCCCGCCCCGGAGGAAGACGTCTATTCAACGATCGTCTACTCCGGCACGCCCGAGAATGTCCGTTCGGTGATGATCGATGGCGCGTGGATCTACCGGGAGGGCGTCACGACCATGATGGATGAACCCCACGTCGTGGAGACGGCGCGCAGGGAACTTCGCCTTCTGATGAATCGTCTCTGAGGATCCCGCCATGAGGAAACTCGTCCTTGCGACACACAACAAAGACAAGGAGAAGGAATTTCAATCCTTGCTCGCCGACCTCGGCGTGGAGGTGCTGAGCCTCGATGCGTTCCCTGCGATCGGCCCGATCGAGGAGAACGCCGACACGCTCGAAGGGAATGCGTTACTGAAAGCGGAGACGGTCCGTCGGGCGACGGGACTGCCGTCGCTGGCTGACGATACGGGCCTGGAAGTGCACTACCTGATGGACGCGCCCGGCGTCTATTCGTCGCGCTATGCCGGAAAGAGTGCGTCGTATGCCGATAATGTCGCAAAACTCCTGAAGACCCTGCGTGGGGTGCCTCCGCGGAGACGCGCGGCAAGGTTTCGTTGCGTTCTCGCGTTTCTCACCCCCGGTGCGGCCCCGCAGACCGCCGAAGGGATCTGCCCGGGCGTGATTGTTGAAGAGCCCCTCGGGGAGAACGGGTTCGGATATGACCCTGTTTTTCTCCCCTCCGGCTACACCCGGACGTTTGCGCAGATGGATAACGCACTCAAAAATACGCTCAGCCATCGGGGGGGGGCGGTTGCGAACATGCTCCCGATTCTGCGCGAATACTTCAAATTGAGCTGATTTCAACGTGCGGAAAACCTACGAATAGAAGTTTTTCTATTGAAGTTCCCTTCATCTATTGTTATCTTGTTCAAAGATTTTAGCGAAACACCCCCGACCATCCTCATTGCATGCCGTTTTTCAATTTCCTCCGACGAAGAGGTCTTCAGCCTTCGTGGGAGTACACGACACAGGGGAATATCTGGCGCCTTCATCTTTCATCGCGCGGTCGGCTGGTGGGAGAGGAAAGAGATGCCGAAAGAAAGTGTGCAACGTTCTTCTGTATTGATCTCTCCACCGGTTCACCTCTCTGGAAAGACAAGACATTCGGCGATCCGTGGTGGACGGGCATCGAGGCGGTGCATCGCGATGTCGTCTTCCTGCACGGTTACACGACGCCCGACATGCCGGAGCACAAGGGCATGACGGCCGTCGACCTGGGGACCGGTGAGGTGCTCTGGAAGGACGACAGGGTGACATTCATCGCCGCGTCGGGGGAAATCGTGTATGCGTCGCGTACGGTGCCGGCAGGGAAGCTTCTCGCGGAGATTGAATTCCGCACCGGTGCGGTGGTCAGGGAACGCGGAGGCGCCGACGACGTTGCGAATGCGGTTCCCGGGGGAGGCCAGGAACCGACCGATGTCGTGCTCCCCTCACGGCTGCAGCAAGGGGCATCAGCCCTCGCCGTGCTCCTGCGGAGCGCATGTGGACCAGCGGCGGCGTCCGGACCTGTGGAATACATCGTGGACAATGGCCTTGCGATCTTTGGCTATCATGAAAGGGTCGAAAGCCCCTCGCGGGAGCGGTCTTCGTGGAGGAGCCTCCTGGCCGTTGTGGACAGGGGGTCCGGGGGAGTGCAACTGAAGATGGTCCTGGATGACGCCGTCGCGTTTCCGGGGACCGACGCATTCCTCGTCCGTGATGCGATGCTCTACTTTGTCCGCCGTCGCAGGACGCTGACCGCCGTCGCGCTGCGCGATTCGTGATTGAACGGGAAAACAGATGAAAATCAGCATCAAACAGGTTGACGCGTTCACCGAAACACCCCTGACGGGCAATCCTGCGGGCGTGGTCCTCAACGGGGAGGGTTTGACGGAGAAGCAGATGCAGATGATCGCGCGCGAGATGGGCGTGCCGGAAACCGCCTTCATCCTTCCGGCGAGCATGCCCGACGCTCATCTGCGTATCCGCTGGTTCACTCCCACGGTGGAGGTACCTCTTTGCGGGCACGCCACGATAGCAAGCTTCCACGCCCTCGCCGAGGACGGCCTCTACGGCATGAGAGAGCCAGGTTCCTACACGTTTAACCTGGAAACAAAATCAGGTGTTTTGCCGGTCACGGTCGACAAATCCTCCGGTGGGATCAACGTCCTGTTCGGACTCACGTTGCCGGAGTTCACCCGTGCGGGACAATACAAGCTTGACATCATGCGGATCCTGAACATCTCGATCGAGGAGTTCGAGAACAGGATGCCTATCGTCGTGGCGAACTGTCTCTTCGTCCCCATCCGCCGCCTCCATACCATCTTTTCGATGAAACCAAACTTCTTCGCGATGTCGCAGTTTCTCACCAACCGCAACCTGAGCGGCCTCTGTGCCTTCACGACGGAGACCGTCGACAAGGGTTCACATGTGCATTCCCGTTTCTTTGCTCCCACGGTCGGCATCAACGAAGATCCGGTTACCGGCTCGGCCAACGGTCCGCTCGGCGTTTACCTCTTCGAGCGGGGGGAGCTCGTGGCGGTCGACGGCAGGGTCACGATAGTCGGCGAACAGGGCGACGTGATCGGACGGAAGGGGCGGGTCACGATAAACCTTTCCGTGCAGGGGACGGAGGTAACGGGAGTGAGCATCGGGGGGCGTGCGGTGACGGTCGTCGAAGGAACTATGCTCGTCGCCTGATCAGGGATCTCCTTGCCTCCGTGTCCTCCCGGGCCCTCTCATAACAGGATTGTCGCATGTCTCTTCAGAGCATTCTTTTTGCCTTTCTCCTGCTTGCCTCTCTGAGTCTCTTCGCGCGGAACGCCCTGCGCTTGACCGGAGTTCTTCGCCTCGGGAAGAAGGAGAACCGGTTCGACCGGGCGGGGGAGCGCATGGCACGCGTGCTCACGGTCGCCTTCGGCCAGTCGAAGCTCCTGCGAGAACCGCTGGCGGGGACCCTCCACGCCCTCATCTTCTGGGGCTTCGTGGTCCTTCTCTCTGCCGTGGCCGAATCGATCTGTGAAGGGCTTTCCCCCGGTTTCTCGTTCGCGTTTCTCGGCCCGCTCTATCCGCCTCTTCTGTTCCTCGAGGACCTGTTCGGCGCGCTGGTGGTTGTCGCGGTCCTTGTGTCAGTCATCCGCCGCCTGTTCGCCCCGCCGGAAAGACTGCGGGTCGCGGGACACGCGAAATCAGACGCAGTGTTGATACTTTTGCTTATCCTGACCGTGATGCTTACGATGTTCGGACAAAATGCTGCCCGCACAGCCATGGGTCAGGGGATCGCCAACGAGTCGCGCTTCATCGCGTTCGGTTGCGCGGGGCTGTGGACGGCCGCAGATGCCCCCGTCTGGTTTCACGTCTTTTTCTGGGGGCACATGCTCGCGGTGCTTGGCTTTCTCAACTATCTTCCCTTCTCCAAGCACCTGCATATTCTGACTTCAATCCCGAACGTGTACTTTGCCAACCTGGCCCCGAAGGGAACGCTCGCGCCGATCAACCTGGCCGACGAGACGCTCACGAAGTTCGGGGCAACAGATATCGACGACCTCTCCTGGAAGCAGCTGCTCAACGGTTTCACCTGCACGGAATGCGGCCGGTGCACGTCGGCCTGTCCCGCTCACACGACCGGTAAGCTGCTTAACCCGAAGAAGATCGTCATGGACGTTCGCGCACGAACCATGGAGAAGGCGCCGCTGCTGCGCGCCCGAGGTGACGGCGATGCGGCAGGGGGAGACGTCGCGAAGGCGATCGCCCGCCCGTTGCTCGACAATTTCATCACGGCGCAGGAGCTCTGGGCCTGCACCACCTGCATGGCCTGCGTGCAGGAATGCCCCGTGATGATCGAACATATTGACACGATTGTCGATCTCCGGCGGGGTCTCGTGCTCAACGAGTCGCGCTTTCCAGACGAACTCAAAACGACCTTCTCGAATCTGGAGCGGAACTACACGCCGTGGGGCTTCGGCCATTCGTCCCGCGCCGACTGGGCGGAGGGGCTGAACATTCCGCGCATGGCGGACGTCCAGAGTGCGGACGTCCTTTTCTGGGTCGGCTGCGCGGGTTCCTACGACGCGCGCTACAGAAAGGTCACGCAAGCGTTCGCCCGTCTGATGCAGATCGCCGGTGTGAACTTTGCGATCCTCGGGTCGGAGGAGAAGTGCAACGGTGACCCGGCACGCCGGATGGGGAACGAGTACCTCGCCCAGTCGCTCATCGCGGAGAACGTCGCCACCCTGAACAGATACCGCGTGAAGAACATCGTGGTCACCTGCCCCCATTGCCTGCAGTCACTGGGCAAGGAATACCGGCAGTTCGGAGGAGACTACGAGGTCGTCCATCACACGACGTTTCTGAACGACCTGATCCGGCGGGGAAAGCTCACCATGCCCGCCGGCGTCGAAGGAACGGTCACCTTTCACGACCCCTGTTACCTCGGCCGGTACAATGACATCTACGATGACCCGCGGGACGTTCTTGACGCGATCGGTGGCTGGAGGAGGGTGGAGATGAGGCGGTCGAAAGACCGGAGCTTCTGTTGCGGGGCGGGGGGCGGACGGATGTGGATGGAGGAGCGGGAGGGAAAGCGCGTCAACGTGGAGCGGGTCGAAGAAGCTCTGGCCACGAATGCAGGGGTCATCGGGACGGGGTGTCCGTTCTGCATGACGATGATGGCCGACGGTGTCAAAGAGAGGGAAGGGGCTGCGCAGGTGAGAGACGTCGCGGAGCTGCTGCTCGACGCGGTCGAGGGGCGGTGATGAAAACCCGGGGCTCTCGGATCATCAATGCCATAGCCCCCATCCGCGTGTGCGACATCGGCGGCTGGACCGATACCTGGTTCGCGCGGCAGGGGGCGGTATTCAACATCGCCATCTACCCCTACGTCGAGGTTCAGGTGGAGGTCCTCGACCATGTGGAAGGGGAAGAGCGGGTGACCATCGACGTCGAGAACTTCGGCCACACGTACGTCATCAACCCGGAGCGGATAGTGTACGAGAGGCATCCGCTGATCGAAGCCGCGATCGATGTGATGAAAATCCCTGCCGAGACCGCTCTGCGCATCAATGTTTTTTCCGACGCACCTCCGGGGGCGTCCACCGGGACCTCGGCCGCGGTCTCGGTTGCGCTCATCGGGGCGCTGGACCGGCTGGTCGGTGGACACCTGACCGCCCATGAGGTGGCGGGGCTGGCCCACTTCATCGAAACGAAGAAGCTCGGGCTCCAGTGCGGCATCCAGGACCAGCTCGCGAGCGCTCACGGGGGGATCAACTTCATCGCCATGGAAGAGTTCCCCTCATCGACCGTCACACCGGTCCGGATCCCGAACCCTGTCTGGTGGGAGCTCGAACACCGGCTGGCGGTGATTTACATCGGCAGGCCACACAGTTCGAGCGTGATTCACATGAAGGTGATCGAGGGACTCGGAGCCGGTGCGCATGCGGACCCCCGCCTGGAGCGGCTCCGGCAGCTCGCCGTGCAGGCGCGCGACGCCGTGGTGGCGGGGGATTTCGTTTGCCTTGGACGGGTGATGGACCAGAACACCGACGCCCAGCGTGCGCTCCATCCCGACCTGGTGTGCGAGAAATCGGAAGAAGTCATCACCGTCGCGCGCCGCTTCGGCGCCCTCGGCGTGAAAGTCAACGGGGCAGGAGGCGACGGGGGGTCTCTTACCATTCTGACCGACGGCGACATGTCGAAGAAAAGACGGATGCTCCGCGCGCTCGCGGAGGTCTCCTTCCTTAGTCTTCCCCTCTATCTCTCCCGGCAAGGATTGCGCGTCTGGTGAGGCGCTGCCGGAATCACGACATTCATCATCTTTCAAGAAAGAGAGCAGACAGTGGCATTATCCATCTTCAAGAAAGTCGGCGGCTGGCTTAAGAAAGTCAGCGGCGGTGGGGGCAAGCCCACCATCACGCCGGTTGTTCCCGCCCCTCACCGGCCGGGTCAACCGCGCGAACGGGGTGAACGGGACCGCCTGATCAAACGGGCCGCCCCTCCGCAACAGCGTGACCGGCGCGAAGGGCGGCCGGACCGCACGGAGCGTCCTCCCCGGCAGGAACGCCCGCCGCGCCCCGACCGCACGGGGCGCCCGTCGCGGCAGGCCCCTCCGGAACGTCCGCCGCGTGCCGAACGAGCTGAACACCCTCATGGCGAGCGAACTCCCCGCCCGGACCGCCCGGCCCGTCCTCCCCGCACGGGGCGCCCGGAGACTATCTCCGAGCCTCGAAAGGGGGAGGCACCGTGGAATCCCGCCGTCTTCACCGTCCCTCCGGAGGAGGGGAAGGTCCGTTTCCAGGATCTCGATCTCCCGGATGAGGTGATGCACGCGATCTACGACCTCGGCTTTCTGTACTGCACGCCGATCCAGTCGGGGATACTCGGGAAAACGCTCTCCGGCGCCGACGCGACCGGCAGGGCACAAACAGGAACCGGCAAGACCGCTGCATTCCTGATCACCATCCTCACACACTTTCTCCGCACACCCGCCCCCGAACCCAGGAAGAAGGGAACCCCCCGCGCTCTCATCCTCGCGCCGACGCGCGAGCTGGTGCTCCAAATTGAAAAGGACGCGAAGAGCCTGGGAAAATACGCCCACTGCAAAGCGATGGCGGTGTTCGGAGGGATGGACTATGTCAAGCAGAAGCGGATGCTGGGGGAAGGACCTATCGACATCGTTGCGGCGACGCCGGGACGATTGCTCGACTACAAGCGGAAAGGCGACATCGATCTGAGCAGGGTCGAGATCATGGTGATCGACGAGGCCGACCGGATGCTCGACATGGGATTCATCCCTGACGTCCGCCGCATCATCGAGAGCACCCCGACGAAAGGGAAACGGCAGACCATGTTCTTCAGCGCCACGCTGACCCCGGAAGTGAACCGGCTGGCTGCGTCATGGACGCGCGACGCGGTCCAGATCGACGTCACCCCGCCGAGGGACATCACCCTCTCCACGATCGACCAGGTGGTCTACATCATCACCAACGAGGAAAAGTTTGCGCTGCTGTACAACATGATCACGAAACTCAAACTCGAACGGGTGATGGTGTTCTGCAACCGCCGGGACGAGACCCAGTTTCTTAAGGACCGGCTCGCGGCCTACGGCATCAGCTGCGGACTCCTTTCCGGCGACGTATCGCAGGAGCAACGGGTGAAAACTCTCGAAGCCTTCCGCAACGGAAAACTTGTCGTCCTGGTGGCCACCGACGTGGCTGCGCGGGGACTTCATATCGAGGGGGTCAGCCACGTTGTCAATTACATGCTGCCGATGGACCCGGAAGACTACCTCCACCGGATCGGCAGAACCGGACGCGCCGGAGCGAGCGGGACGTCGATCAGCTACGCGACCGAGACGGAGGCCTATCAGATTCCCGAAATCGAGAAGTTCATCGGGCGGGAACTTCCGGCCGTCCACCCCGATCCTGATCTGGTGACGCCTCCCCCGCCGCTGGCGGAGGGCACTGCCGAACCGCGCCAGAGACGTGCGCAGGACCGGCGGGGTGGAAGCAGAGGGGGAGGACATAACCGGGGGGGTGCCCGACGCGGGGGACATGGTCCCGGGGGACCCGGCCACGGGGGGCGGGGAAGACCGGGGGGGGGGCGCTCCAAGTAGAAGGAAAAGGAGGTGACCCCGACGGGATCTGACGGGTCAGCACAAAAGGGAGATGAATGAGAGACGACCCGGTCATTGCGGGGGCAGGGGCCGCTGAAGTCCGATTTTCTCCCGCGGGGTCGGTGCGAAACCGAGTTTCTCCGCCGGTGAATTCTTCCTGAACCGGAAATCCCCCTTCTCAGGCGCCATCACACCGGGGTTCCCCTGGGTCAGCAGGTTACCGATGAACATCGCGGACATGGCCGGGTCGCCGGATCGGTATGCGAGGTATCCCTCCGTCATGTCGATATTGAGATAGTACGGATCCCACCCCTTCGCTCCGTCTTCCCTCCGCCTGAGTATCACCGGGTCTGCGATGATGTTGCCGCTGACGGTGACCACCGAGAAGTCGAAGGCCTGATAGTCGTAGATGTCCATCCATCGCCCGCCGTAGGAAATGTTCCCGACGATCCGGTTGTACTTCGGCACCGCAGGCTCGCCGTCCATCGTCTGCAGCAGCTCCGGATAACGCGTGGTGTACGGAGGGCTGCTCGCGTGCACCTCATCCATCTTCGTGAAGAGGTAGGGGAGCGTACCGTCAAAAAAATACGACGCCCAGCCAAGCCCGCGGGCATCGACGTGAAGGGACGGACTGCATTCCACGTAGATGTTGTTTTCGACCGTGTTGTCCCTTCCCCCGCCTATCAACGTCGCCCTGCCCGCCCGGTAGAAAAGATTGCCGACGACGGTGAACCCTGACGCCCAATCGTCCAGGTAGACCGCCATCACACCGTGGAGCCCCGGCCCTGTGAGGTCGTGGAAGTAGTTGTACCGGATGACATTCCCCCTCCAGCTCAGGTCCCGCCCCGTATGGATCGCCCCGGCGTCACCGGTCTCCTTCATCAGGTGGTGGAACTCGTTGTATTCGATGATGTGATCGTTTCCCTTGATGTAGAGCCCTTCGAACGGGGAATCGTGTATCAGGTTGTTCGCAACGCGGTGGCCGACGCCGTCCATGACGACCGCGTACTGACCGCTTCGCAACCAGGTGCTGTAGTCATGGATATGGTTGTTGAGTGCGAAGTGCCCCGCGGGGATCAGGGTCCGCCTGTCGCCCCCCTGGAGGAGGATGCCTCCGAGCCCCACCCCGTGAATGTGGCACGACATCACGCCGTTGCGGGTCCCCCCCTCGATGGTGACCGCTTCCCGCCCCAGATTGCGGAACGTGCAACGGTCGATCGTCACGTCGTGTCCTCCCGTGATGGCAAATCCCTTCCCGCGAGAGCAGTCGAAGGTGAATCCCTCCCAGCGGAGCCAGGCCGAGCCGTCGATGGACACAAGGGGCTTCTCCAGCAGCGACACGGTGACCGACCCCCCGGTGAGCCGCGCCGGCGGCCAGAAGAAGACCAGTCCGCGCTCTCTGTCGAGATACCATTCCCCCGGCGCGTCGAGCTCTTCGAGAATGTTCAGGACATAGTAGCGTTGATTCCGGGTGTACCCGTAATGGTGATGCGGCGGCAGAAGCGTCATCTCCCTCTGCACCGTGTCGATCGATTTCACCTGCTGGTAGGTATCGCTCCAATCAAACGTCCAATAGCCGTGAAGGTAAATATCCGATGTCTGTTTCCAGGACGAGGGGCGGTTGCCGTCGTAGCTGATGCGGCCGTAGTGCCGGCCGGCCGGAATCCCGTCGTAGCGTTTTTCGCGTTCGAGGCCTCTGTTGTACATGCTGTCCCCGCTCTGCGGGACATCCGCGATGTGAAGCCAGCCGGTGTTCGGGTAACGGGCGACCGTCATCCGCTCGCCGTTGAAAAACAGCTCCATCGGAGGTCCTCCCCGCTGTACGATCGTGCCGGGGTCGGTGATGCCAAGAGTTCTGATGTCGGCCGCCACGACCTTCTCCCTTGCTCCGGGAGCAAGCCGGCTCACAAGGGCCGGATCGGTGAGCGGCCTGAATCCCTCCAGTGCCTTCCCTCCGGTGATGCGGACCTTCTCCCTTTGAAATGCCCGCCAGGTTATCGGCTGGGCGGCCGAACCCGAATCCTCCGCGGTGAGGGTAAAGGTGTCCTGTACGTCGTACGTCCCTCCCCGGACATGGACCGTGACCGCGCTGGGGAGAGAGCCCCCCCCTCGGAGCACGCGCAGCGCGTCACGTGCCCCCTCCAGCGTGGCAAACGGTCCGTCGGTGCGTGTCCCGTTCGGCGCCGCGAGCCTACCCGACCAGCGGTCGCTCCCTTGGTGTGCAACATAGAAATTCCGGCTTTGAGCGCCGGCGTACGCTGCGATTGTGCAAAAGAGCGCGAGAACGATGCCAGTTCGGTTCATGGGAGACCGGGGGAAGCTGAGAAGAGTAATGGATGATTTGCCGCAATGAATATACGCCAGAGAGGCCCAGAATCGCAAGATGCGTCTTTGAATGTTTGATGAATTGCGGTATCTTTAAACATTTAGCCCCCTTGTACGTATGATATCGAAAGAACGTGTCCTCACCGCCTTCGGGCATGGTACACCCGACCGTGTCCCGATCGACTACCTTGCCAACCCCGCTATTGACGGTCGTCTCAAACGCCACTTCAA
>Ga0315283_10004207_pt1 | contig 12494 bp, 10 predicted proteins | sample YL17G09_0_MG_FD_204541 | JGI IMG/M metagenome (GOLD analysis project Ga0315283, IMG submission 204541) | Sediment microbial communities from Yellowstone Lake, YNP, Wyoming, USA - YL17G09_0 | ecosystem: Environmental > Aquatic > Freshwater > Lake > Sediment | place: USA: Wyoming | collected...
CCATTCCCGTCCATGGAATTACGACCATAAATGTTTTTAAAAAGATCATACGTTGCACCGCTGAAATCGTAAGCCTCATTGACTGCTTGATCCTGCACCGGTTGATCGCCCTCCTGCCGGGCTAATATCCCGGGCAGCGAATTCCCCTGCTGGGCGTTGTAAATGGTGCGTTTTTTGATATCGGACACCAGGGTTCTGGACAACGCCAGCAGCTCTCGTGCGTCTTGGCGCTGCCCTCGCATCCGTGACGATGCAACCAGGTTCCTGACAGCCATCTTTTTCTGCGCATCCGTGCCGTTGGTTGCGATTTGCTTAAGCATATGTGGAGGCAAGATGCATTTAATGGGTGTTCTGTTCATGGCTGCTCCTTTAATTTAGACTATATTTATCAGTATAAAGAATATCTGTTAAAACACAATACCCTGAAGAAGGCAAATTCAGGGTATTGTCAAAATGAATTCTTACTTATAACGCCTGCGAGAGTAAAAAACCCAGGATTGCAATAATCACTCCGAGATGGAGCAGGAGGTTACTCGTCGCAAACCATCCAACCCCAGGGATCAAAATCAGGATGAAATTCAAAATCACCAGAATGGCCCCGACCAGCGGGAGAAGTCCTTTTCGGTGAGCCAGGAATTCTGATGAACGATCGAGGAATTTAGAAAACCGGTTGGCCATTAAACATCCTCCTCTTCCACAAGGGGAATAGCTTCATGCTGCCATTCTGAAAATTGGGCGACCATTCTGCCTGGGATTCTCCCAACGATTTCGATCCCGCCATGCCCATGTTCGATGCGTTCAACTTGACCCGCTTCATGGAATAGCGAGATAAGCTGACCTTGCTGATAGGGGAGTTTTACGTGAATGGGGACCAGCTTTTCAAATAGTTCCATTTGGACAAGATCCAGCAAATCGCGAATGCCAGATCCTTTCAGGGCGGATATTCCAACAGATTGCGGATATTGTGAGGCGATCTCCTGCGCACGTTCCGGGTCACTTAATAGATCGATTTTATTGAGTGCTGTGATGGCCGGGATGTGACCCGCGTTAATTTCCCCGAGCGTTTGTTGGACCGACTCGAATTGGCTGAATGCGTTTGGATGGGAAATATCCACAACGTGAAGAAGCAGGTCCGCTTCAGCAATTTCCTCCAGGGTGGCGTGAAAGGCAGCCACCAGCATTGTGGGTAGTTTTTGGATAAATCCAACAGTGTCAGTTAATAAGGCCCGATGTCCTCCAGGGAGTTCGACACGGCGCGTAGTGGGATCCAGTGTTGCAAACAATTGGTCAGCCACATGAACATCGGATTTGGTGATTTTATTGAGGAGAGTGGACTTACCGGAATTCGTGTAACCAACAAGAGCGACGGTTGGTATTCTGCTTCGTTTACGCTGCGACCGGTATCTGGACCTGTGCGCCTCAACCTTCTCCAGCTCTTTTTTCAGGTGGGAGATCCTGGTTCGGATCTGTCGGCGGTCCACCTCGAGTTGCGTTTCGCCCGGGCCACGCAATCCTACGCCGCCACTCGAACCAGTCCGTCCACCTCCGCCACCTGCCTGCCTGGCGAGGTGGGTCCATTGCCTGGTAAGGCGCGGTAAGTAGTATTCATATTGGGCCAGTTCCACCTGGAGCATCCCCTCGCTGGTATGTGCATGCTGCGCGAAGATGTCCAGAATCAACGCGGTCCGGTCGAGCATCCGAACATGACCCCCAAGGATCTTCTCCAGTTCGCGAAGATGTCGGGGAGAAAGCTCATCGTCGAAGATCACAACATTGGCCAGCGTTTCTTCCACGAGGGCTTTCAGTTCTTCGACTTTTCCAGCACCGATAAAGGTCTCCGGGTTGGGGTGTTCCAGTTTTTGGGTTAATTCGCCCACGATATCCAAACCGGCAGTGTCAGCCAGCAAAGCCAACTCTGACAAAGAATCCTCGACGGTAAGAAGCCGTTCTTTTTTATATAGGTCAACGCCAACCAGAAAAGCTTTTTCTCTCGGCGGTTGGGTGGGATGAGGGTTTTTGGGGGTCATATTGTAATTTTATCGTTAAAACTTCACATACCCAATCATCGATTGGAATCATAATACATCGATCAATAATTAATTCCTATGTTCCAAAGAGCTTGGCTAGTTTCGGATCAGAAGCCTGGGAGCGCTGAGGCAGCAGGATATGAAAGGTGGATCCTGGGAATCTATCCTCGTCGTAACCAGAAGAATCGACCCAGATTGCCCCCCCGTGGGCATCGATGATTCCGCGAGCGATGGCCAAGCCCAGACCGGGTCCACCGCCCTTGAATTTGGTTTTTCCGCTGGAGTGGAGGGAAATTTCCCCTACTTGCTCGAACTTTTCAAAGATGGTTGCCTGATCCTCCAGCGATATGCCGATTCCGGTGTCTGTAACCGTCGTCTCAATAAATCCAGGCAGGACTCGGCCGTCAATTTTAATGATTCCTTCATCCGGCGTGAATTTAATCGCATTGACGATCACGTTCTTGAAGGCCTGATAGATCCGTTCCGGATCCGCAAAGATCAATTCTTCACTGCCGGGGAATAAGCGGAAATCAACGCTTTGTTTTCGATCGGTGATGGTAGGTCTCAATTCGTCCAGCAGTAAACCGACGATCCTGTTGATCCATATTGGCTGGAGATTCAAGGAAAGCAGATTATTATCGATCAGCGAAACATCGATCATATCGTCGACAATTTCCCGCAATCTATGAATGCCCGTATGTACACCTTTCAGCAAGGTTCTTGGCGCACTGTCATTTTCCTTGGGCAGCATGTCGCCAAGCATCGCGGTATATCCCTCTATTAATGTCAGAGGCGTTTTTAATTCATGAGCTGCAACGGAAATAAAGTTGGACTTGCTTTTATCCAGCTTTTCAAGCTTCTGCTGGGTTTCCTGCAATTCACTGGAAATGTAAGCCACACGGCTTTCCATGTCATAGGCACCGGCCTTGGCCAGACAATGCGTATAAAACGGCGTGAGGTTTACGATCATATCCAATGCCTGCTCAGAAGGGAGGTTCTCTCTGGCGACATCATGGGTTAATGTAATGATTTCTTTCAGAACCGTCACCGCATTATGCTCGCCACCCGTCAGGTCTGTCTCGGTGCGTGCGGTTGCCCATTCACGGATGATCCCATCCAGCCAGGTAGGGTCGCCAGTGTCCACGGCCTGTTCGAGCGCGTCGAAGAACTTCCTCAGCTGCTCCTCGAAATCCTCGCGGGCTCCCGCTCCCCTGGCAATTGCAAATACTGATCGCCGGATGAGCGCTGGCCTGACCTTGAATACTAGCTGGCTGGTTGTCATATATATAGTTTACGCGAAGAAATCGAAAAGTGCAATTTCTTGTGGATGTTCTTTTCAGTCAGGCTGGCTGTTTTATTCCTGGTTCAGGATCCATTGAAAAAGCGTGTCTCCAACCACCTCGAGGCTCTTTTTGGAAACCTTGTCAGCGGTATCCATTGTCGTGTGCCAATACTGATACTCAACGTCGATGATATCCACAGCGGGGATGCCTGCCTCGATAAAGGGGACGTGGTCATCGAGGATCTGGTGTTTTGTTTCATCGATGAAATATTGTTCATAGCCAAGGTTCCTGGCCACCTCCCAAATTTGAGACGTTAGTCCAGGATCAGAGTTCACTTCCTTGTAAATATTCAAATCGGCATCCCCGATCATGTCGACGAGAACCACAGCCTGAGGGCGGAAATCCATTTCCGAGACGAAATAACGCGAACCTAAAATCCAATCCCAATTTGGGATGTGGCCGTTGTCCTCGGCATCCAGGAAAACCAACCCAAGCGGGACCGAATCCCTGGGCAGAATCCGAGATAATTCGAGCAATACGGCAACTCCTGATGCCCCATCATTTGCGCCCGGTACCGGGAATGAATGCTTGCCGGGATCCGGGTCATTATCAGCCAGCAGACGGCTGTCATAATGTGCAATCAGGAGGATCTTCGGTGTTTCATCTCCACGTCGGGCAACGATGTTCTTGACGGGGTGTCCGATCATCTCTCCCTGCTGGATCGTTGTTTGCCAGCCAGATTCCTTTAGCTCGCTTTCCAGCCAGGTGATGAAATTCGCATGACCTTCAGATGCAGGAGTTCTTGGTCCAAAAGCCAGCTGATTTTCCACATCGGCAAATGCCCGCTCTTCATTGAAAGAAATCGGTTCTTTAGAATCTGAAGAACTGGAAACACACCCTGAGAAAGTCATCCCAAAAAACATCGCGATCACAGGAATAAAGAGTTTCTTAATCATAGTAACTGCCGTCCATCATCCATGTCCTCAAGAAAAATTGACAGGTCTTTTTCAGACCGCTCGGCATGGGCTTTAGCCCGGTCAAGTTTGGATTTATGGCGAGTGTTAAGAGGCTGCAGTATCCCAAGATTTGCTTTCATGGGTTGGAAATCCTTTAAGTCTGCTGTGGTGATGTAATTGCACAAGGCACCGAGCATGGTGGTCGTGGGCAGGGATAAGACAGGGAGGTTACTGACTATCCGGGCTGCGTTGATTCCAGCCAGCAAGCCTGTTGCTATATTTCCCAAATAACCCTCCACACCTGTAATCTGTCCGGCAAAGAAAAGATCCGGGCGATTGCGGAATTGCAAAGTGGATTCTAATAGCCCGGGAGAGGCTATGAATGTATTTCGGTGCATCTGTCCGAAACGGAGAAATTCGGCATCTTCGAGGCCTGGGATCATACGGAACACGCGTTTTTGTTCGGGGAATTTGAGATTGGTTTGAAACCCTACCAGGTTGAACATATCTCCCGATAAATTCTCCTGCCGGAGTTGGACAACGGCATAGGGCCAGCGCCCCGTACGCGGGTCCGTCAAGCCAACCGGGCGCATTGGTCCAAATGCGAGCGATCGCTGCCCGCGTTTGGCAATAATCTCCACTGGCAGGCATCCCTCAAAGAAATGACTGTATCCAGCCTTGACCCCCGTCTCGAGATCAAGTTCGAATTCCTTGAGGTCTATTCTTTCCGCATTCCCGAGTGCCTCGACAAATTCCATGTACTGGTTTTCGTTGAGGGGACAGTTAATATAATCTCCTTCGCTCAATGTCCCATCTCCATAGCGGGATGCGCGAAAGGCAAGATTTTGATTTATCGAATCCGCTGCAACAATGGGAGCGATGGCGTCATAGAAGAATAAATGGTCTTTCCCTGAAAGTTCCGCAATGGAAGCGGCTAAACCCGATGAAGTCAGCGGTCCGGATGCGATAAGTGTAGGCGAATCGGGAATTTTTGTTAATTCCTGCCTGATGACAGTTATTTGCGGATGATGGGTTATACGTTCAGTCACAAGATTGGAGAACCGCCCCCGATCTACGGCGAGCGCGGAACCCGCAGGAATGGCTGCCTGCCTGGCGCAATCCAACAACAGGGAATTTAGATGGACCAATTCAGTGTTGAGAATCCCCGAAGCCCGATCGGGTAATTTTGATCCCAGCGAATTTGAGCAGACCAATTCTGCCAAATCGGCTGTTACGTGCGCCCCAGTGTTTTTCTCAGGACGCATTTCGTATAACAATACTCTAATGCCTCGTTGTGCGACCTGCCAGGCTGCTTCAGAGCCAGCGAGTCCTCCCCCAATCACGATGATCTCCATTTTTATCAGCACCTATAATGAACACCAATATGCAAAAATCCCGGTTCGGACAATTTTACCACTCGGCGGCCATCCATTTCACCTGTATAATTCTGATAACCATATGTATAAAAACCAACAGATCCTAAATCTAATAATGGAAATCCGCAGCCTGACAGATTCGAACTGGGCAGTTATTGTTTCTCACCTGGATGGGGTATGGCATGTCCAAGCAGCGTCGGCTTATCATCGGAACAAGCACTTTTTGCAAGAATATCTAACCTCTCCAAAAAATTCCACAAAATTGTTGAACGGCCTGAAAGCGAACCGAATTCACGATAGGCGAATGGGCAAATTTGCTGACCTGGACGCCGACCGAATATTTGCCTTTCCAATATCGGATAGGTCTGCCATTCTGGTTGGAATCGATTCCCTAAGTCCAAAATTCAGAAAAGCTTGGAAAGCTGCAGCTGATGCAGCCTCCATGATATTGACCGATGAAGGACTGGCTTCACAACTCCAGGATGCCCTTCAGGAGCTGGAGAACACCCAGCAGGAATTGCAGGCGCGGATTTCAGCTCAGCAGGCTGCAGAGGGGAAACTCATCCAAACAACAAAACTGGCTGCGGTGGGAGAAATGGCAGCCGGTGTTGCGCATGAGCTAAACAACCCCTTGACCTCAGTGGTGGGTTTCAGCGAACTGGTTCTGGAGTCGCTTCCACCGGATGCGCCTCAACGTGCTGATGTGACGCTTGTGCTTAAAGAAGCTCGTCGTGCCCGTGACGTGGTTCGTCGGCTTTTGGATTTCTCCCGCCAGTCTGAAACCCTCCAAGTGAAAGCTGATCTAAATGAACTGATCAAGGATGTATTGGCTTTGATGGAACACCTCTTCCACATCAATGGAGTGACGATATCGGCTGAATTTGATGAAAAAATCCCCTGGGTTTTGATAGACAGAAATCAAATGAAACAGGTGTTTCTCAATCTTCTTCATAATGCTCTTAACGCCATGCCCGGCGGTGGAGAATTGACCTTAACAAGCAGCCAGGCGATGAGATATGGAACACCATACGCTTGTGTTGGGATAAAGGACAATGGTGTGGGAATCTCGCGCGAAAACCTGCCCCGGATATTCGAGCCCTTTTTTACGACCCGGGCAGGCCAGGGCGGAACGGGACTGGGCTTATCTGTAACCTACGGTATCGTGAGTGAGCATGGGGGTGTAATTGAAGTTGAAAGCAAACCGGGTGACGGATCCATCTTTACCGTTTTTCTTCCTCTAGAGGCAAAGTGACAAATTTGACGAAGGTCATCATTCTGGACGACGAACCGGACATTTCCGCATTGTGCGAGCGAATACTGACGAATGAAGGCTCTGAGACGCATGCCTTCGTCGATCCGTTGCTTGCATTGTCGTTTTTACAAAATAATCCAACGGATCTACTCGTCGTGGACATCAGGATGCCGCTCATGAGCGGTTTCGACGTGATCGTGGAAGCATTTCGGCTGCAGCCTGAAATCGCTATTCTGGTGATGACTGGGTATGGGACGGTGGAAACCGCCATTCGAGCATTGCATGAGGGCGTGAATGGCTTGATCTTGAAACCGTTCGAGATGAAGGAGTTGATCGATGCTGTTCAACGGGCATTGTCTGATAAACAAAAAAAACGTGATTCTGCCAGGGTACAGGTTCTTCGTCCATTATTTGATGAGACCGAAACCCTCCTCGCGGAAACAAGACCTGAACTTCTTATCAAGTTCATCGTAGAGGCTGCCAGCAGGCTGCTTCATTGCCCTAATGTCAGTTATTACCATGCTGAAAAAAATGCTTCTCTTGAGCTGGCCAACCACAAAGGATTAGACCTCGGCTCTGATCCGTCAACGACATATGGTTTGATTCTCCACGCCGATGATTCCAATATCCCAACGCTGATAAATGCTTCAGGACCAGGCCAAGCGGAACTGCAAAAAAAAATCACCGAATCGAAATTCGAGACGGTTCTTTGCGTTCCAGTTCGGCGGATGAACTTCCGGGGAGTGATATTTTCTGCGCGCCTTTCTGGCGATGTCCCTTTTAACGATGCTGATTTTGAGTTGAGCCAGATCTTCTCCCGCCAGGCCGCCATTGCGCTTGAGAATGCTTTGTTGTATAAAGACCTCAAGGATTACATTAACCGTATCGAAGAATCCCAGGCGGCATTAATCCAGGCCGAAAAGCTGGCAACGGCTGGACGAATGACCGCCTCCATAGCGCATGAGATAAATAACCCATTGCAATCGCTGCAAAATTGCCTGCATTTGGCAGCGCGACAGGACCTGCCTCCCGAAATGCGCGAAAAGTACTTTGCTATGACAAAGAGCGAATTGGATCGATTAATGTCTACGGTTCAACGTATGCTGGATTTTTACCGTCCCAATCTCGAACGTGAGAAAGTCAATTTGATCGATCTTTTGGATCATGTATTAATCCTTCTGCATACCCAACTCTCCACTCGAAACATTCGAGTTACTTCAGCCTGGCCCGCAAGCTTACCTGAAACCATGGCTGTCAGGAACCAAATTCAGCAGGTATTTATCAATTTGATCCTCAATGCCTATGATGCCATGCCAAGTGGCGGAGAATTGACAGTAAGCGTTCAACAAACTGGGAAAGACATCGAGATCGACTTCCATGATACGGGATACGGAGTGCCTGCCGAGCTCCGCGAAACCATTTTTGAACCATTTAGAAGCACCAAGGAGAATGGATCCGGTCTCGGCCTGTCAGTCAGTTACGAGATTATTGTCTCTCACGGCGGGAATCTCGAGTTGGTTTCGGGGCCGGAGTCAGGCGCTCGCTTCCGTGTGACATTGCCGGTGAGCGAATAATGAAAGGGTCCCTTTTAGTCGTCGATGACGAACCCATCACGAGGCAGTCGCTAACCGATATCCTTCGTCTCGAAGGATATAATGTTGCGTCGGTTCCAAACGGGGAAGCCGCTGTTGAACATGTCCGGCAGTATTCTGTTGACTTGATCGTACTGGATTTACGCATGCCCGGCATGGGCGGGATGGACGTGATGCGGGCGTTAAGCCAGCTCTCTCCCGACACTGAGATTATCCTATTAACAGCACACGGATCCATGGAGACTGCGGTGGACGCACTTCGCTACCGCGTTCATGATTATCTGATCAAGCCCGCCACCCCCAATCAAATTCTTGCAAGCATCAGGCGAGGGTTGTCACGGAGGGCGCTCAAACAGGAACGACGAAAAAAAGAAATAAGCGGTTCTGTCGAAGTTCCACCCTCAATAATTACATTCGAGGATGGGACAGTCCTCGACATCGACCGCAGAATAGTCGAGCGGGACGGAGAATCGATCCAGTTGACTCCGGCGGAAGGGGTTTTATTAAAGGTTCTTGTAGAGAACCCAGGAAAGGTGTTTTCTCTTCGCGAGTTGGTATTATTAATCCAGGGATATGATGCCTCCCTTAAGGAAGCCCAGGAAATACTTCGCCCTTTGGTCAGCCGCTTGCGAAGCAAGGTGGAGAAATTTCCAGCGATCCATGACCATATTCAAAGCGTTCGAGGAACTGGGTATGTCTTTGCCTAGCAGGTCTGGCGTTATTGGTCAAAGGGAATTGTAATATTGGGTTTTGGCGAACTGATCCAACTCAACCACCCACCGGAACGCCGCGTGGGTGCATTTTTTTCGTATCCGAACAGAAGCAGACTCAGGCTGAGAATAAGCGCGCCGATCCATTGAAGGATGGTCAGCTGCTCGCCCAGGAGGAAATGGCTGGCCAGAATAGTGACGAACAACTCCGCCAATCCCAGGAGGGCAGCCTGCATACCCCCCAGGTGTTTCACTCCTAGGAAAAGGGTAAGTCGTGAGAAAAAGGTCACCAGGGTCAATCCGACGAGAGGTCCATATTGGGAATCGGGCTGGGGGAAATTCCTGTCGAATATAAGAAAGGCCGGTAAAACAACCGCACTCATGGCAAAAAGCGTGTAGAGGGTAACAGTGGGAGCAGGAATTTCGTACAAAACTCTTTGATTGATCGGGATATGCAAGGCATATAGCGCGGAGGCACCGAACATGAATAAAATGCCAATCAAATCGGTTGACGAAAACTCCTGAACCGTCAATAAGAGTATGGCGACGAGCGCCATCCCCATCCTTATTATGGTCAATCGGCTGGGAGTTTGATTGTCCAGGATCAGCCAGAGCGCGACGAATAACGGATAGACAGAATAAATAAGCTGACCAACGCTTGCTGAAAGGTGGCTCAAGGATTGGTAGTAAAGGATGGATCCTGCGCCATTGAGCATGCCCGCCAGCATGCAGCCAAGCAGGCCAGCTGGAAAAATATAGAGATAGCGTCTCCTGAAAATTACTACAATTAGGAATAATAGAAACGCTGCAAGACTCGTCCGGACTGCGACAACAAATAATGGACTAAATCCCAGGTCAAGGGCTGCTTTTCCGAAAACAGGAGTAAAGCCCAGGAATAGGGCGGATGCTAATGATGCAATAACCCCGGTCGTTCGTCCACGTGATATTTTCAAGGCACCCAATGACTCAGGACTAGCGAATTATTGAATTGACCTCATCGAGAAAATCATCATTCATGAAATCCCCTTTTTGCATCAATGATTGAATCTGCCCTTTCAATCGTCCTTTTTCCTCCACTGTGAGTTCCTTCGCGGTGGACACAATCACGGGGATGTCAGCAGTGTCCGGGCTTGCCTTCAACGCCTCCAAAACCGCGAAGCCATCCATTTCGGGCATCATCAAATCGAGGACGATCAGGTCGGGCATTTCCGCCTTGATCAACTCCAACCCTTTTTTCCCGTCAGCAGCTTCTGAAATAACAAAATTCCCCTGAGACTGAAGGATCCTTCGAATGAGCCGGCGAGCTTCGGCAGTATCGTCGATGATGGCGATGTGCGGGAAGCGGTCAGGCGCAACCCGGCTTAGTGCTGCCAGCAACCCATCTTCCTCTTTGGGAGGCTGCTCATCCTTGCTGGGCATGACGATGCTCTTCGCCCAGCCACTCCCGAGAATGAATGCCTCAGCGGGCACGGTGTGCCCGGTGCAGTTAACCACAACGGTGTCGGTAGTTTTGATTACTCCAGCCCGGATTAATTTGAACATTCCGGCGAACGCTACTGCCGCAGCAGGCTCCGCAGAAATCCCCTCCATTTTTGCAAGAACATGCATCGCCCGGAAAGCTTCCTCATCAGACGCGCTCTCAAATACACCATGCTCCGAATCGATTTCCTTGCGAAGGATATTGTAGGTCCTGCCGGGATTGCCTGTGGCTAAGGTTTCAATATGTGTTTTTGGCGTTGTCACGATGATTGGTATATCGAGATTTTGTTTCCAGCTTTGAACCATAGGCGCACAACCTTCAGCCTGGATGACCGCCATGGAAGGGATCTTATCGATGAATCCCATTAGCTTTAATTCGCGAAATCCCTTGGCGACGCCAATCGGACCAAGACCGCCGCTGACCGCTTGAATATACCAATCGGGGGTACGCCATTTTAGCCCGTCGTCGCTGTTTGATGGAGGACCCAATAGTTGGGTTAATTGTTCTGCGATTTCGAACGCAATTGTTTTCATTCCCTCCACGGAAGTGATCGTACGCGCCCCCATATCCTGGTACAAGCCTCTCTGGGTGGCAAATTCAGCGGCAATCTGCTTGGCTTGATCATAGGAGCCCGTGACTTTAACCACCTGGCTTCCATAAAGAGCAATTTCCCTCATTTTCACTGCAGGAACCAGACTCGTGACGAACGCCCAAAGTTTTATTCCCGCCCGGGCTGCATAAGCCGAATAGGCAATGGCGACGTTACCCGTCGATGCCGCTACCATTTCAGTGATGCCCGCCTCTTTCAGCGCAGCGATGGTTACAGACGCCTGCCGATCCTTGAAGGATGTTGTTGGACCCTGCCGTTCATCCTTAATATAAATATTGGGGCAGCCAAGCATCATCCCGAGGTTTGCTGCCAGCACCAGAGGAGTCCATCCTTCCCCCAGCTTTAGTGAAGGATTGGGATTCTTTACCGGTAAAAGTTCAATATATCGCCAAAGGTCGCAAGGGCGTTGGGACAGGTTGCTTTTCCAGCGCTCCGCAGCATCCTGGTAATCGTATTCTGCTGTCCGCCACTGACTTCCGCAGCTAGGACAAGGAATTCTTGTTGGGTAATAGCTGGTCGATTGACCGCAATCGAGGCAGCGAACGGTTACGCTCATTACTTTTCTCCGGTTCTCTTCACTTCTAACCGGCGCAGTGCCCTGTCCAGGGTCGCAAACAACTCGTCTTCAGTTAACATCCCTTTTTGCAGCAGACGCTTTCCCAGGTTTTCCAACTGCCGTCTTTGTTCAGGGCTGAGATCCACTCCACTGATGACAACAACAGGAATATCCCGTAATCTGGGGGTGGAACGCATCCTTTCGAGAATTGTAAAACCATCAAGGTCGGGCATGAACAGATCCAGAATGATGGCTTGCGGGGGTTTCTCAAGCAGCATCTCCCAACCTTTTATCCCACCTTCAGCGAGAATGGCCTTGTATTGGCTATGTTCGTCCAGAATTTTTTCCACCAGTCTCAAGTCATTAGGATCATCGTCAATGACCAAAACTTCATTGATACTTCCATCTCCGTTAAGGCGGTTGAGGGAGTCAACCAGGTCTTCTTCGAGTATCGGCTTTACCAAATAATCTGCAGCGCCAAGGCTGAAACCCTTTTCTTCCTCCTCAACGATGGAGCAGATGATCACAGGGTAATTATGCGTGTTTTTGTCTTGCTTGAGGTCATTGATCACCTGCCAGCCGTCATATCCTGGCATCATGATATCGAGGGTAATGGCGAAGGGCTTAACTTCCTTGGCAAATTCCCTGGCCT
>Ga0315283_10004209_pt1 | contig 12493 bp, 11 predicted proteins | sample YL17G09_0_MG_FD_204541 | JGI IMG/M metagenome (GOLD analysis project Ga0315283, IMG submission 204541) | Sediment microbial communities from Yellowstone Lake, YNP, Wyoming, USA - YL17G09_0 | ecosystem: Environmental > Aquatic > Freshwater > Lake > Sediment | place: USA: Wyoming | collected...
GGCGCCGGATCGTCGTCGAGACGAACGTGCGCGATCGCGACGTGGCGTCGTTCGTGGCCGAGGCCCGCGAGCGCCTCGCCCGCGAGGTGCAGCTCCCCAGCGGCTACTACATCCGCTGGGGTGGCCAGTTCGAGAACCTTCAGGCGGCCAGCGACCGTTTGCTGGTCGTCGTGCCGCTGGCCCTCGGCCTCATCTTCGCGATGCTGTACTTCACCTTCGGCTCCCTGAAGCCCGCGGCCCTCATCTACCTGAACGTCCCCTTCGCGGCCACGGGCGGCGTCGTCGCGCTGGCCCTGCGCGGGCTGCCGTTCTCCATCTCGGCGGGGGTGGGCTTCATCGCGCTCTTCGGCGTGGCCGTCCTCAACGGCGTCGTCCTCATGACGCAGATCCGTGACCTCGAGGAGAAGACCGACCTGGGCGTCCTCGAGGTCCTGCGGCGGGCCTGCGGCCTGCGAATGAGGCCGGTCCTGATGACGGCACTCGTGGCGTCGCTCGGCTTCGTCCCGATGGCCCTGTCCACGAGCTCGGGCGCCGAGGTCCAGCGGCCCCTGGCCACCGTCGTCATCGGAGGCCTCGTGACCTCGACGCTCCTGACCCTCTTCGTCCTGCCCACCCTCTACAGCTTCTTCCGCCGCCCGGCGGCCTGATCGGAGGTGATCCATGGAAACCGGTGCCATGAACTGCATCGTGGCGTTCATTCGACCCTTCCAGCTCGACGCCGTCGTGGACGAGCTGCGCCACGTACACGGCTTCGCGGGCCTCAGCACGTCCGTGGTCCGTGGCATGGGCGTCAGCGGCGCTCACCCGCCGCGGTCCGGGGAGAGGGGCGAGGTGGACCCCTTCGAGCCGATGGTGCGCCTGGAGCTCGTCTGCCGGGCCGCCGACGTGATCGGCATGGTGGAGGCCATCCAGCAGGCCGGCCGCACGGGCAACTCCGGAGACGGGAAGATCTTCGTCGGCCCGGTGATGCTCGCCCGGCGGATTCGGACCGGCGAATGGGGCGAGGCGGCCCTTCGGCCGTAACCGCTCGGTGACCCGGGGCGTCCGGCGATGCTCGTCGAGCCGAGGTGACGCGTGTTGGATCGGCAGGCTCAGCGGCAGGGCTTCCTCGCTTCGGCCCTGGTGCATCTGGTCATGCTTATGGTCCTGATCGCCCGCCCGGCTCCGGACCCGGCCCGGACGGGGCTTTCCGAGGCGTCGCCCTCGGCCCTGACGCAGGGCCCGCGCCTCTTCCTTCCGCCTCCGGAGGAGCTTCGCCGACTGGCCCTGCCACGCACACCCGTCCCTCGGCCCACCCCGCCGCCGGCCGCGGCGAACAAGGACCGCATCAGCGTGGGTCCGCCCTCGACGGAGCGCAGCCAAGGGCCGATGGTTCTCCGGCGAGACGACGACCTGACCGCGACCCCGAAGGGGACCCCGGACGCACGCGGAGCCGAGACCCGGCCCCCGGCGCCGAGCCTCGTGCCTCCGGCCACCGCGCCCGGGGCGGACGGGACCAGGGACGCCGAACAGCGCTCCGGGCTCGAGCTCCCTCCTGGACTGGGGACGCTGCTCCGTGGCGACGAAGGGTCGCGGAAGGGGGATGCCGCCCGCCGGCCATCCCTCGTGGCGAGCGCACGCGACTATCTCGAGGGCCGTCTCCCGGACGGCGGCGCACGTGGGCTTCCCCCGGGGACGGGGCGGCAGATGGGGCCGCTCTTCTTCGACCCCGAGGGAGCAGACTTCACCCTCTGGATCAGTCACTTCAAGAACGAGGTCTACCGGAACTGGATCGTCCCGCAGTCGGCGCTCCTCGGCTTCAAGGGGGAGGTCGACCTGGTGTTCGTGGTCGCGCGCGACGGCACGCTCGCCGACCTCGAGCTGGCGCGTTCCTCCGGCACGGCCGCGCTCGATCGGTCGGCTCGCAACGCCCTGCAGGGAAGCCGCCTCCTCCCGCTTCCCGCGGAGTACGGACCGAACGAGATCACGATGCGGGTCCGCTTCATCTACGGCTAGGAGGGCAGAAGGATGACCGAGGTGGCTTCACCCACGACGCCAGGCGTAGACCCGGTGCCGGACAAGGTCGAGCTCGATCTCGAGCTCCTCCTGCCCGGCCCCCTCGACGAGCGCGACGGCTGCCGCGAACGGCTGACGCGGGGCCTGGCCAGCCTGCGCGGAGTCACCCGGGCTCACGTCGAGGACAACGCCGGCCGAGCCGTCCTCTGCGTCCACTACGACCCCGCCCTCGCGACGCTTGGCGAGGTGGAACGCCTGGTCCGGCGAGCGGGCGCCGATCTGCAGGCTCGGTACCACCACGAGCGGATCCCCGTCGAGGGCATGGACTGCTCCGACTGCACGCTCGCCATCGAGCACGTGCTGCGCCGGACGCCCGGGGTCCTGGCCGCCTCCGTCAACTACGCGGCGGCCACCCTGCACGTCGAGTACGACGGCCACAAGACCGACCGCAACGCAGTGGTCGCTCGGCTGCGGGCCCTGGGCTACGGCGTGCCGAGGGGGGCCGTGGCCTCCTTCCTGGAGGAGCGCCGTGAGCTTCTCCTCTCGCTCCTCGCCGGCGCGCTCGTCCTGGCCGGCTGGCTGCTGTCCCGTTTCACGGCCGTTCCCGGAGAGGTCGTCGCCGGCTTCTACGCCGCCGCCTACCTTGCCGGCGGCGTCGATGTCGCCCGTCACGCCTGGCATTCGCTCAAGATCGGGCGCTTCGACACGGACCTCCTGATGGTGACGGCGGCCCTGGGCGCGGCCGCGATCGGGGAGGCTGCGGACGGCGCCCTCCTCCTCTTCCTCTTCAGCCTGGGCCACGCCCTCGAAGAGCTCGCGCTCGACCGCGCCCGCCAGGCGGTCAGCAAGCTCGGGACCCTCACGCCCAAGACGGCGCTCGTTCGGCGCGAGGGGCGCGAGACCGAGGTTCCCGTCGAGGCCCTGACCCTCGAGGACGTCGTCGTCGTGCGCCCGGGCGTACGGATCCCCGTGGACGGGGTGGTCGTCGCGGGAGCGTCCGGCGTCGATCAGTCGCCGGTCACGGGCGAGAGCGTTCCCGTCGACAAGGGGGCGGACGACCCGGTCTTCGCCGGCAGCGTCAACGGTGAGGGCGCGCTCGAGGTGAGGGTCACGCGCCTGGCGAAGGACAGCACGCTGTCGCGCGTGATGCAGCTCGTCGAGGAGGCCCAGGGCCAGAAGGCGAGGACACAGCAGACCGTCGAGAGGTTCACCGCGCGGCTGGTTCCGGCCGTGCTCCTCGTCGCGGTGCTGCTGATCGTCGTTCCGCCCCTGTTCGGGGTGTCGTTCAAGGACTCGTTCCTCCGCGCCATGACGCTTCTCGTCGCGGCCTCGCCGTGCGCACTGGCACTGGCCGCTCCCTCGGCCATGCTCGCGGGCATCGGCCAGGCGGCCCGGCACGGAGTGCTCGTGAAGGGTGGCGTGCACCTGGAAACCCTGGGCGCGCTCGAGGCCATCGCCTTCGACAAGACCGGGACCCTGACCCACGGCAAGCCGGAGGTGACCAAAGTCGTGCCGCTCGAGGGCGCGGGCTTCGATCCCGACCGCCTGCTGGCCCTGGCCGCCGCCGTCGAGAGACGCTCGGGGCATCCCCTGGCCCAGGCTGTCGTGCGCGCCGCCGAGCGCCGGTCGCTCCCGGTGGCCGAGGCAGGGGATCTAGCCTCGCTGACCGGCCGAGGGGTCCGCGCGGAGGTGAACGGGACCCTGGTCCGGATCGGGAACCGGACGCTCTTCGAGGAGGTCGGCATCACGATCCCGCTCGCGCTGTCGGTGTCCCAGCGCGCCCTGGAGAACGAAGGGGCCACGACCATGATCGTGGGCGTGGGCAACGAGGCCGTGGGTGTGCTCGCACTCGCAGACGAGCTGCGATCGAACGCCCGCGAGACGATCGAGCGGCTCCATCGGATGGGTGTCCGCGAGACCCTGCTCCTCACGGGCGACAACCCCCTGGCCGCCGCCCGGGTGGCCCGCGCTCTCGGCATCGACCAGGTCCGCGCGGGGCTCCTGCCGGAGGCCAAGGTCGCGGCGATCCGCGAGCTGGCCGCGGGCCGGACGCTCGCCATGGTGGGCGACGGCGTCAACGATGCCCCCGCGCTGGCCTCGGCCAGCGTGGGGATCGCGATGGGCGGGGCCGGCACGGACGTGGCCCTGGAAACGGCGGACGTGGCCCTCATGGGCGACGACCTTTCGCGGCTGCCGTTCGCCGTGGCCCTCGGCCGGGCCACCCGACGGATTCTCCGGCAGAACCTCGGGATCGCCCTCGCGGTGATGGCGACGCTCGTGGTCGGCGCGGCGACGGGGCTGGCGGGCGTCAGCTCGGCCATCGTGCTGCACGAGGGGAGCACCCTCGCCGTCGCCCTCAACTCCTTGCGTCTCCTCCGAAGCCGCGAGGCGGGGCTGGACGGCAGGAGCCGCGCGTGAAGCCGGTCTCCTCCGGCGTGGGCGCGGCGATCCTCGCGGCCTTCCTCTTCGGGGTGAGCACTCCGCTCGCGAAGCGGCTGGTCGGCGACCTCGCTCCCCTGCCGCTCGCGGGGCTGCTCTACCTGGGCTCGGGGATCGGCCTGACGGCGCTGCGCCTGGCCTGGAGGTCGGGGGCGGAGCGCGGCAGCGGCCTTTCGGGCGCCGACTGGCCTTGGCTCGGCGGCGCGGTCGTCTTCGGGGGCCTGCTCGGCCCGGTGCTGCTGATGGCCGGCCTGCGGTCGACGCCGGCCGCGACGGCCGCCCTGCTGCTCAACCTGGAAGCGGTCTTCACGGCGCTCCTCGCGTGGTTCGTCTTTCGGGAGAACTTCGACCGACGCATCGCGGTGGGGATGGCCCTGATCGTCGCCGGCGGAGTCGCCCTATCCAGGGATCCGGGCGGCGGACTGGCGTTACCCCGGGGGGCGCTGGCCGTCGGCGCGGCCTGCCTGTGCTGGGCGATCGACAACAACTTCACCCAGAGAGTCTCGGCGGCGGATCCCTTGCTCGTGGCCTCGATCAAGGGGCTCGTCTCGGGCGCGGTGAACACCCTCCTCGCGCTAGCGCTCGGGTTCCGCCCCTCCGGCGCCCCCCTGATCCTGGCCGCCCTGCTCGTGGGCCTCGTCGGCTACGGCCTCAGTCTCGCCTTCTTCGTCCTGGCCCTGCGGCATCTCGGCACGGCACGAACGGGCGCTTACTTCTCCCTGGCGCCGTTCATGGGGGCCGTAGTCGCTGTCTCATTCTTTGGAGAGCCGACGACCGGGCCGCTGCTCGTGGCCGGGTCGCTGATGGGCGCGGGCGCGTGGTTGCACCTCACCGAGCGCCACGAGCACGACCACGCCCACGAGGCCGTCGTGCACGTCCACGCTCACGTCCACGACGAGCACCACGGCCACGACCACCTCGCCGGCGCCGGTGAGCGCGAGCACCACGCCCACGAGCACGCCCACCAACGGCTGATCCACCGGCATCCGCACTACCCGGACATCCACCACCGGCACGGACACGAAGCGCCCACTTCGTCCGCAGGCGGAGCGGCGGAGCCGGAAAAGCCGTGAGCGGACCTCGACACCGTAATCAGGAGGTATCAGATGACCGCGCAGACCGTCGTGATCCTGGGTGGCGGCGTCGGCGGGCTCGTCGCAGCGAACGAGCTGGCTCGGCGGCTGCCGGATGCACATCGCATCGTCCTGGTCGAGAGATCAGGGCGCCATGCGTTCGCGCCGTCCTTCCTCTGGCTGATGACCGGCGACCGGCGACCGGCACAGATCACTCGTGACCTGCGCACTCTCGTCCCGCGCCGCGTCGAGGTCCTGGAGGCCGAAGCGCGATCGATCGACTGGGCGAACCGACGGGTCGAGGCAGAGGGACGAGTGGTCTCCTACGACCATCTCGTCATCGCGCTCGGCGCGGAGCTCGCACCGGAGGCGATCCCGGGGCTCGCCGAGGCGGCGCACACGTTCTACACACTCGATGGGGCGGAACGCCTCCACGGTGCGCTCCGCGATTTCGCCGGTGGGACCGTGGCCGTGGTCGTGAGCGCTCTACCCTACAAGTGCCCCGGTGCGCCCCACGAAGCGGCGATGCTCGTGGGCGACTACTTCCGGCGGCGGGGGCTACGGGGAAAGGTCGACCTGCACCTGTTCACCCCTGAGCCTCAGGCGATGCCGGTCGCGGGGCCGGAGCTGGGCGCGGCGGTCAGCGGGATGCTCGAGAGCCGAGGCATCGGTTTTCACCCGGCGCACAAGCTCACGGCCGTCCACCCCGAGGCCCGGGAGCTCGTCTTCGAAGGCAAGCCGGCCGCCCGGTACGACCTCCTCGTCGCGATCCCACCGCATCGCGGACCGCGGCTCGTCCGTGAAGCCGGACTGACGAACGAGGCGGGGTGGGTGCCGGTCGATCGTCGAACGCTCGCCACGCCGCGCGAACGCGTGTACGCCATCGGGGACGTGACGGCGATCCCGGTCCCCGGCCGCTGGAAGTCGGATGTGCCGCTGATGCTCCCGAAGGCGGGTGTCTTCGCCCACGAGCACGCGCGCGTGGTGGCGCAGCGGATCACGGCGGACATCACGGGGACAGGTGCGCTGCAGGAGTTCTGCGGCGATGGGTACTGCATGCTCGAGGCCGGCGAGGACCTGGCCGGCTTCGCGTTTGGCAACTTCTTCGCCGAGCCCTCACCCGAGATCCGGCTCCGGCGCGTCGGGAGACCGTGGCATCTGGGCAAGGTGCTCTTCGAGCAGTGGTGGCTCATGCCGGCCGGGCTGCGTCGGCAAGCGCTGGAGCTCGCGCTCAGGGCGGGTGCCAGGGCCTATGGCGTCCGTCTCGCGCTTTGACGCCTCCGTGGAGGCCGCCGAGGGCACGCCCGAAACGCCCGTTTTGTGGTCGCTCATGCCCTCTTGACAACGCCGACTGCCATCATATAATCAAGAAATCAATTGAATATTTATGAAGTCTGATGACCCTCTTTATCAACATCTTGCGAGGATCGGGCGTGCCTTGGCCAGCGCGCCACGCTTGGCTCTCCTCGACCTTCTGAGGCAAGGACCCCGCACGGTCGAGGCCGTCGCGCGAGAGGCCGGGCTCACCCTCGCGAATGCCTCCCAGCATCTCAAGGTGTTGCGCCAGGCCCGCCTCGTCGAAACCGAGAAGCGCGGTGTCTTCGTGACGTACTGCGTGGCCGACCAGGCGGTCGACGACTTCTACGGTGCCCTGCGCGGGCTCGGGGAGGCGCGGCTCGCCGAGGTCCAGCAGATCGCCCACGCTTTCGTCGAGAAGAGGGGCCGTCTCGAGGCGATCGACAAGCAGCGGCTGATTGAACGCATCCGCGCCGGAGACGTGATCGTGCTTGACGTGCGCCCGACCGAGGAGTACCGCGCCGCGCACATCGCAGGGGCGATTTCCCTTCCCCTGAAGGAGCTCGAGAAGCGACTGGGAGGTCTGCCGACCGAGCAGGAGGTGGTCGCCTATTGCCGGGGCCCGTACTGCGTGCTGGCACCGGAAGCGGTGCAACTCCTGCGGGCCCGCGGCTACCGGGCCATCGCCCTGGGCGACGGGGTCGCCGAGTGGCGGGCCCAGGGCTTGCCGGTGGCCGTGGGAGACGCGCCGTGAGCTCGCTTGGCGTGCTCGGCGCCCTCGCGGTCGGGATGGCTTTCGGCTACGGCTCGCAGCGGGGGGCGTTCTGCATGAGCTCTGGCCTGCGCGGTGTTCTCGATGGCGAGTGGACGAAGGTGAAGGCGCTGGGCCTCGCCGTCGCGATCCAGCTCATCCTGCTCCCGGTCGTCTTCGCGGCCGGGCTGGCCCGTCCAGACGAACTGCCGCTCAAAGCCCTGGCCGCGGTCGCGGGCGGCGCTCTCTTCGGCGCCTCGATGCGTTGGGCGGGAGGGTGTGCGGCGGGGGTCTGGTACAAGCTGGGCGCAGGCGACATCGGGTCACTGCTGGCAGTGCTCGGGATGGCGCTGGGCGCATCGGCCGCCGACGCGGGACCGCTGCGCGGAGTTCGCACCTCGTTGCAGGAAGCGATCCCCTCCGTTTCGTGGAGTCCGCCTGCGGCCGCCTCCGTCGGCGCGGGCCTCCTCGTGCTGGCCGGTCTCTTCTGGTTGGCCGATGGCCGCGCCGGCGCGTGGTCGTGGCGCAAGACAGGCCTGTGGATCGGCACCGTGGCCGCGCTCGCCTGGCCCGTCTCCTCGGCGGCCGGCCGGGACTTCGGTCTCGCCGTCGTGCCCGGCTCGACGGGTCTGCTGTCCGCCCTCGCCGGGCAGGCGTTCCCCGCGTGGGACGTCCTGCTCGTGCTGGGCGTCCTGGCCGGCGGCGGGCTGGCGGCCCGGCAGAAGGGCCCGGTCGCGCTCAGCGCTCCGGGCTCGGCCGCCCTCCTGAAGCGCTTCGCCGGCGGCCTCGGGCTCGGGATCGGCGCGTCCGTCGCGGGCGGGTGCACCGTGGGCCAGGGCCTCACGGGCCTCGCCCTCCTCGCGCCCAGCAGCTTCGTCGTGATGGGCGCCATCTTCGTGGGCAGTACCGGGGCGGCGCTCGTCGCGCGACGACTGGACGCCGCCTCTGCTCCCCTGGCTCCGTCCTCCAGCTCCAACTGAGGAGATGCACTCCATGAAGACACTCGTCATCCTGAACGACGCGCCATACGGCAGCGAGCGAACCTACAACGGGCTTCGTCTCGCCGGATCGCTCGCAAGGAAGGGAGGGGATCTGCGGTTGTTCCTCATCGGCGATGCCGTGGCTTGCGCCAAGACCGGCCAGAAGGTCCCGTCGGGCTACTACAGCACGCAGAGCATGCTCGGCGCGGTCATCCGCAACGGCGCGGCCGTCGGCGTCTGCGGCAGCTGCATCGATGCCCGCGGCATCACCGAGGGCGAGCTCGCGGACGGAGCGCGCCGGAGCACCCTCGACGAGCTCACGGAGTGGACGCTCGAGGCGGACAAGGTCCTCGTGTTCTGAGAGGCGGACCGCCATGAGGATCGTTCTCGCCGCACTCGCGCTGGCCGCCGGGCCAGGTGTCTCGACCGCCCGTGCCGCCGACAGGCCCTCGCTCACCGTCGGCCTGCGTCTGCAGGGCTGGTACGTGGCGGAGCAGCACGGCGCCGCGGACGGCGGCACGGCCCAGGACTTCCTGCTTCGCCACGGCTACCTGTCCCTCACCGGGAAGCTGTCCCCGACCGTGTCCGCCTTCGTGCACGTGGCCGGCGACCGGCCTCGATGCGCCGGGCCTGGGCCTGGGCACGGGACTCGCGCTGCGGGACGCTTGGGTCGCCTGGCAGCCGCACCCGGCCTTCCACGTGCAGGCGGGACGCATGTACGTGCCCTTCACCAGGGCCTATGGGACGGAGTCCACCTTCACACTGCTCGCGTTGGACCTGCCGCAGACGCAGGGCGGTGGCCGTGGGGCGATCTTCTACCCCAGCAAGGTCGGGAGGGACGACGGCATAGTCGTGTGGGGAGGTTTCTGGAAAGGTCGGATTCAATACCGTGCCGGCGTGATGGACGGCGTCGAAGGTCCGTCCAACCCGAGCGACTCGCTCCGTTTCGCCGGGCGGGTCTCTCTCAACCTGCTCGATCCCGAGGCAGGGTGGTTCAACCGCGGAACCTATCTCGGGGAGAAGCGCGTGCTCGCCTTGAGCGTGGGCTTCGACCAGCAGGCTGACCTGGTGATCGCGGACGCCACGCGCACGTACCGAGCCTGGACCGCCGACCTCTTTCTGGACCGTCCCGTGGGCCGGGGCGCGCTGACGGTCGAGGCGTCGTATTCGGACGCCCACGCCCTTCCGTTGGGTCTGCCCTTCGCCGGCGTCCCCGTGGGTGCCGACAGCCGAATGGCCTACCTACAGGGGGGCTTCTTGCTGCCTTGGCGCCTCGGCGCCGGCCGTCTCCAAGTCTATGGCCGTGCTGAGAAGATCCTCGTGGCCGACGGTGACGACACGTCGCTTCCCAGCGCCGGCCTCAACTACGTGCTTCGCAGTCACGACCTCAAGCTGACCGCTGATTGGAGCCGATGCCCGCGAGGCTCACGACCGGCCACGAGCGCGCTCACCTTCCAGACGCAGGTCGGGTTCTGAGGCAAACGGCTCAGGCCCGGCTCTCGCAAAAGAGATGGGGCCGCCGAATAGGGCGTATGCGCCACCACCGAGCGCCCCGTGGCCCCACGCCTTCGGGGGAGCGTGGTTTCTACGGGGCGTCGCCGACCCGGGTCGCATCGCGCGAGGGTGTGAGTTCTCGGAGTCATTGATCCCGGTAGCCTCGGAAGGCGACCCTCGCGTGCTGCGGACCACGATGGATGAGATCTCCTGACGCCGCTCCAACCCGATCGAGGTGTGCCTTGAAACAAACGGCAATCCTGTGCAGCGTCCTGCTCGGCGTCTCCTTCCTCCCCGTGCCGGCGAGCGTCGCGGCGGACGTCGGTGGGGCCGAGCCGGAGCTGGCGCTCCTCTACGATTTCTACTCTGTCGAGGGCACCGGCGTGCCCGACGGTTCGGGCCACGGGCACAGGGGCACCCTCCAAGCAGGCGAGATCGTCTCCGGACGGAACAAGCCCGCCGTGCAGTTCGCCGGCAAGGGACTGCTCACGACGCCTGACGTGTCGGCGGACATGGACTTCACCTCGCGACCGCTGACGGTTGGAGCGATGTGCAAGCCGAGCGCCCCGGATGGCGTGATCGTCGCCATGGGCGATGGGGAAGACGGCTTCAGCCTCTACTTGCAGGGCGGCGTGCCGCATCTCGCCGTCAGGACGAAGGGCGCCCTCCACCAGGCCGTGGCCCCCGAGGCCGTGGTGCTCGACCAATGGGTTCACGTGGCCGGCGTCATCGACGCCAAGGGCGAGCTGACACTCCTGGTCGACACCTGGCCTGTCGTCCAATCTCCGGGCAGCCTGCTCGTCCGAGCGTCCGCCGAACCGCTAACGGTTGGAGCGGACACAGGTGCCTTCGTGGGTGAGTACTCCACGCCGATGTACTGGTCGGGTCTTCTGCAGGACGTTCGTCTCTACCGGGGCGTCGTGAGCCGGGAGGCGAACCGAGACCTTCTCGGAGAATGGGCCAATCGCCCCGGCTGTGGTTGTCGTAAGTGAGTCCAGACCCCGGGCACGACCCAGGCTACTTCCCGCGCACCCGCTTCACGATCGCGAGAGTCTCCTCGACCTTCTTCGCGAGGCCGTCCCAGTCCTTCGCCGCGAGGATCTCCTTCGTGATGAGGTTCGAGCCGATGCCGACGCACGCGACACCGGCTTTGAACCACGCGGAGAGGGACGCTTCGGTGGGCTCGACGCCGCCGGTGGGCATGATCGAGGTCCAGGGGCAGGGTCCCTTCACGGCCTTGACGAACGGCGGGCCGCCGACCTCGGCGCCGGGGAAGATCTTGACGATCTCGCAGCCGAGCTCCTCCGCCGCCGAGATCTCCGAGGCGGTGCCGCAGCCGGGCGAGTACGGGACCTTGCGGCGGTTGCAGGCGCGGGCCACGTCGGGATTGAGCACGGGCCCCACCACGAAGCTCGCGCCGTTGTTGATGTAGAGGGTCGCGGTGCCCGGGTCCACGACGGACCCGACCCCGGTAATCATCTCCGGGACGTCCTTCGCGCAGAACCTCTCGAGCTCGCGGAAGACCTCCCAGGCGAAGTCGCCGCGGTTCGTGAACTCGAGCAGACGCGCGCCGCCCCTGGCGCACGCGCGGGCGACGTTCGTCACGACCTCGAGGTCCGGGTGGTAGAAGACCGGCACGACGCCGGTGGAGTACATCGCGTTGAGCACGTCCATCCGTCGATAGCGGGCCATGCGCGGATGTTAACCGAGGACGGGGCCTCCCGCCCCGGGCGGCGTTATGCTCGGGCATGCTCCGGAGCTACGTCCACTGGCTGGTCGGCATCAGCGTTCTCTTCGTGTTCCTGGAACGGGTCTTCCCCTGGAGGAAAGGGCAGGCGCTCCTGCGGCCGGGCCTCGCGCGAGACGTGGGCTTCCTTGCGGTCAACGGCCACTTCTTCTCGCTCCTGACCGCGGGCTTGAACGGCTGGCTGGCCCTCCAGGCCACCAGGCTCCTGCAGGAGGCCGGCCTCGTCCTTGACGCTTCGCCCGTCCCCCGTTGGCCCTTCTGGGTGCAAGTCGTCGTCTTCCTCCTCGTCTCGGACTTCCTCCAGTGGTGCGTCCACAACGCGCTGCACCGCGTGCCGTTTCTCTGGACATTCCACAAGGTCCACCACGCGATCACCACCATGGACTTCATCGGGAGCTTCCGCTTCCACTGGATGGAGATCCTCGTCTACAAGACGGCGCAGTGGCTGCCGCTCGCGCTCCTCGGGGCATCCGGGGAAGCGGCTTTCGTGGTGGCGGTCTTCGGCACGTTCTGGGGCCACCTCAACCACGCGAACCTCAACGTGGGCCTCGGGCCGCTCGGCTACGTCCTCAACAGCCCGCGGATGCACCTGTGGCACCACGACGCGTCGGACGAGGGCGGGGTCGCGAAGAACTTCGGGATCGTCCTCAGCCTCTGGGACTTCCTCTTCGGCACCGTCTTCTGGCCGCGCGACCGCAGCCCGAAGACGCTCGGCTAC